>Ga0075428_100003282_pt1 | contig 17689 bp, 12 predicted proteins | sample RhiMetdeltSRZDD2_FD_75291 | JGI IMG/M metagenome (GOLD analysis project Ga0075428, IMG submission 75291) | Populus rhizosphere microbial communities from Tennessee, USA - Rhizosphere MetaG P. deltoides SRZDD2 | ecosystem: Host-associated > Plants > Roots > Rhizosphere > Soil | place: USA... | reverse complement strand
GCGGCCCATGGCGCGTTCACCCTGCAATCCGAGAACCATTGGGCCGATTGGATCAACGCGCTCGAAGATCTGTTGAAGGCGTGCCAACTCGGTCTCGGATAAGCTGTTGCTCTGCAATAAAGGCCAGCAGTCGCCGACGGCAATGGCTATCACCGCTACGCGGACAAGTTGAGAAATGAGGAACGGTTCATCTGCTGTAACACGCGTCAGCAGTATAGTTGATTCGATATCATCGACCGCTCCTTTGATGTCGCCGATGTGGACCTTATGCAGGACCGAACCAGATAGCCATTGGGCGGCGCCTTTTTGCCGCGCGAGATGCGGCAGGAGTGTGCTGACGCCGCGATACTGAAGTGGATAGCGCAACACAGGGGCCCTTACGAGGGCCCTGAGTTGATTCAGAACATCTCGATTTCGCTCCAAGTCTGTGCGGACGTGTTCCCAGGTGACTTTTCCGACCTTCTTGTCAAACCACTCGGACTCGCGGGTGACGACCCACGCTTTGCCGGGCACGATGCATCTCATGGAGGGCGGTGAGTTGGCGGTCAGAACCGCGCCGGTTTGAAAGTACAGATTTACCAGTTCAACGGCTTTGTTCTCGCCCCTGGGAACCGGAGGCATCACCTCCGAAAACCGCAGCTTCTCGCCTTTCGCGAGGAGTTGTTTTTCGTAACTGCGCAACGCCGCCTGCCCGCGTTTACGCTCGAAAAACAACCAGCCAGCGACAATGATTGCCAGGACACAAAGAGTGACCGTGACTTTAAACAAAAGCCCGCGGCGCTTTGGTTCGGATATCTCGGCCTCGGTGGTCACATCTAAATTTTATCGCAACCAGCGCAAAAGTATAGCGGTCGGGTCTGGCCCATCGATTTGCCCTCCCTGTGCGGTTTGGTCATGATGCGGGCATGCACGTGTTTTTGGACGGGGAATTTGTGCCGCAGGAGCGGGCGGCGATTCCCGTGGATGATCGCGCGTTCCTGTACGGGGACGCGCTTTTTGAGACGCTGCCGTTTTACGGCGGAACGCCGTTTCGCTGGAGAGCCCATCTCGCGCGATTGGAACAAGGGTTGAAGTTTCTGCGTATAGCGCTGCCGTACTCCGGCGCCAAGCTTGAAGCGCTCGCGGGGGAATTGGTGAAGGTGAATGCCATGCCGGACTGTGTGTTGCGGCTGATGGTGTCGCGCGGGAGCGGGCCGCGGGGTTATTCGATCAAGCTGGCGCAAAAGCCACGCGTGCTCATGACATTGCACCCCTTGCCTGCGAAATCCGACAAAGGATGGCGACTGATCACATCGTCACTTCGCGTGTTGGCGAACGATCCGCTGACGCAGTTCAAGACGTGCAGTCGCATTCGCAATGTGCTGGCGCGCGCGGAAGCGGAAGAGCAGGGGGCGGATGAAGCGCTATTACTCAACGACCGCGGTGAGGTCACCGAAGGCGCGGCCACAAACGTGTTCTGGCTGGACGGACAAACGGTGTGTTCGCCCCCGGTGGTTGCGGGCATCCTTCCGGGAATTACGCGTTCGGTCGTGTTTGAGGTTTGCCGTCAGCGGCAAATTACAACTGCTGAGCGATCTATCAACCTTTCTGACCTGCATTTTTGCGAGAGCGTTTTTCTCACAGTCAGTACCGCGGGAATCATTGAAGCCACGTCGCTGGATGGACAACCCCTCATGCGGCACCCTCTTGTCAGGGCGGAACTCAAGAGAGCCTACTGGGAATTGGTTGAAGCCGAAACGAGGCCGCGAACGCGGTAAGAGAGTTACTTGCCGACGACGATGTCGGGCGGCCCAGCAGGATCCGAGAGTGTTTGTCCAGGCGGCGCGTCATCCACACGGATCTGTGACGTCTCAACCTTGATATAATGCAGGATGACCGGCGCCAGGATCATCCCCGGTATGCCCATGAGGCGTTCCCCGAGGACCAGCGCAAGGAGCGTCAGCCAGACGGGGTTTTTGATGCGGTCGCCGATGATCTTGCTGTTGAGAAAGTACTCGAGCTTGTGAACGACGACGAGGAAGACGAGCGCAACGATTGCCAGCTTTGGCGAAACGGTGAATGCGAGGCCGACAATGACGCTGTTGCTGATGAGGTTGCCGATGATCGGCAGCAAACCGCAGAGGAAGGTCAAAACGATAATCACGCCGGCCCAATCGAGGCGCACTGCGACGACAAAAATGGCGGTAAAAAGGGTGTTGATCGACGAGATGACGATTTGCGCTCCCATGACAATAGCGAAGCTTTCGTAAAACGTGCGGAAGCGCTGCACGATTTCATCGCTAACGAGTGAATAGAGGTTATTACGGAACAAACTCGTTTCGCGCCCCAGTTCAACTTTCGCGCTCAGAAACAAACTGCAGGCGACGACGACGCCAATGACCAATGCCAGAAACTCGCCGGTGGCGAGTTTGGCGAAATTGCCGAGGTATTTGAGTTGCGTGCGCATTCCTTCGACGATGAGGGCTTTCAAACTGTTAACGTCTTCGAAGGGGAGTTCGATGTTGTATTGTGCCCGCGCGTATTCGACGACTTTCGGGATCGTGACTTCCGCCATTTGTGGGAGGGCTACGAAAGCCTGCTTCACAAAAACAACAAACCCGTAGAAAATGGCGCTGACGAGCACCGCGAAGGTGACGACCGCAACCCATTTAAAACGTGTAAAATCGAGTTTGCTGAGAGCGAAGTAAGCAAAGAGCACGGTGATGAGCGCTGCCCCCAGGTGCAACCAGCCCACCAGGACCAGCATCAGCAGCATGAAAACGCAGGAATATCGCGCCAACCGGCTCATCAGCTTTTCACGGTACCACAATCAGACCGCGCCACAATCAAATTACAACCGAAGCAACTTTCCCACCAGCACGAGCCTCTGTGTGGTATCGCCCATGCTCTGTTCGCAAATGGAAGGCTGGTGGTCGCAGGAGGGGCGAAGGCCCCAATTCACCACTGATGTCGGTTCGAGATATTATCCTGCGCGAACACATGAAACGCGCGAAGACGCTTATGCGCTCAAATGCTACATTCGACTCGAAAGTCCCCTCAGGACAATTCCTTGATGCGCATGAGATGAAAACGCTTTCTGCGGCGTGCGCTCGCCTGATACCGCAACCGGAGCGGGAGCCGTTCCTGGGCATCGCGCGAACGATCGACTTTCGCCTGGCGGCAGAACGAGCGGGTCAATGGGCAGGAACTGCCCACTTTCTAGGCGCGGAGGCGTTTCGGCTAGGCCTGCGGGGGTTGGACGAACTCTCGCGGACGCGCCTACGGCGCGACTTCGCTGATTTGGACGCACTTCGGCAGGACCAGATTCTCGCATCGGTTCAGCGGGGAATTGTGGTCGGCGAGTCCTGGGCGCAGATTTCACCGCGCCGTTTCTTCGAGGAACTTCTTCACGAAACGACTGAGATCTACCACACGGCGCCGGTGACTGAAGAAGCGGTCTGAGAGTCGTTTGGCGGAAATCAAACCAGGATTTTTCGGCAAACAGCCTTTTCTTTCGCGCCCAAACACGGTATACAATGGGGATGTTCCGGAGCTGGATAAGCGCTCTTGCGCTCGTTGTGTCCCAGGTCGTGGCGATCTCTGGGGAAGGCGTTTTCACGGTTAATGTTGGCGGCTCGGGCCCTGGTTCACCGGCGGTTACGCCTCTGGTTCGACATGGGGATGATTGGCGCTACCGCCCTGGCACAAACGCGCCTCAAACCGACTGGAAAACGAACGTAAATTCTTCTCTGGATTCGACATGGCTGACCGGCCCGGGCGGCTTTGGGTACGAGGACGGCGACGATGCGACCGTGCTCACGATGTCGAATCGCTTCACGACGCTATACATTCGCCGGGAGTTCGTCATTTCAAACGCGCCCGACACGAATCAAATCCTTCGCTTTACCATGGATTGGGACGACGGATTCATTGCGTGGCTCGATGGTGTGGAAGTCGCCCGGTCCTCGAACGCACCGGGGGCAGTAGGAACTGAACCGGCGTACAATGCCGTTTCGCTTCCGCCCAACCACGAGGCCTCGGCTGGTGGTGGGAATCCACCAACGGTTTACAATCTGGGTCGTGCGGACCAACTCCCGCCCGGGACGCACGTCCTGGCAGTCATGGGACTGAACGGGGCTACGAACAGCAGTGACTTCTCGTTGATTGCGGATCTTGAGATGGCCGGCAGCAGCACAGGGGGCAGTGCAACGACCAATCAATACATCAGCATCGTGCAGACAACGCCGCTGGCGCTGACTGGTTCGAACACGCTGGCTGGGGCGGCCCGCGTGACGGTCAATGGTGTTGAGGCTGTGTTCAGCATCGCGGAAGGGACGTGGCGTTTATCGCAGCCACTCAATCCGGGCATGAACCGATTGTTCATTGCTGCGCTCGATGGCGGCGGCAACATTCTCGCGTCGGCAAATCGGGATGTCGTCTTCGAACCAACTGCCGTTTTCACGGGAGGCGTGATCGGGTCGGACGCTTCGTGGAGATCAGTGATTCGCGTCACCAACAGCGTTACGATTCCACAAGACGTTACTTTGACCATCGAACCCGGCACGGTGTTGCTTCTCTCGGGCGGCGTTAGCATCACGGCCACAGGTGCGGTGAACGTTGCCGGCACGGAACTGGATCCCGTTTTCGTATTTCCTGCGGGCACTTTGGCCTGGGGCAATTTTGGCGCGAACGGCACAAATGCATCCGCAGTGTTTCGCTACATGGAGGCGGCCGGGGGTCAACTGCGTGTGGTCAATGGCGGCACTCTGCTGATCGAAGATTCGGTGGTGCGCGACTTGCCGGAGACCGGGCGCGAGATTATCGCGGGCGTAAGCGGTGGCGACCTGACTGTCCGGCGCAGTTACATCGCACGCTTTAACGAAGTGGATGCGCGGGAGACTCCCGTACTGATCGAACAATGCTTGCTGGAACACTTCTTTGCCGACGGCGTGGACATCAAAGCGACAAACTCGCCGCTTGTGGTTCGCGAGAGTACGCTGCGTTACGGGAGCCCGACCAACTCCAATGCCGACGCGGTGGACTTTGGGCCAGGTCCGGGTACCGTGGAACGTTGTCTCATCCACGGCTTTCGGGACAAGGGCGTGTCGATTGGCGGAGCGCCTGGCACACGCGTGACCGGCTCTATCATTTACGACTGCGGCATTGGCATTTCAGCTTATTCATCGACGAACCTTGTGCTGGTGAACAACACGATCTCGGCGTGCGACAATGGGATCTTGTTTCGGAACAATCCGCAGCCCGCGGTCGGTACTGGCACTAATCTCATCGTGTGGGGCAACGCCAATAACGTCGTCCTCAGCAACACGTCTACGCTCAATCTCGCCTTCAGCGACGTGGAAGGCGGCGTGCCAACGGGCGAAGGGAACATCAGTATTGATCCGCAGTTTGTGAATGCAGCAGCGCAGGACTATCGGTTGGCGGCGGCGTCACCAGCGCGCGGTGCGGGCCTCGGCGGAAGCGATATGGGAGCTATTTTTCCGGTGGGCGGCATTCCCGCTATGCCCGCGATGCTTGCCGCGCATCCGTCTGTGCCGGGCAGGGTGCGCTTGAGTTGGCAAGACGACGCCGACAACGAAGATGTTTTCATGGTCGAACGCTCGGTCGACGGCAACACCTGGGCGAGCGCGGGCATCGCGCTGCCGAACAGCCTGGAATTCATGGACAGCGGTCTTGAGGCAGGCCGGTTGTACTTCTATCGCATCGGCGCCGTGAACACGGCTGGAAAGTCCCGGCTCTCGAACATCGCATCGGCGCGGGCCGCGGGCGTGCCCGCGTCGGAAACATTTGTCGGCGGCACGCTCCCCGAAAGCACGACGTGGAATCCGGCCATGGGCATCATCTACGTTCGCTCGAATGTCATCGTGCCGACCAACATGGTGCTCACCATCGCCGAAGGGACGATTGTGCGTGTGACGAATGGCGCATCGATACGGGCGGTGGCTGGCGGTTCGATCAACATTCTTGGCAGCGAGTCGAACAAGATCATCATCTCGCGCTGGGACACCAATGCCGTGTGGAGTGAGCTCTCGGCCAACGGCACCAACGCTTCACTCTACGTTCGTCATGCCGATATTTCCGGCGGGCAAACGACGGTTTACAACGCCGCGGTCGGGTTGCTTGAGGATTGTTACTTTCATAACTACCGAATCACCGGCACGACTCTCACGCAGCCGATCGTGCTGAGCCACTTCGCGCGGCTGATGACGATGCGGCGGTCTCACGTGCAAACCTACTACGAAACGCTTTTCCGCAACGGTGTCATTCTCGTCGAGGACTGCCTCTTCGAAGATATCACGGGCGACGCGATCGACTTCGATGCCGCACAAACCGGGACGGTTTTACGCCGCTGCACATTCCGCAATGGCACGATCGGAAATGTGGACGCTGTTGACGTGGGTCCCGCCGAACTGGGCGGGTCTCGCGACGTCATCATCGAAGACTGCTTAATGTATAATTTTCCCTTTGATAAGGGCGTGTCCGTGGGCGACGCGCCGAACCAGGCGGTCGGCACGATTGTGCGCAATTGCCTTATCTACGGCTGTCTTTCGGGCGTGATGGCCAAGGACGATTGCGTCGTCACCGTTTATAATTGCACGATCGTTGATAACTCATTCGGCTTCACGAATTACAACAAAGTGAATCCGGGTTCTTCAACGGGCGGTGGTCACACGGTGGCCTGGAATAATATCCTTTGGAATAACCGCACGACGTTATCCCTGTCCAATGCGGGCACGCTCACGGCCTGGTACAATGACCTCGGCAATACGAATTGGCCGGGCGAGGGCAACATTGATGTTGATCCTTTGTTTGTGAACGCTACGGCTCGCGACTACCGGCTCGCTCCGAATTCGCCGTGCATCAACGCCGGATCGAATGGTGTCACAATGGGGGCAACGTTTCCTCTCGGTGGCTTGCCGGCTGAACCGACGAACCTTGTTGTGGTAACGAACCATGGCTCGGAGGTTCTCCTGGCGTGGAACGACGCGAGCTGGAACGAAAGTGGATTCGTGATTGAAGCGTCGACCAACGCCAGCGATTGGGCGGTCATTGGCAGCGCCGCCCAGGATGCCAGTGATGCCCTGGTTTCAGTCGCCTCTGGTCTGCACTTCCGGGTCAAAGCGACAAATTTCATCGGTGGGTCGTTTGCGTCGAACGTCGCTACGGCGTCCGCGACGGCTGGAGATTTCGACGGCGACGGCATGCCGGACTTATGGGAAGACACTTACGGCTTCAACCGCAACGATCCTGCCGACGCCTCGCAGGATGCCGATGGCGATGGTCAAAGCAATCTCACTGAGTTTCTCTCCGGCACCGACCCGCGCGACACCGCGAGCAGATTCGGGATCACGTCAATTGTGCCGGTCGGCAATGACGGGGCGCGACTGTCGTTCACAGCCCAGGCCGGGAAAAGTTACGCGATCCAATACCGCGACTCGCTCACGACGGGCAACTGGCAGGATTTGATCGACGTGCCGGCGGAAGCCGGCGCGCGGCCCTATTCGTTCACGGATGCGCTGCCGCCGGGAACGCGCACTCGGTTTTACCGGCTGATCATCCCGTAGTGCGGGGGTTGGCGCGCGGCAAAACGTTCCAGAACAGGACGGTTTTTGCCGAATTTCTGGACGCATAAACTACATTTATTGCGGGCAAAAGCCGGAAGTTTTTAACCACGCTTCGGTTCAGGCGCTCTTCGCAAGCGCTTCACACTGTGCATGTTCCACGTTTTTAAGAACACTGGTGTGAAACGTGCTAAACAGGATTTCGATGACTTTGGAACCGATTCTTAAGATCGAAAATCTTCAGGTCGAGTACCGGAGCCGTGAAGTGGGCCAGCAGACCCGGCACGCGGTGCGCGGGCTTAACCTGTCAGTCTTCCCAGGTGAAGTCTTCGGCTTTCTCGGGCCAAACGGCGCGGGCAAAACCACGACGATGAACGTGCTGCTCGGCTTCGTGCCACCCACGTCCGGCAATGCCTTCCTTTTCGGCGTCAACGTGCGCGAGCCAATTGCGCGGCAGCGGATTGGCTACCTCCCTGAGATGACCTACTACTACAAGTTTCTGACGGCGGAAGAGATTTTGCACTTTTATGCAAAGATCTTTGGGCTTTCGCGCAAAGTCGCCAACGAACGGATTGACTCGATCCTCAAGCTTGTCGAACTGGATCACGCCCGCACGCGGCCGATCAAGACGTATTCGAAAGGAATGCAACAACGCGTGGGCCTGGCGCAGGCGCTCATCAACAATCCCGATCTGCTCATTCTCGATGAACCCACCAGTGGCCTCGACCCCATTGGCCGCATGAAGGTGCGCGAGATTATTCAACGCCTGAAGAACGACGGCAAAACGGTTTTCTTCTCTTCGCACGAACTGGGCGAGGTGGAGACCGTCTGCGATCGCGTTGGCATCCTCGGTGCCGGCCAACTCAAGGCCGAAGGGAAAGTGGCGGAGTTGGTGCAGAGCTACCAGTGCTCAACTCTCGAACAAGTGTTTCTGAAAATCCTCGACTTCAAATTGGCCGCATGAGCGCATTCACAGCCAAAACCATTATCGATTTTCGCAAGGACATCGCGCCGATTGGCTCCGGGCTTTCGGGCCACGCGAACGCCCTCTCCTCGGCTTTTAAAAATATCTCGGCCATCGGTGGTGTCGTGATTAAGGAACTGCTCCGGCGCAAGGATTTTTACGTGCTCTTTGTCCTGACGGCGTTGATCACCGTCGCGATGGGGTCGGTCAATTTCTTCAATGAAGCAAAAATTGTTCGTTATGTTAAAGAGCTGTGTCTTTTGCTCATTTGGATTTCGTCGCTGGTGATCTCTGTGACGACGGCGGCGCGGCAGATTCCGTTCGAGCGGGAGAATCGCACACTGTTTCCCTTGCTGGCGAAGCCGGTCACGCGGGCACAGGTGGTTCTCGGGAAATTCTGGGGTTGCTGGCTGGCGACCGGGCTTACGTTGGCGGTGTTCTACATTTTTTTCCTGATCCTCGGCGCGACGCGAGACGGCCAATGGCCAATAGGGCCTACGTTTCAGGCGCTAACCTTGCACTGGGCGATGCTCGGTGTCGTTATCGCGATGACAGTGCTGGGCTCACTGATTTTCGCTGCACCGTCCTCGAACAACACGATCACGTTTGTGGCCGTGGTTGGCATCCTGCTTCTTGGCCGGCATCTGAACAAAGTCGCGCTGCAACTTGATGAACCGTTGCAGACGTTGGTGTATGCGCTTTACTACATTATCCCTCATCTTGAGTTGTACGACGTGCGAGACCTCCTCGTGCACAGTTGGGGGGCTATTCCCTGGCTGATTTGGTTGGCAGCCCTGGCATACGCCATCGTTTACGCGGGGCTGTTTCTGCTCGGCGCGTGCGCGATGTTCAAGCGAAAATCAGTGAATTGATCTATGTCTCGAGGGCGCCCTCTATTCAGTGCTGCCTTTCTGCTGACGCTTGCGTTGGGCCTGGTGACATGGCTGGAGCCATGGTACCAGTCCTGGTCCGGCAGTCGCACTGGATCTGCGAACCTGCTTTCGGTGGCTTTGGGTGATAGCCGCAGGCTCTTTGCCAAGCACTTCTATGTAAAAGCAGACGCCTATTTTCATAGCGGCTATTACCCCTCTATTTTCGATCAACGGCCAGACGAGGACAAACTGCACATGGCCGCCGATGCCGGCTCGGGCAATCAGCACGAGGACCTGGCGGAGCGCGGAAAACCGCATGATTGGATTGATCGGTTCAGCCGGCATTTTTATCCATCGGTGCACAGCCATTTGGGGCAGGCAAAATGCAATGATCCCCATCACGCGCATGGACATGTGTGCGGGCCGGACTGCCACCATGGCGCCGACGAGCATGAGGACCACGCGGTCGCGGCCGCACGGGAACAGCGCGAACTGTTACCCTGGTTGAAGGTTTCCGCGGCGCTCGATCCCGACCGCGTGGAAACCTATATCACTGCCGCGTACTGGTTGCGCTCGCACCTTGGCAAAACCGCGGAAGCCGAACAGTTTATTCGCGAAGGCCTTCAACATCTTCCGGGCGAGCCCGAATTGCTATTCGAGCTTGGCCGCATTTATCGCGAGAACCACAAGGATGTTGGCCGGGCGCGGCGCATCTGGCAGGTGGCCCTGGAGCAGTTCCGCAAAAAGCGGACGACGGAGAGCCCCGAAGACATGTTGCTCTACGCGCAGATTCTGTTGCAGCTCGTGAAGATGGAGGAGGAAGCGAAAGATTACCCCAAGGCGGCCGAATACCTGAAGGATCTACTCACGATCAGTCCGAACAAGGCGTCGATTCAAAAATGGATCAACGAGCTGTCGGCTAAAGCAGCCGCCACTCGGGCAACGGCGCCGTAATCCCCTCGCGCGACGCGTGGCGTGCTTCCGCCGCACTCGGCTAGTCGTCGTCCTCGTGCTCTTCTGAATTGGAAAACACAAAGGCGGCGCGAGTGGGCGCGGGCATCGGGCTGTTTGGGCCTCGCACGGAACGCCAAATGACTTCGTTAAGGAGGATGTCATCAGCAGCATCTTCTTTGGTGAAATCCATCTGTCGCGAGAGATCGGCGCCCCAGGCTGTCTGGGGATTCCGCTCGTGGAGGTCGACGGTCACCGGCAATGCCTTGTAGGGGCGCAGGTCGGCTTTGCCATGAAAGGACTTGAACATGGGCATGGCAGTGGCGTCGAATTGCGACATCGGTTTCAAACCGAGGATGAGTTCGATCGTGCGCAGCATGCTGCTGGTTGAATACATAGTGGAATCGACCGACCCGCGTTTCACATACGGACTGACGACGTAAGCGATGGTGCGATGAGCGTCAACATGGTCAGGCCCGTTTTGCGCGTCATCCTCCACGACAAAAATCGCTGTTTGCGGCCAGAATTTTGAACGCGTGATCGCTTCGATCACCATGCCGAACGCCAGATCGTTGTCACCCACGCACGCGGTGGGCGTCAGTTTGTTCGTCGTCGTGCCGGACGTGTGGTCATTCGGCAAGCGGAGCATTTGCAGCCGGGGCATTTCGCCCTCGCGCTCGAAGCGTTGCAGTTCCGAGATGAACCGTTTGGCGCGAAACACATCGGGATAATCCATGTCGAAGCCGTGAAACCACGGATCGAAATGGCCCACCAACGCCTTGACACGAGTCGTGCATGGATCGTTGGTGGTCTTGCCGTTGCTCACGAACTCGCCGTAGCTGCGATACGTCACGCCGGCTTCACGGGCCCGGTCCCACAAGTAACCGCCGGCAGGGGTCGCGATGGGGAAGTTGCCTTCAGCGGGATACGGGTACTTTTTATGTTTGTTGTGACCATAGGAAAGGGGCCAGGTTTTTTCGACGAAATCCGTCGCATATGCGCCCATGGTCCACTCGTGGCCGTCGGCGCTCACCTCGCTTTCGACGTAAAAATTATCGAGAAGAACGAACTCACGCGCGAGCTTGTGATGATTCGGGGTGATTTTTTCAGGGAACAGACAGAGTGTAGGATCGCCATTGCCCTCAGGCATATCGCCCAGCACCTGATCGTAAGTGCGGTTCTCTTTGATAATGTAGAAGCAGTATTTTATCGGCGTTGGATCGTCAGCGCGCAATGGAATGGGATTGTCTGGTGCGCGATTCGTGACGCTGGAGAGCGGCGTGGGCATGCATCGATAAGCCGTGGCGGTCCACCGTTTCAGTTGTGCTTCGAGGCGGTCGCGAGGCGGCAGTGTAATGACGCTGAGGGTGCCACGAAAAAGGCCGCCGATGTATTCACGGAGGCTCGCCGGCGCGTCGTTGCCGGGCTGCGGGCCGTAACGGTTGGCCTTGGAAATGAGTCCCTTGCCATTGGCGACGAGCAACTGCTTGCCATCGGGCGTGACGCGAACGGAGGTCGGATACCAACCCACCGGGATGAAGCCGAGGGAACGACTCTTGCCAATATCGGTGATGTCGAAAACAGCGACTGCGTTGATGTTCGCGTTCGCGACAAAGAGAAGCGTCTCGTCGGGTGAGAGTGCGAGACTGTTTGGCGTGGAGCCAGGAGGAGAGCCGGGCTGCAACTCGGCGAGAAGGGTCTCAACGATTTTGCCAGAGTCGGTATCAATAACGCTGACCGAGTTGCGATTTGCATTCGCGACGAAGAGGTGCTTGCCGGATTCGCTGAGGACCATTTCGTTGGGATGCTCTTCGACGGTCCAACGCGCTTTGATCTCGCGCGTTTTCGTATCGATGACAATCACCGTAGCCTGCGCCCAAAGACTCACATAGAGATTGTTTTTGCGCTCATCCAACACGCAGCTGTAGGGAAACGGATCGTCTGATTTCGCGTCGTCGAGAATTGCTTCGGCACGCTTCGTGATGGCAGCTTCATCGGCGCTCGCCGCGACGCTGACGTTCGTGCGAGGCGCCGGTTGGTTTGTGCTGAGGCGAATTTCGTGCACCAGGTCCCCGCGGCGCACGTCGGTCTGACTGATCGATTGTCCCCAGACGTTCGCAGCCCACGCAGTTTGGCCGTCAGCGCTGAGAGCGATGCCGGAGGGAATACCGCGAGCTTTCTCGTCTCGCAGAGGCATTTTGCGACGAGCGCTAAGTAAGCCATTTTCCACCTTGAAGGCGTGCAACGCTTCGTCGCCTGCGCCGCTGCAAAGCAGTTCGCTCCCGTCGCGTGAAAACGTGAGGCCGTAAAAGGCTTCATTGATATTCACTCGCGAAATGATTTCTCCGGCCTTGGGGTCGACCGTCATGACTTCGTTGTAACCATAGCCGCAATGCAGAATGGCCACGTATTTGCCCGAAGGGTGAACCGCGATGTTTACCGGAAAGTCACCGAGGGCGATTTGCCGGCCGACGGGACGCAACCACCACTGATTGGGCAATCGCACCGCGCCGCCGGGCCGTTGGCCGGGGACATCGATCGCGTCGTTGGATCTCGACGATTCCGAAAACGAACACCCGAGGAACAGGACAGGCACAAACGCCAGTGCGACCAGCCATTTCATCCGCGCGGTTATGCCAGCGGCGTTCCGCCCGTGCAAGCCCTCGCGGTGGTCATGCCATTGCACTTATCGTTGCCGGTGCCGCGCCAGCAGCGTACGGTTGGGCGCACAATTGTGAGTAAACGCAGGGTCTTCCAAATCGTGGTCTGCGCGGTGGTGCTTGCCGGCTTGGTCGCCGCGAGCCGGCTCGTTAATCTAGCGGGTTGGCTGCGGGACTCGCTGGCATGGATTCGCGGGCTGGGTCCCTGGGCGCCTATTACGTTCGTCCTGATTTACGCTGCTTCGTGCGTGCTTGCGATTCCGGCGTCGATTCTAACTTTGGGAGGCGGCTTTATTTTCGGTTTTGGTTGGGGTGTTACGTATGTATTAATCGGGGCGATCGTCGGCGCCGTGGCGGCGTTCCTGGTCGGGCGGTATCTGGCGCGTGATTGGGTGGCGCGGAAAATGGACGGGCACCCGAAGTTTAAGGCGATCGATGACGCGATCGCTCGGGAAGGATGGCGCATTGTATTACTGGCGCGACTGGCCCCAATTTTTCCTTACGCGATTCTCAATTATGGATTTGCGCTTACTCGAGTGTCGCTGGGCCATTACACATGGGCCACAGCCGTCGGGATTGTTCCGGCGATGTTTGCGTTCGTTTATTTTGGTTCGTTGGCGACCGATCTGACGAACCTCCGGGAAGGCGTGAAGTCGGCGCCGTGGTTGAAATGGACGATTGGCGTGGTGACGATTGTCGTGACTATTTTACTGGCGCGGATCGCGCGCCGGTCTCTCAACCGCGCGCTTGGGCCGCAGTCCCCCTCATGAGCGCGCCGCTCGTTACGCTGTGGGACCGGCTCACACCGGGTGAAAGGGTTTTTGAGACGTGGCTGCGCTGGAAGCGCTAGCTGCTTTGGCTTGAGGATTCCAGCTTGCGAAGGGCGTCGCGAACTTTGGCCGCTTTCTCGTAGTCTTCCCGCTTTACCGCGTCGTTGAGGTCGATTTCGAGCTGTTCCTTCTTGCTCAAGGGCCGCTTATGGTTGATTTCCTCGAGCCAGTTTTGAAGGGACTGGATTTCGGCGCTTTGCTCCGCCCATTCTGGCCGCGAAGACTCGGTGTAAAATTCGCGCAACTCCTCGATGGCATGATCGATTTCGGCGACGGCTGCGGGGTAATCGTCGGTCATGAGTTTCTGGGTGGCTCGCGCGCGGGCTCGAAGCATTAGGACCTGCGGACGAAACTGTTGCAACGCCCAGCCCAACTCTTCGGACTCAGTATGTTCACAAACGAACTCGAAGAGTCGCAAGTTGCGTTCGGTGTCGCGTACGACGCCGGCGTAATCTTCCAGTTGCAACAGGCAAATGTAGCGGTGGTGATACTGGAGCGCTTCGAGTTGCAGTTTGGCGCAATCTTCCGGTTTCAAGACAAAGCCCTCGTCGCTGCCGTGCTTTTCCTGATGCTGTTTAAGGCGGTGGATATGATAGTCAAAAAGGGAGGGGTGGCCATTGGGCCGCTTGCCGTCGGGCCGACCGTGGGCATTCATTTGCAGGAGGCCGAGGTCGACCCGAAGCTGGATCTTTTCCACGCCGTCCTTGCCCACAAACTTGCGCACCACCACCTGCCCCGGCTGATACTCCCAGCTTTCCAGCAGGTGTGAGATGTCGAAATTCATACCCGCACTATGAACCCGCTTGGCGGGCAAGTCAACGGATGCGTCACCTACTCCCGGTCAATCACGCACGGTGCTCAGGGCCAGGCGCAAAATGCGACCGATGAGTTCGGGATAGGTCAAACCCGCTCTATGTGCCGACAGGGCAAAGTCTTCGCCATCGGCCAGCATGGGGTTGGGGTTGGCTTCGATGAAATAGAGTTCGTTGTTTTTCGTGAGACGCAGGTCGATACGGGCATAGCCATCAATTGTGAGCAGGCGATAGATTCGTTTGCAGGTCTGGACAATCTGCGACTCCAGACCCGGTTCGAGGCCGTCTGCAAAGCGGTTTTCGAGGCCCCAACGTTTGCGATATTCCTCGTCCCATTTGGCCCTGTAAGTGGCGATTTTGGGCTCGTCCGGTGGGACCTCGCGGAAAACCAGTTCCCGGATCGGGAACACCTGCAACTTGTGGTTTCCCATGACGCTGACGTAAAGCTCGCGCCCTTCGATGTATTCCTCTGCAATCACGTCATTGTCGAACTTCTCGTGAATGAACTGGACGCGTTCCCGGAACTGGTCGTCGTTCTCGACGAATGAGGCCTGTGAAATACCGAGTGAGGCCTGCTCTTTGAGAGGTTTCACGAGAATGGGGAAATTGAGCTGCTTTGGTCGGCCAATCCGCTTGCCACGCGCGATGGTCACGAAGCCGGGGACGTGGATGCGATGATAGCCGAGGATTTTCTTGGAAATGCCCTTGTGCCGACAAAGCATCATGCCGGTCGAACCGCAGCCGGTGAACGGAATCCCGTGCATGGCCAAAAACGCGGCGATGTTCTGGTCGAAGCCGCGATTGTTTTTGAACTGGTCGGCCAAATTGAAAATTACATTCGGCTCGAACGCCTGGAGCTTCTGACGCAGGACATCGAGGTCATCATAAATTGCGAGGTGTTCGACGGTATGCCCCAATTCGCCCAAGGCCTTGAGAACGTCCGCCTCGGTCTTTCGTTCCTCGACCTCGAGGTATGTCTTCAAGTCGTGCTGCAAAGACTCCGGCGACATGGCGTCAAACAGAGCGAGCACCTTCAGCTTGCGTTTACGGCTCGCGGTTCGATCCGCCCTCACTGGGGTGTCTCGGGCCGGGACAGATTTTGTCCTTGCCTCGCCATTGAGCGGCGCTTCGGATCGCTGTTCCTGTTTCTTCTCTTCGCTCATTTCGTGCGCTTGAATTTGCCCGTGAAGAGGTAATTCATGACCAGCGTTGTGACATACGAGGAAGCCTGGAGCGTGCGCTGCGGGTCGTCGGCTTTGACGTGCAGATCCAGTTGATCGCACCGTTCGATGAGGTGCTTTAACAGTTCGTTGACGCGATATTTTTTCTCGTTGGTCCACTGGCATACCGAGTCCATCAGGTGCCGCCGGTGCTGTCGCAACCAGACCGACGCCTTGACCCTGCCAGCAACTTCTGCGCCTGCATGGAAGAGCTTCCGCAAATCCTTGTCGTAGAAGTCGGGGTAAGTGTCCTCGTAGAGCTTGCGCTTGCGCGCGTAATAGGTCTTGAGCTTTACATTGAGGCAGTCGTGATCGCTTACTTTGTATTCGGGCATGTGGCCCGGGGCTTTCCCGGCTAACTCCTTCATTAACTCGTCCACATACTCGATTTTGGCGAGTGCCTTCCATTCCTTGTAACGCGCTCGCCAGTCCAGCCCCGGCGTCAGCCACACGGCAAACGTCTCGGCAAAATCTTCATCGGGATGGCTCTGCGCATACCAATCGTCCAGGTGCAGGACGAAAGAGCGGCTGTAGGGGCGCGGGCGATAAAACTGAGGCGTGTCATCGGCGGAAGTGCGGCCGAAGGTGCGCTGCCATCTGCGCTTTTTGAACAAATGGTAAGCATACGCGTAGGCGTGCGCAGCCTCATGGCGAATCAATTTCATGAACCAACCGGGGGTCTCGCCCTCTACCTCCAACATCATCTTGCGCTCCAACTTGCGCAACCGCTCGTGCGTCAGAAAGAACGGCACAAAGATCGCCGGCACTCCAACGGGCACAAACCATTCGTCGCCGACATGACACCGTGGGTGGAAAGTGAGCCCCTTTTGGGTGAGTTCGTCATAAAGCTGTTTGACGAGCGGCTCCAGTTCGGTTCCCTCGAGCTTCAATCCCAGATGGGCAATCTTCTTCTCCACTAATTCCTCGTCGCTCAGATTTGCCCAATCTGTCGTATCCACTGCTCGGAACGTATCAGGCCAAAATCAGGCCGTAAATCGCGAGAATGTCCAGTCCGCCAGGCGCTATCGTCCTTGCGTGGATTTTTGAATTCTGTTGAACGCTGTGCGCAGCCATGTGTCGATTGCTTCTGGCCGGAAGAGTTCCTCACCTCGATGCGCCGTCGCTCGTCGCCATCCGGCCCTGGTGAATAGCTGATCACGGGCCGCGGCCGAACCATTTTTATCGTGCAAACGCGCGTCCCGCGTGAGGGCGTAGCTTTGTTCGGGAAGTCGGAATGTGGATCGGTCGAGTTCGTCTGCAACTCTCGCAAACGCACGAGAGCGCAGCAGCGCGGGCATGGAAGGCGCATCGATGCGTTGAATCGAACCGAAGTGTCTAGTGAACTCGAACCGTCCCACTCGCAAACGGTCCCGCGCCCTCCTTTTATTGGTGGCGGGAATGTCTCTCACCCAGGCCTTTGCCGACGCGCCGTGGTATCCGCGCGTGTTGCTCAACAAAGGCGACCACGCGGTCCTGATCGCGCCGGAAGCGTACTTTGACTGCGAACTCAACCGGATCAAGCTCCCGCCTGCCCAGTTTGCCGCCAGGTCGTCGCCTGGCAGTTACGAAAACGAAACCGCTGACGCGGAACTAAGTGACCTCGCAAGGGCGCTACGGCGTAACAAGACGCCCGAACCGGAGACCATCATTGACGCTCATTCGAAGGCGCGCAGCCAGTTGCGGCAGGATGATTCGAGCGCGACGGACGTCGCTGTGGGGTTGCCCGATGAGTTCGCAAGGTACTTTCGAGGAAGCATCGCCTGGCGCTCGGGGGATCGGGCCACGGCGCGGTATGAATGGGAATCGATCCTGAATCTTTCG
>Ga0075428_100003281_pt1 | contig 17691 bp, 13 predicted proteins | sample RhiMetdeltSRZDD2_FD_75291 | JGI IMG/M metagenome (GOLD analysis project Ga0075428, IMG submission 75291) | Populus rhizosphere microbial communities from Tennessee, USA - Rhizosphere MetaG P. deltoides SRZDD2 | ecosystem: Host-associated > Plants > Roots > Rhizosphere > Soil | place: USA... | reverse complement strand
GGCATGGGCTTGTCGTTGCCGCTCGACAAGTTCCGCTTTCACTTCCCACACGAGCGCCGAGTGGGGATCACGATCGAGCCCGAGCTGGCGGACGACGCAGCGCGATGGCAGTTCTGGCAGTTCCGGCCCAGGCCGGAGTATCTCGTGGCGATCTGCGCGGAGCGCAACGGCGCGCAGTCGCCCGCAGTCATCGTACGAACGATGCAGAGCGAAGAGCCGCTGGCCGCGGAATTCCTGCGCCTCTCGCACGAGTGGTAGTCTGTGTTAGGCCATGGTCCGAGTCCGTGCCGCAATTCTCGTGGTGGTGATCGGCGCGTCCTCGTCCGCTGCGGCGGCCGAGGTCATGCGCTACGTCCACCATCCTCCGGAATCGTCGTTGGACGTCCGCTACAACTATCACTGGACGATTCTGCACACGGCTTTGGAGAAGACGAAGGCGAAGTGGGGACCTTACGTGATGGTTTCCTCGGAGCCGATGAGCGAGCGCAGACAGGCGTTCGAGCTCAAGAACGCGACCGGCAAGATCACGGTGATGTATCTCAGCACCACGCCCGACTTCGAGAAGAATCTCATCCCGGTGCGCATCCCGGTCGACAAGAACCTCGGCGGCTATTGCGTCTTTCTCATTCGCAAAGGAGAACAGCAGCGCTTCGCGCACATCCGCTCGCTCGAGGACCTTCGCTCGTTTCGCTATGGCCTCGGGCTCGGATGGATCGACGTCGACATCCTGCGCGCGAATCGATTCCAGGTCGTCACCGGGTCGAGCTACGAAGGTCTGTTCGAGATGCTCGTCCATCGCCGCTTCGACATCTTTCTCCGCGCGGCCGTCGAAGTGCTCGACGAATACGACAACCGCAGAATGGCTCTTCCCGACCTGGCGATCGAGAACAGTCTCGTTCTCTATTACACGCTTCCGATGTACTTCTGGTTCTCGCGCACCGATGAAGGGCGGCGCCTCGCCGCGAGGGCGGAGGAAGGAATGCGGATGATGATCGCGGACGGCACGTACGACGCGATCTTCGATCGTTACCAACGGCACAAGATCGAGCGTCTTCGCCTGAAGGAGCGCAGAATCTTCCGGATCGAAAATCCGAACGTCGGACCCGAAACGCCGCTCCACGACAAGAAGTTGTGGTTCGATCCGCAGACGTACAAGTAGATGGCCGTGCGCAGACCTTCCGTCGCCATGCTCGTCGCCGCCACGCTGGTGACGGTGACGACGTTGCTGCTCGTGGTGTTCGGCACGCTCAACTACCGGCGGCGCCACCGTGAAGAATGGAGCCGCCTGACGCGCGTCACGAACGCGCAGACGACGGAGCTCGCCGTCGCGCTGGCCGTGCCGGTGTGGAACATCGATCGCGCGCAGATCGAGAAGATCCTCGACAGCCAGGCCGAGGTTCAGCCGATCGAGGGGATCGTCGTGCAGGCGGCGGGGAAGACGCACGCCCGCGTTCGCGACGCGCAGCGGCGCTTCGTGCCGTCGAACGGTACGTTTCCGACTGCAGGACTCCTCCACGCCGACAGCCCCATCGTCTTCGAGCGCGAGCAGATCGGAACGGTGCGCGTGTTCACCACGCCGGCGTTTGTGCAACAGATGCTTCGCGACGAATTGATCCGCACCGTCCAGACCATCCTGACCGTCGACCTGCTGTTGATTTTCGTCGTCTCTCTCGTGCTCTGGCGGATCGTGCTCCGCCCGCTCAAGGAAATCGAGCGCTACGCGGGCGGTGTGAGCGCGGGAGGCCATGAAAGTGCGGCCGCTGTCGTCGCGGGGCCGACCGCGGAGCTGGAGAATCTGCGCGTCTCGATCGAGACGATGGTCCGTCTTCTCGACGATCGCTACGTCGAGCTTCGCGAGAGCGAGAACCGGTTTCGCACGATCTTCGAATCCGTCAACGACGCGATCTTCATCGCCGACGCGGACGGCACGGTCCTCGACGTCAACGCGAGGATGTGCGAGATGTTCGGGTACACGCGCGAGGAGGCGTTGACCGCGAACATCGGCGTGCCGGGGATCGGCGAGGCTCTCGCCGGCAACGAGCAGATTTTCGAGTGGCAGGCCCGGCGTCGCGACGGCCGCCTGTTCTGGACCGAGATCAGCACACGCGTCGCAACGATCGACGGAAAAGCGTGCGTCATTTTCGTGGTGCGCGACATCGATCAGCGCAAGGAGATGGAACGGGAGCTTCGCCGGCGCGAGAGGATGTCTGCGATGGGAACGCTCGTGGCGGGCGTCGCGCACGAGGTGCGCAATCCGCTGTTCGGGATGACCGCACTGCTCGATGCGTTCGCCAATGCGTTGGCCACTCCGGCGCTCGCGCGATTCTCGGACAATCTGCGCGAGCAGGTCAGGCGGATCACCGATTTGACACGCGACCTTCTGCAGTACGGAACGCCGGTGACGATCACGCTCGTGCCGGGATCGCTGCGCGAATTGCTCGACGAAGTCGTGAAGTTTCACGCGGATGCGGCGTCCGGCTCGAAGGTGACGCTGTCGAACACGATCGGCACGTCGCTTCCGCCCACGCCGATGGACCGCGTGCGGATGCGACAGGTGTTCGACAATCTGATCGACAACGCGTTGCAGCATTCGCCGCCTAACGGGACGATCACGATTGCGGCGCGCGAGGTCGTGCACGGCGGGCGGTCGTGGCTCGATTGCACCGTCGAAGACGAGGGGAAGGGATTTCGCGAAGGCGATCTCGATCGCGTGTTCGAGCCCTTCTTCACCCGCCGCGAGCGCGGCACCGGCCTGGGGATGTCGATCGTCCAGCGCATCGTCGAGGAGCACGCCGGACGCGTCACCGCCGCGAATCGCAGCGAAGGCGGCGCGGTGATCACGGTGCGGCTGCCGGTCGCGCAATAAAGATCGTCCAGGCGAAAAGGCACGGGCCACGGGCCACTCGCTACTCGCTACTCGCAACTGTCTTTCCCAACTCCTCCACCGCCGCCACGAGCTGCGTCGCCGGCGCGGTGTCCGAAGACTGGAGCATGTCCAGAAGGCGCGCGGCGGATGCGCGATGCGGGGAGCTCTCGGGGAGCGTTTGCATCCAGCCGTAGACCTTCATGGACAGGCGGAATTGCTCGGCGAGTGCTTCGCGCGGGGTCTTCACGCGCGGGTCCATCTCGACCACGAGCGGTTGCGTCGACGTCTTGCCGTCGACTGTTAGGCGGGCGGTGTAGGTGCCGGGCATGGCGACCGGAGACGTTGGGTTCGGCGGGGTGTTGTGTGGAATCGCGGCGATTGGATAGCCCGAGCGCTCGAGCGGCGGATAGTAGAGATCCCACGTGAAGCGGTGCATGCCGGGCGTGGTCGAGAGTGCGCGCTGCGGGCGGATCCAGTACGCCGGGACGTTGCCCGTATCGCGCGGCGGCGCGATCGGATCGTCGCTCGCATAGCGGCGCACGACCTTGCCATCGCTGTCGAGAATCTCGAGCGTGACGAGCGTCGCTTTCGACGAGAGCACGTAATCAATGATCGCGCCTTCGGGCGGATTCTCGCCTGCCGGCTCGTCCGCGGGCAGCGGTGTGTCGGTGTTCTTGTTCCAGCGCACGCGCCATGCGCGCTGCGGTTTGAGCAGCGCGCTCGACGAGCGTGCCTGCCGCAGCGGCTCGATGTCGTCGAGAATCCAGAAGCCGCGGCCGTGCGTCGCGACGGCGATGTCGTCGTCTTTCACGATCAGATCGCGGATCGACGTCGCCGGCATGTTCAGGCGCAGCGATTGCCAATGCTCGCCGTCATCGAACGACACGAACACTTCGTTCTCGCTGCCCGCGAAGAGCAGTCCGCGCGTCTTCGGATCTTCGCGCACGACGTTGATGGTGCCGCCGTCCGGAATGCCGCGCGTGATGTGTGTCCACGTCTTGCCGCCATCCTTCGTTCGATAGATGTGCGGACGCAGGTCGTCGAGGCGCAGCGTGTTGATCGCCGCGTAGGCCGTGTTCGCGTCGAAATGCGATGCCTCCATGATCGAGACCTTGGCCCACGGCACGAGTGCGCTCGGGGTGACGTCGCGCCAGGTTTTGCCGCCGTCGGTCGTGAGATGAATGAGACCGTCATCGGTGCCGATCCAGATGCGATCGACTTCCAGCGGCGACGGCGCGATCGCGTAGATCACGCCTCGCTGCTTCGGCGCTGCAGCCGGCGTCCCGATGTACTTGCCGACGTTCGGCGGAACCGCGAATTCCTTGCGTGTCAGGTCCGGACTGATCTGCGTCCACGAATTCCCGCCGTTCGTCGTCTTCCACAACGTGTTCGATGCGAAGAAGAGGATGTGCGGATCGACGGGCGAGAACACCGAAGGCTGCGTGCGCACGACGCGATAGTCATTGCCGCGCAGCGGCTTCGGCGTGATCTCCGCCGCGGTGCGCGTGCGCCGGTCGAAGCGCGTGATGCGGCCGCCGTAATAAATGTCGGGATCGAGCGGATCGGGAGTGACGTATCCGTACTCTTCGACGCCGACCGGCGTCCAGTCGCGGAACGTGATCTGCCCTTCGTCGCCGCGGCTCGGCACGCACGCCGATCCGCTCTCCTGCTGCCCGCCGCACACGCGATACGGAAACGCATGGTCCGCAGTGATGTGAAACATCTGCGCGGTCGGCTGGTTGTACCAGGAGCTCCATGTCAGGCCGCCGTTGACGGTGATCACCGCGCCCTGATCGGACGCATTGAGGATGATGTTCGGATCGTTCGGATTGATCCAGAGGCGGTGATAGTCATCGCCGCCGGGCGCGCCGCGCAACGCCGCGAACGTCTTGCCGCCGTCGACCGATTTCCAGGTGACGATGTTCGCGACGTATACGATGTCCGCGTTCATCGGATCCGCGCGCACTTCGTTGAAATCGCCCGGACGTCCCCACAGGCGCTCGTCCTCGTTGATGCGCTGCCACGATTCGCCTGCGTCGTCGGATCGATAGAGTCCACCCGACTCCGGGCGCGTGCCCGCGATCGCGTAGAGGCGCTTCGGATTCGCGGCGGCGAGCTCCAATCCGGCGCGCCCGAGGAGCTCGCCGGCGGGAAGACCGGCCGTGAGTTGACGCCAGGTCGTGCCGCCGTCGACCGACTTGTACACGCCGCTGCCCGGACCGGCGAACACGCCGTTCTCCCACGGTCCCTGACGCTGTTCCCACAACGCGGCGTACACGATCTGCGGATTCGACGGATCGAGGACGACGTCGATGCCGCCCGTGTCGGCATCGCGATAGAGCACTTTCTCGAATGTGCGGCCGCCATCCGACGATCGGAAGATGCCGCGCTCCTCGTTCGGTCCGTACGGATGGCCTAACACGGCGACGAAGAGACGATTCGGATCGCGCGGATCGACGACGATCGTCGGGATCTGCTGCCCGTCGCGTAATCCGAGGTGCGTCCAGGTTGCGCCGCCGTCGGTGGACTTGTAGATGCCGTCGCCGGTCGAAAGATCGGGGCGCTGCAGACCTTCACCGCTGCCGGCGTACATCACGTTCGGATTCGAGGGCGCGATGGCGATCGCCCCGATCGAGCCGGTCGGCTGGTCGTCGAAGATCGGCGTCCACACGCGGCCGTAGTCAGTCGTCTTCCACACGCCGCCGTTGTTCACGCCGATGAAGAAAACGTTCGGCTGCGACGCGATGCCCACGGCGGCGACGGTGCGTCCGCCGCGGAACGGACCGATCATGCGCCAACGCATTTCCGCAAAGCGCGAAGGATCGATTTGTGCAGTGAGCGTGGTGGTGAGAGCGAGCGCGATGAAGAGAGCGAGACGGCGCATGCGCGGACGCTAGCACGATATGAGTTTTCCACCGCACGGCCGCCCGGTTTCCGCGGCAACGGGTGTGTGGTTGGGTGGGAGTGCGGGCGGAAAACCCAGATACACTCTCGTCATGCCCACATGGTTGAAAGTTCTTCTGATCGTTTTCATGATGGGCGTCGTTCTCGTCGCCGTCGCGATCTACCTCGGCGTTCGATGGCTCCGCGAGCATGAGGGCGAGTTGCGCGAGAAGGGACGCGCGGTCGTCACCGAGGCGGAAAACTTCGGGCGCGGCAAAGACGCGAATGCCTGCGTCGACGAAGCGTTCGCGCGGCTGCACCGCTGCGACGGATTCATCTGCGAGGCGAAGACGAAGATCTTTCTCGAGAACTGCATCCGCGTGTCGAACGTGCCCGCGGGTTTCTGCGACAACGTTCCGAAGCGCTCGGAGATCCTCGCGTCGGCGAAGTGGGCGCTCGAGGAATGCGCGCGCCGAGGAATGGCCAACGATCAGCCATGCACGCGGCTCATCGGCACGGTGCAGGAGGGGTGCGTACAGAAGTAAGTTGGTGGTTGGTGGTTGGCAGTTGGCGGTTGGCGGTTGGCGGTAGATCGATCTAACCGCCAACCGCCAACCGTCAACCGCCAACCAATCGCGGAGTCAATCTTGTCGAGCGGCGAACCAACGTTCAAAGAGATCCTCGAGCGCATCACCGACGCCTTCGTCGCGCTCGACCGCAACTGGCGCTACATGTACGTGAACGAGAGAGCGGCGCAGATCTTCGGACGCGATCGCGCCTCGCTGATCGGCAAACACATCTGGACCGAGTTTCCCGAAGGCATCGGCCAGCCGTTCCACGTCGCGTATGAAAAGGCGATGACGACGCAGCAGAAGGTCATCTTCGAGGAGTACTACCCGCCATGGGGGCTCTGGTTCGAAAACCGCGTCTATCCGTCGCCGAACGGTCTGGCGATCTATTTCACGGACGTCACCGAGCGCCGGCGCCGAGAAGACGAGTTGCGCGAGCTCAGCGAGCGTCTCGCGCGCACCGAAGCGTTTTCATTGGTGATGGTCACGATGGTGACCATGGACGGGTATTTCAGCAAAGTCCCGCCGACGCTCGGCAAGCTCCTCGGCTATTCGATGGACGAGCTGATGTCGACGCACGTCGAATCGGTGATCCATCCCGACGACATCGAAGACGATCGCGTGCATCGCCAAAAGATCCTGCGTGGAGAAGCGCCGTCGCTCGACATCGAGCTGCGCCTCGTGCGCAAAGACGGCGGAGTCGTGTGGGTGTATCTCAATTGTTCCGGCGTGTATGACACGAGCGGCCAGATTACGCACTTCATCGTCTATCTCCGCGACATCACCGAACGCCATCGCGCGGAAGAGCGCATTCGCTACCAGGCACTGCACGACGATCTGACCGATCTGCCGAATCGCGTGCTGTTCAACGATCGACTCGCGCAGGCGATCGCGCACGCGCACCGGCACGACTCGCGGCTCGCCGTCATCACCATCGATCTCGACGACTTCAAGCTCGTCAACGACAACTTCGGCCACTCGTTCGGCGACATCGTCATCCGCGAAGCCGGCGCACGCATGAAGACCACGCTGCGCACTTCCGACACGATCGCCCGCCTCGGCAGCGACGAGTTCGCCGTCATCGTGGAGGATCTTCACAGCGAGGAAGAGGCCTGGGCCATCGCCACGAAAATCCGCGAGCTGTTCAAGCCGCGCTTCGAGACCGGGAGCAGTTCCGTGCGCGTCACGAGCTGCATCGGCATCAGCATCTTCCCGCGCGACGGCCACGATCTGGAGGTGCTGTTCCGTAGCTCCGAGAGCGCGCTCAGTCGAGCCAAGGAGCTCGGACACGACAACATCCAGCTGTTCGATGAGTCGATGAGCACGCGCTTTCGCCATCGCCTGCTGCTCGAGCAGGAGCTGCATCGCGCCGTCGAAGAAGAGCAACTGCTGACGCACTACCAGCCCATCCTGCGCAGCAGCGATCGGCGCATCGTCGGCGTCGAGGCGTTGGCGCGATGGGACCATCCGGAGCGCGGCCTCGTCGGTCCCGACGAGTTCATCCCGCTCGCGGAAGAGACGCGGCTGATCGTTCCGATCGGCGAGTCCGTTTTGCGCACCGCCTGCAGCGACGTGCAGCGATGGATCGATCGCGGCATCGACCTGCGTCTTTCGGTCAATCTCTCCGCGCGTCAATTCCAGGAGCTGACCCTTCTCCACACCATCGATGCCATCCTCACCGAGACCGCGTTCGACTCCTCGCGGCTCGAGCTCGAGCTGACCGAGACTGTGGCGATGCACAACGCCGACTTCACCATGGCCCTCCTGCGCGATCTGCGGCAGCGCAACATCTCCATCGCCATCGACGACTTCGGCGTCGGCCAGTCCTCGCTGATCTACCTTCGCCAGTTTCCGATCAGCAACATCAAGATCGACAAGGTCTTCATCAACGACATCCTCACCGACCCGACCGACGCCGCGATCGTCAGCGCGATCATCAGCCTCGCCCACACCCTCGGCCTCGCCGCGACCGCGGAAGGCGTCGAGTCGGAAGAGCAGATGCGCATGCTCCAGGACTTCGGCTGCGACCTCCTCCAGGGCTACTACTTCAGCAAGCCGGTGCCGGCGGGGGAGATGGAGAGGATGTTGTGATGCCCTTGGTTGGTGGTTGACGGTTGGCGGTTGGCGGTGGAATGCCAACAGCCGCCGGATCGTGCTACCGCCAACTACCGACCGCCAACCGCCAACTGTGCCTGGTAGATTTCTTGCGACGCACACGCGCTCGTGAGCAAGCTCCTTCTGGCATTGCTTCTCGTCACGCGCACGTGGACCGGTGTGGTCGATCAGCATTGGAGCAACGCGGGGAATTGGGACACGGGCGCGCCGCAAGAAGGCGATGATCTCGTGTTCCTGCATGGACAGCACGTCGTCACGAGCAACGATCTGCCGCCGGGCATGTCGTTCCATTCCATCTTCGCGAGCGATGGACCGTGGACGTTCACCGGCAACGCGATCACGGTGACGAGCGGGATCACGACGAAGACGGCAGCGTTCACGATGCCGGTGCGCGCTGGGGGGACGCAACAGTTCACGGCGTTCTGCTGTCACATTCTCGAATTCGGCGGGGGGATCGATCTCAACGGACAGACGCTCACGCTGCGATCGAGCAGCATGAACGGCGACAGCGGCGTCGATGTGAACGGCCGCATCACCGGTACGGGCACGCTGCTCTTTTCCGCGCAGCGTCTCCGCCTCGGCATCGACGACGCGCTGCCACCCAACGCAAACGTGATTCTCACGTCGGGCACGTTCGACATGAACGACAAGAGCGGCGCGGTGCGCTCGTTCGAGATGAGCGCGAACACGACCTTCGCCGCGGGAAACCAACCACTCGTCGTGACCGAGCGCGTGCGCCTCGCGGGCGCGCTCGCGCTGCGCAATGCGTTCGATGGAATGACGATCATCGAGAGCGGCGCGCCGATCGAAGGCGCGTTCGAGCAGATCCCCGCCGGATTTTCGGTGACGTACGGCAACAACGTCGTCGTTCACACGACGGGCGCACAGCTCATCGCGACCTCGACGTCGCTCACGAGCACGATCAACCCCGCGCACGCAGGGACGCTGGTCACGCTCGTCGCGACGGTGACTTCGGCGTCCGGTCCGCCTAACGGCACGATCACCTTTCGCGACGACGGTGTGTTGATCGCGACGGTTCCGCTCAACGCCTCGGCAGTGGCGAGCTTCACGACCACGATGCTCGCGCCGGGCGCGCACCGCCTAACCGCGGCCTACGACGGATCGGCGACGCACGCCTCGAGCGTGTCGGCGGTATTGGCGCAGGTGATCGTTGGCAATCGCCGGCGGGCGGTGGGTTTTGGAGTGCGGTAGCGCATAGCTACCGCTTTCCTACCGCCGCGGAGCGGCGACTCCGTCGCCATTAGACAGCGGTAGCTATGCGCTACCGCACTCCAAAAATTGCAAACGCGGCCCAGTAATACGGGGAGTGGAATCGGGGGTCGGCGCGCAGGGTGAGTTGGGCGCGGCGCAGTGCGGCGGCGGGGGTCGTGCGGCCGGCGAGCAGCGCGCGATAGAAGTGCGTCATCAGTTCCGCGGTCGCTTTGTCCTTCACGTCCCAGTAGCTCGCGACGACGCGCGGCGCGCCCGCGTACATGAATCCGCTCACGAGACCCACGATCCCTTCGCCGCGAAGCTCTTTTCCCATCGCGGTGCGGCAGCGCTGAGCACGACCAGGTTCGACGTCAACCGCGCGCGATAGAGATCGTGAACGCGCACGAATCCGTCGACCGGTTTCCCGTTCCGATCGACGAGCGAGAGCACCACGCCCGAGAGCTCGGGCTGCTGTGCATTGAGCAATGCGTGCGTTGCGATGTGCAGCACCGCGCGTCGCGATGCGCCGTCGAGGACTGCGCCGCGATCGGCCTCGAAGTCGAGGGCGGTCGATGCGTTGCCCTTCGCCAGTCTCGCGATCGCCCGCGCTTCTTCGCGCGTGCCCGGCAGCCTTCGCAGATCCTCGATGCCGCTTTGCTGCGCGGCGCGCACGAGATCGGGATCGAGTGGCGCGCGCCGCGTCGATCCATGCACGCGCGGATCGTCGTTGCGGAAGACGGGATCCGCGACGATGGCGATTCCCTTCGAGCCTTCGGCTCGTTCGAGCTCGCGCAGCACGAGCAGCGTCGATGCCGACGGCGCGAGACCGATCTCGTAGTCCTCGATCAGCGCGCGTCCATTCGCCAGCGGCAGTGCCGCGAATGGAACGTAATGCAGGGCACCGTCGGGCACGATGATGAGGCGGCGGATGTTAGGCGGAAACGCGACGCCGTCGAGGATCAGATTCGCGAGCCGCTCCGCGGTGCGCTCGACTTCGTGGCGCGTTTTTCGTTGGTCGCCCGCCGCGAGCAGTTCATGAAATCGAACCGCGACGCTCTCGATCTTCGCTCGCCCGGGCAGCACGTGCGCGGTCAGGTGATCGCGCGTGAGCGTCCAGAGGAAACTGCGATCGTTGCCGAGGAAATACTCGAGCAGCATCGTGTCGCCGTCGAGAAGCTGCGCTTGGATCTCCGATGCATTCCGCGGGGTGCTGCTGCGCGCCGCGGCGAGCGCGGGCCAGGTCTCGCGAATCCGGAGGTCGAGGTCGTGCAGCTCGGAGATTCGCGCTTCCAGCCGCTCGCGCGTTTCGCGTTCCGCCTCCGCGTTGCTCGCATCGAGATCGAAGCGGTCGAGATCGCGGCCGAGGCGATCGATCTCGTCGCGCAAGGCATCCTCGCGCTGCAGCAGCTCCGAAGACGGGTCGCTCTTCGCGCGAATGAGCGCCTCGTGTACGGCGTCGAGCGTCAGCCGTGCGCGCGAGCGCTCGCTCAGCGTGAGCGCGGCGGAGGCGTGTCCGCCGTTCGGTTCTTGCTCGTGTAGTTTCGCGAGCACGTTGAGAAGGCGCTCGTATCGCTGGCGCGTGCCGGCCTGCATCGTCGCGCGCGCTCGTCGCGCCGATGTTTTGCTGCGAACGCCTTCGATGAGATCGATGGTCGTGTTGAATGTCGCTGCGGCGTCGTGAAGACGGCCGAGGGCTTCCTGCGCGCGGGCCAGTGACGTCAGGCTGAAAAGCTCCGATCCGAAGCCGCCCGTTTCTCTGCGAATGGCCAGCGATCGCTCGTGCAGCGGAATTGCCTCGGCGGCGCGTCCGAGATTCGTGAGCGCGATGCCGGAGTGATCGAGCGCGTCGGCCTCGCTCGAGCGATCGCCGAGGGCGCGCAGGATCTCCAGCGCCTTCGTGTGGAGTCGAAGAGACTCGTCGTAGTGCTGCAGCGCTTCCGCGGACATGCCCAGGCCCATCAGCGTGCGCGCCTCGAGCTTCACGTCGCCGATCTCGCGCGCGATGGCGATCGTCAATTCGTATTGACGCGTGGCTTGGTCGAAGTCGTTCTCGCGCCAGGCATGCCAGCCCAGGTGCGAGCGCGCCAGCGCTTCCGCGCTGCGGCTGCCGATCGATCGCGCGAGGTCGAATGCGGCCTGATAGTGCGTCTTTGCCGCGGCTGGATCGTTGATCTCCTGGTACACGAAGCCGACCCAGACCAGCATCTTCGCTTCGTTCTCGCAGTCTCCCGCCTCGCGGCTCTCGCGCAACGCGTCGCGAAAGTGCGCGAGAGTCTTCTCATGCTCGCCGATGCGCGTGCTCAGCCACGCGATGCGCTCGTGCACGGCGGCGCGAGTGCGCGGATCGGTGAGCGTGGGGAGCAGTGATTCGTAGCAGGCGCGCGCCTCGAGCGTGCGCGGAGTCTGGTCCAGCGCGGCGCAATCGAGGACTGCGGCAAAAAGGAACGCGATCATATTTTGGAGTGCGGCGGCCGTGCCGCCGCTTTTTCGATGAAATGAACGCGCATCGCTCCGAAAAAGCGGCGGCATGGCCGCCGCACTCCTAAACGTTACTTCTTCAAGAACGTGCCGAGGGTGTCGAGTTGCTCACTCCAGTACTTCTTGCGGCGATCGGCATCCTCTTTCGATGCGAGCTTCAGGTGCTGTACCGCGACGTTGCTCTTGGCGGCGCCTTTCGACGTGAACCACAAATCGACCGACGTGCCGTCGTCCCAGGTGATGCGCATCGATTTCGGTTTCGTCGCCGTGCGCACCTTCAGCGCGGCCTCGAGCCACTGCTTGCGCTTGCGCGCGTTTGCGAACGCGTCGAAGAGTTTCTCGACCGGAACGGCGAAGGTCTTGCTCTTGCTCGCTTCCCACGCGCCGCCGCGGCGCTGGCCGCGCTCGCGCAGTCCGCGAATGCGCTCGTAGCCGACGGTCACCGACTGCGCATACCAGCCGTCGACGCCTAACGAATGCACGTGCGTGGCGATGTCGCGATGCGCTTTGTCTTTCGCGCCGAACGCGTCGAGGTAGTCGACCCACTGCGCCCACGTGCGTCCGGTTTTCTTTTGGATCGCGTCATCGCTCATGCCCGCGAGCGCGGCGTAGTCGGGAGCGGGTGGAGGAGGGACGAGCGTCAGCTTCTTTTTGTTGAGGATCTGGCGGCGCGCGGTGGTGTACGACTCGCCCGTTTTTTCCATACGGGATCGAACGATCCGCTTGAGATCTTTCTGTGCCGGCATCTTGAATTCCTTCGCATCAGCCGCATGGCGAAGCCCCCCAGCAGCAACGCCCCGCGGCGTCGAAGGTTCATGATACCGACTCGGATGGTATGCCCACCTTTGCCTCCGCGGGAGTCTTCGCTGGGGGAAGACCGATGGAGGTGAGGCGTGAGTCGCCGCCGCGATCAATGTAGGGACCAGGCGCGAAAAACGCAATACGATCCGGACTCTCTTAGTCGACTCTTATCGAGGAGGTCATCGATGTCGCTGTTTGATTCCTCCCCCTGGTCCGATCGCGTGCTCTCCATCCTTCGCATCGCCGCCACTGCGGTCTTCATCACCGCGGGAACGACGAAATGGTTCGGGTGGCCGCCCAGTCCGCAGCCGATGCCGCCCATCGAGCTGATGTCGCAAATCGGAATCGGCGCGATGCTCGAGGTCATCGGAGGCGTGCTGATCCTCCTCGGTCTCTTCACGCGACCCGTCGCGTTCATCCTCTCCGGCGAGATGGCCGTCGCGTACTTTCAGTTCCACTACCAGATGGGCAAAGCATCGTTTTTCCCGACGATCAATCAGGGCATCCCGGCGATCCTCTACTGCTTTCTCTTTCTGTACATGGCGTTCGCGGGCGGCGGCGCATGGAGCATCGATCGCATGATTGCGCGGCGACGTTCAATGACACGCTGACCGGACGCTCGCGGGGCGCCGCGTACCGGTGAGCGGATCGTCGTAGTAGACGGTCAGCGTCATCGTCTCCGCTCTTTGCAAGGCGAGCTCGTTCGCGTGCACGGTGAACCTGCATTGCTGCCCGGCCTTCAGCTCGCGCAGACATTTTCGCGATTCGACCTCGTAGCCGGACACGGTCTGACCCTTGCCGCCGATCGGCAGGATGGCGACGATGCGCACCGGTGCCGCGGACGGATTGGTCAGCGTGATGGTCTGCTCGCCGGTCGTTCGGAAATGCACGAGCGGCGGATCGAAGCACAGCGTTCGTGCCGGCTGTTGCACGGGCGTTTCCGGAATCGGCGACGGTTCGCGCGGACGCGGAACGCTTCCACGCAATGCGATCTGCGCGTGCTCTTCACCCGCGCGAATCTTCAGCGAGCCGCTGAACCGGCCGGGCCGCGCCGGCGCGAACACGATGGCGATCATGCAGTCGTCGCCGGGCCCGAGATCATTCGCACAGCCGTTCGTCGCCAGGAACGGGCCGTCGATGCTCGCCTTCACGCGTGCGAGCGGCTGACCGCCTTCGTTGTGGATGATGGCGATCTGCGCGAGTGGGCTCTCGCCAAAATCGAGACGCGGGGGCGCGACGGCGAGGCGCGCGGGCGGCGGCTCGATGACGATGGGCGGAGGCGGCGCGACAACCGGCGCAGGTGCGGGAACGACGATGTGTTTCGGCGGAGGTGGCGCCGGAGGAGCCGGCGGTTTCTCGCGGCCGAGGGCCATCGCGGCGCCGAGACCGGCAACGAGAGGGATCAGCCACTTCGCGCGGCGCCGCTTGCGCTGCTGCTCGTCTTCGCCGAAATAGAAATCGAGGGTCGGCATGGCTAGCTCACTCGCTGCAGCGTGCGGACTTCGCCGCCGTCGACTTGCAGTCGAACGACCGGCGCTTCGGCGGGTTTCTGCGGAGCGCTGCCTCCGCCTAACATCGAGCGCACGCGGTCCGCTCCCGCGACCACGACCAGCCAGGTCAGCCAGAAGTCGACCAGCGCATGGACCTTGTCGATCTGCAGCACGCGCAGAAGGCGCAGATTCGCGCGATCGACGACGGCGAAGGCGATCAGCGCGGCGATGCCGAACATCACCAGCTTGCGCCGCTCTCGCCGGCGCATGCGCACGACGATGCCGGATTGCGATCGCGACAGCCGCACGGCGTTGATCAGGTAATCGAGCGTCGCGACGATGCGCTCGGTCACGAACGCCGCCACGGCAACGATGGTCACGAATTTCGCAGTTGCGTCCATAGGGCTACCTCTCCTCATCGAGGTAGTGCAGGAAGGACGCAAAGCGTTTCACGGAGCGCCGGCGTCTCCGCCGGCGCTCCGCTCATTACCAGCGGCCGCCGCCGCGGCGATCGATGTCGATGCGCTCCGCTTCGAAGCTGCCGTTGCGCTGCCAGTCGCCGCTCACGGCGACGCGGTCGCCGCGGCGAAGATCGCGCTCGTCGCGATCCGCGCGCCGCGTGTCGACGGTGATCGTCCGTCCACTGCGCTCTTCGCGAATCTGCACGAGGCCGCGCGAACGGTCGACCGACTGCACGATGCCGTACAGCGTGCGATCGTCGCGATCCCAGCGATCGTCTTCCTCGCGCAGGAGGCGGATCGTGTCGACGTACATCGTGCGGCCCGACTGCACCGTGCCGGTCGCGCGGATCCGGTCGCCGCGCTCGAGGTCGCGCACGCGCGTCGAACGCCCATGCTGCGACTGGCCGCGCACGTCCGCGTTCACGCGCGCGAACAACACGTAGTTCCCGCGATCGATGCGGATCACAAATCCGTTACGGTCACGATCGATGTCGCGAATGCGTCCCTCGACCGTGATCACGCGATCGCGATCGTAATGGCGATTCGTCTCACGAGGAGTACGCCAATCCGCGAAAGCGGACGTCGCCGCGAGCGTCGCCACCAGTGTTGCGATTGCTGCTAACTTGATTGCTCTCTTCATCTTGAGTCTCCTGGGGCCAATCGGCCTGCGGTAGACATTGCGCAATCGGGACGCCACTATTAGGCGCACCACATGTCGGATCCCGGCTCGTTGGCCAGCGGCCGTTTCGAGATTCACCGCCGCATCGGCGCAGGCGGGATGGGTGTCGTCTACGAAGCGTTCGATCGCGATCGCGCCCAAACCGTCGCCCTCAAGAAACTCCTCGGCAGCGACGCGACGGCGATCGTTCGCCTCAAGAACGAGTTCCGCGCGCTCGCCGACGTCGTGCATCCGAATCTCGTTCGCCTCTATGAGCTCATCGGCGAAGGCGACGACTGGTTCTTCACCATGGAGCTCGTCGACGGCGTCGACTTCCTCCACTACCTGCGCGGCCGCGCCGGCGGAACGCTGGATTCGACGACCGAGCAATCGCTCGCGGAGAAGCCGACCGTCATCGCCGGCAACAGCGATCGTCATTTCGAAAACGATCCTTCCGCGGTGACGCCGCGCCCGACGAAGCCGGGGCTCGCCGCGATCGACTACGACATGCTGCGCCGCGTGGTGAAGCAGCTCGCGGAAGGCGTCGCCGCTTTGCACGACACCGGCATGCTGCATCGCGACATCAAGCCGTCGAACGTGCTCATCACGCCGGCCGAGCGCGTGGTCGTTCTCGACTTCGGCCTGGCCACCGACGTCACCGCGTTTCAAAAACGGATGACGTTCGGCGGAACACCCGCGTACATGGCGCCGGAACAGATCGCGGAGCTTCCGGCGACGGAGGCGAGCGACTGCTACGCGATCGGCGTGATGATCTACGAGGCGCTCACGGGCGCGCTTCCGTTCAGCGGCAATTTCTATTCGATGCTGATGCAGAAGCGCACGACCGATCCGCGTCCGCCGATCGAGCTCGTGCGCGGCATCCCCGAGGATCTGAGTCGCGTGTGCGTGGAGCTTCTGCGGCGCGATCCGGAGATGCGTCTCTCCTCGCGCGCACTGGCGGAGCGGATGGCATCGCGTGCGGAGCGCGCGGTGAGCCGCGCGGTCACGCTCATGCGTCCGCGCGAGACGCCGTTCATCGGACGCATCGCGCAGATCGAGCAGCTCGAAGACGCGGCGAAAGCCGCGGATCGCAACGGGCCGGTCACGGTGATGGTGTCGGGTCCGTCGGGCATGGGCAAGACCGCGCTCGTGCGCCACTTTCTGCACGACGTGCAGCGCCGCGATGCATCGATCGTCGTGTTCGCGGGCCGCTGCTACGAACAGGAGTCGGTGCCGTACAAGGCGGTCGATAGTCTGATCGACGATCTGGCGCGCTACCTAAAGCACGTGACTCCGCTCGAAGCGAAGGCGCTCATGCCGACCGACATCGCGGCGCTGGCGCGACTCTTCCCCGTGCTGCAGGATCTCGAGGCGGTGACGAAGACCCGCCGCCGCGTGGAGATCCGCGACTCGCAGGAGCTGCGTCGCCGCGCGTTCGCGGCGTTGCGCGAGCTGATGTCGCGCATGACCGACGATCATCGGGTGATCCTTTTTCTCGACGACCTGCAGTGGGGCGATCGCGACAGCGCCGGGCTGCTGGCCGAGCTTCTGCGTCCGCCCGATGCGCCTCCGCTGCTGCTCGTCGCCGCGCATCGCAGCGAGGAGGCGGAGGCGAGTCCGTTGCTGGCAGAGCTCCGCAAGATCCGCGAGACCGAGGAGAGCGCGCTCGGTGAAGTTCGCGAGATTCGGCTCGAGCAGTTTTCGCAGCAGGAGGCGCGCGATCTCGCGAAGACGCTCCTCGCCGAGTCGTCGCTCGACACGCGTCGCGTCGATGCGATCGCGCGTGAGGCGGGCGGCAGTCCGTTCTTCATCGTCGAGCTGGCGCGCTTCTCCGACTCGACGGGACTCTCCTCGACCGAGTACGGCGACATGCAACTCGACAGTGTCATTCGCTCGCGCATCGCCCTGCTTCCCGAAGGCGGGCGCGATCTGCTCGAGATCGTCGCGGTCGCGGGACGGCCGATTCTCGGGAGCGCGGCGAATGTCGCGGCGAATCTGCGCGCGGACGATGAGGCGATGCTCGCGCGATTGCGGGCCGATCATCTTCTGCGTACGCGCAGACGCGGCGGGCGCGATGAGGTCGACACGTATCACGATCGCATCCGCGAGGCGATTCTCTCCGCGCTGACTCCCGAGCGCCGCCGCGAGCATCACCTCA
>Ga0075428_100003280_pt1 | contig 17696 bp, 16 predicted proteins | sample RhiMetdeltSRZDD2_FD_75291 | JGI IMG/M metagenome (GOLD analysis project Ga0075428, IMG submission 75291) | Populus rhizosphere microbial communities from Tennessee, USA - Rhizosphere MetaG P. deltoides SRZDD2 | ecosystem: Host-associated > Plants > Roots > Rhizosphere > Soil | place: USA... | reverse complement strand
CGGCAGCGTCGCGCAGGACGGCGACGGGTACCTGGTGGAGGCGAAATTCCACACCGCAAGCGGCAAGGTGATCTTCTCGGAGATCGGACGCGCCCGCAGCGCACGCGCCATCGACGGCGCAGTGCGCGACATCGCCAACAACGTCATCGAGCGCTTCCCGCTCGAGGGCACGGTGATCGCCGTAGAGGACGAGCGCTATCGGGTCAACATCGGAAGGAGCTGGCGCATCAGCCGCGGCACCGAGTTCACGCTGACCGCGCCGACCTTCGGCGATGGCGGGAAGGTGGCGGGCTACCGCGAGACCGGCCGCATGGAGGTGAGACGCAGCGACGACGCGAGCTCGCTGCTCGACGTCGCCACGCTCAAGAAAGGCGAGAAAGTCCAGATCGGCGACCGCGTGGTGCGGCGCACCGGAAGCGAAGGCGACGAGGCCAGCGAGCGCAGCTATGTCCTTCTCACGGCCAAGGGGGGCGTCGGCGCCGACGTCAACGCGCTTCCCGGCACCAACGTATACCTGAACGGCGAGTGGAAGGGCGCCACCGGCACCAACGGCCAGGCGGAGATCCCGCTGCGTCCGGGGAAGAACTATTCGCTCCTGCTCTACCGCCACGGCTACCAGCAGGTCGCCGGCAAGCTGAGCGTCGCGAAGAGCGGGGAGGCGCGCGAGTTCGTCCTGGCGGCCAACAATGCGCTCTTCAGGATCGACTCCGATCCGGCCCCGGCGGCCGTCTACGTCGACGACGAGCAGGTCGGCAAGACGCCGCTCAGCGCCGGCAAGCCGGTCACGCTCGGCTTTCACAGCGTGCGCCTCTCCTACGGCGAGGACTACCGCGACTTCTTCGAGGTGATGGAGTTCAGCAAGAAGGAGGAGGACCGCAAGGTGGTGCTGCAGAAGGACTTCCTCAAGATCGGCGAGCGCGCGCGCGAGAAAGGCGACCTCGACGGCGCGATCAAGGCCTACGGTGCCGCCGGCCGCGAGCACCCCGACTACGCCGAGGCGCACCGGCGCCTGGGCAACATCTACCTCGACGACAAGGAGGACTACGACCGCGCGATCACCGAGTTCGAGACGGTGCTCTCGCTGCCCGAGAACGAGCAGCTCATCTACAAGCAGTTCGCGGTGACCTTCACCAACCTCGGCCACGCGTACGCCGAGAAGGGCAACCGCCTGGCGAACAGCGACCGCGACGCCGCCTCGCAGAGCTTCGCCAAGGCGATCAAGGCGCTGCAGACCGCCAAGCAGAACACGCGCTTCTTCCCGAAGGATGAGTACGACGAAGCCGTGCACGATACCTACTACTACACGGCGCTCGCGTACCACAAGCTGTACCTCATCACCCGCCAGCCCGCGGTGATGAACAACGCGAGCCTCGCCTGGCGCGAGTACTTCGACTTCTTTCCGAAGAGGCTCGAGAGCGATCCGAACTTCGCGCAGGCCCGCGAAGCGGCGCGCCGTTACCGCGACCAGATCCAGGAACCGTGAGCTCGTGCGCGCTCTGGGGGCGGTCCTTCTCGCCGCGGTGGGGCTCGCGGCGGCTGCCGAAGGCGAGATCGAGCCGGAGTTCGTGCGTCCGCTCGTCCCCATCGAGCGCGGCCGTAACGACTCGAACCCGGTCTGGTCCCCCACCGGCGACATGATCGCCTTCGAGCGCTCGCGCGGCGAGGACAGGGAGATCGTAGTCGTGCGCGCCGACGGCGCCCCGGTCCAGACTATCCGGCACCAGAATTCCGCCGCGTCCGGGAAGTCGCAGTTTTTCTTTCCCGGCGTGGTGGAGCAGACCAGCTACAACTCGGGCATCAGCTGGTCGCCGGACGGCAAGCGCTTCGTGTTCATGAGCAACGGCGGCGAGGGCAACTACGATCTTTACCTGCGCGAGCTCGACGGCCGCGTCACCCGCATCACCACCCACAAGGAGAAGGACGGCCACGGGCACTGGTCGCCGGTGCAGGACCGCATCGCGTTCATCTCCGGCCGCACCGGCAAGGGCGATGTGTATCTGCTCGACCTCGACAGGAAGAGCACCACCCGGCTGACGCTCGGCGAGGCCCCCTACCTCTATCCGCAGTGGTCGCCCGACGGCAAGCGGCTGGCGGTGATCCACGGCAGCAACGAGAACCACGATGTCTATGTGCTCGAACCTGGACGCAATCCTCCGGTCCCGCCCAAGGCGCTGAGCACCTGGCATTACGACGACCTGCGCCCGGTGTGGTCGCCGGACGGAACGCGCGTCGCGTTCTATACCAACTACAACCCCGTGGGCGATCCCAAGACTTGGGCCATCGCGGTCGTCGCCGCCGACGGCTCGGACCCGACCGAGGGGAAAGGCCTCGCCGCGCGCGTGGTCGCGACCGAGGTGGTGCCCGACGTCGAGCGCGGGCCGGCCTGGATGCCCGACAGCCGCCGCATCGTGTACGTGCGCGACGAGCGCCAGGCGTTCTACCCGATCTACGTCGCCGACGTCGACCGCCGCACGAATACCCTCGTGCGCACCGGGACCAAGATGAACCACGACGTCGCCTGCTCGCCGCGCGGCGAGGTGGTGTTTCGCGCCCAGGTGGACGAGTGGGACCAGCTCTTCGTCGCGAAGCTGAGGAATTGACGCCGTGCGCGCGCCTTTCTCCCGTGTCTTCCTGATCGCTCTCGTTTCATCGTTTGCATTTTCCGGTGGAACAGCCAGCGCTGCCGACGATCCGGTCGCGGCGGCGCTGAAGCTCTACGAGAAGCGGCGCTACGAGCAGGCGGCACGCCTCGTCGAGGATGCGCGCCTCGATGGCGAGCGCGGGGCGCAGGCGCAGCTCGTGCTCGGCATGACCTACCTGAGGAACGCCGACCTGCACGAGGCATTTGCGCGCACCGCGGCGGCTGCGCAGCTCGACTACCTCGACAAGCTGGCCAAGGCCGGCGGCGAAGCCCGCAGCCGCTACGCGCGGCTTTATCTCGCGGAGGCGCTGCTCGCACGCGGCAATGCGCGCGAAGCGGCGCAGCACTTCGAGCGGGTCCGCGCCGACGCGGGCGTCGATGGCCACTACCGCTCGCTCGCAGGCATCGGCCTCGGAGCCGCCCTCTGGGCGCAGGGCGATACCGCGCGCGCACGCAAGCTGTGGAGCGGCACGCAGCAGGACCCGATCGAGATCAGGCTGGCGCGAGTCGCCGCGCAGGGCCGCGCTGGCGTTCTGGATTCAAAAGCCCTGCAACGGGCCGCCGAGGATGCCCGGGACACCAAGGACCCATCGCCGCGTGCGCGGCGCTATCTGGTCGAGATCTGCCTCGCCGCCGGCGCGCCCGACCAGGCGCTCGCCGTGGTGCGCGCCGCCGACCTGGGAGCGGCCTCGTACGTGGAGCGGTTCAAGACCGCCGAAGGCACGGCCAAGACCCTCGCGTTTTACGATCTCGCGCTGCTCACGGACCTGGCGCAGCTCTACCGGGAGCTCGCGCGCCGCCGGCTCGAGCTGGCTGCAGCCGACGTGCGCACCAAGCCGACCGCCGAGTACTACCTGGCGGAGGCCTTGAGCGCGCTGGGGGAGAACGACAGGGCGGCCGAGAGCGCGCAGGCTTTCCTCGCCAGGCCGCAGGCCCCGGCGCAATACCAGGAGCGCGCCCGGGCGCGCCTGGCTTTGATCGGCTATCGACAAGGAAGACAACAGGACGCGGAGCGCGCCTGGACCAGCATGGCCGAGAAGAGCTCCGATCCGGAGGTGCTGGCCGCCCTCGTCCTGGGTTGCGCCGACGCTCGGGCGCCGTGCACCAAGGTGCTGGCACGCGCCGACAAGGCGGCCGAGGCGGGCGATATCCGGCGCATCCAGCGCCTCGGCTTCGCCCTGGGCACCTACTATCTCAGGAAGCAGGACTATGCCCGCGCCATCGCCTACATGGAGAGCGGGCGCGACAAGAGCAACAAGAACAAGATCGAAGCGAACGACCCGGAAATGCTCGCGGCCCTCGCCGAAGCCTATTACCGGACCAAGAAATTCTCCGAGGGTCTCGAGATCTTCTTCGAGATCAGCCAGGAGTTTGCCGTGGTGCGCCAGATCCAGGAGGCGATGCAGGCCGTCTACTCCATGGAGCAGCGCAGCGCGGGCGACGTGAGAATCCTCTGAGGGAGGCGACAATGAAAACGAGAACGATACTGAAGCTTGTGTTTCTGATCGGGGTGGCCTATTCGCTTCCATCGCAAGCCGCCCCCAAGAACGACGGGCGCCCGGACGGCGGCCTGCTCAATTACAGCGAGTACGGGCGCACCGCCACGCTCGACCCGGTCACCAGCAACGAGACCATCTCGCTGCGCATCACCGAGCTGGTGTTCAACGGCCTGGTCGGGATCGACGAGAAGCAGGAGCTCGTGCCCGAGCTGGCCGAGCGCTGGGAGGCGTCCAAGGACGGCCGGGTGTACACCTTCTTCCTGAGGAAGGACGTGAAGTGGCACCCGCGCGAAGGCGAGGAGGCGAGGCCGTTCAGCGCCGACGACGTGGTGTTCACCTACAACATCATGATGCACCCGAAGACCATCACGCCGCTCAAGGTACGCTACGAGTTCATCGAGAAGGTGGAGAAGACGGGTGACTACACCGTGGTGTTCACGCTCAAGCGCCCGATCCTCAACGCGCTGGCCAAGTTCAGCTTCAAGATCATCCCGAAGCACGGCCCGCGCAACCAGCAGTTCCTGACGCGCGAGGACCCGTTCGCGCGCGCCCCGATCGGCACCGGGCCGTACATGCTCAAGACCGTGACCGGCGACGGCGAAGTGGTCCTGCTCGCGAATCCCGACTACTTCAAGGGGCGCGCGCACATCGACAAGTTCATCGCCAAGCCGTTCGCCGACCAGAACATCATGACCCAGGCGCTGATGTTCAACGCCGTCGACATGATCGTGCTGGTGAACCCGCGCAACCTGCCGGAAGTCCAGGGCGACAAGCGTTTCGTGATGCAGCCCTACAACGCGCTGTCGTATTCCTTCTTCGGCTACAACATGCGCAACCCGCTGCTCGCGGACAAGAAGGTGCGCGAGGCGATCGCGCTCGCGCTCAACCGCCAGGAGATGCTGTCCTCGTTCTTCAACTCGCAGGGCACGGTGATCTCCGGGCCTTTCGCCCCCGGCAGCTGGGCCTACAACCTCGACGTCAAGCCGCTCGGGTTCAACCCTGACCAGGCGCGCGCGCTCCTCGCCGAGGCCGGCTTCAGGCCCGGCGCCGACGGCACCATGGAGAAGGGCGGCAAGAAGCTCGCGCTGTCGCTCAAGGTGCCGATCGAGAAGGAGAGCGAGGCGGTCAAGCGCGTGGTGCTCGCCTTCCAGAACTACCTCAAGGCCGTCGGCATCGCAGTGAACGTCGAGTTCAAGGAGTGGCAGGCCTGGAAGGAGGACGTGTTCCTGGAGCACAACTTCGACATCATGTTCGCCTCCTGGGTGTTCGACGATTCGGCCGATATCTCGTCGCTGTTCCATTCGGCCGAAATCGGCGCCTGGAAGAACAACTTCGGCGGCTACTCCAACCCCGAGGTCGACGGCCTGATCGTCGAGGCGAAGCTCACCCTCGACCACGAGAAGCGCCGCACGATCAACCGGAAGCTCCACGCGATCCTCGCCGAGGAGCAGCCGTACACGTTCCTGTGGACGCTCACCAACTACAGCGCGTTCCACCGCAAGGTGCGGCGCGTCCAGATCCACCCGTACAAGTTCTTCTCGTTCGCCGACGAATGGTTCATTCCCGCGAGCGAGCAGAAGTAACGGCGGCGGGGAACAGCATCGTCACCCCCGCGGAGGCGGGGGCGTCATCCCCGCGTAGGCGGGGATGAGGCTCTCGGCGGTCAAGCCGGTCAGCCGCGTTCTGGCGCGCGAGCTGGCCGTGACCGCGCTCCTCCTCGCCGGCGTGAGCGTGGTCGTGTTCGCGATCCTGTACTTCGCGCCCGGCAATCCCCTCCATGCCCTCGGCGTGCGCGAGGCCGAGGGCATGGCGAGCACCTGGCCCGGCCAGTACGCGGCCTGGTTCGGAAGGGTGCTGCAGGGCGATTTCGGCCACTCGGTCCGTACCGGCCTGCCGGTGCTTCCCGAGCTCGCGCGCGTCGGGCTGAACACGCTCTGCCTCACGCTCGGCGCGCTCGCGCTCACGGCGGCGATCGCGCTGCCGATCGCGGTCCACGCGGCCGCGCGCGGCGACACTCCTGGCAACACCGCGGCCACCATGGCCGCGTACGTGCTGTCGGCGGTGCCGGTGTTCTGGTTCGGCTACATCGTGGTCTACGTGTCCATCCACCTGTTCGGCATGTTCCCGCTGATCTCGGGAACGGCCACCAAGCAGCAGCACGCCTGGCTCTATTCCCTGGTACCGATCCTCGTGCTCGGGACAGCGAGCGGCACGCTCGCGGAGATGATCCGCCACCTGCGCGAGGAGCTCTCGCGCGTGCTCGCCGAGGACTACATCCGCACCGCGCGCGCCAAGGGCGCCGCGGTCTGGCGCCACGCCTTCAAGGAAGGCTTCCTGATCCCGGTCACCGAGATCATGAGCGCGAAGATCCCGTTCCTGCTCGGCGGCGCGGTGATCGTCGAGCAGGTGTTCAACTGGCCCGGAATGGGGCGCATGGCGTGGCAGGCGGCGCAGGACCGCGACTTCCCGGTGATCATGGGCATCGCGCTCGCCGCGGCGGCGTTCGTGCGCCTGGGCAGCCTTGCGCAGCGCGTGGTCTTCACCGCGGTCAATCCGCGGGCGTCTAAGGAATAGTGCGCATGCGGCGCTATGTCCAGGCTCAGGATCTTTCCCGACTTCCGCTCCTCCAGCGAGCGGACGTTCTGGACCTGGTCTACGTCGGCTACGGGCTGGCGGTGCTGGCGCTGGTGCTCACGTCCTACCTGGCCGGCGCCTTCGGCTGGCTGCCGCACGATCCGCGCGCGATCGACGTCGCGCTGATCAACGCGGCGCCCTTCACTCCTGGACACCTGCTCGGCACCGACTTTCTTGGCCGCGACCTGCAGGCGCGCCTGATCCTCGGCATCCAGGCGTACTTCCTCCCCGGCCTGCTCGCGATCGCGATTTCCCTCTCAGGCGGATGCGTGCTCGGAGTGCTGGCCGGCTATCGCGGCGGGCCGCTCGAGACGCTGGTCACCTACTTCGCCAACCTGGTCGACTCGTTTCCCCGCCTGGTGCTGATCCTCCTGGTGATCGCCGCCTTCAAGCCCGACATTTACTACATCATGGTCGTGGTCGGAATTACCGGGATGCCGGCGATCGCCAACCTGGTTGCGGGCAAGATCGCATTTCTCCGCCAGAAGAGCTTCATCGAAGCGGCGCACGCGCTGGGGCTGCCGGCGCACAGCGTCATTCTCAAGCACATCCTGTGGCTCAACTGCCGCAGCGTGCTGGTGATCCAGGCCACGCTCGGCATGGCGGAGGCGATCCTCATCGAGACCAGCCTCTCCTATCTCGGCTTCGGCGTGCAGGAGCCGACCCCCTCGTGGGGCAACATGGTGCAGGCGGGCGCCAACTATTTTCTGCAGGGCAACTTCTGGCCGTCGACCGCGCCGGCGCTCGCGATCCTCGCCACCATCCTCGGCTTCCAGCTCCTCGGCGACGGGCTCAACAATACCCTCGAAGGCAAGCGCCGCAGATAATGTTCTTAAGCATTGAAAACCTGCGTACTTACTTCTATTCGCGCTCCAGGCGGGCGTTCGTTCGCTCGGTCGACGGCGCGAGCCTCGGCGTGGCGCGCGGCGAGACGCTCGGCGTGGTGGGCGAAAGCGGCAGCGGCAAGACGGTCGCCGCGCTGTCGGCAGCCGGCCTGGTCGCAGGCAGCCCCGGGGTGATCGGCGGCCGCATCGAGTTCGACTCCCGCAACCTCCTCGAGGGGCTCGAGCGCTACGTGAAGGTGGAAGAGCGCGACGGCCGCGTGATGGCGGCCGAGAAGGACGAGGGCGGCTGGCGCAAGCACGCCGAAAGCCTGATGAGGCGCGTGCGCGGCAAGGAGATCGCCATGATCTTCCAGAACCCCCGCGCGGCGCTGAACCCGTACTCCACCGTCGGCGCGCAGCTCGTCGAGGCCATTCGTTTACATACAAATCACAAAAGCAAAGCTGAAGCGAAGGAGCGCGCGTTGCACTGGCTCGAGCGCGTGCGCATCGATTCGCCGCGGCTCCGGTTCGACAATTTCTCCTTCGGCATGTCGGGTGGCATGTGCCAGCGCGCCATGATCGCCATGGCGCTGTGCGCCGAGCCGTCGCTCCTCATCGCGGACGAGCCCACCACCGGCCTCGACGCCACCATCCAGGCGCGCATCGTCGAGCTGCTCGGCGAGCTCAAGGCCGAAACCGGCATCACCACCATGCTGATCAGCCACGACATCAGCGTGATCCGGCGCCTTTCGGACCGGATTGCGGTGATGTACGCGGGGACGGTGGTCGAAACCGGCGCCGCGGCCGAGGTGCTGCGCCCGCGCGCAGCGGAACAGCATCCCTACACGGCGGCATTGCTGGCTTCGGTCCCAAGCGCCGAGACGATCCGCAGCAAGAGCGCATTGCAGGCGATCGAGGGCGAGGTGCCCGATACCATCGAGCAGCCGCGCGGCTGCCGCTTCTACGGGCGCTGCAACCGCGTCACCGACGCGGTACGCAGCCGCTGCGCGAATCTCGAGCCGCCGCTGGCCGAGGCCGCCCCCGGCCATAAGCTGCGTTGCTGGCTGCACGCCGCATGAGCGCCATCCTCGAGGTCACCGATCTTTCGAAGCACTTTCGGAGCCGCCGCGGACTCGCGTCGGCGCTGACCGGACAAGGACGCGTGATCCCGGCAGTCGACGGCGTGAGCTTCTATCTCAAGGAGAACGAGACCGTCGGGCTGGTCGGCGAATCGGGCTGCGGCAAGACCACCGTCGCGCGCACGGTGCTGCGCCTCACCGACCCGAGCGGCGGGCGGATCCTGCTCGGCGGCCGCGACATCACGCACCTCGGCCGCGCCGAGCTGCGCCCGCTGCGGCGCGAGATGCAGATGATCTTCCAGGACCTCGACGCGGGGTTGAATCCGAAGATGCCCGTGCGCGCCATCCTGCGCGAGGCGCTGACGGTCTACGAGCGCCCGAGCGACGCCGAGCTCGCGCGGCGCACCCGCGAGCTGCTCGAGCAGGTGAACCTCAAGGAGAGCAAGCTCGCCAACTTCCCGGCCGAGCTCTCCGGGGGCGAAAAGCGCCGCGTCGGGATCGCGCGCGTGCTCGCGGTGCGCCCGCGCCTGATCGTCGCCGACGAGCCGACGAGCGCGCTCGACGTCTCGATCCAGGCGCAGGTCGTGAACCTGCTGCGCGAGCTGCAGAAGCACCTGGGGCTCTCCTACCTCTTCATCTCGCACGACCTCCCGGTAGTGGAGCTGGTCAGTCACAAGGTGGCGGTGATGTACCTCGGGCGCATCGTCGAGATGGGCCTCGCCGAGACCATCGCGCACCAGCCGCGCCATCCCTATACGCGGATTCTCTGGTCTTCGCTTGCAGAGAAGCAAACCGCGGAAACGGCGACGAAAAACGTCGGCGGCGTGTTCGACTTCGAGCGGCCGACGCACGGTTGCCGCTTCGCCCCGCGCTGTCCGCTCTACCAGGAAATGGGTCGCCCCGCCGTGTGCACCGACGCCGCATCCGTGCCGCCGTTGCGGGATATGGGCAAGGGCCACGTGGTGGCCTGCCACTTCGCTTAGCGGCTTTCCTGGCTAGGTCTCTACTCCCAAAGCAGGCTCGCTCGGCACCTGCGGGGGTGCGATGGTGGGACCGGCCACGCTCTCATCCCCCGGCGAACCCGGAGTCGCCTGCTGAAGCGCTGGCGTCGGCTTGCTCGAACACTTCTTCATGGTGGCTGCTTCGCGTAGCGCGTCGTGCTCGGCGATAAGCCGCGCGTAGTCGGCCGGCTCGGCGTTGTCGCCGAGATCAGCCAGTTCGCCGGCGCGCGTATACATGCGCCGCAGCTCGCTGGTCAGGCGCTCGCAGTCGTAGCTGGAGTACTGGATCGGTGAAAGCTGCGTCGGTACGGCGTCGTTGGTTGCGGTGGCGCAACCGCTTAGCGCGATCGCGGTACAGATGCAGAGTCTCTTCATCTAGCGTCCCCTTCCCCAAGCCCCGAGGTTATAGGGACGCAATGAAAAGGCAATAATTCCTTTGGACCTAGAGGAGCACGAACATCGCCGCCACCGCCGCGGCGATCACGACCACGGCGATCCAGCCAAGCACCCGCAGGCGCCCGGTGACGACGAACGGGCCCATGACGGCGGGCTTGGCGGCGAGCAGCATCATCACCGCCATGATCGGCACCGACACCACGCCGTTCAGCGTCGCTGCCCACAGCAGCGCCTTCATGGAGTCGATGCCCGACAGATCGATCAGCACGCCGAGGGCGGTAGCCACGGTCAGGATGGCATAGAAGCCGCGCGCCTCGGCGAGCGGCAGGCCGAGGCCGATCGGCCAGCGGAAGGTCTCGGCCACCGCGTAGGCCGCCGAGCCGGCGAGCACCGGCACGGCCAGCAGCCCGGTGCCGATGATTCCGGCGGCGAACAGCGCGAACGCAAAGTCGCCTGCCAGCGGCCGCAGCGCCTGCGCCGCCTGCGCCGCATCCTGGATGTCCTTCAATCCCGCCGCATGCAGCGTGGCCGCGGTGGTCAGCATGATGCAGAAGGCGATCAGGTTGGAAAACAGCATCCCGAGGTAGGTGTCGAACTTGATGCGCGCGAGGTGCGCGCGCGCCTGGTCCGGCGCCTCGCGCAGGGGGTGGTGGCCGGGCGTGGCGCGCTGCTCTTCGACCTCCTGCGACGCCTGCCAGAAGAAGAGGTACGGACTGATCGTGGTTCCCAGAACCGCGACCAGCATGCCGACATAGTCCGGCCGCCACGCGATCTGCGGGACGAGCGTCTCGCGCAGCGCCGTCCCGGGGAACGGCACCACCAGCACCGTGCCGACATAGGCGAAGAGCGCGAGGGTGAGCCACTTCAGGATCGGCGCGTAGCGCGGAAAGGGAATGAAGATCTGCAGCGTGAGCGAGACCAGCGCGAAGAACACGATGTAGATCGAGCTCTGGCCGCCCGCGAGCAGCACCAGCGCGTCGCCCATGACGCCGAGATCGGCGGCGATGTTGAACGTGTTCGCGACGAGGAGCAGGAAGACGATCAAATAGAGCAGCGGACGCGGGAAATGGTCGCGGATGTTGGCCGCCAGGCCGTGTCCGGTGACCCGTCCGATGCGCGCGCTGACGATCTGGATGCCGATCATCAGGGGCGTGGTGAACACCACCGACCAGAGCAGGCCGTAGCCGAACTGCGCGCCGGCCTGCGAATAGGTGGCGATGCCGCTCGGATCGTCGTCGGCCGCTCCGGTGATGAGGCCGGGCCCGAGGCGCTTCAGCAGCGGCACGCCGCTGGGGGGTTGCTCGAGGACTTCCGGGTCGCGTTTCACCCGGCGATGGTAAGCGCGATCCGCTGACGCTACGCTGACTAAGACAAGCGGGAGTAAGTCGTAGTTTTGACAAGCTTTGATCCCGTTTTTGCGCGGCAGTCGCTACAGTGCGCGCATGGCGAGGATGATCAGCAAGGCATGGGAGCGTGGCACGATGGAGTTCGTGCTGTTCTTAGGCCTCTTCGCTCTCCCGCTCGTCATCCACCTGCTCGCCTTGATTCTCGCGTAGCGCTACCTTCTGCCGGTAATTCTTCACGGCTGGTCCGCGACCAGGCGGTAGCCCATGCCGGCTCTTCGCCGCCACGCGGGTCGAGATCTAGCTTGAAAACAGAAAATCTATTCGGGTACGGTCTGCGGCTTCGTCGGGTCGGAGATCTGGATGACCAGATACTTCACTGCCTGGGTCGAGCTGCCGTTGCGCGAGACTGCATGGAGCGCGCCGGGCGGCTCGTAGAAGGTTTCGCCGGGGCCGAGCTTCTGCAACGGGCCGTCGCCGACTTTCACCTCGTAGGTTCCTTCGAGCACATAGCCGATCGTATGGCTGCCGGGATGGCGGTGCGGCCCGCTGCCGTTTCCGGGATCGCGCTCGGTCCGGCGGACCGTCACGACCCGGCCGAGCACGTCGTTCATCGTCGTCTTGAAGAGCTCGGTCTGGCGGACTCCGGTGCTGGCCGCCGGCTGGGCGAGCGCCAGGTAGGTGGCGGAGGAAGCAAGCAATGCCGTTGCGCAGCCGAAAGCGGCATGGGAAATGACGGTCGTTCTCATGGCTGCTCCTCCTTGTCCAGCAATGATATCCGGCGATTAGTGCGTATGCCCTATTGCGGGCGAAAGGCAAAAGGTGTTTGCTCGGTTCGGGGGAGGGCGCCATGGAATACCTGGATCGGGAGCAGCAGCTATTCGTGCGTCAGCAGATCTGCAACTGGGTGCTGGGCCTGGATCGGCAGTTCATCGAAATGAACGCCGCCTGGTCGGTCCTCGGCGCACACGCGTTCTTCTGGAGCTGAAGCGCTACTTCCTGCCGTCTCCGGCGACGACGTAGGCCCAAAGCGCCCCGATGTCCTCGGGCTTGAGCACGTCCTCCCAGGGCGGCATGCCCCTTCGGCCGTAGGTCACCGTGTCGATGAAGCGGGCGCGGTCTTCGCGCGGAAACTGGCGCAGGTCGGCGGCCCAAGGCGGGTTGGCGAGGCGCGGCCCGTGGCAGGTCTGGCAGTGCGTTTCGTAGAGCTCGGCGCCCTTTTTGATTTGCTCCGCGGGAAACGGCTGCGCCCCGACACCGGCGCAGGCAGCCGCGAGAGCGAGGCCGAAAAGAGGCCTCACGCTCCTAATCAGGCATCAAAGCAAACGTCCACACCGAGCCGCCGGGCGGAACCGCTTTCGCCGCGACCCGGTTCGGCACGCTGCCGCCGAGTCCCGAGAGCACCGTCACGTATTGCCGCCCTTTGTGCGTGTAGGTGATCGGCGGGGCGACGATCGACGAGCCGGTCTTGAATTGCCAGAGCGTCTTGCCGCTGTCCTGGTCGAGCGCGACGACTTCGCCCGTCAGGAGGCCCGTGAAGAGCAGTCCGCCGTCGGTCGCGAGCATGCCCGCGGAGGCCGCCATGTCCATGAGCGGAACCTGCCAGACGACTTTGCCCGTGAGCGGCTCGATCGCCATGTGATAGCCGGCCGGCTCGCCCTTGGGCGTTTCCATGGTGGACTCGATGCCGGTCGAGCCGGTGCCGAGCTGGAACTTGAAATCGACGTACTTCATGAGCCGCGGATAGTTCCACGAGTTCAGGTACACGAGCCCGGTCCTCGGATTGAACGCGATGAGCGACGCGTTGGTGCCGCGCGACGGGAACACGTTCACCGTCTCGCCTTCCATCGCGCGCTCGAGCAGGTCGGTGAGGACCGGCCGGCCGGTCTTCAGGTCGATGCGCGAGGCCCAGTTGACCTTCACGAACGGGTTCGCGGCGATCGGCTTGCCGTTGGTGCGGTCGATGACGTAGAGGAAGCCGTTCTTGTGCGCGTTGATGAGCACCTTGCGCACCTGGCCGTCGACCCGCAGATCGGCGAGCAGGCTTTCGGCCGTGGCATCGAAGTCGAAGCTGTCGTTCGGCACGGTCTGGTAGTGCCAGACCATTTCGCCGGTCTTCGGCCGGATCGCGAGGATGCTCGCGCAGTAGAGGCTGTCCATGCTCTTGCGATACGCCGGGTTGTAGGGCTCGGCGTTGCCCGTGCCGATGAAATAGAGATCGAGCTGCGGATCGTAGGAGCCGACCTGCCAGGTCGCGGCGCCGCCGTACTTCCAGGCGTCGGGAAGCTCGCGGTTCGGCCAGGTCTCGGAGCCCTTTTCGCCGGGCGCGGGAATCGTGTAGGTGCGCCACAGCCGCTTGCCGGTCTCCGGGTCGTAGCCGTCGAGGAAGCCGCGCGTGGTGCGGTCGCCGCCCGCCATGCCCGAGATCAATACGCCGTTCACGATCACCGGGGCGACGACGCCGATATAGCCTTCCTTGTACTCGGCGAACTTGGTCTTCCAGAGCTCCTTGCCGGTCTTCATGTCGAGCGCCAGCACGTGCGCGTCGACTGTCTGGCGGAAGAGCTTGCCGTTGTAAATGGTGGCCGGGCCGCGCATGATCGCGCCGGCGCTGCCCACGCGCAGCACCGCGCGCTCGTACTGCACCGGCGTGCGCCAGATCTGCCGGCCGGTCGCGACGTCGATGGCGAAGGTCCAGTTGCCGTTCACCACGTACATGACGCCGTTGTAGACCGTCGGCTGCGAGTGCTCGCCCATGTCGTTCGCGAGGCTGAAGCTCCACACCGGGACCAGCCGCTTCGCGTTCGACTTGTCGATCTGCTTGAGCGGGCTGTGCATCTTCAGGTCGTAGCCCATGCCGAAATTGGTGACGTTCTCGGGGTTCTTCCCGGCGGCGAGCAGCTCTTCCGCGGTCTGGGCCCATCCGAACGCGGACCACACGCACAGCAACGTTGCGAAAATCTTCTTCATGGTCGCTCCCGTCATGAGTTGCAATATCAATTCAGCGGCCGACGTCGGCCGGAACCGTTCCCGTCTTGACCCACGAACGCATCGCCAGCACCACCTCGCGCTCGACGCCGACGTAGCCGTGATGGCTGCGCGCCTGGCAGGCACCGCCCTGCTCGGGTCCGCCGCCGCGCACCGTGACGAGCGGGCTCATGCTTTTCTCGGCGTAGCGTCTCGCGTCGCGATACTGGGTGAATTGGCAGGGATCGTCTTGATGGTGCACCCAGAGCAGCGGTGTCGACAGCTCGCCAAAGTTGGCGCCGGTGAGGCCCGGTCCGTTGGCCCCCGGGCTGAATACCGAAGAGGTCAGGATGACGCGCTTCGCCAGCGCCGGGTTCATGCGGGCAGCGTGGAAAGCGCTGATCGAGCCCTCGCTCGTGCCGACGAAGGTCCATTCGCCGACGGCGTAGCGTTTCGAGACTTCATTCAGGATCGCGGCGATGTCGGTGCCGTAGCGCGGCGTCGCCCGGAAGTCCTGGGTGAACGTCGCCCATTGGTCGGAAGGCGCATCCAGCACCGCCGTGAGCGTTTCGTCATCGAGCCAGTGCCGGCGCGAGCGGATCAGGAAGTTGCCGCGCTGGTCGTACTCCGGGCGTCCGTTTTCCTCGTGCAGCTTGAGGATGCCGGGGTGGCCGGGAAAGATCGCGATGCCGTGCTTGAAGGCCTTCACCTGCTCGAGGCGCGTGACCAGGGCGCCGATGGTATGGCGGTCGAGCTTCGCAGTGACGATCTCGTCGAGCTGCGCGCGCGCGTGCGGGACCAGGAAACAGGCAGCAAGGGCCAGAACGCCACAGCGCATGGTTTAAGCTTCCTCCCGTGGCCGCTATCGTAGACCTGCGCTCGGATACCGTCACGCGCCCCTCGGCCGGCATGCGCCGCGCGATGCTCGAGGCCGAGCTGGGGGACGACGTCTTCGGCGACGATCCCACGGTCAACCGCCTGCAGGCGCGCGCGGCCGAGCTGTTCGGCTTCGACTCGGCGCTGTTCTTCCCGTCGGGCACCCAGTCGAACCTCGCCGCGCTGATGAGCCACTGCCAGCGCGGCGAGGAGGTGATCCTGGGCCAGGAGGCGCACAGCTACCGCTACGAGGCCGGCGGCGCCGCGGTGCTGGGGTCGATCCAGCCCCAGGCCATCGCCAACCGGCCCGACGGCACGCTCGACCTCGCCGAGGTCGAGGCCGCGGTCAAGCCCGACGATCCCCATTTCGCGCGGACCCGGCTCCTGGCGCTCGAGAACACGATCGGCGGCCGCGTTCTTTCCAGAAAGTACATCGTTGAAGCGCTCGGGCTGGCCGGGCGGAAAAAGCTCGGGACGCACCTCGACGGCGCCCGCATCTTCAATGCCGCAGTGCACCTCGGGACGAGCGTCCGGGACCTCTGCGCGGGCTTCGACTCGGTGTCGGCCTGCCTGTCGAAGGGCCTGGGTGCGCCGGCCGGCACCGTGCTCCTCGGCAAGGCCGAATTCATCTCGAAGGCGAGACGGGCGCGCAAGATTCTCGGCGGCGGCATGAGGCAGGCGGGCATCCTCGCCGCCGCGGGACTCTACGCGCTCGAGAACAACGTCGAGCGCCTGGCCGACGATCATCGCAACGCCGTGCGGCTCGCGGAAGGCCTGCGCGCGCTCGACCTGCCGGTCGAGGTCCACACCAACATGGTGTTCGTTCGGCCGCCGCCGGACCGGGTCCAGGGGCTGGTCGAATATTTGAAGGCGAGGGGCGTGCTGGCGCTGCCGGCGCCGCGCATGAGGCTCGTGACCCATCTCGATGTCGATGCCGCCGGCGTCGAGCACGCGCTGGCGGCGTTCGAAAGCTACTTCAGGCGCTAGGGCTTCAGTTCCTCGAAGGCCAGGCGCAGGCGCGCGAGCGCCTTGTGGATCGCCTGCAGTTCGGCGTCGGGAATGCCGTTGCCGCGCAGGCCGTCGATGATCTGGTCGGCAGCGTCGTCGTAGGCGTCGAGCACCGCGGGCTTCACGGTCTTGGTCCGCACCATCTCCGTGACCGTGGTCAGGAGCACGGCGAATCCGCCGACCGTTTTTTTCAGCTTCTCGTCGTTCTGCGACATGCACCCCTCACCGATAAGAGCCTCGCCCCGTTCCCGCCCGCGAGGCTAAGCCAGCGCCTCTTCGCCAACAATACGGGGAAACCCTAGCGGGCGCGACGGCGCCGAATAACGGTAAGCTCCGTGACGTGCGTACCGCCCGCTTTTTTCCGATTCCTGCCACGTCGCTCACGCGCGACGGATGGCGCAGGGCCGGTGTGGTGTTTACCAGCTTCGGCCTCGCGCTGGCGGTCGCCATGGCGGACTCGGCCACGGGCGGGGGCTATCACCTCGAGCTGCTGTACTTCGGCCCGATCGCGCTGGCAAGCTGGATGTCAGGACGGCTCGCGGGCCTCGCCGTGGTCGCGGTCTCGGTCGCGAGCTGGCAGGTGGTGCACGGCAACCTGCTCGAGTCGGCGCTCGCGGCGACGCTGTTCATCCTGCTGGTCGCGCTGGTCGTGCGGCTCCGCGAGGCGCTGCAGCAGGCCGACGAGCGCTTCACCGCCGCGATGGAGAGCCTGAACGACCCGGTCTACGTCGAGGACACGCGCAGCGGCGAAGTCCTGTTCGCGAACCGGCGCTACGCCGAAGCCTTCGGCGCCGGCCGGCCGCGCTTCAACGAGTCGGGCGAAGCGCAGAACGCGGCCGCCGACCGCTGGTTCGTGCTGCGCTCGAACCCGCTGTCCTGGAGCGACGGCCGCGCCGCCATGCTCTGCGTGCTTTCCGACGTCACCGAGGAGCGCCGCGCCCGCGAGCTGCTCGCCAAGCACCGCGACGCCGCGCACCGCACCGCGCGCCTCATCGCGCTCGGCGAGTTCGCCTCCGCGATCGCGCACGAGCTCAACCAGCCGCTGGCGGCGATCGCCACCTACAACCATAGCTGCATGCGCATGCTGCAATCGGGTAACCCCGACAGCGGCGAGCTGCAGCAGGCGATGCACATCTGCCGCGACCAGGCGAAGCGCGCCGGCAAGATCATCCAGCGGCTGAGGGATCTCCTGCGGCCGCCCGGGCCCGCGTTCACCGAGCAGAACCTGAACGAGCTGGTCGGCGCGGTGCTGCGCCTCGCCGAGCCGGAGGCGCGCGATGCGGGCATCACCTTCGAGCGGCGCCTCTCGGCGACGCCGCCCGCGGTGCGCGCCGATCGCCTGCTGATCGAGCAGGTGGCGCTGAATCTCGTGCGCAACGCCATGGAAGCGGTCGAGGCGCTGCCGCAGGAGCGCAGGCGCATCACCGT
>Ga0075428_100003279_pt1 | contig 17697 bp, 14 predicted proteins | sample RhiMetdeltSRZDD2_FD_75291 | JGI IMG/M metagenome (GOLD analysis project Ga0075428, IMG submission 75291) | Populus rhizosphere microbial communities from Tennessee, USA - Rhizosphere MetaG P. deltoides SRZDD2 | ecosystem: Host-associated > Plants > Roots > Rhizosphere > Soil | place: USA... | reverse complement strand
GTTGCCGCCTTCACGCGGGATCACATTGATGCGCACGCCGCCGGTGGTGTGCTCGGCGCCGGCCGACGCCGTGTCGACGTTGACTTCCTGCGTGCCGACCGGGTTGATGTTCACCGGCGTCGAGAACCCGTTGCCCGACTGCCCGATGGTCTCGATGCCGTTGCGCATGACGACCTGGTCGCCGGTCCGTCCGCCATGAATCGCGACGCTGCCGATCGGCGTGCCCGACGAGGACGATCCGCCGACGTCCTGGTTCGTCAGGCCGCCGCGCGAAACGCCCGGAATCAGCGCCGCCATGTCGTAGGCGGTGCGGCTGGTGGGAATGTTGTCGATGGTCTCGCGGTCGATGACGCGCTGCCGCCGGGTGTTCTGCACGTCGACGATCGGCGTTTCACCCGTCACGGTAATCGTTTCCTCGACGGCGCCGACGCGCATCTCGGCGTCGATCTTGGCGGCAAACGACCCGGACAACTCGACGCCCGTGCGCGTTACTGCGTTGAACCCCGGAAGCGTGAACGTCACCGAATAGGTGCCGGGCACCAGGTTGACGATCTGGAACTGCCCCGTGTCGTCGGTGACTACCGAACGCACCTTCTCGATCAGCGCCGGGCTCGACGCCTCGACGGTGACGCCAGGCAGCACCGCGCCCGACGTGTCCTTGACGACGCCTGCGATGGTCGCCTGGGCGGAGGCCACGGCCGGTGTGAAGGCAATCACGGCGATCCACAGACACCGGGTCGCCAGCTTCGCGAGTGCGCGCATGTCTATCTCCCTTTGGTTAGATGTAATACGGACGTCCACCCCGGCCGTGCGCTCGCTTGTAGCGGCACCGCCGGGGTGTTGTCAAGGGTGAGGCCGACCTGAAGGCCGGCCTCTACGAATGCGGATGTCGCGGCGGACTTCAGGTCCGCCCGAGGCAGACGTCAGCGCGACGCGCGTGCGGTCTGCTGCGCCGGCGTGTCGAACAGCTCGGGGAAGTGATAGGTCGCCACGCCGTTCAGGAACTTGTCACTGACGATGATGTTCTTGTTCTTCGCATCGAGGACGAGGCCGCGGGGCTGCCGGAGCAGGCCCTGCGGGCCGGCGATCGTCCACATCGGCGCCACGTTGCCGTTGTCGAAGATGCTCCAGACGCCGATGTGCGCCTTGTCGGATGCGAGTCCCTCTGGCGTGAACGCCCCCGTCTCGCCGCGCTCGTCGTCGCCGCCCGGGCCGGGAATGTTGAGGGCGATCTTGCCGCTCGGCGGATACACCGCCATATCAGCCCCGACGTTCACGCCGGTGATGACGCGCAGGGGTTTCTCGTCGCCCGATGCGGTGCGATTGAAGATCGAAATCGTGTCGCCGCCCGACACGATCAGGAGGTTGTGCAGGTTGTCGACTTCGACATTGGCGATGCTGAAGCGGTTGTTCGGTCCACCGAGGGTGCGCTTCGGCGCCACGTCGCCGTTGGCCAGTCGGTCGAAGAACAGCAGCACCCCCCCGGACCACGCAATCAGCTCGTTGTTGACCGGATCGGCCGACAGTTTTGACGTCTTGCCCAGCATGGTCTTCGGGCCGGAAATCACCCGAATCGGCGCCTCGTTGCCGTTGGCGGCGCCGCGGAACGTCATGACTCCCTGGCCGATATCCGACGGGACGACGACCTCGTCGTGAATCTCGTCGTAGAACAGCGAGTGCACGGTGCGATTCAGCTTGGTGTTGGAGCCTTCGATCGAACGGACAGGCAGCGCGTTCTTGTCGGCGGTGCGTGGGAACGCGGCGATGCGCGGGTGCGCGACGCAGCTCGGCACCAGGATCTCCTCGCGCTTCGTGTCGTAGGTGATGTTGTAGGGGTTACCGATCAGCGTAGCGTCGACATTCATCGGCGCGCCGCGGACGATGCGAATCGGCGCCGTGTCGCCCGACGCGCCGAGCCTGAACGCCAGCGCCTTGTGGTTGCCGAAGCTCGCCACCCACATCTCGTTGTTGGCGAAATCGAGGAACACGTCGCTCGGGTTCTTCATCAGCGTCTTCGGCCCCTTGAGGACACGGATCGGCGCGACATCACCCTGCTGATCGGCGCGGAACACCAGGATCTCGCCGCCCGCCTGGTTGGCGACATACAGCTCCTGGCGCTCCGGATCGAACGCCACGCCCGTCGGCCAGTTGAAGCCGGTCTTCGGTCCCTTGATGACCCGCAGTGGCGCCACGTCGCCGACCGCATCCGCCGGGAGGACAACGATGGACGGCAGGTCGAACTCTCCGGTGCCCTTGATGATCTCGTTGCCATAGTTTCCGGCCGGCCAGTTCGGAATGCGCGGGCGGCCGCCCTGCCCGGTCGTGCCCATCTTCACCTTGTGCCGGGTCCCGTAGTTGGCGACGTAGAGCAGGCGGTTCTTCGGATCGAATGCGATACCGTGCGGGTCGCCCATCTGAGTCTTCTCACCCTGGATGAGGCGGGTCGCAAAGTCCTTCATACCGGACGACTTCTTGTAGACCATGATCGCGCTGTTGTGCTGCAGCGTGAGGTACATCTCCTGACGCGATTCGTCGACCGCCGCGCCGAAGTTGCCGTAGGGCGACGGGAACTCGCGATCGGGCGGCGAATCGCCGTCGGCCTTGCGGCCGTAAATCGTGGTGTTGTGCACGGTGTCGTTGTTGATGACGTAGATATCGCCGGTCGGCTGGTCGATGTAGACGTCGCTCGCGTACTGGGTGTGCGTGTTCAGACCGTTGATGACGCGCTTCGGCGTCGTGGCCTCGGCCGACGCCGGGGTCACCGCCGTCCGGTCGTAGACCATGATCCGGAAGCGGTTCTCATCCGTCATCACGATTTCGTTGCGCACCGGATCGACCGCGATCGAGCTGAAGTTTGGATATGGATCCTGGATGAAGGTCAGAGGCGGCCGCTTCGCGACGGCCAGCCGCGCGTCGGCGGACGGCAGCTGCGCAGCCGCGGCGCCGGCCGCGGCATACGACGGGAACTGCGGCATGGCCGTTTCCCATTCGCACGTCTCGTTCGCGCCGAAGCTGGCCATCGGCTCGAACGCCACCAGGCGCGCCTCGCCTGGACTCGAATGCCAGCCGATGCCGAGCGTGACCGCCGCGATCGCGGCAAGGGCCGCACATCCAATGACGCCGGGCCGAAACATCTGTCGGAAAGACATGGGTCCTCCCCCTTTGCCGCTAAAGGCTACACCCGATTGCCTCTGGAGGCCAGTGCGTTGGCGGAGTCAGGTACGGTATTTCGGGAACAATTTGACGGCGTTTTCGCGCTGGACCGCCCGGAGCTCGTCGCCGCTGAATACCCCTGACAATCCGGCAGCGTGATCCGTGATCGGCTCGGCCCGTCCTCCTGAACTCGACTCGGGATAGTCGGTGCCAAACACGACCTGCGAGATCGGCACGACACGACGGAGCGCTCCCAGCGCCACCGGGTTGGTCTGCTGCGCGGTGTCGTAAAAGAAGCGCCGCAGCTGAGCCAGCCGTCCGGCGCCGTCGTTGCGGGCCCGATCGGTGGGGTCAAGCGCCACCGTGCCGTCGGCACCCAGCGCGAGCTTCCGGCCGACGATACGCGAGAGGAGGAAGGGCATGGTGCCGCCGGCGTGGGCAAAGACCCAGCGGATGTTCGGGTAGCGCGCCGCCGCCCCGCTCTCCAGCAGGCTGACGATCGTTCTTGTGGTGTGTGTGCCGTACTCGATGGTCGCTTCGGTCTCGATGCCGGGCACGAGGCCCTCGCTCCAGTGCGCGTCCTGCGGATGGGTGAAGACGACCGCGCTCCGCCGGTTCAGCTCCTCGAACAGCGGCGCGAAAACCGGGTCGCCGTGCCAGAGATTCCCGTAGGGCGTTCGCATGCAGATGCCATCCGCCTTGAGCACGTCGAGTGCGTACTCGGCCTCGCGCAGGCTGCCATCGATGTCGAGCAGCGGCAGCGTCGCGAAGCTGCCGAACCGTCCCGGACGATCGACGCCAAGTTTCGCGTTGAACTCGTTGATCTGCCGCGCGACGGTGCGGATGGCCTGCAGGTCGGGCCCGTGCCAGATGCCCGGCGACACCACCGACAGCAGACTGGTGTAGACGCCGCCGCGATCCATGTCTTCGAGGTGCTTCGACAACGTCCAGGGATTGTTGGTCGGCAGCTCCGCCCGCTGCGCCTTGAGGAACGCGATCCAGGCGGGCGGCACCGAGTGACAGTGGAAATCGATCAGCCGCGGCCGTGCCTGCTGCGCGGCGGCACCGCCGGACAACAGCAGTCCCCCGGCCGCCGCGCCGGCGAGGCTGGCGACGAATTCACGTCTCGACGGCTGATGCTCCATGGCGGTTCCTGAGTCTTCGGCTCGCTATTCCTCGGTGTAGCGGGAGGGCGCCGCGATCAACGCCTCATTCCACGACACCTCGGGGTCGCACACGAAGTTCACCTGGTTGCGAAGGAGCGGCGGATCGATCTTTTCGTAGTGCCACGTGAAGACCCACGGCTTCTTCAGAAAGAGCTTGTCCTCGACGGTGTACATGATGTCGAGCCGCGTCGGACTCACTTTCGTCCAGCGCTCCGTGACCACTTTCGCGGCGGAACTGGGTACGTGGATATGGTCCTCGAGCCCGTCCGGATTGAATGTGAAGTTCGTCGTCTCGATGACCAGCACGTCGCCTTCGTACCAGCCGATCGAATGTCCGTTGAACAGCTGTACGTGCGGCCCTGGATGCTTCCGCCCATCCATCCACACGGTGCGGCGTACGCCTTCGGTGAAGGCATCGTTCGGAGAGTCGATATGGAGTTCACCCGCGCCGAGCTGGTAGACCGCGCCAAGATAGAAATCCTGGATCGCCGGCAGGGTATTCGGGATGCACAGATGCTTCTCGGACATCTGTTCATCGCGGAACTCCATCCACGCCAGGCCGCGCTTGTTCAGGAAGTCCTTCAGCCCGAACTTCGCGCCCCCTTTTGCTTCCCACGGCTGCGAGCAACGGAGCATCGGCGCGCCGGAGGGGTCCTTGATCGCGGCGCACGCTTCGCGCTGATTGAAGCCGGTGCCGCCTTCAGGAGTGCGCCAGAACCCGCTGAAGTCGGGCACGGTACCGATCTCGAGCCGTGTCTCCGGACGCTGAGCGCTGATACCGGTCCCGGCACATACCAGGATTACCGCGAGGCCGAGTCCCGCTGCCACTGTGCGCTGCATCGTCGTCTCCGTCAGGACGGGCGCGGGCGCGCCGGCGTGCCGGCGCGCCCAAGGGTGTCAGAAGGCCACGTTCAGGGTGAACTTGACGAACCGCGCGGTGAGGATCTCCTCCGGCGTGCGCCACGTATCGTAGGCCGAGGTCTCCGCCAGCACCGGGTTCGCGTTGAGCACGTTGGCGATGTCGATCCCGGCGGTCAGCCGCGACTGGTTGATCCGGAAGATCTTCGCCACTCGCAGATCGAGCTGGTTACGCCGCTCGCCGTACAGGTCGCCGGCTTCGACGATGTTGACCGTCGCGTTCGCCGCGTTGCCCGACAGCGGCCGCCCGAGCAGCGGAGCGGCGACCGCGTTCAGCACCGTGAACTCGGCCGCCAGCTGCGGACCGGGAAGGCTCTGGAACGTGCCGCTGAGCTGCACGTCGATGCGCGGCAGGATATAGCTCCCGTACATCTTGAGATTGGTCAGTAACGGCTCCTCGACGCGGCAGAAGTCCAGCGGCCGGTTGAGGCTCACGAACATCTCGGGCAGCTGCGCAACGATCTCGCAGTTGTCGACGGTGAACTGGCCCGTGCTGGTGCCGCCGCTGATCGTCAGATTCGCCGTCGGCCGCGCCGTCATCGTCACGTCGAAGCCCTGCCAGTACTCGCTCTTGTCACCGTAGTTCGACGCGAACGTGATGTAGTTTCGCGCCAGGCCGAACTTCGCCGGCACGACGTCGCGTGCCGTGACCTGATAGCCGCCGCCGTCCGGCAGACCCGCATCGCGGGGTACCGTGATGGTGTAGGGGGTGAAGTCGGCGGGCGTGACGTCGAGATTGTCGACCACCGCCCAGTTGCCGAATGTCCGCCGGAAGTAGCTGACCTCGACGGAAGTCCGCGGCAGGATTTCCTGCTGAACGCCGGTGGAGAATTCCCAGTTGTAGCCACGTTTCCCCCACCCGCTCAGGGTATCGGGATCGTACGACGCGCCCGGTGTGGAGGTGCCGAAGAGGGGATTGCCCGCGCCACACTCGCCGTTGGCGGCCTGATTCACCAGGTCGCAGTCAGGCACGAAATTCCTGTTGGCGTCGTTCCAGTTGCGGTTGACGCTGGTGACGATTCGCCGCGCTGGAATGAGGTCACGGCCGAACAGCCGCGTGTCGGACTCCGCGGACATGCTGCCTTCGAGCGCCTGACCGGCCAGGTACCGGCCGAAGGTGACCTTCACCGCGGTCTTACCGGTCCCGAATACGTCATAGGCGAGTCCGGTCCGCGGCGAGATGTCCTTCCAGCTCAGTCCTTCCGTCTCGGGGAACGTCAGGGTGCGGTTGGGCGTGAACTGCGTCGGAGGCAGCGTCGTTTCCGGGAAGCTCGTCTTGAAGTAGTCGAACCGGACTCCGCCCAACAGCGTCAGCCGCGAGAGCGTCCACCGCGTCTGGGTAAAGAGGCCCGTGTCCTGCGAGATGTCCGCCTTCTGCACGTGCGGCACTGCAAGCAGGGTGAGCCGATTCGGAACTCCGTTTCTGAAACGATAGGTGATCGGCTCGCCGACCAGATAATCGCTTCGTCTCGATTTCATCTGGCCGCCGTTGAAGCCGACCTTGATCGTGTACAGGCCGCTGACGTATGAGGCCGCAAGGCGGTACGCGCGTCGAGTGAAGAGCCCTTCCTGAGAGGAAGACATGCCTCGATACGTGAGTCCCGTCGACTGTTCCTGCACGGCGATCAACGGCCAGGATCCTTCCGGATTTCCGATGCGCGGAAGCCGGTCCATCAGTACGCTGCCGTCGAGCAGCACCCGGCTCGTCATCGGCGCCGCCCAGTCGATCGTCACACTGTTCTTCACACCGAAGTAAGTGTTGTCGGCCGACTCGGGGGCAAGGACGGCACTCGCGGGCTCGCAGGTACAGACTTCGTTCGCCTCGTAGCCGACATTGAGCTTGTGCCTCGGCGTCGCCTGCCAGGTGACGCGCCCGACACCCGACCATGCATTCACCTCGCTGATGGCCTGCGGGGCGGTCGGATCGGGATCATAGGTCCACGCAGCCGCGTTGCCGGCGTTTCTGTTCGCGAAAATGGGAGCGAATTTCCACGAACCCGTATGGCGACCGGTGGCAAAGAACCAGAGCTTGTCCCGCTTGAGGGGACCGCCCACCGTGGGGTTGACATCCCAGATTCGCTTGAGTTTGTTTGGTGCATCCAGGCCGCGCTCCTCCAGCTCCGCCGAGTAATTGCTGCCCTGGAGCGAATCGGTCATGAACGCCGTGAGCACCGTGCCGTGTACGACGTTCCCGCCTTCGGCGGGGATCAGGTTCATGCGCACGCCGCTCAAGGCCTGCTCGGCATCGCCTGCCGCGAAGTCGATCGCAATCTCCTGGTATTGGGCGGTGTTGGCCACCCCCTGCGGGGACGACCCGGTGTGGAAATTCGTCAGCGACAGCCCGTTCGCCATCTGTTGCAGGTCGGTGTTGCGGCTGCCGTGCACCGTGACACCGGCGCCGGTGGGCCTCACCCCCTCGCTGCCGCCGATATCCGCGGAGCTGCCGCCTGTCATGGTGACGGCCGGCATGAGACCGGCCAGGAACACCGGCGTCCGATTGACGGGCAGACTGTCCACCAGTTCGGCGTCGAGCACGCCCTGGCGGCCTACGCTCTGCAGGTCCACGACCGGCGTTTCGCCGGTCACCGTGATGGTTTCTTCCAGCGCATTGACCGGCAGCACGACACTGACGGTGGCGACGAACGTCCCGCTCAGCTCGACGCCTTCGCGTCTGACCGTACTGAACCCGGGGAGGACGAACGTCACCGTGTAAACGCCGGGCCGAAGGTTCTCGATACGGTACTGTCCGGTGCCGTCGCTGACAGTCGTACGCACTTTTTCAATCAGGGCCGGGCTGGCGGCCTCGACGGTTACGCCCGGCAGCACAGCGCCAGACGAGTCGCGGATCGCTCCCGCGATTGAGGCCTGCGCGAACGCCGCGGCGGGAAAGATGACGATTACGCACGCGATTGCAACGAGCACCCGTATGTGTCGAGCCACTACTTCACTCCTTCGCTATGACGTCCGGTACTTCGGAAACATCCTCAACGCGTTTTCCGATTCCACCGCCCGCAGGTCGGCGCCGTTGAACACGCCGGCGAGCCCCGCGACATGGTCGAGCAGGGGCGAAGCCCTTCCGCCCGAGTCCGACGCCGGATAGTCCGTGCCGAATACGATCTGCGAGATCGGCACGACCCGGCGGAGCGCGCCGAGCGCGACGATGTTGGTCTGCTGCGCCACCTCGTAATAAAACCGCCGCAGCAACGCGAGCCGCTCGGCGCCGCTCTGGCGCGAGTTATCACTCGGGTCGAGCGTTACCATGCCATCGGGGCCAACCGGCAGCTTGCGGCCGACGATCCGCGCCAGCAGAAACGGCATCGTCCCGCCGGCGTGCGCGAACACCCAGCGGATGTTGGGATACCGCGCCGCCATGCCGCTCTCGAGCAGGCTCACGATCGTGCGCGTCGTGTGGGTGCCGTACTCGATCGAGGACTGGCTCGGGATCCCCGGCACGAGGTTCTCGCAGCAGGGCGCGTCCTGCGGATGCGTGAAGACCACGGCATTGCGCCGGTTCAGTTCTTCATACAGAGGCGCGAATATCGGATCCCCGTGCCACACGTTCCCGTACGGGGTCCGCATGCAGATGCCGTCCGCCTTCAGTACGTCGAAGGCGTAGGCCACCTCGGGCAGACTCCCCTCGACGTCGGGCAGCGGCAGCGTCGCGAAGTTCCCGAATCGACCTGGGTAATCGACCCCCAACTTGGCTGTGTATTCGTTAATCTCCCGCGCCACCTTGCGGATGGCTCCGAGGTCGCGACCGTGCCAGATCCCCGGCGACGCCAGCGACAGCAGACTGGTCGCGACTCCGGCTTTCTCCATGTCATCGAGATGCTTCGACAGCGACCAGGAGTTGCCGGGATTGCCGAGACCCTGCGCCTTGAGAAACGCCACCCACGCCGGCGGCACCGGGTGACAGTGAAAGTCGACGCGATGCGGACGGGCGCCCTGGGCGGCCGAGCGGCGCGGACCGAGCAGACCGGCCGCCATGACGGTGACGAGACCGGTAGCAAATTCACGCCGTGAAGGGCGGTGTCTCATGCCGGCGGCCTCCTGCGCCGCCACCATTGGCTCGACGGTTACTCCTCCGTGTATCTGGAGGGCGCCGCGATCTGCGCCTCGTTCCAGGAGACATCGGGATCGCAGATGAAGTTGACCTGGTTCCGCGGCAGCGGCGGGTTCACCTTTTCGTAATGCCACGTGAAGACGAGCGGCTTCTTGAGAAAGAGCCTGTCTTCGACGGTGTAGGTGATGTCCATCCGCGTCGGGCTCAGCTTGTGCCAGCGCTCGGTGACGATCTTGGTCGCGGAACTCGGCACGTGGGTGTGGTCTTCGATGCCGTCGGGATTGAACGTGAAATTCGTCGTCTCGACCACCAGGTCCTCGCCCTCGTACCAGCCGATCGCATGGCCGTGGAAGAACAGCTGGTGCGGGCCGGGATGCTTCCGGCCGTCCATCCACACCACCCGTCTCACGCCTTCGGTAAACGCGTCGTTGGGCGATTCGATGTGCAGCTCGCCGGCGCCGAGCTGGAAGACGTTGCCGACATACTTGTCCTGGATCGCAGGCAGCGTGTTCGGGATGCACAGATGCTTCTCCGACATCTGTTCGTCGCGGAACTCCATCCAGGCAAGACCCCGTTTGTTCAGGTGATCCTTGACGGCGAACGTGGCGCCTCCCTTGGCTTCCCAGGGCAGCGAACACCGCAGCATCGGGCCGCCGGAGGGATCCTTGAGGGCCGCGCACGCCTCTTCGGCTCTGAATCCATGGCCCGGCACGTAGTTGCCATCGATGATCTGCCAGAAACCGCTGAAGTCCGGGACTTCTTTGATCTCGAGCTTCGTCGACCCGGGACGCTGCGCCCCGAGCTCGATGCCCGCTGCGAGCACCAGAATGGTGCCGATGGAGAGGCCCTTCTTCATCACTGTCTTCCTCCTGCTCACGACACCTTATTAAAGGTCAGGTATAGCGTCCCGGAACCGCCCGGCGTCTCATAGTCGCGCTGGATCGACAGCACGCCGCCGCTGAGCGTCAGCACGTCGCGCCGCTGGCCCAGTCCCTGCGTGAGATGCAGGTACAGCTTGGTGCCCATCCAGCGGCCGCGGGTCTTGGTCGCGCCGTTGAGCCGCGGCTCGCCGCCGTCGCCGCCGGGCGGAAGCGGATTCTCGGTCATCGCGAAGTCCAGCTTGAACTGGAGCGTCCGGACCCACCCGTCGCTCATCATGCTCTCGAAGGTCAGGTCGTTGCCGCTCTGCGCAATCTTCACCGTGACGGGCGAGGCTTCGAGCGCCCGCAACGCGCCGCGGTCGTCTCCGCCGCCCCGTCCGCCCCCGCGTCCCGTGGTCGGCGGGTCCTGCTTGGCCAGTTTCCACGTCCCCGAAAAATTGGGCCCCTCGACTCTGCTCGGGGCAGGCTGCTGCTGCGCCTCGACCGCCGCGGCCGTGTGCAGCGCGAACACCAGCGCGACGACCGATACGACGATGCCGTGCATGCTAGTTGCTCGCATTCTTCGGCATCAGCCGCTGCTGGCGGAAGATCTTGGCCGGATCCGCGCCCGGCCTCGGCGTGAACTTCTGCGCGCGGCCGCCGAAGACTTCGGCGACATACAGGTTGCCGTCGCTGTCGCCCGAGAATTCGTGGACGGACCACATCTCGCCGGGGGCGGTGCCGTACGTTCCCCAGTGATACAGCAGCTTTCCGTTCAAGTCGTACTTCAGGAACTCGTTCAGCACGCCCGACGACACCCAGAGGAACCCGTCCTCGCTGACCCGGATGGTGTACGGGTTGCGGATGTTCGGCCACTGGTCGAGGAACTTGCCCTCCGCGTCGAAAATCTGGATGCGGTCGTTGCTGCGATCGGCGACATACACGCGGCCGTTCCGGTCGGTGGCGATCGCATGCGGCGTATCGAACTGGCCGGGTGCGGTGCCCTTGGTTCCCCACATCTTGAGGAACTTCCCGTTCTTGTCGAACTTCAGCACGCGCGTATTGCCGTAGCCGTCGCTGACGAAGAACGACCCGTCAGGCAGGAACGCCACGTCGGTCGGCCGGCGGAAGTGCGTCGGGTCGTCGTTGTCGCCGAAGATGCCCGACTCGCCGAGCGTGAGAAGCAGCTTCTTGCCGTCGTTGCTGAACTTGAACACCTGGTGGCGCATGTCGTCGACCACCCAGACGGCCCGCTCCGGGTCGTAGGGGCTCATGATGATCTGATGCGGCCCCCGGCCATCCTGAAAGAGCGGATCCCACTGCGTCCAGGCTTCGACGATGTTGCCGGAGGCATCGAGGATCAGGATGCAGTTGCGCATGTCAGGGACCTGGGAAGTCGCCTGCATGCCGAGCGCGCCGAACGCCCCGGTGAAGTTGGGTGGAACTTTCCGTCCGTTGACGGTTTCCGGAAGAATGATTTCACCGCGAACCGACACGTACACGCGGTTCGGAGTCTCCGCCCAGATGCCGGACGTCGAACCGAAGATCCGGCCCGGTTTCGCCAGCCTGGACGGCAGCGGCCACTTCGCGACCACGCTGTAGGGACCCGTATAGTCGTCGCCCCCTTTTTCCTGGCCCAGGACAATCATCGACCGCGGTCCGGCCACGACACCGAGCCCGATCACCATCGACAATGCGAGCATCCACGACCGCATGTGCTATCCCTCTTCCGATTGACAATTACAGCGGCAGCAGCCGCAGCGCGTTCTCGCGATAGATCGTGTTGAGCTCGGCGGCGGTGAAGACGCCCGCGTCCCTCATGCCGTCGACGTCGACGTCGATCGTGCTCCACGGGTAGTCGGTGCCGAAGAGAATGCGCGACACGCCGGCCACCACCTTGAGCGCCGGCATCGCCGCCGCATTCGCGCTCTGCGCCGTGTCGTAGAAGAAGTTGTTCCTCAACCAATAGAGCCGCTCGCCCGGCTTGGGCGTGCCATTGAGCTTCGGCGCGACCGGCTCGCCGACCACCCGTTGAATCATGAATGGCAGCGTGCCGCCGGCGTGCGACATCAGCCACTTGATGTCCGGGTACTTCTCCGGCGCCTTGCTGGCCATCAGGCTGGTGATCGCCACCGTCGTGTCGTTGCCGTACCACACGTTCGCCGCGCTGACGCCCGGCACCAGCTCGACGCTCCAGTCGGGTTCGTTCGGGTGCGTGTAGACCACGGCCTTGCGCCGATTGAGCTCGGCGAGGATCGGGTCGAGCTTCTTGTCCCCGAGATAGGTCGTGCCGATGCTCGTGCCCATGCAGAACCCGGGCGCCTTGAGCGTGTCGGCGGCGTACTCGATTTCCTTCAGGCTGCCGTCGATGTCGGTCTGCGGAATGACCGCGAACAGCCGGAAGTGCCCCTTCGAGTCGCCGCAGATCCGCGCGCCGTACTCATTGGTTTCGCGCGCGAGGTTGCGCATCAGGTCGCCGGTGTAAATCTGCACGCCCTCTTTGGTGAGCCGCGCGGTACGGGTGAAATAGGTCGCGGCCGACTGGTAGGCGAGGTCGATCCCGAACTTCTGCATCCCCTCGATCGCGATCTGCGGCGTCCATTGGGTGCGGGTGAGAGGCTCGCGATCGAACTGCGGCACGCGGATCCCATGGGAGTCGAGGAACTTGGTCAATCCGGGCGACTGGTAGTGATGATGGAAATCGACGCGCCGCGGCATGGCTGGGCTCTGTGCCGCCGCCGCGTTCGGACGCGACAGCACCGCCCCTGCCGTCAGCGCAGCAACGCCGGTGAGGAACTCCCGTCGATTCGTGTCAGCGCTCATGGCTACGTCCTCTCAATCAAATCGGGTCTGATCTTCACGCCGAGGCCGGGGCCCTGCGGCAGCTTCATGTAGCCGTCCTTCTCGAGCACCGGCGCACCCTCGAACACCGACCAGCCTGCAAAAATATCGGCGGTCGGCGGTTCGTGGATGAACTCTACGATCGGCGCGTTCGGCACTGACGCGGTGATATGGGCGGCACAGATGTTCCCGAACCGCCGCTCATAGGTTGCGCCGTGAGGTGTCATCCGCATGTTGTAAGCGGCGGCAAGCATCGCGACCTGACGCGACTGCATCGGTCCGACACGGAGAATCTCCGGCATGAGGATGTCGTAGCAGCCCTGATCCAGATAGTTCTTGAACTCGTGAATCCCCCAGTTCGCCTCGCCGCCCACCAAAGGAACCTCGACAAGCCGGTTGAGATCCGCCAGCAGGTTCAACGCATACCTGGGAAGCGGTTCCTCGAACCAATACACGCCGAGGCGCTGGTACTCGCGCGCGGTCTCCACCGCGCGACGGAATGTCCACAGGGTCGGATCGGTCCCATCGGCGTCAGCATCGCCGGGGGCCTTGTTGCCGTCGGTCAGAATCTGGAAGTCGTCGCCGGTCGCCTTGCGGACTTCTTCAACAAGGCGAACGTCTTCCCGCAACGTCGGGAAACCCGAGCGGAGCTTGATCGCACGCCATCCTTCAGCTTTGACCTGTGCGGCCTTTTCGCCGCGCTCTTCGGGGGTCCCGACTCCCCACATCGCCGCATAGGCGAAGACGCGATCTCGCGACCCGCCCCACAGCTTGTACAGGGGCTGGTCGGCGATCTTGCCCAGGAGGTCCCACAGCGCAATCTCCACCGGGGCACCCCAGAAACCATAGTTGTCTGTCCCGACCGATGGCACCCTGAACAGCGCAGCTGCGAGCGAATTGACTTCGAACGGGTCGCGGCCGACGAGCAGAGCCTTCGCTGCCCTGAGATCGCCGGGATGAATGCCCGGCCCGAGGCCGATCAACCCCTGATCCGTGTGCACTTCGGTGAACGTGAAGCCACCGATCTGGATTGGAAGCCCGCCTCCGGTCACGCCGACGCGTCGCGGGACAACGCCGACGTCCTTGATCAGCCGGACCTTGCCCAGGCGAACGTCGGTGATCTTGAACTTCGCCGCGTGCGCCGACTTCGGGTAGAACAGCGGCAGCGCCGCGAGCCCCGGCAAGACTTTGCAAAAATCACGTCTGCGCATCGGATCTCCCCGTTCCGGATCCAGATCTGCACACACCCGCACAGTGGACGTGTGCGCACATGAAAATGCTCGGAACCGCCGAATGCTACAGCGTTCTCCGGGCGGGCGCAAGCCGTGTAGATACAAAGAATTGTCGTCGTCGCGACACCGTGATATCGTCCTCGGACGCGACCAATTCTTACGGAGGTACGGACCCCATGCGCACTGCGTGGTCGGCAGCACTTGTCGGCGGTTTCCTGATGCTTGGCGGAGCACAGGTGCTCGCCCATCATTCATTCCCCGCCGAATTCGACATCAACCGGCCGATCCAGTTGACCGGCACGGTCACCAAGGTCGAGTGGATCAACCCGCACGCGTGGATCCACGTCGATGTAAAGAAGCAGGACGGAACCGTGGAAAACTGGGCGATCGAGACAGGGACGCCCAACACGCTGCTCCGCCGCGGACTGAGAAAGCAGGATCTTCCGGTCGGCACCCAGATCAAGGTTGCCGGCTTCCAGGGTCGGGACGGCACGGCAAAGGCGAACGGCGTCAACGTGACGCTGCCTGACGGCCGCGCGCTGTTCATTGGTTCAGTAGGGAACGGCGCGCCGCCGGAACAGAAGTAAATGGAGCGAACGATGAATCTGCGGACTCGTATTGCGGCGATCGTGCTCGTGGGTGGCAGTCTGGGGCTCGCCGCCACGGCACAGGCCCATCACTCGATTGCGAACTTCTGGGATGGCACCAAGGACATCTCCGTCTCCGGCGTCATCAAGGAAGTCAAGCTCGTGAACCCCCACTCCGAGCTGACGCTCGAGGTGATGGAGGACGGGAAGCCGGTGAAGTGGCTGGCCTTCGGCCTCGGGATCACGGACCTCCGGCGCCGCGGCATCACCAACGAGATGCTGATGAACAAGAAGGTGACCTTCGAAGGGCACCCGCCGAAGCGCGCCGCCGGCAAGGGGATCTTCCTCACCGGGATCGTGTTCGAGGATGGGAAGAAAATCGACATCGCGGAGCGTGGTGTCGGCAGCGGTCCGCGCGACTAGTCGCGATTAACGATTCCCATCATCACCATCCAAGATGACGTCGGCTTCGGCCGGCGACGAGCTGATGGAATACGTCAGGCAGGATAACAACCAGTTCCTCGTCGCGAGTGAAGTGCGGACGCTGGTTGTGATCGGGTTGATCGTGGCCATCGCGGCGCCCGTGCTGGCGCAGAGTACCGCCCCAACGGGCGTTCTCGGACCGGTTGATGCGCTCGGGCAGGAAGTAAAACGTCCGCCCGCTCTCACTGGACCAGCACCCCGCCTGCCGGACGGAACGATCGATTTCGGGGATGGACTTTGGGTGTACTCCGCGTCGTTCGGCCCCGACCTCGCGCGCGGCCTGAAGGAAGGCGAAATGCTTCCACTGCTCCAGCCCGCGCAGGCGCTGATCGCCTCGCGCAGGCCGGCCGACGATCCGGTCAACTGGTGTCTCCCGCTCGGTGTGCTGCGCTACAGCCCGTACCCCTTCCGGTTTATCCAGAATTACACGCACAAGAAGCCGACGCACCTGTACATCCTCTCCGAGTGGATGGGCACGTTCCGGCAGGTCTTTCTGGACGGCCGCACGCACCCACCCGAGATCGATCCGACCTGGTTCGGGCACTCGATCGGCTGGCACGAGAACGACACGCTCGTCATCGACACGGTCGGCTTCAACGGTAAGGGCTGGTACGATCGCCGGGGCACGCCGCAGACCGACAAGCTGCACACGATCGAGCGCTGGAAACGGGTCGACGCCGGCAACCTCGTACAGGACGTCACGGTCGACGATCCGGGCTCATTCTCGCGCCCGTTTACGGTGACGTTCCGGGCGAGGTACACGCAACCGGGCGACGAGATGATCGAATACGTCTGCGCCGAGAACAACCAGTACGGCGTTGCCAGTGGCGTGAAGTAGGGCCCGGACGTCTGAGTGCCTAGTGTGCTTGGAGTGGCTATGACCGGCGTGCGGACGCTGTCTCTCGTCGGGATCGCCGGCGCCCTGCTGGCGCTCGCGCCTCGGATCGCCGCGGCGCAGAATCCTGCAGGGGCTCTGGGGCCGGTCGATGCGCTGGGTCAGGAGGTCACGCGCCCGCCGGCACCGACCGGTCCGGCGCCGCGCCTTCCGGATGGGACGATCGATCTCGGCGACGGGATCTGGGTCAGCAATCCCTTCACGCCCGAGACCGGTCCGCGGCTCGGGGAGGCGCTGCTGCTGCCGGCGGCGAAGGCGCTTATGGCGTCGCGCAAGACGACCGACGATCCGCAGGCGTGGTGCCTGCCGCACGGCGTGGTGCGTTGGCAGCCGTATCCGTTCCGGTTCATCCAGAACTACACGCACAAGAAGCCGACGCACTTGTACATCCTGTACGAGGCCATGCGCGCGTTCCGGCAGGTATTCGTGGACGGACGCCCGCATCCACCCGAGGTCGACCCGACGTGGTTCGGCCATTCGATCGGGCAGTACGAGGGGGCCACTCTCGTCATCGATACCGTCGGCTTCAACGAGAAGGCGTGGTACAACGACCGCGGCATGCCCCGTACTCAGCAGCTACACACGGTGGAGCGCTGGACGCGCCTTGACGCCGGTCACATGACGACCGAGGTGCTCATCGACGACCCTGGTACGTTCTCGCGTCCGTTCAGCGTGAAATTCGAGTCTGTGCTCGCCCAGCCAGGCGACGAGCTGATGGAATACGTCTGCCAGGAGAACAATCAGTACGGCGTGGCGAGTGGAGTGCGTTAAGAGCTAGCTAGCGCTTCCTATCCCGGCGGGCGGCGTCTTTGTCGATGACGTAGCCCGCCGCCGCCATCACCGCCACCACCACCAGCACGGCCACACCAACCAGCAGCGCCAGCTCCACCTAGTACGCCCCACCCAAATAGGGCAGCATCCGGCCGAAATAGACCACGCCGAGCCACAGCAGGATCGTCGACGCAGCCATGATCTTGACCGAGCGCGGCGCGTCGCGGCCGGCGTCGATGTGCCACGGATCGCCGAGCGATGTGAAGTAAATCAGGTTCGCGCCCAGCAGAACCAGGCAGACGATCTTCCACTGGAACGGGGGGTTGTTGGTGTACTGCTCCGGCACGCCGATGAAAAACAGCATCCCCGTCACCAGGTTGACACCGAACCCGAGCATGCCCCACGGCAGGGTGCGATGCAGATCGGCAAACGCCACCGCCTTCATCAGTCCGAGCATCCGTAGATTCAGCAGCAGCACCACGCCGAACGCGAGCGCCAGCCCGATGAAGTGAATCGCTTCGCAGGCCGGCCACACCCAGTCCGTGTCGTTGACGAACGACCGCAGCGACGCCGCCTTGATCCACGCCGCATTGATCACCGGCGCCGTCGCCGCCGACTCGTCGAGCGAGACGATCTCCGGGTGTCGGATGCCGCCGCCGAGATTCGCGGCCTGTGCCATCAGCGCGAACGAGCCGACCGCCAGAAAGACAATCGCGACCAGCACCGGG
>Ga0075428_100003278_pt1 | contig 17699 bp, 15 predicted proteins | sample RhiMetdeltSRZDD2_FD_75291 | JGI IMG/M metagenome (GOLD analysis project Ga0075428, IMG submission 75291) | Populus rhizosphere microbial communities from Tennessee, USA - Rhizosphere MetaG P. deltoides SRZDD2 | ecosystem: Host-associated > Plants > Roots > Rhizosphere > Soil | place: USA... | reverse complement strand
AGCTGGCCTACGAGATCGGCCATCACCGCGAGGCGATCTATGTTGTCGAGACGATCAGCAGCACGGCAGGTGACGTGATGAAGGAGATCGACCGCCGGCTGCGCGTCATCGATCAGGTCATTCGTCACCTTGTCGTCCGGGTTGATGAAGAGATTCAGGTCGCCGAGCGCCGCCGCGACGAGCGGAAGGCGAACCAGGCGCGGCGCCGCGTCGCGCGTGGCTTGCCACCCGAGCCGGCACCCGGCGAGCAGCGAGGCGATCAGGATACGGATGACGACCGCGAGGGCATGGAGGTCCAGCGATGAGCGAAGAACGAGGCGGCCGCGGCCGGGGCAAGGGCGGCGATAAGGACAAGGGTAAGGACGGCCCGCGGCGCGGTGGATTCTTCCGCCGCCGGCGTGTGTGCAAGTTCTGCGCGGAAAAAGTCGACTACATCAACTACAAGGATGTGCGGCTGCTGGCGCCGTTCCTGCCGGAGCGCGGCAAGATTCAGCCACGCCGGATCTCCGGCACCTGCGCGATGCACCAGCGCAAGCTGCAGACCGCGATCAAGCGCGCGCGGCAGTTGGCGCTCGTGCCGTACGTGACTGACTAGCTGCCGGAAGCTGGAAGCTTCAGAGGATCGCAACATATGGAAGTTATCCTGAGAGAACACGTCGAGAATCTGGGCCGCCGCGGTGAAGTGGTGAAGGTCGCCGCTGGCTACGCGCGGAACTATCTGCTGCCGCGTAAGCTGGCCCTGGCCGTCACCGACGCCAACAAGCGCCAGATCGAACGCGAGCGCGCCGCCGCAGAGGCCCGTGACCTCGAAGAGAAGGGCCAGGCCGAAGCGCTCGGCCAGCGGCTGTCGCAGACCGAGGTCGAAATCGCTCGTCGCGTCGGCGAGAACGATACGCTGTACGGATCGGTCACCACGTCCGACATCGCCCAGGCGTTGGCGGCAAAAGGCTTCGAAGTCGAGAAGCGGCGCATTCAGTTGCCCGAAGCGTTGAAGGCGTTAGGTGAAGTGACCGTGCCGATCAAGATCCATCGAGAAGTCACGGCGCAAGTTCGTGTGAAAGTGGTGCCCGAGTCGAAGTAGGATCCGCGGATGCCGGACGTCGCTGCGGAGCGGATCCTTCCGCACAGCCTGGACGCCGAGAAGTCGGTTCTCGGCGCCATCCTCATTCACAACGAGGCGTTCAACCACGCCGCAGAGCTGATCGACTCCCGCGATTTCTTCCGCGACGCGCATCGCCGCATCTTTAACAGCATGGTCGCGCTCAGCGAGCGCAACGATGCGATCGACTTCATCACGCTGAAAGAAGAGCTGTCCCGCACGGGGCAGCTCGACGAAGTTGGCGGGCCAGCGTACATCGCCTCGCTCGCTGACGGCGTTCCTCGATCCGCCAACGTCGAGTACTACGCCCGCATCGTCAAAGAGAAATCCACGCTTCGAAATCTGATTCACTCGGCCAATAAGATCCTGGCCGAGGCGTATGAGGCGGAGCAGGAACCCGATCTGCTGCTCGACGAAGCGGAGCGGGCGATTTTCGCGATTGCCGAGGATCGGATCCGGTCTGGCTTCGTGCCGCTGCGGGATCTCGTCCAAGGCAGCTTCGCCACGATCGAGAAGCTGCAGCAGCAGAAGGGGTTGGTGACCGGCGTGCCGACCGGCTTCATCGATCTCGACGAGATGACGTCCGGTTTGCAGCCGTCCGACCTGGTGCTGGTTGCGGCCAGGCCGTCGATGGGAAAGACGAGCTTCGTGCTCAATATCGGCCTGCATGTCGGCACGTCCACCGACATGACGGTCGGACTCTTCAGCCTCGAAATGTCGAAAGAGCAGCTGTTCATGCGCATGCTCACGTCCGAGGCACGGATCGACGCGCACCGGTTCCGGAGCGGCTATTTGTCGGAGAAGGACTACGGCCGCCTGTCGCACGCGCTCGGCACGCTCGCGGAAGCGAAAGTGTTCATCGACGACACCGCGTCGATTGGCGTGCTCGAGATGCGCGCCAAGGCTCGCCGCTTGAAGGCGGAGCACGGGCTGCATCTGCTCATCATCGACTACATCCAGTTGATGCAGGGGCGCGGCCGTTTCGAGAGCCGGCAGCAGGAGCTGGCGTCGATCTCACGATCGCTGAAGGGGCTCGCCAAGGAGCTCAACGTTCCGATCGTCGCTTTGTCACAGCTGTCGCGCGCACCTGAAACGCGCTCGGATCATCGTCCGCAACTTTCCGACTTGCGCGAGTCTGGCGCCCTCGAGCAGGACGCTGACGTCGTCATGTTCATCTATCGCGGCGAGCAGTATCGGACCGACGACGGCGAGCCGAATACTGACGATCAGGGCGTCGCTGAGATCATCATCGGCAAGCAGCGCAACGGTCCGACCGGGACGGCCAAGCTGGCATTCATCAAAGAGTTCACGCGGTTCGAGAATCTGGCCCACGGCGCGGCATGATCCGGCCCACCGTCGCGCGCGTGGATCTATCCGCGATTCGCGAAAACTTCCACGCGATCGCGCAGTTTCTGCGTACTTCTGGGCGTTCGGGGTCTGACCCCACTCGGCCGAATTCGGCCGAGTGGGGTCAGACCCCACCCAGCGAAAACTCGACGAGTGGGGTCAGACCCCAAGTGATCGCGGTCGTCAAGGCGAACGCCTATGGGCATGGCGCGCCGCAGGTCGGCCTCGCGCTCGAACAGGCCGGCGCGGCGATGCTCGCCTGCGCGGACATCGAAGAGGGCATCGTCTTGCGCCAGGCCGGCGTCCGCGCGCCGATACTGATCTTCGGCGCGCTGAGCGTCAGCGATCTCGAGGGCATTTTCCAGCACGATCTCACGCCGACGATTTCCACACCCGGCGCGGCGCGAGCCCTTCAAGCCGCCGCGGCGCGCCACAACGTGACGCTCCGCTGTCACCTGAAGATCGACACCGGCATGAACCGCCTCGGCTTTCGGCACGATAACCTCGAGTACACACTGCCGGACGTCGCCGCCAGCCGCAACCTGTCCATCGACGCCGTCTACACGCACTTTGCGACGGCTGACGATCCGGAAAACGAACTGTTCGCCGAACAGCGGACGCGGTTCGAAACCGTCGTCCAAGAGCTCCCGAAATTTGGAATCACTGCCACCGTGCGCCATGCCGCCAACAGCGCCGCGATGCTGCGCGACGAGCGGGTCTGGTTCGACTACGTCCGGCCAGGCCTGCTGCTGTATGGCGTGGTCCCCCCGCCGCTCGCGGCAACGCTTTCACTGCGGCCAGCGATGTCGCTGCACAGCCGTATCGTGGCGGTGAAAGGTGTCCGCCCAGGCGAAGGCTCCGGCTACGGAATCAAGACGACGTTCAGTGAGCCGAGGACGATCGCCGTGATTCCCGCCGGCTATGCCGACGGGTTGGACCTGCGATTGGCTGGACGAGCCTTCATGCTCGTTCGCGGCCGGCGCGCGCCGATCGTCGGCTCGGTCTGCATGGATATGACGATGATCGACGTGACTGGTACCCCGGTCGCGCCTGGCGACGAAGTCGTCATCGTCGGCGAGCAGGGTGATGAATCGATTGGCGTGCGCGAGATGGCTGCCGCCATCGGCACGATTCCCTACGAGCTGCTGTGTCGCGTGGGGAGCAGGATTCAGCGCGTGTATCACTAAGCTTCCAGCTTCCAGCTACTCGATCACCTTCCAATCCCCCGACGCGAACTCGCGCGCGGCGAATTGCCAGATCACCACACGCTTCCCCTCAAGCCGTTCGGGTCCACTGCGCTGCAGCATCTCACGCGTTGCAAACGCCCCATCGTCGTTCTGCACGATCCGATCGGCGGGTCGCCGCAGCGCGTAACTCAGATGTTCGACGAAGCCGGCGGCGCTGCCCCATCCCATGGACTCGAGCGAGTAGATGTTGGAGAAGCTGTCGCCAAGCACGAGGACGTCGGCAGCGCGATCCGAACGCCACGGACCTTCAGCCGTAGCGACTCGGCTGATCAGAACGCGCTCGGGCGGAAAGACCTGTTGCCTGCTCGGAAGATCCAGCATCACCGCGGTGTCACCGACGTTGGTGACGTCCACTTCCTCGATCCGGTAATCGGGTGAACCCGCGGCCGGCAGCGTGGCGTGCTGCGTGATGAACGCCGCGAGGCGCTCGGCGACCAGTTCCATGCCTTCCGGACGCCAGTGAGTGTCGGTTGCGAGATATTGCGGCGCTCCGGACCGTGCTGCGGCCAGGGCATCACCAGGATCGAATACGAGCACGCCATGAGCGCGCAGGAATTCCATCAACGGACCGTACGAGGCATTGTGGACGATGCCCTGCTGGGTCTCGGCTGACGCTGTGAGCATTTCGGGATGAACGCCCGGCTTGACCGGCGTTGGCAGTACGATCAACGTGATGCCGCGCGCCTGCAACGCCCGGTGAAAGGAAAGAATCGCTGGACGCGGGTCAGGCTGCGGCAACGCCGTCAACTCCGACGCGAGCGCGATGCGCCGCCGGATGACGTCCGGCAGGAGGAATCCTCGCCCGGTGAGGTACTCGAGATCGGGCCGGAAGAAGAGCCATCGAGTGCCGTCGGCACCTTGACGGCCGACGTAGACGCGCTCGTTGCCCGCCCCAAACCAGCGGGTCAAGATGAGTTGCGCGGGTGGCCGTAACGTCCGACCGAGGACCGATTCATCCTCCAACGCGTTCTCGAAATCGACCATTCCCGCCATCGCGGCCCGGTTGGCGGCGGTGACGCGTTTCCAGAGGCTGGTGTGTCCGCGCGCGACTTCGGCGTCGACAGCTGCGGACATCTGCGCCGGAAGCACGCTCAACCGTGCCCATACCGTCGCGCCACCTTCGCCTGACATCCACTTCGGTACCACGATCTCGATCACTGGCACAGCGACGATGCAGATGAGAAAAAACATCGTGAGTCCGCGCGCCACCGCCGGCGAGACCGTCGTGCGGCCGATCTCGATCTTCGCGATTTCTTCTCGCGTGGGGCCGCCGGACGGAAGGACAGAACGCTCAGTCATCAGAATATGAAATAGATGAACGGGTTGAACGCCTGCGTTGTCAACGCGACCGCGGCGAGGATGAACAAGCCGGCGATGATTGCTGCCTTCGGCACCGTCAGTGTTCGCGTCCAATCCCACGTTTGCGGACACGTCCAGGTGATGATGCCTGCGAGCAGGAACGTGCCGAAGTAATACGGCTGATACACAACTCCTTGCAGCAGCATCGCGCCCGGATCGACTGAGCCCTGACCGGCCATGTCTCCGAGATATCTGACGGCCGCGTGAAGATCCGGTGCGCGGAAGAACACCCAGCCAATCAGCACCAGGAGGAACGTGAGTCCGACGCGCATCGGCGCTGGCAGCGCGCCATAGATTGCGGTCTTCCCGCCCCTCCGCTCGAGCGCCAGGAGCACGCCGTGCAGGCCGCCCCAGACGAGGAAGTTCCACGAGGCGCCATGCCACAAGCCGCCAATCAGCATGACGATGAACAGGTTGACGTACGTTCGGCGCGGCCCTTTGCGGTTTCCACCAAGCGGCACGTAGAGGTAGTCGCGCAAGCACGACGAGAGCGAGATGTGCCAGCGATGCCAGAACTCTGTGATCGATTGCGACTTGTAGGGCGCATCGAAGTTCTTGGCGAAGACGAATCCCATCATCAGGCCAAGACCGATGGCCATATCTGAGTAGCCGCTGAAGTCGAAATAGATCTGGAATGCGTATGCCGTGACGCCATACCACGCATCGAGCACGCTCAAGCTGCCCGACTCGAACGCGAGGTCGGCGATCTTGCCGCACGGGTTCGCCAGCAGCACCTTCTTCGTCATGCCGAGACTGAAGAAGGCGACACCGCGCGTGAACTTCGTGATGGTGTACGTGCGCGATCGGATCTGGTCGGCAATCTCGGAGAAGCGAATGATGGGTCCAGCGACCAGCTGCGGAAACATCGCTACGAACGCCGAGAAGTCGACGATGTTGCGGATGGCGCGTGCCTGACCGCGGTAGACGTCGATCACGTAGCTCATCGACTCGAACGTGTAGAAGCTGATGCCAAGTGGCAGCGTCACACGCAGCGCGCTATCGAGCCGCAGCTGCGGCATGCCGATCCACTCGACCAGCGCGTCGAAGTTTTCGACGCCGAAATTGAAGTACTTGAAGAAGCCGAGCAGCGACAGGCTGCTGACCACCGACGTCGTGAGAACCACTTTCGCGAAGCGCGATCGCGGCTTGTTGGGATCGACGATGTATTCATTGCCGACGAGCGTGCCTTCGGATCGCGCAATCAACAGCCCGGCCGTGTAGTCGACAAGGGTGGTCCCGATCAGGAGAAAGAGGAAGATTGGATTCGCCCAGCCGTAGAACAGATAGCTGAACGCCGACAAGATCAGGTTGCGCCGGCGGATCGGCGCAACGTAGTACACGGCCAGCGAAAGCGGGAGAAGGTAGAAAAGAAAGAGGTATGAGCTGAAGACCATCCGGCCGCGCTACTTGACTGCGTAATAGAGCGGCAGCTGCGAGGCAGCGAGATCCGTGATCAAGCGCTCGCCTTCGAGCTCTGGATGGGCATCGAATCGTTCGACCGCGAGCCGTGCCGTTGCCCCAACGGTCTTAGCCGCATCGCCGAGTACCTTACTGTCGCGAATCGCCCACTGCGCCACCTGGATCCGATTCGCCGAGTACTGACCGTCCACGACCTTCAGCACCTCGTATTCATTGACCACGAGGGCGTGTCGATACGGAAGGATCGATTGCGGTGCAGGTATCGGCCCCGCGTGCGTGAGGCGTGCTTCAACGACGACCCGACCGGGGTCGCCTTTTTGTGTCGTGGCGCCCGCGGCTGGCGCGCCAGCCGGACCAACGGCGACATTCGGCCTCATCGCAACCGGGCTCTTGCTCGTGTCGATCCAGACGTCCGGGTAGGAGTCGCCGCCAGAATTGCTCGTCGCCTTGGTCCACGCTTCGATTCGTGAAAAGTCTTCGCTGAAACGTCCCAACCAGATTTCCGTTTGCGCTCCGCCGCTTCGCACTTGATTTGCGCCACCGCGGTTATAGGGACCGCTCAACGCGATGAAGCGCGGATGATTCGTCCAGCGCGGATGATACACCTCGGGATTCTGAAATCCTGGTGCCTGATTGATCGGAACGGTCCAGCGTTTCTTGGTTCGCGAATCCACGACGGTCAGATTGCGATGTGCGCCGTCGAAGTACCAGAACATCGGTCCCCGCGCCGTCGTCATCGCGGTCCAGCATCCGTCGCCGAGCTTTTCCCACGACTTGTTGGGAAGTTCGGCAATGCCCGCGTTTGGCCACGGGAAGAGCCCGCCGGCGAAACGACCGTCGGCAGAAACCTGGAACGTGTCGCCGCTCACAGGTGTCTTGTTCCAGACCAGTTCCACTTTCGAGGGATCGTCGATCGGAAACCGCGACACCGTGGCGAAATCGTATCCTTTATTGTCGGTGCCAACGTAAACCCATTCCGATCCATCGGCCGGATTCAGCCAGGTCGTTAGCGCGAAGCCTTTCATCAAGCGCTTGAGGCCTGAGCCATCCCAATTGACGACGAATACTTCGGGACCGGTACCTTGCGGCCGCGTAGAGAAAAGGATGCGATTGCCCTTCGGTGTCAGAAGAGGCTTCACGTAACTCTGCTTCGCTCCGAGAATGATGCGCTCGCCGCGATTGTCTTCCGTGTCGAGTCCCATCAGGACGAGCTGGTCGCCGGCCGCGAACGGATCGCTGCCATCGCCCTGCACCCACACGAGCCTGGTCGCTGCTCCCGTGAACTTCCGTACCTCGGCTCCGGCCACAGCCGGGGCGGGCGCCGCGCTGACCCCACCGCTCGGAGCATCAGCTTGCGACGAATTCGAACACGCTGCAGTGCCACACAACGCAGCGCCAAGCACGACCACGCGGAGAAAATCAATCATCGAACTCACTTTAGCGTACAGCCTGCTAACCCGACCTGAAGCGGTCGGCTATGATGAGTTAGACGACAGCCCGCGGCTCGCGGCTCGCTGTTCGCGGTTCGTGCGCCTTGCGCGGCGCGAGCCGTGGCCCTGGACGTTGCCGGAACCGCGAGCCGCGAGGTGCGAACCGCGACAGCAATGAAGCAAAAGACCGTCTACGCGTGTCAGGAATGCGGCGCTCAGTCAGCCAAGTGGCTCGGCCGTTGCCCGGAGTGCGGCGCCTGGAATTCGCTGGTTGAAGAGCGTCCAGTGCCCGCGGCAGTTGCAGCGGGAAGTGCCGAGAAGCGATACACGCTGGCGAGTGCGGCCGGGCCGCAGCTCTACGCAGACATCGACACGGTCGTCGCCGAGCGACTCTCCAGCGGCGTCGAGGAATTCGATCGGGTGCTGGGCGGCGGCGTCGTGCCTGGCTCGCTCGTCCTGATCGGCGGTGAGCCGGGAATCGGCAAGTCGACGCTGTTGCTTCAATCGGCAGCGCACTTCGCGGAAACTGTTGGTCCCGTGCTCTATTGCTCTGGCGAGGAGTCGGAGCACCAAATCAAGTCGCGCGGCGAGCGTCTTGGCGTCGCTCGCGGGCCGCTGTACATTCTCGCGGAGACCTGCCTCGAGCGCATCCTCGAAGAGATTGGCCGGCTCAAACCGGCGTTCGTCATCGTCGACTCGATCCAGACGGTGTTCTCGCTGAAGTTTCAATCAGCGCCGGGAAGCATCGGCCAGGTGCGCGAGTCGGCAACCCAGCTGCTCTTTGCGGCGAAAGGGCAGAACATCCCGACGTTTCTGGTCGGTCACGTCACCAAGGACGGCAACCTCGCCGGGCCGAAGGCGCTCGAGCACATCGTTGACACGGTGTTGTACTTCGAAGGCGAGAAACACCATGCCCATCGCGTCGTTCGCGCTGTGAAGAACCGGTTCGGCGCGGTTAGCGAACTTGGTGTCTTCGAGATGACAGGGGCTGGTCTCAAAGCGGTGCCGAACCCGTCGCAGTTGTTCCTCGCCGAGCGATCCGCCAATGCGCCAGGCTCCGCGGTGCTGTGCTGCGTCGAGGGCTCGCGTCCGATACTCGTTGAAGTGCAGGCACTCGTCAGCACGAGCACGTATGGGAACGCCCGTCGCATGACGAGCGGACTGGATCAGAACCGGTTATCGCTGCTGCTCGCGGTGCTTGAAAAGCGCGCTGGCGTGAACCTGATTGCGGAGGACGTGTTCGTCAATGTGGCAGGCGGCATGACTGTCGATGAGCCGGCTGCGGATCTGGCGATCGTCGCGGCAGTCGCGTCGAGCGTCCGTAACCGTCCGGTTCGTCCGGGCACTGCTGTGTTTGGTGAGGTAGGGTTGGCGGGTGAGATCCGGGCCACCAGCCAGGCGCCGCTTCGGATTCGTGAGGCGGCACAGATGGGCTTTACCCGCTGCGTTCTGCCGCAGGCCAACAGCGCCCCTTCTGATGCCCCGGCCGGCTGCGAGCTGGTTGGCGTGAAGACTGTTTCCGAAGCCGTCGACCAACTGATCGATTGGTAGCCAGTCGAGCCGAGTCCCGAACCCCGAATCCCGAGCCCTGAGCAGTATCATATATTCGAGGCATTAATACTCGGAGTCTTCCATGCCTTGGCACCTTATCGTTCGCGCGCTCTTCATACTCGCGGTCACCTACGCCGCCGTCCTGGTTCGGCCGTTTACTGCCGACGTGTGGACGAATGCCGCCGTGGGCGCATTGCTTGGCCTGATCATCATTGGCGTCGAGACCCGCCTGCGTGAGGCCGAGGTCACTGACCTGCTCGGTGCCCTGATCGGGGGCGCCATTGGACTCGGGCTGGCAAAGACCATCGGCGCCGCGCTCTTCTGGGCTGACGCCAGCGATCCGCGAGTTGCGTTCCTCCACAGCTTCACCCTGCTCGTTTTTCCGTACCTCGGGATCGTGATGGGGGCGCGGAAAGGCGAATGGCTCAAACCGGCACGGCTCGTAAGCCTGTTCCGTGACACGGGACCGCAGAAGCGCTATCGACTGCTCGACACGAGCGTCATCATTGACGGCCGCGTGGCCGACGTCTGCGAGACTGGGTTCCTCGACGGGACGCTCGTCATCCCGCAGTTCGTCCTCAAGGAGCTCCAGCTCGTCGCTGATTCTCCCGACTCGCTGAAACGCAATCGCGGCCGGCGCGGTCTCGACATCCTGCAAAAGATCCAGAAGATGTCCGGGCTCGACGTCATGATCTCCGACATCGACTTCCCGGAGGTCCGCGAAGTGGACCTGAAGCTGATCGAGCTGGCCCGGACGCTCCAGGGGAAGATCGTCACCAACGATTTCAACCTGAACAAAGTTGCCCAGCTGCGCGGCGTGCAGGTGCTGAACATCAACGAGTTGGCGAACGCGCTCAAGCCCGTCGTCCTGCCCGGCGAGTTCATGAAGGTCTTCATCCTGAAGGAAGGCAAGGAATACAACCAGGGCGTTGCCTACCTCGATGATGGAACGATGGTGGTCGTCGACAACGCCCGCCGCATGATCAGCCGGAATATCGATGTGGTCGTCACGAGCGTGCTCCAGACGACGGCTGGCAAGATGATCTTTGGGCGCTACATCGAGAGTCAGGCAGGGCAGGCGACCGGAGGAGCGATGAGTTCGACATCCGCCAGCGGGGCGCCAGCGCAGGCTGCAGCCGTGCTGCCTGCCGCGCGGGGAGCGCAGCCAAACGCGAAGTGATGGCGCGTCTCCCGCCGTACGATTGGTGGCGGACGGTCTTCTTTCTGATCCCCGCCATTGGCGTCTACACGATCGTGCTCGGCACGACGTCCATCCTGTCGTCGTTCGTTGATCCCAACGGAGACTTCGGCCATCGCTGCGCGCGAGCGTGGGCGTGGCTCATCCTGAAGACGACCGGAGTTCGCGTATCGGTCAGGGGACTCGATCGGTTGGACCTGAACCGAAGCTACGTGTTCGTGTCCAACCACCAGAGCATTTACGACATTCCGATCCTGTTTGCGTCCTTGCCAGTGCAGCTCAGGATTGTGGCCAAGGCATCGCTCGGAAGTTTTCCCTTTCTCGGCTGGCACTTGCGCCGGACCGGACACCTGCTCGTCGATCGAACGAATCCCGGTCCAGGCGTCGTGAAGAAGATGGCGCGGCTGGTCAATGGTGCACGTTCGCTGATCGTGTTCCCGGAAGGCACGCGCAGCACGGACGGCAGCGTGGCACGGTTCAAGGGCGGCACGTTCCTGGTCGCGATCGATGCGGGGCTTCCGGTGGTGCCGGTCAGCATCGAAGGAAGCCGCCACGTCATGCTGAAGGGACGGCTGATGACCTGCCCGGGCGACGTGACGATAACGGTTCACGACCCCATCCCGACAAAGGGTGTCGGGCGCGACGGCGCGCGCGACCTTGCCGAGACGGTACGGGGCGTCGTGCGTGCGGACGTTACGGTATAATGATCGTTTGACCTCTCACCGAATTCTGCTGCAATGCATGTAACCGCGATCATCGCGGCGGGCGGAAGCGGGCGCCGGCTGGGCGCAGCGGTGCCGAAGCAGCTGCTCGAACTTGGCGGGATCAGCCTGTTGCAGCGCAGCGTCGAAGCCTTTACGACCCATCCTGCGATCGCTGACGTCATCGTCGCACTGCCGGCGGGCCTGGCACAGAACCCACCGGCGTGGCTGTCTGGAATCCGCGTCGTCGAGGGAGGCGAGCGCCGGCAGGACTCGGTGGCGAATGCGTTCGAGGCGCTGTCAGAGGCAAGTGAAATTGTGCTCGTGCACGACGCGGCGCGTCCGTTCGTGACGCCGGACGTGATCGATCGGGCCATCGCCGGTGCCGCGGCACACGGCGCGGCGATCGTCGCCATTCCCGTGAGCGACACCGTCAAGCGGGTGACGCACGCCGCACATGCCGACGGCGTCATCGTGGAAACGTTGCCGCGAGAGGAGATCGTTCTTGCGCAGACGCCACAGGCGTTTCGGCGGGACGTGTTGAAAGCAGCAATAGCCGTCGGACGAACCGAGGCAACTGCCACCGACGAAGCGATGCTCGCGGAGCGCGCCGGCCATCTTGTGCACGTCGTCGCCGGCGATGCTGCGAACATCAAGATTACGACTGCTGCCGATCTCGAGACCGCCCGCGATCGCGTGGCGCCGAGTGCTTCCACGGTGAGCCGTGTCGGTGTTGGCTACGACTTGCATCGCCTGGTCGAGGGACGTCCGCTCGTGTTGGCCGGTGTGATGGTTCCGTCTGACCGTGGGGCGCTTGGCCATTCGGATGCGGACGTCATCTGTCATGCAGTCACGGACGCGATTCTCGGCGGCGCGCGCGCCGGCGACATCGGTCAGCACTATCCCGACAGCGATCCGAAATGGAAGGACGCTGACAGCCTGGCGCTGCTGCGCGACGCGGTTGCCATCGTCCGCCGCCGCGGCTGGAATGTTGCGAACGTGGACGTCGTGGTGATTCTCGAGCGCCCAAAGCTCGCGCCTCACCGCCCAGCCATGGAGGAGCGGTTAGCCACCGCGCTCGGCCTTGCGACTGACGCAGTCAGCGTCAAGGCCAAGACCAACGAGGGCGTGGATGCCGTCGGCCGCGGCGAGGCGATCGCCGCCCATGCCGTCGCCCTCCTAACGCGACTCACGACTCCGACTAACGACTAGCGACTAACGACTAACGACTAACGTATGCGTGTGAGATTCGCTCCAAGCCCAACGGGACAGCTGCACGTCGGCAACGCACGGACGGCGCTGTTCAACTGGCTGCTGGCGCACGGTAAGGACGGAACGTTCATTTTGCGCGTCGAGGACACCGACGCGGAGCGATCGACCCGTGAGTCGGAGACCGGCATCCTCGAGGATCTGCGCTGGCTGGGTCTCGACTGGGATGAAGGTCCGGACGTTGGTGGGCCGCACGGTCCGTATCGGCAGTCGGAGCGCCTCCACCTCTACGCGTCGTACGCCAACGAACTGCTCGCCGGCGACCAGGCGTATTACTGCTTCTGCTCGCCCGCGAAGCTCGATGCCGACAGACAGGCGGATCTCGCGCAAGGGCGTCCGCCGCGCTATCACGGCACGTGCCGCTCCGTCTCGCGCGAGGACGCGCAGGCGCGAATAGACGCCGGCGAGCGTCCCGTCGTGCGCTTTCGCGTGCCGGACGCGGACGACATTCGGTTCCAGGATCTCGTGCGCGGGGAAGTGGTCTTCAACACCGAGGTCATCGGCGACTTCGTGCTCGTGCGGTCTGACGGACGTCCTCAGTACAACTTCGCGGTCGTCGTCGACGATGCGTTGATGGAGGTGACGCACGTGATTCGCGGCGAGGACCATATTTCGAACACGCCGCGGCAGATTCTCCTCTACCAGTCGCTCGGTTTCACGCCGCCCGAGTTTGCCCATCTTTCGCTGGTGATGGGACCGGATCACACGCCGCTATCCAAGCGCCATGGTGCGACGTCGGTCTCCGAGTTTCGTGCGCGCGGGTATCTGCCTGAGGCCCTGGTGAACTACCTGGCCCTCATTGGTTGGTCGCCGCGAAAGGATGGCGGCAGCGCCGAGAACGATGCGGAACTGCTGCCGGTCGACGAAATGGCGCGCCGGTTCGCGATTGAAGATGTCGGGCATAGCGCCGGCATCTTCGATGTCGAGAAGCTGGCGTGGATGAACCGGCACTACATGAAGGCCGCGGCGCCGGCGCGGCTTGCCGCCGAATCGCTGCGCTACTTCATGGCCCGCGCCTACGTCACGCGGCGGACCGACGAGGCGATGGAGTACGTCGCGCAAGTGCTGCCGATGGCCGTCGGATCCGTCGATCGCCTCGAGGAGATTACGGATCGTCTGCGCTTCCTCTTCGAGTTCGATCCGGCCGCGGCGCTCCTCAAGCCTGACGTCGCAGAAGTTATCGGCGCTGATGGCGGGCGCGCGGTGATCGTCGCGTTGGCCGAGGAACTGCGTGACGCGGGACGATTGGACCGCGACACATTTCGCGCGGCCGCGAACCGCGTGAAGCAGCGCACCGGTCAGAAGGCCAAGGCGTTGTTTCATCCGATTCGCGTCGCGCTGACCGGTGAAGCGGGCGGCCCGGAACTCGATCTGGCCGTTCCCGCGATCGATCGCGGCGCCGAGCTGCCCCGGTCCTCCGGCGTTGCGCTCGTAGTCGGATGCCGCGAGCGCGCGGAAATGTTTGCGCGAGTGGTGGGCTAGCGGCCCGCGAGCAGCGAACAGCGAGGAGCGAGCAGCGAACAGCGTCATGATCATTTACGGCCTCAACCCCGTCCTCGAGGCACTGCGCGCGGGGCGCGCGCGGCGGGTCCGGGTGGGGTCGCGAGGCGATCGACGGATTGACGAAGTGCTCGCGCTGGCGCACAAGCGCGGTGTGCCCGTCGATCGTGTTGAACTCGCGGCGCTCGAGCGCGCGGCGCGTGGCGGCGTGCATCAGGGGATCGTGGCGGAGGTCGATGCGCCGCGGGAGTACGGTATCGAGGATTTGATCGCGACCGCACATCCGCATAAGCCGTTGATCGTGGTGCTCGACGGCGTTGAGGATCCGCACAATGTCGGCGCGATTCTCCGTACTGTGGATGCGGCAGGTGCGCACGGTGTCATCCGGCAGGCCCGTCATGCGGCGTCGCTCGATGGTGCGGCAGCCAAGGCTTCCGCGGGCGCTGTGTCGTCAGTACCTGTTGCGACCGTGGTCAATATCGCGCGAGCGATTGAGGAGTTGAAGGACGCGGGCGTCTGGACGCTGGGCCTGGCAGCGGATGCCCCGGAATCCTACGACGCGATCGACCTGACCGTGCCCACCGCACTGGTGCTCGGAGCGGAGGGAAGTGGTCTGCGTCGGCTCGTGCGGGAGCGTTGCGATCGACTGGCGTCGATCCCGATGTCCGGGGTGGTTGAAAGCCTGAATGTATCTGTAGCTGCAGGAGTTATGCTATTCGAGGCACAGCGGCAGCGCCGCCGGGCGCAAACCAGGTGACGGGCACGTGCTTGCGCTGATGGCACGGCATGTGCTACAACTAACCTTTTGTCTGGGCTGGCGTAGCTCAGTCCGGTAGAGCAGCTGATTTGTAATCAGCCGGTCGGGGGTTCAAATCCCTTCGCCAGCTCCACGATTCCCGCCGATCCACAACGACAAGGCAAAGAGAGCTGGACGGGACAATCACGAGCGGCGCAAATCCTGACAAACGAGCGGACACCGTGGAACATAGCCCCGGCACGTCCGCAGGGTATATCGGCGAGGTAGCGAAGCGGTCAAACGCAACAGACTGTAAATCTGTCGCCCCAGCGGCTTCGAAGGTTCGAATCCTTCCCTCGCCACCATCCTTCGCCCACCAGAGCGCTTCGCGCGGAGGTGGGCTACGGATGGCAAAGCCAAACGGGTGATTGGGTGAAGTGAGATAGGTAGCGGGCTTGCCCGCCGGAGCGGTGAGTTCCGGCGAAGCGGCGAACCGCGAAGGCGGGAGTAACTCAGTGGTAGAGTCACAGCCTTCCAAGCTGTTGGTCGCGGGTTCGATCCCCGTCTCCCGCTCCAAGATCCTCCGAGGGGCTAGCGCCCCTCGGACTCCCCCACGTCGTCGCTCGCGCGTCCTGGGGGCCGCGCTCCGCTCCGGCGGGGGGCTTCGCTTCGCTCGCCCCTTTCGTACTAGCGGCGGGGGCGCGCGTTGCTTCGCTCGCGCGTTTCGTACGATCGGGCGGCGGCGTACCGGCAGGTTGTCGTCAGCCGGTAAGCCAGGAAGTAGGGCGCGAGCGAACGACGTGAGCGAGCGGCGTCGGGTTGAACGAAAACCGAGGCCGACTTGTCGGCCGGAGCTGCGAGCGAAGCGAGCGGTTAGCGGAGGCCGATGTAGCTCAGTTGGCAGAGCGCGTCCTTGGTAAGGACGAGGTCACCGGTTCAATCCCGGTCATCGGCTCCATCCTTCGCTCGCTACGCGAGCTTCGGATGGCAAGCCGCTGCTCGCTACGCGAGCTTCGGATGGCAAGCCACGAAGGTTGGACTGCAGCGACGACCGAAACGCTGATCGTGATTGAGATAGAGGGCAGAAAACATTAGGGCGGACCGCGGGGTGCAGGGGACCCCGCCGATCAAAGCGAAGAGGGCAGACACGATGGCAAAAGAGAAATTCGATCGATCCAAACCGCACGTCAACGTCGGCACCATTGGCCACATCGACCATGGCAAGACGACGCTGACCGCTGCGCTGACCAAGGTGGCGTCTGACAAGGGCTGGGCGAAGTTCGTGCCGTACGACGAGGTCGCCAAGGCCTCCGAATCGCAGGGACGCCGCGACGCGACCAAGATCCTGACGATCGCGACGAGCCACGTCGAGTACAGCACGCCCAACCGGCACTATGCCCACGTGGACTGCCCGGGTCACGCCGACTACATCAAGAACATGATCACCGGCGCGGCGCAGATGGACGGCGCCATCCTCGTGGTCAGCGCCGTCGACGGCCCGATGCCGCAGACCCGCGAGCACGTGCTGCTCGCCAAGCAGGTCAACGTGCCGTACATGGTCGTCGCCCTCAACAAGGTCGATGCGGTGGACGATCCCGAGCTGGTCGACCTGGTCGAGCTCGAGGTGCGCGAGCTGCTGTCGTCCTATGGCTTCCCCGGCAACGACATCCCCGTCGTGCGTCTGTCGGCGCTCAAGGCCTTGCAGGGCGATGCCGAAGGCGTGGCCGGCGTGACCAAGCTGATGGACGCGCTCGACAGCTACATTCCGCTGCCGGAGCGTGAGATCGACAAGCCGTTCCTGATGCCGATCGAAGACGTGTTCTCGATCTCGGGCCGCGGCACGGTCGTCACCGGCCGCGTCGAGCGCGGCAAGGTCAAGGTCGGCGAAGAAGTGGAGATCACCGGATTCAAGCCGACCGAAAAGAAGGTCGTCACCGGCGTCGAGATGTTCCGCAAGCTGCTCGACGAGGGCGTCGCGGGCGACAACATCGGCGTGCTGCTGCGCGGCGTAGAAAAAGACGACGTGGAGCGCGGACAGGTCCTGGCCAAGCCGGGCTCGATCAAGCCGCACACGAAGTTCAAGGGCGAGGTCTACATCCTGTCCAAGGACGAAGGCGGCCGCCACACCCCGTTCTTCAACGGCTATCGTCCGCAGTTCTACATCCGGACGACGGACGTCACCGGCTCGCTGAAGCTGCCGGAAGGCGTCGAGATGGTGATGCCGGGCGACAACACCAGCATCACCGCGGAACTGCACGTACCGGTCGCGCTCGAGAAGGGCGCACGGTTCGCGATTCGTGAAGGTGGCCGCACGGTCGGTGCCGGCACGATTTCGGAAATCGTCGAATAGTGCCGCAGTCCGCGGTCCGCTGCTCGCTGCTCGCGTGAGATCACGCCGGGCGGCGGACAGCGGCCTCCGGGCAGCGGCGGGATTCAGCCATGAGAGACATCATTTCCCTGGCGTGCGGCGAATGTAAGCGCCGGAACTACAGCACGACCAAGAACAAGAAGAAGACCAGCGAGCGGCTGGAGTTCAGCAAGTTCTGCCGCTACTGCCGGAAGCACACGCCGCACAAGGAAACGAAGTAGCTGTCACCTACGTTCGTTGAAAGATGCGAGCGAGCGAAGCGAAGCGAGCCACGCGAACGGAGCGCGCCGTCAGCCTGCCCGCCGTAGCTCGAAGAGCGAAGGTGGGAAGCGGCGCGCGAGAGAGCGTGTAGGGGAGTCCGAGGGGCGAAGCCCCTCGGTTATTGAAGGACAGTAGCTCAATTGGCAGAGCACCGGTCTCCAAAACCGGGGGTTGGGGGTTCGATTCCCTCCTGTCCTGCCAGTTTCAAGGAACG
>Ga0075428_100003277_pt1 | contig 17706 bp, 7 predicted proteins | sample RhiMetdeltSRZDD2_FD_75291 | JGI IMG/M metagenome (GOLD analysis project Ga0075428, IMG submission 75291) | Populus rhizosphere microbial communities from Tennessee, USA - Rhizosphere MetaG P. deltoides SRZDD2 | ecosystem: Host-associated > Plants > Roots > Rhizosphere > Soil | place: USA... | reverse complement strand
TTTTTATCCGGCTCAACTCAAGGATCACACCGAACGGACCTATCATCCCGGACGTTAGTCGTCGCAGACTCTTTGCGTCTTAGCGGTCCTTTGCGACTTTGCGCGAAAACAAAGTTCCCGCTAAGACGCAAAAGAAGATCAAAAAGTTCTTGCTCCCCTTACCTACCCTATGTAGAATGCTGGCTAGATAGAATCCTTGCTAGATAGGATGCTATCCTCACAAGACCTCAAGGAGCGATAGATGGGCAAAGGGTTTTTGACTTATTCGTCGGCGGTAATCCTGCAGGCGATCTCCAACGGCTACCTCTACGGGTTCGACATCATCGACATGACCGGCGTTCCCGGCGGCACTGTCTACCCCGCACTCCGCCGACTCGAGGAAGTCGGATATCTCATTTCCAAGTGGGAAAAACAAAGCATCTCGCAGTCTGAACCGCGCCCGCAGCGCAAGTACTACGAACTGACCCGCACGGGGCGCGAGGCGTTAGCGGAGGCTGTCAAACGCTATCGGCTCTTGGAGCAAGCGCCGCTCAACAAGATCCGCGGCCGAAAACCCTCCCGCGCGTAAAGTTATGTAAGTTATTGGCCGAACAGAAGCGATTCAAGTGGCGTAACACGGTTTATCAACTAGAGGCGGCAAAGCGCAGTTGAGGTGCCTTTCCTTGAAAACCTATCGATGGAGGATGCGATGATCCACCACTTGAGACAACCTTGCTTCAAACTGATCGCGATTTTGATGCTTTCGTTGTGCGCTGGCTTTACTCAGAGCCCAGGATCAATCCCGCTTGATGCTCTCAACGAGATGCAATCCCGCAATGTGAAAACGGAACGGATGACGTACAAAGGGCGAAGCGCGTTGCGCGTTACTGATACAGCACCGGCAAACGTCCCAGACGGAGAGCGGCTGGTCATTCTGAGTAAGACCGAATTCCGGGACGGGGTCATCGAGATAGAGTTGACTGGCGAACCGGGAGCCAGCGCCGGAGAAGGCGCTCGGGGTTTCGTCGGCGTGGCCTTCCGAGTTTCTCGTGACACCGCAAAAGATACTCTAAAGTATGAGTGCTTCTACCTTCGCCCAACCAACGGACGTGCCGAAGATCAGGTCCGCCGTAATCATTCAACCCAGTACATCTCTTTCCCCGACTTCCCGTGGCAAAAACTGCGGAAGGAGTTCCCGGAGAAGTATGAGAGCTACGCGGATCTCGTTCCCGGCGAGTGGACCAAATTAAAGATCGAGGTCCGAGGCGACAAGGCGCGTCTTTATGTTCACGGCGCACAGCAACCGGCATTGGTGGTCAACGATCTCAAACAAGGCCAAAGCCAGGGTCAGATCGCGCTATGGGTTGGACCGGGCACGGTCGCGCACTTCGCAGATTTGCGAGTAACAAAGTGAGAGAACTCACAACAAGATAGCCTTTGCGGTCTGCCTTGGTTAACGCAGGTAGACGTCGATCGTAAGCGCATAGGAATACGGCAAGGGTGGATGGTCGACAAAATGACAGCGCGTTTCCGTTTCTGGCTCTGGCTGATTCGATTGATCGGCGTGATAGTCCCGCAGCGGCTGCGCGCGGATTGGCGTCAGGAATGGGAAGCCGAGTTGAACCATCGCGAACTGCTGCTTGCAGAATGGGACCGGCTCGATACTCGCCACAAGTTTAACCTGCTGTGGCGAAGCACGAGCGCGTTTTGGGATGCGCTGTGGATGCAAACCTACAGATGGGAGGACGCGATGATTCAAGACTTGCGTTTCGGCGCGCGAATGTTGCTCAGGCACAAAGGCTTCACAGCAGTTGCGATTCTTTCGCTGGCGCTGGGCATCGGCGCGAATACTGCGATCTTCAGTTTGATTGATGCAGTGCTCTTGAAGACACTGCCGGTCGAGCAGCCTGAGCAGCTTTACTTGATTAATAACGTCGGCCCGCGCCGTCAGTACGGAGGCGCGCCGCCGTACCCGTGTTTCGAGCAGTTCCGCGAGCGAACGCAGTCGTTCACCGGCCTTGCGGCCTTCATCACGCGGAGCCCGAAACTCAGGATTGACGGCCAGCTCGAAGGAGTTTCAGGACAGATCGTGTCGGGGAATTATTTCTCTCTGCTCGGCGTCCGGGCGGCGCTGGGTCGGACGCTCAATCCGGCGGATGACGCCTTACCGGGACGTGGCGGCCCTGACGGTCTGGTCGCGGTTATCAGTAACAACTACTGGACGCGCCGTTTCGGACGGGACCCGGCGGTCGTCGGCAAGGTCGTGCATCTCGGGAAAGAGCCGGTGACGATCATCGGCGTGACGCCGCCTGAGTTTTACGGTCTGTTCCCCGGCGCAGAAATCAACATCACGCTGCCAATGATGGCGGCGGGGGCGGACCTGCTGTCGCAGAAGTCTGGCTGGTGGTTCCAGGCGGTTGGGCGACTCAAGCCTGATGTGCCAATCGGACAGGCGCGCTCCGAACTTGACAACATCTTCCATGAATACATGGACTTAAACGGTCTCAACAACGAGGAGAACCGTGAGTTTTTCGCGCGCATCGAACTGGCGTCGGCAAGCAGAGGGCTGGAGACGCTGCGGCGGCAGTTCTCGCAGCCATTGCAGGCGCTAATGGCAATTGTCGCGCTGGTATTGCTGATCGCCTGTGCGAACGTGGCCAACCTGCTGCTGGCGCGGGCTGCGGCGCGGCGAAAAGAATTCGCCGTCAGGCTGGCGCTGGGCGCGAGTCGCTTCCGTCTGGTGCGACAACTGCTCACTGAAAGCCTGCTGCTCGTTGCTTTGGGCGGGTTGCTGGGGTTGCTGTTCGCCCGCTGGGGCAGCGACTTTCTGGCAAGCTTTTTCGCCACCGGGCGCGAGCGGCTTTTTGTCAATCTGCCGCTCGATTACCGCGTGTTGTTGTTTACGGCGGGCGCGGCTTTGCTCACGGGTCTGATCTTTGGGCTAGCTCCGGCACTGCAAGCGACGCGACTTGATCCCAATCCCTCGCTTAAGGACAGCGCCAGCACGAGCACGCGCGCCCGCTCGCGCTTCGGCAAATCGCTGGTCGCCGCGCAGGTCGCGTTGTCTCTGCTGCTGCTGGTCGCGGCGGGGCTGTTCCTGCGCACGCTACACAACCTCAAGAACGTTGACGCGGGGTTCCAGCGGGGGAGCGTGCTTACGACGCGCGTCCAGCCGGTAGGCGCGGATAGGGGCGCGCAACTCGCCAACCTCTGGAAAGACGTGACAGCGCGGGTCGAGCGCTTGCCTGGCGTGCGGTCCGTCAGCCTCTCGTCGCTTAGTCCGCTCGACGGCATGAATCGCTCCATTCTGGTCGAAGTCTCGGGCTTCACCCCGCACACGGGTCAAGACAAAGAGATTCGGATGAATCAGGTCTCGCTCGGCTACTTTCAGACTTTCGGCATCGCGCTCACGCAAGGGCGCGGATTCACTGAGGCCGACAGCGGAACTGCGCCGCGAGTCGCGCTGCTCAACGAAGTTGCGGCGCGGTTCTATTTCGGCGACCGCAGCCCGCTCGGCGCGCACGTGAAGTCCGGCAACCACCCGCCGGGCGAGCCGCCGCCGTCTTATGAAATCGTCGGCGTCGTCAAAGATGTACGCGCGCAGAATCTCCGCGAGCCGGACACACGGATGCTCTATTTGCCGCTGGCGCAGGCTAGCGATCGGCTTTATGACCTGACGCTGGCGGTGCGCACAGAGGGCGGGCTGAGTGAATTGACGAGGGCCGTGAGCGGCGAGTTGCGCGCGGTTCGTCCCGAGGTCCTGCTCACGAACGTTGCCACACTCAGCGAGCAAGTTGACCAATCGCTGTTGCAGGAGCGACTGGTCGCCACTCTCTCGCTCTTTTTTGGCTTGCTGGCGCTGTTGTTGGCGTGTATCGGCCTTTACGGCGTGATGGCTTACGATGTGGCACGCCGCACGCACGAGATCGGCATCCGGATGGCGCTGGGCGCGAGCTCGCAACGAGTTCTGCGGTTGGTATTGCGTCAAAGTTTGCTTTGGGTCGCGCTCGGAGTTGTGATTGGCCTGGGCGCGGCGTTGGCGACGACGCGGTGGGTGGAAAGTCTGTTGTTCGGGTTAAAGCCGAACGATCCGCTGACGATTGCGCTGGCCGCGCTGGCGTTGTTTGCGGTCGCGGTGGTTGCCGGTTATCTGCCAGCGCGCCGCGCCGCACGGGTTGATCCACTGGTTGCGCTCCGCCACGAGTAGACCGAATGGCCGACACTACGATTACAACTCGCTTTCGCTTCTGGCTGTGGTTGATCCGTTTGATCGGTGTGATCGTGCCGCGACGTCTGCGCGCTGATTGGCGGCAGGAGTGGGAAGCCGAGTTGCGCCACCGAGAGATGATGCTCGCCGAGTGGGATCGCCTCACTTGGCACAACAAGCTTGATTTGCTCTGGCGCAGCACTAGCGCGTTTTGGGATGCGCTGTGGATGCAAACCTACAGATGGGAGGACGCGATCATTCAAGACTTGCGATACGGCGCGCGAATGTTACTCAAGAACCCCGGCTTCACTTTGATTGCCGTGCTCACGCTCAGCTTGGGCATTGGGGCGAACACGGCGATCTTCAGTTTTGTGAATGCCATCCTGCTGCGCCCTTTGCCATATCGTAGCGCGGATCGTCTGGTTCTCGTATGGGAGAATAATCTACAGCGCGGCTGGAATCGCGCCGGGCCGTCTGCCCCGACTTTTCTGGACTGGCAGGAGCAGAGCCAAGCCTTTGAAGACCTGGCGCTGCTTGAGCCGGGCAGCGGCACGTTCACCGGCCTGGGCGAGCCGCTGCAAATTGCCGCCCTGCGCGTGACCACTAACTTCCTGCCGCTGCTCGGCGCGCAGCTCACACGGGGCCGCCTCTTTTCAACGGAGGAAGGGGGCGGGGGCCGCCATAATGTCGTTATCATCACGCACGGTCTGTGGGCACGGAGCTACGGCTCAGACGCGAACGCGATCGGCAGTAAAATGCAGTTGGATGGCCTGCCCTATACTATCATCGGCGTGCTCGCTCCAGACTTCTCCTTTCCTCTCGCTTCCGACCTCTTCGTGCCATGGGATCTGGGTGAGCTGCGACAGCGCAACCGCGGCGACCACGACTTCGGCGTGATCGGGCGTCTCAAACCGGGCGTCACCGTCGAGCAGGCCGGCACTGAGTTGAATACGATTTCTCAGCGCCTCGCGGAGAGCCACCCGGAGATGGCGCAGTGGGGCGCCACGGTGGTGCCGCTGCAGCGGGCGCTGGTGGAGTATATTCGGCCCGCGCTACTGGTGCTGCTGGGGGCCGTGGGCTTCGTATTGCTGATCGCTTGCAGCAACGTTGCGACACTGCTCGTGGCGCGCGGCGCAGCGCGGCGGAGCGAGGTCGCGATCCGGTCGGCGCTGGGCGCCAGCCGCTGGCGGTTGGCCCGACAATTCATGGCCGAAAGTTTGTTGCTCGGCGTAGTCGGCGGCGTACTGGGCTTGCTCAACGCGGTGTGGGGCGCTGATCTGCTGAAGGCGCTGGTGCCGCAGCAGATCCCAATCCCCGATGCTTCGGCGGAAGCCTTCTTGCCCAGCGTCAACCTTGACGCCCGCGTGCTCGGTTTCTCGCTCCTGCTCTCGCTGGCTACCAGCTTTATCTTCGGGCTAGCGCCCGCGCTCGCCGCCGCCAAGACCGATCCGAACGAAGCACTCAAGGAAGGCGGCAGAGGAATCTCTGGCGGGCTGCGTCAGCAACGCTTGCGGAGCTTGCTGGTAGTTTCCGAGATTGCGCTGGCGCTGGTGCTGCTGCTGGGCGCCGGGCTGATGATCCGCACCTTCTGGCAACTGCAACAGGTCAACCCTGGATTTCAGGCGGATCATTTGCTCACGGCGGAGATTGAGCTTCCGACCGACACTAAATACAAAGAGCGGCAGGAGCAGGCCGCCATCTTCGAACGTTTCCTGGACCGAGTGCGCGCGGTGCCCGGCGTGCGCGCGGGGGCGCTCGCTCAGATCGTGCCGCTGACGCAGCACGAGGACGGCACGGGTTTTTTGATTGATGGCCGCGCCCCGAGCTCGCAGAGCGAAAATATGGCGGCGGAGTTCCGCGCCGTGAGCGCGGACTATTTTCACACGCTGGCCATCCCGGTTTTACAAGGCCGCGAGTTTACTGAATACGACCGGGCGGAGACTCCGCGCGTGGTGGTGATTGACTCAAGCCTGGCGCGCCTCTACTGGCCCAATGAAGATCCCCTCGGCCGGCATCTCAGGTTCCGCCGTCAAGGCGCGCTTTACGAAATCGTTGGTGTGGTCGGAGCCGTCAAGCACGGCGGCCTGGACAAACAGGCCAAGCCGACCATTTATGCTCCCTTCCTGCAAGTCCCACGAATGAGAATGAGTCTGTTGTTGCGCACCACTCTTGCGCCGGCGAGTCTCGCCAATGACGTGAAGGCTGCGGTGTGGGCGGTGGACAAAGACCAGCCGATTTACAACCTCAAGACTATGGACGAGATCATCGCGGAGACCAAATCCACGCCGCGCCTGACGCTGGTCTTGCTGGCGCTGTTTTCGGGGCTGGCTCTGCTCTTGGCAGCGGTCGGACTCTACGGTGTGATGTCATACCTGGTCGCGCAGCGCACGCACGAGATCGGCATTCGTCTCGCGCTGGGCGCGCAGGCGGGTGATGTGCTCAAGCTGATAGTGGGACAAGGGATGGCGCTCGCGTTGCTCGGCGTGGGCCTCGGGTTGGGCGCCGCGTTGGCATTGACCCGTCTGATGGCACGCTTGCTCTACGGCGTGAGCGCGACCGATCCGCTCACATTTGCGGCCGTCGCGCTGCTGCTGTCGTTAATCGCGCTGCTCGCCTGCTATGTACCTGCGCGCCGCGCCACGCGGATTGATCCGCTGGTCGCCTTGCGACACGAGTAATCAATGCATCGTTCCAAACAGAAAACACGCTTTCGTTTCTGGATGTGGCTGATTCGACTGATCGGTGTGATCGTGCCGCGGAGGCTTCGAGCCGATTGGCGTCAGGAGTGGGAGGCTGAGTTGCAGCACCGCGAAGCGTTGCTGGCAGACTGGGACCGGCTCCATTGGCGCAACAAACTCGACTTGGTGAGGCGGAGCGGGAGTGCGTTCTGGGACGCGGTGTGGATGCAGACCTATCGATGGGAGGATCAGATGATTCAAGACCTGCGTTTCGGTGCGCGGATGGTGCTGAAGCAGCCGGGTTTTACCTTGATAGTAGTAGTGACGCTTGCGCTCGGCATCGGTGTAAACACCATGGTCTTCGGCTTCATCAACGCGTTGTTGCTGCGCCCGCTTGCGGGCGTCGTCGATCCGCGGCGGCTTGTGCAGATCGGGCGCACGTATGAAGGCCGGAGCGTCTTCAGCGACGTCTCGTATCCTGATTACCTTGATTACCGCGAGCAAAACACAGCCTTCACCGGCGTCGCGGTGAGCGCGGGTACCGTTCTTCACCTGAGTACTGGAGGAACAGCCGAAAGAGTGCAGGGCGCACTCGTCTCTGGCAATTACTTTGACTTGCTTGGCACGCCGGCCGCATTGGGACGGCTGCTCAAACCGGCAGACGCGGCCGAGGAGGGCGCCGGCGCAGTCGCCGTGATTAGTCACGGCCTCTGGCAGCGACGTTTTGGCGGCGATCAGGGCATCGTCAACAGCACCATCATTCTCAATGGTCAGAGCTTTACCATCGTCGGCGTCGCGGGCAGCAATTTCGCCGGTACCGGCATCGGCGAGGTGGTTAATCTCTGGGTTCCAATTACGATGTGGCGGCAGGCCGATCCCACGTTAGCGGCAACCGTCAAATCGGCGCTCAATGAGCGCAACACCACCTGGCTGACGTCTTTTGCCAGGCTAAAATCGGATGCAAGTATCACGCAAGCGCAATCCGAGATGTTGGTCATCGGGCAGCGGCTGATCGAGGATTGGCCCGAAATATACGAGAAGGTCGGGTTCCGCGTTGTGGGTGGGCTCGGTATGGAGCCCCAGGCACGAGAAAAGATCGGTAGCTTCGCGTTGCTTCCTCTTGTTGTGGTCGGTCTGCTTCTGTTGATCACGTGCGCAAATATCGCCGGGCTACTGCTGGCGCGTGCCGTTGCCCGACAGCACGAGTTCAGCATCCGGCTGGCGCTAGGGGCAGGGCGATTGCGACTCGTCAGGCAGTTACTAACGGAAAGTCTGATGCTTGCTGTCTTGGGAGGGCTATTGGGCTTGCTGGCCGCGCGCTGGTTAGGAGAGGCATTGCGAGCGACGTTGCCTGAAAAGTATTGGGGCATCCAACTCACTTTTGATTTCAGCTTGGACGCCCGAGTCTTGGCCTTCACTCTGATCGTGTCGCTACTGACGGGCTTGCTCTTTGGGCTCGCACCCGTCTGGGAGGTGTCGCGCACGGAGCTCGCGACCGCGCTGAAACAGAAGGGTTCGACTCCCGGCGGCGGCGCAAGACGTGCGGGGTTGCGCGGCACCCTCGTCGTCGCACAGGTTGCGCTCTCACTCGTGCTGCTCCTGGGCGGGGGACTGTGCGTCAAGGCGCTGTGGAAGGCGCAGGCTATCAAGACCGGCTTCGATTCAGAACGTGTTTTGACGGCGCGGCTCGATTTAGCACGGCAAAATTACACGGAGCAGGCCGGGCGAGCCTTTTACCGCCAGCTACTGGAGCGCACCGCGGCCTTGTCCACCGTAGAGTCCGCCAGCCTGGCGGCCAATCTGCCATTGACCGGCGATTATGTAATGGGCCTTTACCCCGAAGGCTCGCCCGAGCACGCCCGCTTTCGAGCGAATTACAATGTCGTCTCGCCACGTTATTTCGAAACGCTGAATATAGGGTTGCTCCTGGGACGTCACTTCACAGAGCACGACGACGAACGCGCGGTGCGCGTTGCGATTGTCAATGAATCACTGGCGCGCCAGGCTTGGCCAAACGTGAGCCCGATCGGCCAAAGATTCACCCTTGGCAGACCCGATGGCAAGAAGCCGTTGATCGAAGTCATCGGGGTGGCAAGCGACGCCACAGGCCCCCGCCTGTTTGAAGCGCCCCCCGCAGCAATTTACCTTCCGTTGGACCAGCAATACGAGCCGAGCATGATCCTGCAGCTGGGTACGACGGGAGCGCCAGAACAACTGGCGGGCTCTCTGCGACGTGAAGTGCGTGCGCTGGACGAGCATCTTCCGGTCTACGAAATCAGGCCGCTCGCGGCTTATCTGCGCGCCGCGCTGACGCCCCAGCATCTGGCAGCCACGCTCATCGGCGGCGTCGGTCTACTTGCACTCTTGCTGGCCAGCATCGGGCTGTACGGCGTGATGGCCTACATGGTGACGCAACGCACGCATGAAGTCGGCGTGAGGATGGCCCTAGGTGCGCAAGCTAGCGACGTGCTGAAACTGATAATAGAGCAGGGGCTGAAGCTGGCGCTCACTGGTGTGCTGCTCGGTTTGGGCGGAGCCGTCATGCTAACACGGTTGCTCAATAGCCTGTTGTTTGAGGTGAGCGCTACCGACCCTTTCATCTTCGTTCTCGTCACTTTATCGCTGATAGTGGTAACGCTGTTGGCCTGCTATTTGCCAGCGCGACGCGCGACTCGCGTCGAGCCTCTCTTAGCGCTACGGCACGAGTGATCTTTGGAGGACACGACGCGCAGGGACCCGTTGAGGGGATGAAAGTTGATCCAATGACCGACTTGCGGCGCGAATGACGCTAATGGCCAATATAACGCAAACAACTCGATTTCGTTTCTGGCTCTGGCTTATTCGCCTGATCGGTGTGATCGTGCCGCGCCGGTTGCGCGCGGACTGGCGTCAGGAGTGGGAGGCCGAGTTGCAGCACCGTGAACTGTTGCTGGCCGAGTGGGAGCGACTCGCCTGGCGCAACAAGCTCAACCTGCTGTGGCGCAGCACCAGCGCGTTTTGGGATGCGCTGTGGATGCAAACCTACCGGTGGGAGGACGCGATGATTCAAGATCTGCGTTATGGCGCGCGGATGCTGCTGAAGAATCCGGGCTTTACTCTGATTGCGGTGATTTCGCTGGCACTTGGTATTGGAGCCAATACCGCGATCTTCAGTTTGCTCGATGTGGTGCTGCTCAAATCGCTTCCGGTACAGCAGCCGGACAAGTTAGTGCTCTTTGGCAAAGGCGAAGAGACGGGCCTCAACACTGGCTTCCCGAACAAAAGCTGGGAGCTCTTCTCCTATCCTTTCTATCAAGAGGTGCGGCAGCACAATGAAGTCTTTTCCGAGGTGGCGGCAATTCTGAACAACCCCCGGTCTCCATACGGCGTCGTGAACATAAGGGGAGCGAGCGGCGAAGCGGAAAAGCTGAATCTTCAATTGGTCTCCGGCACTTATTTCTCGGTGTTGGGCGTGCAGGCTAGTTTGGGGCGCACCTTCACGGACGCGGATGAGCAGACGGCGGGTGGGCCTCCGGTCGCCGTCGTCAGCTACGATTGGTGGCAACGTCGCTTGGGCAGCGATCCGGCGGTGGTCGGCGCAACTATCACAGCACGCCAGACGATTTACACCATCATCGGCGTCGCGCCCAAAGAGTTTTTCGGCACGACGGTGGGCTGGACGCCGGACTTATGGGTGCCGCTGGCGCTGGAAGAACAGTCGCCGTCTTCGCTCTGGAGTGGGACTCATAACCAGGAACATCAAATGCTCTACCTCATCGCCCGGTTGAAAAATGGGGTGCGTGCCGAGCAGGCGAGCGCTGCCGTCAATTTGCTCTTCAAACAATCCTTGCAAGAAAGGGCGGGCGCGCAACCCTCGTCGGCGCGGTTGCAGGCGATCGAGCGGGCCAGCATAGAATTGACGCCGGTGGGGCGGGGGCTTTCGACACTACGCCGGGAGTTTTCCCTCTCGCTGCGCGTACTGATGGCGGTGGTCGCGCTCGTGCTGCTGATTGCCTGCGCCAACGTAGCCAATTTGTTGCTGGCCCGCGCCGCCGCGCGCCAGAAAGAGTTTGCCGTGCGTCTGGCAGTCGGTGCAGGCCGCACACGTCTGATGCGTCAGTTGCTCACCGAAAGCGTATTGCTCGCCAGTCTTGGTGGGATCGCGGGCGTCTTGCTGGCGTGGTGGGGCAGTCGCCTGCTGGTGCTGATGGCCTCCGCCGGTTCAGAAGCCCTGCCGCTAGATGTCACGCCGAATGCTCGCATCCTGGGCTTCACGCTGCTGGCTTCGTTGCTTTCCGCCGTGATCTTTGGCACGGCTCCGGCCTGGCGTGCCGCCCGGATTGAACCGAACGCGGCGCTCAAAGGCGGGAAAGGCGCAGCGCAAGCGACCTCGCGGAGTCCGCTGGGCAAGGCGCTCGTGGTCGCGCAAGTCGCGCTCTCGCTGGTATTGCTGGTCGGAGCAGGCTTGTTCGTCCGCACGCTGATCAATTTGCAAAACCAACCTACAGGCTTCAAGCAAGAAAACGTCATGCTCTTTCAGCTTTACACCTTTATGCTGGGTTATGAGTACGCGCAATACGCTCCGCTGCTGCGCGAGATAGAAGAGAAGGTGAAAGCCGTACCAGGCGTACAGGCGGCTTCATTTTCATCCTTCGTCTTCAATCAGGGCCAATGGACGAGCCGGATCTTTACCGGCGGCCCAGACCAACCGGAAGGACAACGGAGCGCCAGGCAAAACCTGGTCGGCCCGGACTATTTCACCACGCTGGGCATCCCGCTCATCGCCGGTCGGGGCTTTGGCCCGCAGGACACAGACAAATCTCCCAAAGTGGCCGTCATCAGTGAAGCGCTGGCGCGACGATTCTTTCCAGACGGCTCTCCGCTCGGCAAGCGCTTTGGCACGTATGGCAGGCCACCGGACGAATTCGAGATCGTTGGCGTCGTCAAAGACGCTAAGTATGTGGCGGTGACCGAGCAATGGCGACCAATGATCTATTACCCGCATGCGCAAAACCCGCAACCGGTCGAGAACTTTGTGGTGCGTTTCGCTGGCGCGCCTGCGGCCGGCATCCCACAAGTTCGGCGGGCCATTCAGGAGGTAAATCGGAATTTACCGATTGATGAAGTCGTGAGTTTGTCCGATTACATCGGCCGCTCGCTCACTCAGCCGAAGCTGGTCGCCAGGCTCGCGTCTTTCTTCGGACTGCTCGCGTTGCTGCTGGCGTGTGTCGGGCTGTACGGCGTCTTGTCTTACGGCGTGGCGCGGCGCACGGGTGAAATCGGCATCCGCATGGCGCTCGGCGCGCAAGCAGGCGATGTCCTCTGGCTAGTGTTGCGCGCTGCGTTGGCGCTGGTGCTGATTGGCGGGGTCATCGGATTGCTGGCCGCTTCGTATGCTATGAAGATCGCCGAGGGATTATTGTTCGGGCTAAGGCCGAACGACCCTCTCACCCTGACTGCGGCAACCTTGCTGCTGCTGGTGGTCGCGACCTTGGCCAGCTATCTACCCGCGCGCCGGGCGTCACGCGTTGACCCGATGGTGGCATTAAGAGACGACTGAGACTGATGGCCAAGGCAACATCCACAACACGCTTTCGCTTCTGGCTCTGGCTGATCCGCTTGATCGGGGTGATCGTCCCTCGCCGGTTACGCGCGGACTGGCGACAAGAGTGGGAAGCCGAGTTGCGTCACCGCGAAGCGCTGCTGGCTGAATGGGACCACCTTGATTGGCGCAACAAGCTCAATCTTCTGTGGCGCAGCACTAGCGCATTTTGGGATGCGCTGTGGATGCAATCCTACAGATGGGAGGACGCGATGATTCAAGACCTCAGGTTTGGGATGCGAATGCTACTGAAGAACCCTGGCTTCAGCGCCGTGGTCGTGCTGACGTTGGCGCTCGGCATTGGCGCCAATGCTTCGCTCTTTTCGGTGGTCAACGGCGTTCTCTTGAATCCGCTGCCTTATCCCCAGCCTGAGCAGCTCGTCTCACTCCACCAGAGTAAGCCGAATGTCGCCACTGGTGCGATCCCGTACCTGAATTTTCTCGACTGGCAAAAAGAGAATCAGACCTTCTCCGCGATGGCCATTTCGCGCTCGTCCAGTTTCGCGCTGGTCGGCGCGGGCGAAGCAGAGCGCGTCAGTGGGCAGCGGTGTACGGCGAACCTCTTCGCTGTGCTTGGCGTGAAGCCTCGGTTGGGGCGCGACTTTGCGCCGGGTGAAGACGCGGCTGGCGCCGACCCCGTGGTGCTCATTAGCCAGGAGCTTTGGCAGGGCAGGTTCGGTGCTGCGCCGGATGTCGTGGGCAAAAGCCTGACCGTTGATGACAGGAGCTACAAAATTGTCGGCGTCGTCCCGGCGAGCCCTACGCTCTATCGCGGCGTTGATATCTATGTGCCGATGGGCCAGTGGGGCAATTCCGCTTTGCAGAATCGTAGCGCTGGATTGGGCCTGTACGGTATTGGACGGCTCAAGCAGGGAGTCACGCTCGAGCAGGCGCAGGCCGATCTGGATGGCATAATGCAGCGTCTCGCCGAAGCGTATCCTGAGACCAACCGCGGCAACGGCGCTGTGGTCACCCCGCTCAAGGAAAGGTTGATCGGCGACGTCGGGCCGAGTCTGTGGATGCTGCTGGGCGCGGTCGGTTTCGTGTTGTTAATCGCGTGCGCGAATGTCGGCAATCTGCTTCTAGCGCGGACAACCGGCAGGACCCGCGAATTTGCCATTCGGGCCGCGCTGGGTGCGGGCCAGTGGCGACTGCTCCGCCAGTCGCTTACCGAGAGCATCTTACTGGCTTTGGCCGGCGGTGGGCTGGGCTTGCTGCTTGCTGCGCTGTGGACGCGCGCCGCCCTCAACATGCTTCCGACCGGGTTACCACGTGCAGATGAAGTCGGACTAGATACGCGAGTCTTGATCTTCACCGCGGCCATTTCGCTGCTGACAGGTGTCATCGCCGGGCTGGCTCCGGCGTTGAAAACCTCGGGGTGGCGTTTAGCTGAAACGCTCAAGGAAAGCGGGCGCGGCGCGGGGGGCGGGCGCCACCGTGCCCAGGGCGTCCTGGTTGCGGTGGAGATGGCGCTGGCCGTTGTGCTGCTGATTGGCGCGGGCTTGATGATCCGCACTTTGAGCGCACTCTGGAGCGTTGATCCGGGCTTTCGGCCTGACAATGTGTTGACGTTCGGACTCAGCTTTCCGCCCTCGATGCGTGCTGTCAGCCCGGAGACGAAGCGCGCCTCCTTGCGCGACCTGAGTGACCGTCTCAACTCAATGCCCGGTGTCAAGGCGGCTTCATTCTTGACGGGTGCCTCTCCTATGCAGGCCCGCGAGAGCGTGTCCTTCTGGCTTGATGGCCAGCCGAAACCCGCGAGCACTAGCGAGATGAAGCAGGCGTGGGTGTATCGGGTCGAACCCGGATACCTGACCGCCATGGGCATCCCGCTCAAGCAAGGCCGCTTTTTCACCGCGCAAGATGAGACAGGGACTCAGCCCGTCATCGTGATTGACGAGGTCTTGGCCAGCCAATATTTCCCGAACGAAAACCCGCTCGGCAGGCGCATCAATCTGGGGGACGAACGAGGCCCGTCGGAGATCGTCGGCATTGTCGGGCACGTTAGACAGTCGGGGCTTGATTCGGAAGACAGGCAGTCGCTCCGAGCGCAGACCTACCTTCCTTTCAGGCAGTTTGGCTGGTCTTCTGAGGTGGGAGTGGTGGTGCGAGTCGAGGGCTTGGCGGGAAAATCAGCGACTGCACATCTTGACGCACTCCGCCGAGTTGTACAAAACCAGCACAGCCAGAACGTAATCTACGGCGCGCAGACGCTGAGTGAGGTGATTGCAGATTCGTTGGCGCGCCGTCGCTTCTCGATGATCCTGCTCAACGCCTTTGCACTGATTGCACTACTGCTGGCGAGCATCGGGCTGTACGGCGTCATTTCGTATCTCGTCGGCCAGCGTACGCACGAACTCGGCATCCGTCTCGCGTTGGGCGCACAACGCCGGGAAGTTCTTCGTCTGGTCTTAAGTCAGGGGATGAAGATGGCGTTGGGCGGTGTGGTGATTGGCCTCGTGGCCTCGTTTGGTCTGACTCGGCTGCTGGAAAAGATGCTCTACGGCGTGAGCGCGACGGATCCGGCGACTTTCACAGTCATTGCAGTGTTGCTGATGACGGTGGCGCTGCTGGCGTGCTACCTCCCGGCAAAACGGGCCACCAAAGTAGACCCGTTGGTTGCGCTCCGGCACGAATAAAGGGATTGACGATTCTCGATTGTCGATTGGCGATTTGCGATTGTCATCGACTTTGACGTATCACGCTGGAGTTTCCGTCACTGTATGCGCGCCTTGCGTCACGAATGAAAGTAAAGCTGATGCCAGAACAACGCCGACAGTCTCTCGCCAAGCCTCACCTCTGGCTGATTCGGTTGATCGGCGTTATCGTGCCTCGACGATTGCGCTCAGATTGGCGCCAAGAGTGGGAAGCTGAGCTGCGTAACCGTGAGGCCCTTCTCGTTGAATGGGACCGGCTCGACGGGCGTCACAAGCTTGACTTGCTATGGCGCAGCACCAGTGCTTTTTCGGATGCGCTGTGGCTGCAAAGCTACAGATGGGAGGACGAGATGATTCAGGACTTGCGGTACGGCTTGCGAATGTTGCTGAAGAATCCCGGGTTCAGTTTGATCGCAATTGTCACTCTCGCGTTGGGCATCGGTGCAAACACGACCATTTTTACGATGGTCAATTCCATGTTGCTCAAGCCGCTGCCGTTCAAAGATCCGCAGCATCTGGTAATGGTTTGGCGCACCAATGCCGATCGCGTGGCCAAAGAGATTCCGACCTCCGTGCCTTTGTTCATCGATTGGCAACAGCGGAATGAGGTTTTCGAGCAGATGACCGCGTTCACCACTGGGCGGGTCAACCTTGCCGGTGTCGACGAAGCGGAACTTGTCCGCGGCGCGAGTGTCTCGGCTGGCTTTTTTGACACTCTCGGTGTGCCACCGCTGGTTGGACGCGGATTTTCGATGGAGGAAGACAAACCGGGTGCGGATGCGGTGGTGGTGCTCAGTTTCGGGTTATGGCAGCACCGATTCGGCGCAAACCAAGCCATCATCGGACAACAAGTAACAATCAATGCCCGGCCCTGCACGGTGGTGGGAGTGATGCCGCCGGGCTTCAATTATCCGGACGAGTCCCGGCTGTGGAGGATCTTGACCCTCGATCCGCAGAGCAATCGCCAGGCCTACTTCATCAACGCGCTGGCGCGTTTGAAGCCGGGTGTGTCGAGGGACCAGGCGCAGGCAGGAATGGAGAGCGTGGGAGCGCAATTGGCCGCACAGTATGGGCAACCCGCTCAGGACTACTTTGAACTAACACCTCTGAGCGAGCAGCTCACAGGGGCGATTCGAAGACCGCTGCTGTTGTTGTTCGGGGCGGTCGGTTTTGTATTGTTGATCGCATGCGCCAATATCGCCAATCTGCTGTTGGCTCGGGCAGCGGGACGAGAGCGAGAGATAGCGCTGCGCTCAGCGTTGGGAGCGAGCCGCGGCCGTTTGTTGCGGCAACTATTGACCGAAAGCCTGACGTTGGCAGCGTTTGGGGGCGCCGCTGGATTGCTGCTCGCCGTTTGGACTTTGAGTTGGCTGAGGCAGCTCAGTGTGTTGAAGCTCGCACGATTGGACGAGGTAGCGCTTGACGGACGAGTCCTGGGGTTTACCGCGGTTGCGGTTTTGTTGACCGGCGTAGCTTTTGGTTTGATACCCGCGATACAGGGATCGCTTCAGCAACCGATCGCCGTTCTAAGAGGCGGCGCGGCATCACGACCGAGGAGTCAACGCATGCGCGCAGGTCTGACAATCGCCGAAATCGCGTTGTCCCTGGTGCTGTTGGTCGGAGCAGCGTTGCTCATCAAAAGCTTTGTTAGGCTGCAGGCGGTTGATCCGGGCTTCAGGCCTGAGGGCGTGGTAAGTATGAATCTCAGCCTGCCGGATGCGCGTTACGGTCCGTCTGAGAAACGCGTTGTCTTCCTCCAACAAATCAGCGACAGGTTGCAGGCCCTGCCTGGTGTTGAGAGCACCGCGACGGCGGCGTACTCGCCGTTGAGTGATATCTATAACTCGCGCATCTTCATCATCGAAGGTCTTCCCGAAACGCCGCAAGGACTGTTTTCGGGTCAGATTCCAGTGAGCCCCGACTATTTCCGTACTTTGCAAATACCGTTGCTGGGCGGTCGTGAATTTGGGGTTCACGACTCCGCTCAGGCTCCAGGCGTGGTGATCGTAAATCAAAGTTTCGCCAAACGCTTTTTCCCGGACGAAGAGGTCGTCGGCAAACGAATTCACCTGGGCACCAGGCGGCCCCCGGTCTGGTTCGAAATCGTCGGCGTAGTCGGCGATGTCAGACAGTTGAAATTGGAGAGCGAAGCTCCGCCGCTCGTATACGTTCCCCACGTTCAAAGCGCGTGGTCGGCCGTAAGCCTCTTGGTGCGCGCCAAGGGAGACCCTCAAATTGCAGGGACGGCGCTGAAGAAAGCAGTAGCGGATGTCGATAAGGACCTCGGTGTTGGGGGCGTTACCACGCTCGACGCCACGCTCGCCGCCTCAATCGTCGAACGCCGGGTGTTGATGACAGCTCTGGGGGTATTTGCGGGTTTGGCGTTGTTGCTCGCAGCTATCGGAATCTACGGGGTGATTGCCTATTCCGTTGCTCAACGCACCCACGAGATTGGTATCCGGATGGCGTTGGGCGCCGAGGCGCGGGACGTATTGCGGCTGATGATTCGTCAGGGAATGACCCTGGCATTGATTGGCACAACGGTAGGGTTAGTTGCTTCATTCGCGCTGACGCGTCTTATGCAGAAGCTGCTGTTCGACGTCA
>Ga0075428_100003274_pt1 | contig 17718 bp, 13 predicted proteins | sample RhiMetdeltSRZDD2_FD_75291 | JGI IMG/M metagenome (GOLD analysis project Ga0075428, IMG submission 75291) | Populus rhizosphere microbial communities from Tennessee, USA - Rhizosphere MetaG P. deltoides SRZDD2 | ecosystem: Host-associated > Plants > Roots > Rhizosphere > Soil | place: USA... | reverse complement strand
CGGGTCGTCGTCACGGCAACGCGTTTACCCACGCCGATCGAGGAAGTCCTCGCCTCGGCCGTGGTGATCGGCCGCGATGAGATCGACCGCAGCCTCGCAGGTGATGCGGCCGACCTGCTCCGCTTCCACGCCGGGCTCGACATCGCCCGAAACGGCGGACCGGGGCAGGCGACCTCGCTCTTCATCCGCGGCGCCGACAGCAACCACACGCTGGTCATGATCGACGGCGTGCGGATCAACCCGGGGACGATCGGCCTGCCCGCGCTGCAGAATCTTGCGCCGCACCTCATCGAGCGGATCGAGGTCATCAAGGGGCCGCGCTCAGCGCTGTACGGGACCGACGCGATCGGCGGCGTCGTCAACGTCATCACCCGCCGTGGCTCGCAGGACGGATGGTCGGCGTCAGTGGGCTACGGCGACTACGACACGACGGAGGCGAGCGTGATCGGCGGCATGTCCGGGCCGGCGGGGTCACTCGACCTGGGCGTGTCGTGGCTCGAGAGTGAAGGATTTCCGACCCGCAGCGGCGATACGGTGGACCGCGGCTTCGAAAACCTGAGCCTGAGCCTTGGGGGCGCCACGACGGTCGGCGGCGCCGAGGTCACCGCCCGCGCCTGGCACGCGGAAGGCAACAGCGAGTACTCCGATTTCTTCGTTGCTCCCGTCGACCAGGACTTCGACAACACGACAGCCTCGCTGGGTGCGGCCTTCGCGACCGGCGCCGATGGTCGGCTGGCCGTGACGGCGACGTGGATGGAGGACGAGACGCGGCAGAACCAGTCGCCGGACTTCCTCGAGACGCGGCGTCTCGCGCTGGACGTCCAGCAGGACCTGCGCCTCGACAGCGTGCACACACTTTCGGCCGGCGTGCAGTACTCGGACGAGGACGCGGCCTCGGAGTCCTTCGGCCTCGCCTTCGACGAGTCGACCGCGCTCTGGAACCTGTTCGTCCAGGACCAGATGGATGGCGAGGCGTTCCGCGCCGTGCTCGCCGCGGGGTACACGGACCACGAGACCGCGGGCAGCGAGGTCACCTGGAATGCGGAGTACGCCTATGCGTTCACCGCCGCCACCGAGATCGTCGTGTCAGGCGGCACAGGCTTTCGCGCCCCTGACGCCACAGACCGCTACGGCTTCGGCGGCAACCCGACGCTCGAGCCGGAGCGGTCGAAGAGCCTGGCCGCGGAGCTCAGGCACCGCATCGGCGAGCGGCATGCACTGCGGCTCGGCGTCTACCGTAACGACATCGACCAGCTCATCGAGTTCGTCGTGACATCCTTCGATCCCTTCGACGGTGAGAATCGCAACGTCGAGGAGGCTCGAACCGACGGGCTGGAGGCCGGATATTCCTATGCGGGGGATCGCTGGTCGCTCGACGCGGAGCTCGCGCTCGCCGATCCAGAGAACCGGAGCACCGGAGAGCAGCTCTTCCGACGACCGAAAGAAAGCCTGACGCTCGCCGTGCTGCGCCGCTTCGAGCGTTTCGACGTGGGGCTCAACCTGCTCGCGGCGGGTGAGCGGACCGACGTCGGATTCCCCGACCCGGTCACCCTCGACGAGTACGTGCTCGTCGACCTGACCGCGGGCTGGCGCATCACTGATTCATTGTCGTTGCAGGCACGGGTCGAGAACCTGTTCGACGAGAATTACGAGCTCGCCGACGGATTCAACACGCCGGAGCGTGGCGTCTACCTGGCACTGCGCTACGGCCAATCGAGATAGCGAGCGCACTCCCCCCGGCGCTAAGCTACCTGACTCGCCAAGGAGGTACCGCATCATGGCAACCAGGAAAACGGCCGGGCGCGGGCGTCGGCGTGCCGCGGCAGGCGCCCGGCCCAAGGCCCGCAGGGTCCGGAGAACCGTTCGGCGGGTAACCCTGAAGGGCAAGGTAGCGCGCGCAAAGGTGACGCGCGGCAAGACGGTGGCACGACGCAAGGTCGCTGCGCGCAGAACCGCCACGGTCCGACGCAAGGATGGACGACCCGCCGATTGGCCGGGGCTCACCCCGTACATGACGGTGCGCGACGCGGGCGCCAGCCTCAAGTTCTACGGGGACGCATTCGGTTTCAAGGTCACCGGCACGGTGATGCGTAACGACGCCGGGGTGGTCATGCACGCGGGCATGCGGCTGGGCGATGCCGCGATCATGTTCGCGCCGCAGGGGATGTCGAATGACATGCGCGCGCCGGTGTCGAGCGGCGCGACGGACAGCCTGTCGCTCTACGTGTACGTCGCCGACGTGGACGCGCTCGCCGCGCGTGCGGAGCGCGCCGGCGCGACCGTGCTGCAACGGCCGGCCGACCAGTTCTGGGGTGACAGGATCGCGGTGTTCAAGGATCCCGACGGCTATCACTGGACCTTCGCCACCAACGTCGGCGAGTTCGACGCGTCGAAGGCACCGCAGGGCTGAAGGCCGTCGCGATGGGCAATCGGCTGAGCCGGATCTACACTCGCACCGGTGACGACGGCACGACCGGCCTGGGCGACGGCACGCGAGTGCCCAAGCAGCATCCGCGTGTCGAGGCCTACGGGTCGGTCGACGAGGCATCGAGCGCGATCGGCATGGTGCTCGCGGTGCCCGGTATCCCGAAGGCGGTTGCGGACTGCCTGATCGAGGTTCAGCACGAGCTCTTTGATCTCGGCGGCGAGCTCTGCATACCCGGGCATCACGTAATCACCGACGCGCACGTGACGCGGCTCGAGGAGGCGCTCGATCGTTTCAACGAGCCGCTGCCGCCGCTCAAGGATTTCATCCTGCCGGGCGGCGGCGCGGCAGCCTCGGCCTGCCATCTGGCGCGCACGGTGACGCGACGCGCCGAGCGGCGCGTCTGGGAGCTCGTCGCCGGCGAACCCGTCGCGCCGCAGGTGCCGCGGTATCTGAACCGTCTTTCAGACCTGCTGTTCGTGATCGCGCGCGTGCTGGCGAGGCACGAGAACGGCAGCGAGGTGCTCTGGCGCCATCAGCGGTAGCTCCGACGGGCAGTGTCGAGCGCCGCGCAGGTCGCCCGCGTGCCGGCCACCAGCCGCGGCGTAGCGCGCGCCATCGTGTCGGCGGGCAGCGAGAACACCGCGCCGGCGCGCACGGCGCGGAGACCGGTCCAGCGCTGCCACATGGCGAGCGGATCGGCAATCGTGTCGTCCGTGCTCACGATCACCTCGGGATCCGCTGCGATGACGGCCTCGATCGACACGGGCGGCGCAAGCTGTGGCAGGTCAGCGAACACGTTGCGGCCGCCGCAGAGCTCGACCACCTCGCTGATGATGTGCCGGCCGTTCACGGTGTACACGGGCTGGTCGTCGAGCTGGATGAAGACGCTGATCGGGCGCGCCGCGGCATAGGTGCGCCGGAGCTCCGCAATCTCCGTGTCGAAGCGCGCCGCCGCCGCTTCCGCCGTGCCGGTGGTCCCGGCGATGGCGCCGATCGTGCGCAGCGCGGCCGACACGTCGGCCAGGCGGTGGGTCGCGATCCCGCGGTGCGTGAGCTTCAGGGCCTCGAGACGCTGGATGATGTCGTCCGGCGTACCCGAAGGCCAGGTAAGCACCACGTCGGGACGGAGCGCCAGCAGTCGCTCCATGTCGACGCGCCACGCGTCGCCGATCCGCGGCAGGCTGCGCGCAGCCTCGGGGTAGTCGCTGTACTCGACTACGGCGACGAGCAGATCGCCCGCTCCAGCCGCGTACGCGAGCTCAGTGAGATGCGGCGCCAGGCTCACGATGCGCGGTCGCGAAGGCAGCGCCTGCGCGGCCACGCACGCGCAGAGCGCCGCCACCACGGCCAGGAGCCGACCCCGGCTCACGCGCCGCCGAGCTCGCTCTCGAAGCGCAGCAGCGCGCGGAGCAGTGGCCAGTCGAATGCCGGCCCCGGATCGGTTTTCCGGCCCGGCGCCACGTCGCTGTGACCGACCACGCGATCGATCGTGACCCCCGGGTATGCCCGCGCAAGCGCTGCGATCAGCCGGGCGAGCCGCACGTACTGCAGCGATTCGTATGCGGTGCCGTCGGTGCCCTCTAGCTCGATGCCGATCGAGAAGTCGTTGCAGGCGCTGCGGCCCTCCCACTGCGACTGGCCGGCGTGCCAAGCCCGGCGGTGAAACGGCACGTACTGGACGATCTCGCCGTCTCGACGGACCAGGGCGTGCGCCGAGACCCGCAGCTCGGCGATCTCCGCGAATTCGGGATGCGCGTCCGCGGGCAGCGCATTCGTGAAGAGCGCGTCGATCGAGGGGCCGCCGAATTCGCCGGGTGGCAGGCTGATGCCGTGCACCACCACGAGATCGACCACCGTCCCCGGCGGTCGATCGTCGCAGTTCGGAGATTCGACCTGGCGGGCCGCGGCGGTGAGCCCGGTCGTCACGTCGATCGTGAGGCCGCTTCGGGGGCCGGACGCACGGTCATGGCTGCGCATCCGATCATGATGCCCTTGGCACCTGAACGCCGCCACCACGGACATCGGCACGCCACGAGCGTCTAGAATTCCGGCGCAGCACACGGGGGACTCGGATGGACTCACAGCTCGACCTCGTCCGGCGCGACCTCGATGTCGTCTGGCATCCCTGTACCCAGATGAAGGACCACGAGTGGCTGCCGATGGTGCCGATCGCACGCGGCTCCGGCCCGTGGCTCTACGACTACGACGGCAGGCGCTACCTCGACGCCATCAGCTCGTGGTGGGTCAATCTGTTCGGGCATGCCAACCCGCGTATCAACGCCGCGATCACGGCGCAGCTTGGCCGGCTCGAGCACGTGCTGCTGGCGGGCTTCACCCACGAGCCGGCCGTGGCGCTCGCCGAGCGGCTGAGCGCGATCGCGCCCGCCGGGCTGACCCGGTGCTTCTACGCGGACAACGGCTCGAGCGCGATCGAGGTCGCGCTCAAGATGAGCTTCCACTTCTGGCGTAACCGCGACCGACCGCGCAAGCGGCGCTTCGTCACGCTGTCCGGGAGCTACCACGGCGAGACCCTCGGAGCGCTCGCGGTCGGCAACGTCGAGCTCTATCGCGAGATCTACCACCCCCTCCTCATGGAGGTGATCACCGCGCCCTCCCCCGACTGCTACCAGCGCGAGGAAGGCGAGAGCTGGGAGGCCTGCAGCCGGCGCAGCTTCGCTGTGATGGACGCGCTGCTCGCCGCGCGTGCGGAGGAGATCGCCGCCGTAATCGTCGAGCCCCTGGTGCAATGCGCCGCCGGGATGCGGATGCATCACCCGGTCTATCTCGAGCTCCTGCGCGCGGCCTGCGACCGGCACGGGGTCCACCTGATCGCGGACGAGATCGCGGTTGGGTTCGGGCGCACCGGGACGATGTTTGCCTGCGAGCAGGCGGGTATCGCACCGGATTTCCTGTGTCTCTCCAAGGGTCTTACGGGCGGCTACCTGCCCCTGTCCGCGGTGCTCACCGGCGAAGCGGTGTTCGAGGCCTTCTACGACGAGTACTCGAGCCAGCGGGCCTTCCTGCACTCCCACAGCTACACCGGCAATCCGCTTGCCTGCACGGCGGCGCTCGCGACGCTCGACATCTTCGCCGAGGATCGCGTGCTCGAGCGCAACCGGGAGCTCGCCGCGCACATGGCGGCTCGCGCGGGCGAGCTGGCTGCAATGCCGCACGTCGCCGAAGTCCGCCAGACCGGGATGATCGTCGCGATCGAGATGTCGCCGGGGGGCGATCGCGCCGCGGCCTACGACTGGCGGGAGCGTCGCGGGCTGCGCGTCTACCGTCATGGTCTTGCGCACGAGGCGCTGCTCCGGCCGATCGGCGACGTGGTGTATCTCATGCCGCCGTACGTCATCGAGCCCGCGCAGATTGACGTGCTGATCGCCACGGCGCGGGACGGGATCGGACTCGCTACGTGCGACTGACCCGCGTCTACTGTCCCGGCCCGCTGGCGGCGGACGCGGAGATTGCGCTGCCCGAGGCGGCCGCGACGCACGTCGCGCGCGTCCTGCGTCTGCGCCCGCGCGACCCGCTCATCGTCTTCGATGGCCACGGCAGCGTCTATCGCGCCGAGATCGCGACGATCGCGGGCGGCAGGGTCGAGGTGCGGCTGCTCGACCGTCTCGCAGAGACGACGGAGTCGCCGCTCGAGGTAACGCTGGTCCAGGCCGTCTCGCGCGGCGAGCGCATGGACTGGACACTGCAGAAGGCGACTGAGCTCGGAGTGAGCGCGATTGCGCCGGTGCTTGCGGCCCGCAGCGTCGTCCGGCTCGATGCGCGCCAGGGCGATGCGAAGCTCAAGCACTGGCAGGCGGTCGTCGTCGCGGCCTGCGAGCAATCCGGCCGCAGCGTCCTGCCCGCGCTCCGCGCGCCGGAGCCGCTGCGGACCTACCTCGAGCGCCCTGCGGATCCGGGCGTGCGGCTGGTGCTCGATCCGGGTGCCGGTGACGAGCTCGCCGCGCTGCCGCCCCCGGGTCGCGAGGTTCACCTGCTGGTCGGTCCCGAAGGCGGACTCGATGACCAGGAGCTCGAAGCCGCGCGCAGCGCGGGCTTTCGGCCAGTGAGGCTCGGCCCGCGCGTCCTTCGCACCGAGACCGCCGGTACCGTAGCGCTCGCCGTGCTGCAGTCGCGCTGGGGCGACCTCGGTGGTTCGGGTCGCGGCTGAGCGTTGGCGACTGCGGCGGTTGGCTTAGAATCTTCGAGGTACCCGCATCACCCGGGGACGGTCATGGACACTCGCGCCGGCTTCGCAGGCACGGTCGGCAACACGCCGCTGATCCGCCTCGACAGCTTCAGCAGGGAGAGCGGCTGCGAGATCCTCGGCAAGGCCGAATTCATGAATCCCGGCGGCTCGGTCAAGGACCGCGCCGCGCTCGGCATCCTCCTCGCGGCGGAGCGCGACGGACGCCTGAAGCCCGGTGGCATCATCGTCGAAGGCACGGCCGGCAACACGGGGATAGGCTTCCTGCACCTGGCAAACGCGCGCGGCTACCGCTGCGTGATCGTCATGCCGGACAACCAGTCCCCGGAGAAGGCTGCGCTCCTCACGGTGCTCGGTGGGGAGGTGCGGATCGTCAAGACGGTGCCCTACAGCGACCCGAACCATTACCAGAAAGTCGCGGGGCGGCTTGCCGGCGAGCTGCCGAATGCGATCTGGGGCAACCAGTTCGACAACACCGCCAACCGCGATGCACATTTCTCGACGACGGGTCCTGAGATCTGGCGGCAGACCGACGGACGGATCGACGCCTTCGTCTGTGCCACCGGCACGGGTGGCACCTTCGGCGGCGTCTCGCGCGCGCTCAAGGCGGCCAATCCACGGGTCCGATGCGTGCTCGCCGATCCGATGGGCAGCGCGCTCTACCAGTGGGTGCGCACCGGGGAGCTCAGGTCGGAGGGCACGAGCGCGGTCACCGAGGGCATCGGCATCGGCCGGGTGACGGCCAATCTCGAGGGCTCGCCCATCGACGGCGCAGTCCGGGTTGCCGATACAGAGGTGGTCGCCACCTCGTACCGGCTGCTGCACCGCGAGGGCCTGTTTCTCGGCGGCACCAGTGGCGTCAACGTGGCTGCGGCGATGGAGGTCGCGCGCCAGCTCGGCCCGGGCCATGTGATCGTCACGGTCCTCTGCGATGTGGGAGTCCGGTACCTGTCGCGTCTGTACGACCGGGGCTGGCTCGCCGCAAAAGGCCTCGCCGACGCGGCGCTCGCGCGGTAGCTCCGCTGCCCCCCGTGGTGCTACATTTATCGGCCCTCACGCGGATTGATCGATACGGAGGTTGCCATGTCCCTGAGAATCGGTGATCGGGCCCCGGACTTCTCCGCCGAAACGACCACGGGTCCGATCCGCTTCCACGACTGGATCGGTGATTCCTGGTGCGTGCTGTTCTCGCACCCCAAGGACTTCACGCCGGTCTGCACGACCGAGCTCGGTTATCTCGCGCGACTCGAGCCGGAGTTTCAACGCCGTAACTGCAAGGTGATCGGCCTCTCTGTCGACCCGGTGACGGATCACGAGCGCTGGCTCGGCGACATCAAGACCGCGACGGGCGGCGTGGTCCGCTACCCGCTGATCGGTGACCGCGATCTGGCGGTTGCGAAGCTCTACGACATGCTCCCGGCGGAGGCCGGCAGCAGTTCTGAGGGCCGCACCGCCGCGAACAACCAGACCGTGCGGACGGTCTACCTGATCGGGCCTGACAAGCTGATCAAGGCGATGCTGGTCTATCCGATGAGCTCGGGACGCAATTTCGACGAGGTTCTGCGGCTGCTCGACTCCTGCCAGCTCACGGCGAAGTTCAAGGTCGCAACCCCGGTCAACTGGAAGCACGGCGAAGACGTCATCATCGTTCCGGCGGTTTCCGACGAGGAGGCGCGCGAGCGCTTCCCGGGCGGCTGGAAGGCCGTGACGTCCTATATGCGGGTTGTGCCGCAGCCCAAGAACTGAGCCGCGACGGCCAGACCGACGCGGAAATGGGGACATTCTCTATTTCGATTTCGTCGACGCATTCCGTCGGCGGGGACTGTAGACGAAATAGAGAATGTCCCCATTTCCTCAGGCCGCCCGCGTCTCTTCCGCGAACATCGCCTCGATACGCTCGAAATCGGGCACGAGCGGGTATTCGTTCATCATCCTGAGCTGGCAGATCACCGGGCTGCGCGGCCCGAAGCTGCGCGAGTCGTCCGCGTGCACCACGTCCGGGCTGACACGCACCAGCTGCGGGAAGCCCTGCGTGAGCACGGCGAAATGTCCGCAATCGAGCGCCGATCCGATCGCCTGCATGACGACGATGCGCGTGCGGCCGCTCGCGCGCGGCGCCATCCGGCCGCACGCCGCCTCGAACGACATCAGCGGGACGCGACGACCGCCCCAGGCGATCGTCCCAAGGTACCAGGGCGGCGCGCCGTCCATCGGCGTGGGCGCCTGATAGTTGATTACCTCGCTCACGCAGCCCCGCGGGATCAGCAGGCGATCCTCGCCGAGCGGCACGAGCAGGCAATACAGTTCGTCACCGGGTTGCGTCACGGTCACGTCAGTACCCCTGCTGCTGTCGCCGCGCGAGCACCAGCGGCTCGATCGCATCGAGCAGCTGGCTCTCTTGGTAGGGCTTGCCGAGGTAATCGTCGACGCCGAGCTCGATCGCGCGGGCACGATGCTTGTCGCCTACCCGGGAGGTGATCATGATGATCGGCACGTCGGCGAGCCGCGAGTCGTTACGCACCAGCGAGGCGACCTCGTAACCATCCATGCTCGGCATCTCGATGTCGAGCAGCAGCACGTCGGGAACGTGATCCTGCAGCAGCGCCATCGCGTCGACTCCGTCTTTGGCGGTCATCACCCGCATGCCGTTGCGCTCGAGCAGGCGTTGCGTGACGCGACGCACGGTGATCGAGTCGTCGACGACCAGCGCGAAGATGCGGTCGTCGCGGGCGGGGCGCACCGCCTCGTCGACCGGCCGCGAGCGCCACTCCGAGCGCACCAGCGCGCCCATGTCGAGGATGACCACGATACGGCCGTCGCCCAGGATCGTTGCACCGGCGATGCCGCGGATGCCCGCGATCTGCGGCCCAAGGGACTTGACGACGATCTCCCGGCTGCCGACCAGCTCGTCGGTGACGAGCGCCGCCGAGTGCTCGCCGGCGCGCACCAGGATCACGGGTACCGCGAGGTCGTTGTCCGGCAGGACGGACGGGCCGCTGCCCACGAAGGATCCCAGGTACTGGAAGCGATAGACCTGTCCGCCGTACTCGAAGCTCGGGATCTCCTCGTCGAGGTGCTGAGTGATCTCCGAACGCGGTAACCGCGCGACGCCCTCGACGGTCGCGACCGGCAGCGCATAGAGCTCATCGTGCACGCGGACGATCAGCGCCTGCGTAATCGCGAGCGTAAAGGGCAAACGGATGGTGAAACGGGCGCCGCGGCCCGCGTGCGACTCGATGAAGAGGCCGCCGCCCAGCTTCTTGACCTCGGTGGCGACGACGTCCATGCCGATGCCCCGCCCCGCCTGCTGCGTGAGCCGCTCGGCCGTGCTGAACCCCGGCTCGAGAATGAGCTGCAGCGTCTCCTCGTCCGTGATCGACTGGTCTGGGCGCAGCAGCCCGAGGCGGCGCGCCTTTGAGCGGATCGCCGCGACGTCGAGGCCGGCGCCGTCGTCCTCGACGACGATCACGACCTCAGCGCCCTCGCGCTGCAGCCGCACCGAGATCGTACCGGTCTCGGGCTTGCCGCGGGTGAGGCGGTCGGCCGGCGACTCGATGCCGTGCACGACCGAGTTGCGGAGCATGTGCTCGAAGGGCGGCAGCATTCGCTCGAGCACCTGCCGATCGAGTTCCCCCGAGCCGCCCTCGACCCCGAGCTCGACCTTCTTGCCGGTCTCCTGCGCGGTCTGCCGAACGAGCCTTGTCATGCGCTGGACGTGCCGCTGGAACGGCACCATCCGGGTCTTCATCAGGCCGTTCTGCAGCTCGGTGACGATACGGCCCTGCTGGAGCAGCAGGTTCTGCCCCTCCCGCGTCAGGTTGCCGAGCAGCCCCTCGATGCTCGCGACATCGCTTACCGATTCTGCCAGCGCGCGAGAGAGCTGCTGGATCGTCGAGTAGCGGTCCAGCTCGAGGGGATCGAAATCCGTCCTGCTCTGCGCATCGTCCTGGTGCCGGTGCAGGATCATGGCCTCGGTTTCGAGCTCGAGCTTGCGCAGCTGCTCGCGCAGACGCGTCACGGTGCGCTCGAGCTCCGCCAGGTTGAACTCCACCGAGGTCATCTGCTGCTCGACGCGCGCGCGGAAGATGCTCACTTCGCCCGCGTTGTTGAGCAGCTCGTCGAGGAGCTCGGCGTCGACGCGCGCGAGCTCCTGCCGCTCCGCGGCCACCATCGGCTCGCGGCCGGGCAACAGCGGGACCGCGGCCCGGATCCCGCTGCCCGCATCGTCCAGCTCCGCCGCCTCCTCCCAGGCGGGTGGCGCGGGCTCGGGCGGACGTTCCGGCAGCGGCGCAGGAGCCGTCTCGCGCGGCGCGACGGCTGTGGGCGGCGGGACTGGTGCCCGGGTCGGAGGAGCAACGGGCTCGGGCGGCGCGACCGGCACCGCCGGCCGGGCCGCCACAGCCCCGATCGCGCGGATACGCGTGATCAGCTCGGCGGACGGCGTCATCGACTGGCCGCCAGTCGCCGCATCGCGCAGTCGGTGCAGGGCATCGAGCGCTGCCTGCAGCGCGCCGATCGCCTGCGCGTCCGCCGTCGCCGCGCCCGTCTCGAGCGCCGACTCCATCTCGTGGCTCAGGTCGCCCATCGCACGCAGCCCTGCCATCCGCGCGCCGCCCTTGAGCGTATGCAGGATGCGCTTGAGCTCGATCACCGCGCTGCCATCGGCGCGATCGCTCTTCCAGCACGCGAGCGCGGCATCGGCCTGTTCGAGGAGTTCGTTGGCCTCCTCGCTGAAAATCGCCGCGATGTCGGGATCGAACTCGACGTCCGCCGCCGCCGACTCGACGTCGTACTGGGGGGCCGGTGGGCTCGTTGGCGCAGCGACCGCCGCCTCCGGCTCCGGCGCCTCCGCAACCGGCATGGCAAATTCGCCGGAGCCAGGTGGCAGCGACCGCGCTTCGGGCGGGACGCTGATCCGCGTCATCTCACCCTCGAGCGAACGCTCGAGTGCGTGCCAGCCGACGATCAGCCGGCGGTGATCCGGGAAGAAGCCGGTGTCCTCGTCGCTGTGATCGACGACGTTCTCGACCGCGCGCAGCGTGTCCTTGAGCAGCGCCAGTCCTTCCGCCGGCAAACCGTGACCAACATCGTAGAGCTTGCGGATGTAGTGCTCCATCGGCTCGGCGACCTTGATGCCCTGGCGTACACCGGCGGTCTTGGCGATGCCGGAGAGCGTATGGCAGGCGCGATACAGCGCCTCGGTCACGGTATGCGGCGCACCGTCCTGCGAGCGGCGGGTGATGTAGTCGCGGATCGCAGCGACGTGACCCTCGGTCTCCTTGCGGAAGATGTCCTGCAGGACCGGGTCGACCTCGGCCAGCTCCGGCGGGCGTTCGGCCGCGGCTTCGGCAATCTCCTCTCCGGGCTCCGCCGCCGGCAGCGGCGGCATCCACGGCGCCGATTGCGGCGCGGCGCCAGGCAGGGGGCCTCCCTCGCGTCCCGAGATCGCGTCCGCGCGGGCGGCGATGCCGTCCGCCGTATCGGTCGGCGGGGAGCGGTACTCGAGCTCGTCGACGAGCACCGGGAGCATCGCAACCGCATCGCGCACCACGGCCACGATCGCCGGAGACCGCGTCAGTGTCTGGGCAAGTACCCGGTTGAGCAGGTTCTCGATGCACCAGGCGAACTCGCCGAGCCGCATGGCACCGACCATCCGACCGCTTCCCTTGAGCGTGTGGAGGGCACGGCGCACGTCGCGCAGCGCCTCGATCTCGAGCGGGTTCTGCTCCCACTGGGGAAATAGCTCGGCGATCTGCGCGACGTTCTCGCGCGCCTCTTCGATGAAGAGATGCACGAACTCGGAGTCGCCGCTCACCGCCGCTAGCGGCGGCGTGAAGGTGCGCGCGGGCGCGGGCGCCACCATCTCGCGCACACTCTCGATCACCGAAGGCAGCGGCTGGGCCGGTGGCGCCGGCTCGGCGCCGCGACCACGCAGCGCGACGATCTTGCCCGCCTGGTCGATCGACCCGAGACAGGTCTCCGCGCTGTCGAGCATGTTGAAGTGATCCGGCCGGCCGGCCTGGAGCATCTCCATGTAGTACTCGACCGCGACGATCGCGTCCGCCATGCGTTCCAGCCGATGCGGCGCGAGCGCGCCGGGCTCCGGTCGCATGATCCCGCCGAGGGCCTCGCCGATGGCCTCCATGACCTCAACCGCGCGTTGCCGCCCGAGCATCAGCAGACCCGCCGTGATCCCGCGCACGAGCTGCGGCACCTGGTCGAGGCCCTGCGCCTCCGCCGGCGCGCCGAGCGCCTGGGTCACCGCTTCCTTGATCCGGGCCATGTTCACGATGCACTCGCGCAGCACCGCGTCCTGCACCTGCCGGAACTCCTCGTCCTGTGGCGGCGCGTCGGCCCTGGGCCCGGCCTCCGGCAGGATCAGCCGCACCAGCTGCGCATCGAGGCTGTCCTCAACCTCGATCAACGCGGCGGCGATGCCGAGCAGCACCGCGTCGTCAGGCGGCGACCGACGATCGACGATGGCCCGCAGCGACTCGATCTCCGCCTGCACGCGGTCGCGCAGCGCACCGAGACCGAGCACGCCGAGCGTGTCGCTGATTTTCCGCAACATCTCGAGCTGCGGCACCAGATCCTCGACCTGGTTGGCTCCCTTGCGGACGAAGATGTCCAGTACGTCCTTGACGCGGGTGAGGTCCTCGCGGATCGCGGCCGCGACGGTCCGCATCAGCCGCACCGACGGCGCCGACAGGGTCTCGCGGGCCTCGTCGATCCGCTCGTCGACCGGCAGCAGCTCGTCGAGGCGGAAGGAGCGGCGTACGCCGGCGACCCGCGGTCCCTGCGTGGTTACGCGCGCGACGTAGAAGAGCAGGTTGTTGAGCAGCTCGAGCGGCGCCTGCTGCGAATAGCGTTCCTCGCCCGCCTCTTGCAGCCGGCGCAGCTCGCGATCGACCTGTCCGAGCAGCCGCTTGACCGACACGCTGCCCTCGAGCCCATGCTGGCGAAGCCCCTCGAGCACTGCGCCCACGACCCACCAGAGCTGGAACACCGGCTGGCTCGCCGAAGCCGTCTCGAACTGCTCGCCGATTTCCGACATCGCGGCCAGATGTGCGTCGACGTTGTCGCCGCGTATCCAGCCCAGCAGCGCCCGCTGGAAGCGCGGCCGCAACCGCCTCGCAAGCTCGCTCGCGTCCCCGGCGGGCCCGGTCGCGATGGGTCGCGCAGGCTCGTCGGAGTGCAGGTTGAGCATCAGCAACGTGCCCTCGGACAGGAGCGCGCCGCCGCGCACCGCCCGCAGGTCGTTGAGCAACGGCAGCAGTGCCAGTGGCACGTCCCGGCCGCCGGAGGCGACCCGGTCGAGGTACGCCGGCAGCTGTTCCATCGCGCGCATCAGCGCGTCGAGCCCGTCGGCGTCCGTCTTGCCCACGCCTGCGTGCTCGGCGAGGTAGTGCGCCACGTGCTCCATCTCCTCCGCGAGCAGCGAGCCGCCATAGACCTCTGCAATGCGCAGCGCGCCGCGGCCGAGATGCAGATGACCGGCGAACCGGTCGAGCAGCTCGCGTTCCTCGGGTCGTTCCGCGTACGCCTCGAGCGCGAGCCGCGCTTCGTTGAGCTCGGCGGCTATCTCGCGCGCGACGATCTGCAGCGAGGCGTTCGTCTCGTCGGCCGGAGCGAACTGCATGGGGACGCTGCTCATCGGGGCCCGTCCGCCGAGTTCAACCGACCAGCCCGCCCACGCGGCGCGGCCTGCTCGAAGCGACGCCGGCCTCCTCGGGCGGGAGCACGGGGTAGTCGTTGTCCGGTGCGTTCACGACGCCCTCCGGGAGCCGGAACCCGGCGACCGACTGGCGCAGCTGCGCCGCGAGCTCGGCAAGCTTGCCGATCGATGCGGACGTCGCGGTCGTGCTCTCGGCGGTCTGCGAGCTGATCTCGCGCAGCACCTGCATGTTCCGCGAGATGCTCTGCGAGACGCCCGCCTGCTGGCGCGAGCTCGCCGAGATGTTCTGCACGAGACTCGCGATCTGGTTGGAGACCTGCTCGATCTCCTCAAGCGCCGCGCCCGCGTTCTCGGCCAGCAGCGCGCCGCCCACGACGTCGGTGGTGGTGCGTTCCATGGACACCACGGCCTCGTTCGTGTCCGCCTGGATCGTGCGCACGAGCACCTCGATCTGCCGCGTCGAGTTCGCGGCGCGCTCGGCGAGCCGCTGCACCTCGTCGGCGACGACGGCGAAACCGCGGCCGGCCTCGCCCGCCATCGAGGCCTGGATCGACGCGTTGAGCGCGAGGATGTTGGTCTGCTCGGCGATGTCGTTGATCAGCTCGACGATGTTGCCGATTTCCTGCGAGCTCTCGCCCAGGCGCTTGATTCGCTTCGAGGTCTCCTGGATGTTCTCGCGGATGGCGTTCATGCCGTCGATCGTGCGTCGCACCGCGTCGCCGCCCTTGTGCGCGATGTCGACCGAGTGCCGCGCGACGTCGGACGAGCGCTCCGCGTTGGCGGAAACCTCCTCGGTCGAGGCCGCCATGGCGCTGATCGACTCCGACGCGGCCGCGATCTGCTTCGACTGCGCCCCCGAGGCCTTGGCGAGATGGTTCGAGAGCGCCTGCGTCTGGCGCGTCGCGCCGTCGAGCTTGATCGCCGAGCCGTGGATCGTGGTCACGAGCTCGCGGAGCGCCTCCACCGCGAAGTTGATCGAGTCGGCGATCGCGCCCGTGATGTCCTCCGTCACGGTCGCCTGCACGGTGAGGTCGCCGTCTGCCAAGCTCGACAGCTCGTCCAGGAGCCGCAGGATTGCCTGCTGGTTGCGCTCGTTCTGCCGGGTCTGCTGATCGGCGGCGCGACGCAGGTTGGCAAGCGAGCGCTGCAGCAGCGCCGCGTAGGCGAGCGCGAGCAGCGTGATCGAGATGAAGAAGAGCGGGAGCCACGGCCGCGCGAGCCACCCGAGGATGCCGGCGCCGAACGGCGCGGAATCCGCCAGCCCGGCGTAGAGCGCAGTGCCGCTCTCCGCCAGCGCGTTGCGCGCCGCCTGCATCTGCTCGAGCTGCTCGCCGAGGGCGATGACGCCGCGCACCTGGCCCTGCTCGTTTTGGAACACCGTCGAAAGCAGTCGCACGGCGCCCTGCGCGGCGGGTGGTGCCGGCTCGATCCCGAGCGTGTTCCGCTCACCCGCGAGCGCGCCGGTCACCCGGCCCATGTAGTCGAGACTGTCGGTCAGGCGGCGCGATGCCGCCTCGACCGGCGCGGTGCCGTCCGCGAGGGCGGACAGATCCTGGTCGACCGCCTGCGCGCGAAGCTCGAAGCGCTCGAACTGCGGAGCCGCCGCCGGCTGCGGCGGATCGAAGGCCTTGACAGTGTTGGCGAGCGCGGTCAGGAGCTGCGGGGTGAGCTCGCGCACCGCGGCCGCAGCCTGCTGCGCCTTGAGCGCCGCCTCGCGCCCGTCGAGCACCGCCTGCGACTGCTCGAGCATGGCGGTCCACCCAGCGGCCGTCGCGTCGGAACCCTGTGCGAGCCCGCTCTCCTCCACCACGCGCGTGAGCCGCAGCCGCGATTCCGCCAGCGCGTCGAACGCCGGCGCGGACCCGCGCACGGCCGCCCCGGACTGCAGAGGCATGTTCTGTGACAGCGCGGCGAGTTCGGCCTGCTGCTCGCGCTTGCGCACCAGCTCACCCGCCGTGCGCCCCGACAGCAGCAGCGCCAGCGCCGCGAGCAGCGCCGAACCCAGCGCCACACCCATCACGATGGGCAGCAGCCGAGCGGCGTCGATTCGATTGCTCATTTACATCACCCGATCCGGACTCGAGCGCGTCCTCTAAGACGCCGCCGCCTGCAGGAACTGCTGACTCTCGAGCAGGCTCCGCAGGCTGAAAACCGGCCACACTTCGGCACCCCGCCTGAACGCCCCCGCCAGATAGCGCTCGCAGCGCAACAGCGTCGGCGGCAGGTCCGCGGTGAACTCGGTCTCCGCGAAGCGCCGAAAACCCATCACCTCGTCGACCATCAGGCCCGCGGGGATCTCGCGGTGGTTGGCGATCAGCACGCGCGTCGATCGCGACGCGCCGGTGCTGCCCGACCCCAGGAACGCCCGCAGGTCTATCACCGGGAGCAGCTGCCCGCGCACGTTCGAGAGCCCGCGGATCCAGTTCCGCGCGCCGGGCACACGGGTCACGCTCGACGGATAGCTCATCACCTCGCGGGTCTCCTCGCGCGCGAGCAGGAAGGCCTCGCCTCCCAGCCGGAACGCGATGCCGACCCACTCCGGCCCGGTAACCGGGGCCTCCTGCGCGCCCAGCGTTGCGCGCCTGGCGCGCGCGTCGAGCTCGCGCAGCAATTCGTACGGGCGATCGCGCAGCGACCGCAGGTCCACCGGCTTCTCCATCTCAGCTGGCAATGGCCGCCTGGGCCTTCTGGACGAGCTTCTCCACGACGACGGGCTTGACGATGTAGTCGACCGCCCCCTGGCGCAGCCCCCACACCCTGTCGGATTCCTGCGCTTTCGAAGTGACCATGATGATCGGAATCGTTCGCGTCTGCGGATCGTTGGCGAGCTGTCGCGTCGCCTGGAAGCCGTTGAGACCCGGCATCACGATGTCCATCAGGATCAGATCCGGATGCAGTTCGCGCGCCTTGCGGATCGCTTCGGTGCCGTCCGCGGCAGAGACTGTGCGGAATCCGTGCTGCTCGAGTGCCTTCTGCATGACGTGAACCTCGGTGGGGGAATCGTCCACGATCAGTACGAGTGCCACGAAAGTCTCCTTGGTTCGGTGACCATCAGCGGTGTACGTGCGACTCGATCGCACTCAGGAGCTCCTCCCGCGTGAACGGCTTCGTCAGGTAATGCTCCGAGCCGACGATGCGGCCGCGTGCGCGGTCGAACAGCCCATCCTTGCTCGACAGCATGATCACCGGGATCGAGCGGAAGACCTTGTTGTGCTTGATCAGGGAACAGGTCTGGTAGCCGTCGAGACGCGGCATCATGATGTCGACGAAAACGACGTCGGGTTGATGGTCGGCGATCTTCGACAATGCATCGAAACCGTCGACCGCCGTGTACACCTCGCACCCCTCGCGGGCCAGCAGCGTCTCCGCGGTCCTGCGGATCGTCTTGCTGTCATCGATGACCAGCACCTTCAA
>Ga0075428_100003271_pt1 | contig 17734 bp, 25 predicted proteins | sample RhiMetdeltSRZDD2_FD_75291 | JGI IMG/M metagenome (GOLD analysis project Ga0075428, IMG submission 75291) | Populus rhizosphere microbial communities from Tennessee, USA - Rhizosphere MetaG P. deltoides SRZDD2 | ecosystem: Host-associated > Plants > Roots > Rhizosphere > Soil | place: USA... | reverse complement strand
ACTACAACGGCACCTACACCATCACGGAGGTGGTCAGCGCTACCGAGGTCACCATGATCCCGGTCAACGGGTCTGGCGCGAACACGATCGGCACCGGCACGAGCCACACGATCGTGCTGCAGCCGCCCATGACCGCCGGGCCCGGCATCGTGGGCGTCTCGCTCATCCCGATCGCAAAGGACGGCATGGACAAGCTGGGATCGGCCCGGCGCGTAACGTGACGTCGGTGCAGAGGTAGGCCATGGCTCAAGTCGGCAGCGGTACGGAACCACCCCTCTCGTCCTGGGTCGGCATGCCCACGATGAGCGGAACGACGCAGCGTCGCTCCGACGAGGCAGCGGCGTTCGGCATCGGACCCGACGAGCTGGAGCGGCGCCGGCAGCAAACGGGGGTCAGCGCGGGCGGCGCCGGCTACACGTCGGGCCAGGTACCACCGAGCGGGCAGGCCATGGCAGCGCTGGGCATTGCACCCGCGACCAGCGGGACATCGCGGGGCGTCGACCCGAACGCCACGCCCGGCGCGGCACCGCCGGCAGCGCCCGCAAGCAACCCCGTGCAGGGTGCCGCCGGTGCACTCGCCCAGAACGCGCAGGTTGCCCGCGGCGGTACGATGCCGACGAGCGGTCCCATCGGCCCGAACCGCGCCGCATCGGGAGCGCCTCGGCCGGTAGGCGGCGAGTTTGTCGGCAGTGCCGTCACCCCTCAACCGGTTCCCGGCGCCGGCAGCCGCGGCGACACGACCACCGTCTCGTCGGCCCTCATGGCCCCAGGCACGGCCCCAGCCGCATCTGCGCCGGCGGGCGTTCGGCGCGGTGAGATGCCGGCGGTCACCGCCGACACGACTACGCGCACCGGCGCGATCAGCACACCTGGAGGCACGCCGCCGTCAGGCGCGGCGCGCGGTCCGACCGGCACGACGCAGGGACAGCGGCCGATCCCGGTCGGGGGCGACGCGTCGCCGACCGTGAACGCTCTGAACCGCGTTTCGCCGGGCCTCGGTGACTCGCTTGACCCGGGCTCGAGCCTCGTCGACCAGTACCTGCGCCCGACGCTCACCGACACGACGCCTGGTGCTGCGACGCAGCAAGCCGGCTTCGGGTTGTCCGACGACCTGTCGCGCGAGCGGTTCGATTACCGGCCGGGTGCCGCGGCATCGCAGGACGTCGTAGGGCTCGACAAGGCGCAGGCCGACCAGATCCGAGCCAAGCAGGAGGAGGCGCTTGCCGGCCTTCGCGCGGCTGCCACGGGCGCCGTGCCGTCCGCCGCCGAGATCCAGATGCGGCAGGAGGCGGGCCGGAACGTCGCGGCGACGCTCGGGCAGGCGCGCGCGCTGGGCGGGCGTAGCGCTGGCGGCGCCGCGCGCGCCGGAACGCTGGCGACCGCCGACCTTCTGGCGCGCAACAACGTCGAGGGCGCCGCGCTGCGCGCTGCCGAGCAGGACCGCGCCCGGCAGGCCGAGATCGCCGCGCTGGGCGGCGTTCGTGGCCAGGACGTAGACACGGCGTCCCGCGAGGCGCAGCTGCGGCAGGAGGCGTACCAGAACAACCTGCGCGCCCAGCTGGACCAGAACGAGCTGGCCGAGCGCCACCGTCAGACACTGCTGCAAGCACAGCTGCAGGCGCTGGGCATCGGCGGCCAGGCGGCGGCGGCCATCATGAACGCCGGGTCGGCGAACGCTGCAGCGCAGAACAAGTTTCAGGGCGGCGTGCTCGGGGCCCTCGGCAGCGCGTTCGGGATGTAGCCGCGCTACTGCGGGCGGCAGACGGTGCCGCCCGCATAGTCGGTGCTGCAGTGGTACGTCGGCTGCGGTGGCGGGACGTCTCCGGCGGCGCTGTACGCGTTCCCGGCGCCAGCCAGTGCGGCTCCGAACCGGCGCCGGTGCCGCGCCCGCGCGTTCGGCTGGTCCTCAAGCTCCGCGACACGCCGCCGCCAGTCGTCGCAGTCGCGCCCGATCGCTTCGGTGCTGCGCCAGTCACCCCGGCGCTGGGCGTCCGCCCGCTGCGCCTCGCATTCGGCGACGTTGTACCGGGCCTCTGACAGTACGTCGCCGGTCGCGCAGCCCGCGGCCAGTACCAGGAACGCTATCCACCGCATGCGACCAGGGTAACGCGGCCCACCACGGGCGCAACCCTGAACGTTTGTAGCCCCCGCTACAAAGTACCGGGCCCGCGGATGGCGTGACGTTGGTGCTGGGGTGACGCCATGGCCGATGCCGATTCGCTGATGGATCTGGACGAGGAGGACAACCCGGTAGGGTACGGGGTCGGTGAGGACGCGCTGCTGCCGCCCACCGCCGAGGGCGTCGACGACCTGGACTCGGGGCGCGCCGCGCAGCAGCTGTTCGACGCGTCCACGGCCGGCGTCGGCGATACCGTGGCCCCGACCCTCGATCAGCCCGTTGCCCCCACGCTCGCCCCGGAGACGCCCGAAACGGCGCCAGAGGTGGCACCCGCGGCCGCGCCGGCACCCGGCAGCGCAGCCGACATCCTGTCGCGGTCCAACGAGGCCGCCGGGCTGGCGACGCGGCAGGGGAAGGAGGACGTCGAGCGGGCGAAGATCCAGGCCGCCACCGCCGCCCAGCAAGCCACCGACGCGCGGCTGGCCGAGCAGGAGGCGAACCTCGAGCGCGCCGAGTACCTGCAGCGACGCAAGGACCTCGAGCGCGACCTGGACGCGAAGGTCAAGGCGTACGAGTCCCAGAAGCTGACCGACCCGCGCCAGCGCACGAACGGCCTGAAGGCGACCCTTGCGGTCATCTTCGGCGGCCTCGGCGCTGCGTTCCGCTCGGCGGGTGGCGGCGACAGCCACAACACCGGCCTGCAGGCGCTGCAAAAGAAGTGGGAGGACGACACCGAGCTCCAGAAGGCGAACATCGCGGCGCTGCGCGACCAGGCCGTCCAGGCCCGCACGCGGCTGGCCGATGCCGACGACGGGCGCCGCAACATGATGCGCGACGCCGACGCGCGGCTCGTCGCCAAGTACAACTCGGCGCTGCGGCAGGGCGAGGCGCAGCTGAAGGATCGCGGCGTGGCGCAGGCGCAGATCGACGCCGATCAGCGGATCGTGTCGCTGCGCACCGCCCGCGACCAGGCGCTCGCCCGTGCACGGCAGGCCGACGACGCGCACGCGCTCAACCAGGCGAAGATCGAAAGGCTCAAGGCGCAGGCGAGCGGGACGGGACCGTCAGGCGCGACCGAGGACGTCATGCGCGCCCGCGCCAGACTGGCGAATGCGCAGGCCGATCGGCTGGAGCGCAGGGCGAAGGGCGGCGGGGGAGGAGGCGGCGCTGCTGGTGCCGACGTCGCGCAGTACCTGATCAACAACCCCGGCGACATTCCGGGCGCGAAACGCCTGGCCGCGCAGAAGGGCGTCGGCTCGAAGGAGTTCGACAAGATCGTCGGCCAAACCAAGCCCACCGAGTCACAGGCAAAGGACGCGAAGCAGGCGTCCGTGGGCCTGCGCGCCGTCGACGCGATCGAAAGGTCCGGCTACACGCCGAGTCGCGATGACGTCCAGAAGTGGCTCAACAATCAGCGGCTGACGTACGCCGCCGGTGCGCCGGGGGTCAAGGGGCTGGTGTTTACGCTCGGGCAGAACATCGGCGCCGTCCCGCAGAGCGAGGTCGAGGGCCTGTCCGACAACGCCAAGTCCTATTTCGGCAGCGTGCGTCGCTACATGGAAACGATCGGCCGCGCGCAGTCGGGCGCCGCCATCTCCCCAACCGAGTGGGAGAACTTTTTCAACCAATACGGGCCGAATTCCAAGGGCGGCCTCGAGGCGGCGCGACAGTACCTGCGCGATCAGTTCAACATCTCCGGAGTTGCCGGCCGGCAGATCAGCGCCACCGGCGGAACACCCAGCGGTGCCCGTCAGGCAGTCCCGGAGCCGAGCCCCGATGAACTGGCGCGCATGCGCAAAGCCAAGGCGCGAGGGATTCACGACTTCGACGAGATCATCGAACGCTACCGGGGCAAGTGATGGCCGACGAATTCGACGACCTGCGGTCGAAGTTCGGTGTCGGCGACGGGTTCGATGACCTACGCCAGAAGTTCGGCGGCGGCGGCGCTCCCGCCGCGGCACAGCCTGCACGCCTGTCGTCTGGTGAGGCGGGGCCACAAGCACGGCGCGCCGCCACGCTGCGACCGCCGGGACCGCGTGAGCATACCGACGAGGAGCTTGGCATCGGCGGCGCCCCGAAGGTGGACAGCAGCTTGCTCGCCCCGCAGGCGACCAGGCCGATCGACATGTTCCCGGGCAGCGAGGCGTGGAAGGAGATCCAGGCGGCCCGCGCCGCTCAAGGACTGCCACCCGCCCGGACGCCCGAGGAGGCTGGTGACGTCGCGGTGCAGACCGGTGTGCTCGGCATGGGCGCGGGCGCGCTGGCTGGCCCCGTGTTGCGTGCGCTCGGTGCCGGGCCGGCAGTCCAGTCGATCGGATCTGGCGCGATCGGCGGCGGCGTTGCCAGCAAGACCGGCGGCGGCGACTTCACGACCGGCGCGGCGCTCGGAGCGTTGACCGGCGGTATCAGCGCTGCGCGCGCGCGGTCGCTGGGCGTACCTGCTGCGGAGCCGTCATACGGAGCGCAACCGGTAAACGCGCGCCGCGCGATCAGAGACGTGACCAAGGGTGCGACCAAGGCGCCGGTCCGGCTCGTGAAGGAGATCAAGTTCAAGGCCGGCGAGGAAGGCGAACGGCTGACCCAGGTGCTGGGCGAGCTGCCTGAGGCGCGCCGTGCGATCACGGTGAATGCGCGGACGAACCCGGCCGCCGCCGAGAAGACACTGACCAACGTCATCGACACGGCGGTGGACGCGAACGACGCGGCGTTTGCGGCGATCCAGCGGCAACACGGCGGCGTGCCGCTGCAACCGATCGCCGAGCGTTTGGCGGGGCTCGAGGAGCGCCTGAACCTGCAGGGCCGCGGCGTCGCCGCGGACGCCGTCAACCGCGTGCGCACCGACCTGCTGAAGCGCTACGGCTCGAGCCCCGAAGGGCTGGCCGAGGCGAAGCTGACGGCGCAGCAGGTGCGGAACATTAGGAACGACATGGGCACGATCGCCGACCCGGCGCGGGCGATCACGCCGAACACGCGGCGGCAGGCGCTCGGCAAGATTTACGACGTCCTGAACAAAGAGATCGACGACGTAGCGGCGAACACGCGCGGCGTGAACCTCGGAGAATTCAAGGCCCGCAACCGCCAGATATCGACGCTGATCCCGGTGCGCGATGCCCTGCGCCATCGCGCTGAGGCCGAGGCCGAGCGGAGCTTGGGCGCGAAGCTGAAGGCCATCCCGGGTGATGTCGTCCGTCGAGGCGTGCGCGAAGTCGGAGACGTGATCAACACGGCCGACGACTTCGCGCCGACGCCCGCCGCTCCTGCTGCTGCCGTCCCGATTCGCACACGCGCCCCGGAGCCGCCCGAGCCGGTGCGTAAGCGCAAAGAGGACGACGAGGAAGAATCAGAGCCGCTCGCGAGGAACCCATGATCCCCGACATCACGCCCGCGGCACAGGCCGAGACGATCGTCGCGTCGCTCGGCCTCGACGCCATCCTGCGCGGCGATCCGTCGTGGTCGCTCGAGCGGCAGAACGACGCCGTGTCGTTCCCCAAGCGCGCCCGCGCGTTGCTGCTGAAGGCGCTCGCCGTGCGCGAGCCCGAGCCGTCGGACGAGGACGACCCGCCGTTCGACTACGACGAGGTGTCGAAGCTGCTGCGCGACGTGGGCGAGGCTCAGAACGAGGCTCTATTCGACGCGCTGCCCGACGACATCCAGGACGACGTGCTGCTCGCCGCGACGCGGGCGATCGAGCACCTGCAGGCGACGCTCCCCCGCCGCGTGACCAAGACGACGGCGCGCGAGCTGATCGAGCCGCCCGAGCCGTTCGAGCTGGACCGGTTCGCGCGGGCGTGGCGCGTGGCCGTAGACCCGATGTGGGCGCTCCGCATGATGACCGTCGGCGGCCTGGACATGGTCATGGTGGGGGCGCTCGAGGCGATGTATCCGGAGCTCTACAAGCTGATCGCCACGCCGAGCGGCCTGCTGGACGACGCGATCGCCACCATGAAGGCGCGCAAGGGCGACAAGTGGGACGTGACCGACGACCAGGACCGGCAGGTCAAGATCTTGATCGGCGAGGAGCCCATCGACCTAGGCTTGGCCAACGACTTCGCGGCCCTGGCACCCCCGGCACCGGCGCCGGCAGGGAAACCGCGCGGAAACAAGGCGATCGCCCCCACCGACGAGCTGCTGCCTGGCCAGAAAGGCGCGTGACAGCGGTGCAGTGACGAGTAGCGGGGCACACCCCGCGAGTCCTACACGGAGCGCCCATGTCGAACCGAGCCCGCGTCAACAAGCCCGACTACATCGACGTCGTTGGGGGCGCCTCGGATGTCGTCGGTGCCTGGCTGAACATCGAGGGCGTGGACAACCTGTCGTTCCACGTCGAGTGGGCGAGCGCGGACGCGGTCGGCGTGTTCAAGATCGAGGCGACCAACGCGGGGCCTGTGGTCGACGCCAGCACCCGCGCCGAAGGGCCCGGGGCGACGCCCGCCCCGGTCGTCATCTACACCGAGGGGACGACGAACCCGGCCAGCAACAACGGGTCGCACATCATCCCGCTGACCGACCGCGCCGAGCGCTGGGTGAGGTTCTGGTACGACCGGACCAGCGGCACGCTGACGGCGATGGACGTCGCGTTTTCTGCGAAAGGGATCTGACCATGGCGATCGATCTGCCAATTGGAGAAAACGTCACCGTCCCCCCGGCGAACGTGAAGCGGCTCAAGGTGAACGCCGACGGGACAGCGGCGTTGCTCGACACGGACGGCACTGAGGCGCCGCTTGGCGGAAGTGTCGCCGACGGTTCAATCACGAACGCCAAGCTCGCCGACGTCGCGACCGGCACCGTCAAGGGCCGCACCGCCGGGGGATCGGGGGTACCGTCCGATCTGACCGATCCATCGGTGACGAGCATTCAGGTCGCTGCCAGTTCAGCCGCCGCACCGGCCGTCAAGGTCGGCTCTGGCGCTGGCGTCTACCAGTCGTCCGGGTTCGCCAACACGATGGGCCTGTCGGTCGGGGGCACCGAACTGATCGCACTGACCGGTGTCGTCGTGATCTTCCCGCAAGCGATCGTGGCATTCGATGCGGCGCAGACGTACAAAATCCTGCCGGCCTCGAACGACCTAAAACTGATCGCCCCGGGTGATATTCAGATCGGCGAGACCAACGCCCTCGCAACGAACGCGACAGTGGGATTCCTGAACGTCCCCTCATGTGCAGGGACGCCGACCGGGACGCCGACCCCGAACAGCGGGAAGGTGCCGCTCGTCGTCGACACGACGAACAACAAGCTCTACGGCTACTACGGCGCCGCCTGGCACGACCTGACCGGAGCGTAAGCACGTGGCGGCAACGCTGCGATACGACGATCGTGTCGTCTTCGTAGGCGACTCGAACACCGCGAACGGCTACTACGCTGAAGCGGGCGGACTCATCGATCAGCTCGGCCCGCTCGGCGACTCGCTGACGATCGTCAATTCTGGCGTCGGCGGAAACAAGATCGCCGACATCGAGGCGGACGTCGCCGCGCGGATCACCGACCACAATCCTGACGTGGTCGTGCTCTGGGTCGGCGTGAACGACGCGAGCGCAGGCACGCTGGCCGCGGCGTTCCGCGCTGATCACGATTCGACCCTGGCGCAGATTCTCGCGTGGGACCCGACGGTGCAGATCGTGTGCGTCTCGATCTTGCTGTCCGGCGAGTTGTGGTCGTCGGTCGGCCCTGCGTTCGCGGGCAACGCGTTCGATGCCGCCATCGACGCGCTGAACGTGGAGATCGCGGCGTCGGCAGCAGCGGCGGGCGTGACCTACGTCGACATACGGACGCCCGGCGCGCTGTACGAGTCGCAGGTGAATTTACCCGAGCCTGGGAACACGCTCGGGTTCCTGACCAACGACGGCCTGCACGTGTTCGGCGTTGGCGAGGTGCTCGTGGGGACGTGGATATTCCCGTTCCTCGACCTGGCAGTCGACGATCAGACCGCTGCCGGCTACTTCCGGACGGGGAAGCCGAACTACATCTCCGGCGCGTCCATGGCAGACGATCACGAGGGCGAGTGGCTCGACATCGGCGACATGGACAACCTGTCGTTTCAGGCGACGTGGTTCGGGAACCCGACCGGGACCTTCCGCATCGAAGGCAGCAACGATGGGCCCGTCACCGACACGTCTACGAGGCAGGAGCAGCCGTCGGGCCAGGTGGCGCCGGCCACGATCCACACGTCGGCGACCAATCCGGCCGCTGTCGGCGGGACGCACATGATCAAGCTGGCGAACCGCGCGGAGCGGTGGGTGCGCTTCGTGTACGACCGGACGAGCGGCGACGGGGAACTTTACGTCGCGTTCTCCGGGAAGCGGTCGAGGCCGCGCGCGTGACCGACGCCGACGACAAGACCGGCCGACACGGCAATTGGGCGAACAAGGTGCCGCTCATGACGTTGCTGGCGATCGTGTTCGCCGCGGGCGGCCTGTTCGTCAAGCAACAGTTTATCGAGTCCAAGGTGGACCGTATGCTTGAGCGATGGGACCGCTTCGCGACGGCGAGCGAGGCACGGCAGAGGGCGATCGAGGACTGGAAGATCATCGTCGAGACACGCGAGCAGGAGGCGCAACGGCTCGCGCGCGAACAGGAACGCGCCGAAAGGAAGAAGCAGCGATGACCACCTTTGACAAGGTCCTGCACATGCTGGGCGCGGGCGCCGCTGGTGTGGCGATCACGGGCGCGACTGGCGGCCTGGCAATTCCAGCGTGGCTCATGATCGTGTGCATCGGCGTGGCGTTCGCAACTGGAACGATCACGTCGCCCATCAAGGGCCTGTTCGGGAAGCCGACGGAGCCGCCCAAGTCGTGAGCCTGCCGCACGGCAAATACTTCTCTCCCGAGGAGATGACCTGCCGGGACGGGACGCCGTACCCCGACGCATGGGCGATTCGGCTGGGCGTCCTGTTCGTCGAGCTGGACACCATCCGCCAGGCGTACGGCGGCCCGCTGCAAGTCGTATCGGGCTACCGCACCGAGGAATACAACAGGGCGAGACGCGGCGCCGAACGCTCCCAGCACGTCATGGGCCGCGCGGTGGACCTGCGCCCCGTCGGTGCGAAGTCGGCCGAGGAGATCCACAAGCTGCACAACCTGGTCAACAAGCTCCTGTCCGAGGCGCGGCTGCCGGCCATTGGCGGCGTCGGCGTCTACCCGTGGGTGAAGCGCGGGGATGTGCTCGTGCCGGGATGGGTTCACGTCGACATTCGTCCGCGGCCCTCGAGCGGCCACATCGCCCGATGGGAGGGCGAGAAGTTCGGCGATGAGCAGGCCGCCGACATCGCCTGACGACTTCGGCGAGGACGATCCGACCGTCATCGACGGGACACCACTGGCCGATTTCGACAGCCCGGCCACGATGCCCCGGTGCGTGGTCTGCGGGCGCGTCGTGTTCTTCGACGACTTCACGAACCCGGCTTCCGCGCTGGCGATGGGCCTGTTCAGCAGCGACCGGTGCGTGCGCTCGCGGCCGGACGTCGTGCGCTGGTGGCGATGGTGCTGCGAGATCAGGACGGCCGAGTTCTACGTGCCGCCCTAGGGCCCGGCGTCAGCTCGCGCCGGTGTCAACTCGATCTCCACCCTCGGGCGGCGCTTGTCGACCCGCAGCCGCGACCCGTCCACGGTGACGATCAGCCTGTCGTTGTCGACGACGCCCGCCTGCTCGAGCACGTCAGACACCGCCGCAAGGTAGTTCAACAGGTCGCCGACGCGCCGGTCGCGGTACACGATCGCCCGCATGTTGACCGGCTCGTCCGGTAGGACGGCCTTCAGCGTATCCATTAACCGTTCCATGGCCCGCGCGCGCGCTGCCTGGAAGCGCAGCTGCAACACCGCGGGGCCCGCCCACGCTTCGTGCGCCTCGCTTTGCACCGAGAACACGCGCCGACCGCGCTTAATCCGCCGGGTGTGGTTCTTCTTCGTCCGGGGGATGCCATCGATCACCAGCTTCATCTCGTGTGCCCGGCAGGATTCGAACCTGCAAGCCCGCCGGGTGGCCTACCCGTGATGCGAGCGCCAGTTTCTGGTGCGGCTATCCCTACCGCCTCGGGCACATTGATCGCGTAGCGTGCCTTCGCGCTCTTGCGGTACGCCTCGCGCATCTCGCGGCAACGCGGGCACGTCACGCGGCGCTGCTGGTTCGTGACGTTGTCCCACGGCTTACGCGGCCCGCATACGAGGCCGCCCCACGATTGGAGGCGGTGTACTATCGCCGACGATGCGACGGCCTGAGCACCCCATGATCGTGGCGCTGGTCGAGGCGTACGCGCAGCGGGCTGGCCTGGACCCGGCCGACCTGTGGGCGTACCTGGACCGCCGGAAAGCGCCGCCGGCCGAGGTGCGCGCGGCGCTGGTCGATGCGTTCTTCCCCGTGGTGCGGCCTGACGATTTCGTATTGCCATCTGGCCCGTATGATGACAAACTTCGGGCCGTGGAGTCAACCCCCCTTTTCAGGACCATCCCAGGTCGCCCCCTCAAGTCGCCGCACAAGTTCGCCGAGTGGCTGCGCGGGCAGCGGCTCACGCTCGCCGACTGGGCCCGGAACCACATCGATCCAGGCTCGGGCCAGCCTTACAAGCGCGAGCGCGTCAAGCAGTGGATTGCCGAGGCGCCGCACGCCCGCCCGATACCCCGCGTCACCGCCGAGCTGATCGAGCGCGAGTCGAAGGGCGCCGTAAAGGCGAACCTGCGCACCTGGTCGGCCGGGATACGCGAGTGAGCGGCGAGTGTGTGGATTGCGGCCATCCCGCTGGCCATCACGACGACGAGCCCGCCGGGTGCTGGGACTGCGACTGCACCGCGTGGTCGGGACAGACAGACGCGGAATGGGAATTCGAGCTGGAAGTGACGCTGCCGGCGAACTGGTGTAACAGCGGCACGTGCGGCTGTCCGCCGGGCGCGTGCCGGCTGGGCGTGGAGCCGCGGACGGCGCCCGGGACGCTGCGCGCCATGTTCCGGCCGTCGACGTAACCGGGCCTGTTTGCCGTCGCTGAACTTTGTGCTTGACGGCTGGCCCGAATGAGTACAAAGTAAGGGCCAACATGACGTTCTACCCAATCGGCCACCTGGACGCGTACATCCCCGACCCCGACTTCGACCCTGCGGCCGAGGACGAGGCGATCCCCGAGCACATCGACGAGGACGAGCCGGACGACGCCGACACGGAGGTGCGCTGATGCCGCTCATGGTGATGGGCATCGATGTGTCCGGCGTTCCGACGGCCGACCTAATGGAGCTGGCCGCGAAGCTGCTGGAGGTGGACGCCGGGACGATCGCGAAGTTCGAGGCGCTGGCCGCTGCGGCGGTCGGACGCCCGGCGAAGCTCATGGTCGGCGACGCGAACATCACGTTGGCGGCAGCGCTGCGCGAGCGGGCTGAGCGTGTACGCGAATTGGAGACGCAGTGAGCCCGCACGCCGTCGCCCTGGAGCTCACCAAGCTGATAGCCGCCGCGCTAAAGCACGACGACGGCTCGTTGCGCCCGTGCACCGGCACGACGATCAACCCGATGTGGGTCGCGGCGCGGGCCGCCAACATCGCGACGGCCATCTGCGGCAACTACGACGTCCGTCCGCTGGCGGTGGCCGGCGAGATCGAAGTGCCGTCGGTGAGCTGCCCGTGCTGCGAAAGCACATCCGTCTATCACGTCGAGGACCGCAAGTATTTCTGCGTCGACTGCCGGGCTGCGTTTCGAGGACCCGAGCGGCGGTTCTGCGGGAAGTGCAACGCCGGGTACGTCTACAGGACGGGCGACGATTTCAACGGGCGGCGTTGCGAATGCAACCCAATCGACAACAACGAAGGAGGGTAACGACATGGACGTTCGATCACTGTTCGATAAGGCATACCTGTACGCGTACGACCTGCAGGGCCGCGACGTCACCGTGACGATCGCGAAGGTGACCGGCGGGACGCTCGTCGGCACCGGCGGCAAGAGCAACAAGAAGCCGGTGCTGTTCTTCAACGGCACGAAGAAGGGGCTGGCGCTGAACATCACGAACGCGCGCAGCATCGCGGCGATGTACGGCGGGTTCGACGACAAGCAGTGGATCGGGAAGCGCATCACGCTCTACCCGACGACGACGCAGTTTGGGTCGCAAACGGTCGAGTGCATCCGCATCAGGCCGAGCATCCCGGCGGCGAAGGTGAAGGACCAGCCGATCAGCGACCAGCCGGCCGAGCGCGAGCCGGGGGCCGACGACGACGAAACGGCGGCGTCATGAGCCCCGCCGAGCAACTGCAGCATCTCCTGGTCGACGCCGACGCCCCGAAGCCACCGCCCGCCGACGAGGCGCTGCGGTTTTCAAAGCTGAAGCGCTTCAGCATGTCGCCCGCGCACTACATCGGCGCGGAGGACCACGCCTCGTCGGGGATCGACGTCGGTAGCGCGGCGCACTCGATGCTGCTGGGCGGCCCCGAGGTCATCGCCTACACCGGCGGGCGCCGCTATGGCAAGGCGTACGACGCGTTCGCATTCGACCACCCCAACGCGTTGATCTTGTCGGCGAGCGAATACCGGCGCGCGAACGGCATGGTCAAGGCGGTGCAGCGCGACCCGCTGGCGATGCGCGTCCTCGACGGTGAGCGCGAGCAGACGTACACGTGGAAGCTGCAGGGGCGCCTGTGCCGCGGGACGCCCGACGTGCGCGGCAAAACGCACATCGCCGAGCTGAAGACCGGCGAGACGGCCGACCCGCGGTTCTTCCCGTTCAAGGTGCGGCGCTTCTGCTACCACGGCCAGCTCGCGTGGTACAGCGACGGCGCGGTGCTGGCGGGGCTGCCCGATCCCGAGGAGCATTACGTCGTGGCCGTCGAGGCGGCGCCGCCGCACGTCGTGACGGTGTTCCGCATCGCGCGCGAGACGATCGAGATGGGCCGGCGCCTGTGCCGCCTGTGGTTCGAGCGGCTGCTGCAGTGCGAGGCGGCGAATCAGTGGCCCGGCTACAGCCAGAGCGTCGTCGAGCTCGCCCTGCCGGACTTCGAAAGCGAGCCGTTCGAGGTGCCCGACGTCGAGGGCGCGCCTGAGGAGGCGATCACATGATCACCGAGCGCCACAACATCGACAGCGCCCGACGTCGATTCCGTCTCGAACGCAAGGCGGCGATACCGACTACCCTGCACGGGTTCCGCAGCTGGGCGCGCAAGACATACACGCCCGCGGCGACGTTCGGCAAGCTGCGGGCGTTGCTCGGCGGCCGGCGCGGCTAGCAGGCACCGAATACAGGCTGAAAGGTATTCAGAAGTAGCAGCACCACACGAAGGACTTCTCTGCGCGAGCGGATCGCGCGTAGGGGGAGAGGACCTTGCGAAGATGCAGCTGGAACTGGCGGTGCACCAGGAGGGAAGGTTGTACGAGGCGATCTCGTGGACGATCGCGCACAGGGGCAACATCAGCGTCGAGACGCGCGCGATGTACCGAGAGCAGCGCGGCTGGCTCGTCGACTACTTCGGCGACGTTCCGGTCGGTGAGCTGAACTTCACCGCCGTCAACGCCTACATCGACGACGAGACGGCGCGCGGCCTGATGCGCGAGACCGTGAAGAAGCGGCTCAAGCTGCTGCGGCTCGCGCTTGAGGACGCGTGGCGCCGCGGGTTCGTCAAAGAGCGCCCGCACTGGTGGCCTGACATCAAGAGCGACTCGAAGCCGGGCCAGGATTTCTGGACGTACCAGCAATATCGGCAGGGCCGGCTGGCGTTCGACCCCGACCAGCGCATCGGCATCGACGTCCTCTTCTGGACCGGCATGCACACCTCCGACGTGCACCGCTGGCGCCGCGGCGACGTCGACCTCGAGCGGAACCTTTGGCGCCGCTACAACACGAAGTCCAAGGCCGTGGCGCGCTGGCTGCCGCTGCCGGACGACTTCGCCCAGCTGCTGGCCGAGTGGTTCGCGGCGAACGGCATGACCGAGCCGGCCCATCGCGTGGCGCCCCGGTTCTGGGCCTACCCGTCGAAGGGCATGATCCGCACCTGCGCGCGCGCTGGCGTGCCGCACGTCACCCCGCTGGGCCTGCGCCGATCGTGCGTCTCGTACATCTTCGAGCTGGCCGTGAAGAAGGGCATGACGCCCGAGCAGGCCGCCGAATTCGCCGCGCTCTGGCTTGGGCACAAGAGCGACCCGCGCACCAGCCGCATCATCCGCACGCACTACCTTCGTTGGACGCCCGACGCCATCGACATTGCCAACCCGTTTGACAATGCGCGTCCGAATTTCGCGCCTGCCATTACGAAATAGTTGACGCTCCGATCCGGGGCGCGTAGTGGTTGGGATGCGAGCATGGAAAACAGGAACTCGGCGGTCTCGGCCTCTTCTTCGCGGCGCAGCCATGCTCGCAACGTGCGCTCGCTCGAGGAGGGGGGGCCAAGGTCGCCGATTGCATCGGAGTACAGCACCATGGGAGGACCACGAAACGGCCTACGAAGCCGGGGGTACCAAGTTCGAATCTTGGCAGCCGCGCAGGGGGCACGCGTCCCGCGCCTGCCGAGCGGCCTGACCGGGCGCCAGGCGCTCGAGGGCGTGCTGCGGACGTTCGCGCGCCGGTCGGTGGCGTCGTGAGCGTCTCGGTCGACAGCTTCCTCGGCACCCCGCCGCCTGACGACGAGCACGGCATCGTGCAGGTCTGTCACCAGCACGGGCGACTGTTCTGCGACCACCGGCAGCACCGGCGCGGGAGGTTGCGGGCGGTTGCCAAGACGATCGCCCTGTGCGCGGTCGTCGTGTGGGTGGCGATGTCGCTGCTGTTCATCGCGGTGACGCGTTGAAGTCGCTCGGGTACAAAACCGTCGCCCTCACGTCGATCCGCCTGGACCCAGCCGAGCTGCGGCGCCGGTCGAAAGAGCAGCGGGTCATCGACCTGGCCGAGACGATCGAGCGCTACGGCGGCTCGCCACTCCACGCCCCAACCGTCCGCTTCCCCGGACGCGTCCTGCTGTGCGGGCGCGACCGGATGGCGGCGCTGGTGCGCCTCGGGGCGAAGCGCGTCGAGGTGCACGCCGTGGAGTGCACCGACGAGGAGGCGCAGGAACTCGAGCTGATCGAGAACCTGCACAAGCGCCCCGAGGATAAACAGGCCCTCATCGCCCAGCTGGCCAGGCTGCGCGAGGCGTTCCACCGCGCCCAGGACCCCGACGCCGCCGAGCAGACCATCGCCGCCCGGGTCAACGACGACGTCGCCAAGAGCACCGGCGACAGCGTACGCAATGTGCAACGCGCAAAGTCGCAAGCGCGACACGCTGTCGCGGTAACACCGTGCGTTACTCAACATAATCACGTATTTGGCGAATCTGGCGTCTGCGAAATCGATGGGTGCTCGAAGCTGTCCGACGCCGAGCTGCTGAGGCGCGGGGCGCCGCAAACGCGCGAGCCGTTGCCGCCGCCGAACCTGGACCTGCTCGGGGTCGACGACGACTCGACGCGGGCGGTGTGCAAGTTCGTGCAGGCCGAGCAGGCGGCGATCGACGAGGCGGACAAGCACCTGCGGCTGGCGCTTGCGGCCCTGAAGCCAATCGAGCTGTCCCGGCTCGGCCAGGAGCTGCGGGCGCAGGTGTCGCGCGTCGGCGAGCTGGTGCGGTCGCAGCGCCCGGCGGCGCTCTGCCCGTGGTGCAAGGGGCTGCCGAAGGCGACGGTCGGCCTGTGCGGCGGCTGCCGCGGCGAGATGTGGGTGTCCGCCGAGGTGGCCGGGCGCGCGCCGCGCGAGCTACGGGACGAGACGGCGCCGGTGGTCGCCTACAACGGGAAGTTCATCCCGTACGCCGCCGCGCGCGCGGGGAAGCTGCCGCGCAACGGGACGGCGCCGGGCAAGACGATCTCGGTCGTTGACGAAGCGGGCGCCAATCTGCTTGGGGAGGCGATGGCGGCCGAGGAGCGAGAGCTGGCGGTCGAGTACGACGAAGAAGAACAGCCGTGACCACGGCGTTTAAGCTGACGCCGTCGACGGCGAGCAAGCGGTGCCCGAGGTGCGGAACTTTCAAGCCGCTGGCTGATTTCTACAAATCCCGTGAACGCGGCGGTGGCCGGGCCGGCTGGTGCAAGACGTGTATGGCCGGCTACCTGAACGGCGATAACGGCGGAAAGCGAAAGTACCGGCTGAAGTCCCAGTACGGGCTCACGCAGGCGCGATACAGCGAGATGGCCCTTGCGCAGGGCGGCCTATGCGCGGCGTGCGGCTCGCCCCCGACAGATCGCGACCGCGGAGCAAAACTCGTCGTCGATCATGACCATGAGACCGGCGCTGTCAGGGGGCTGCTCTGCAACCTGTGCAATCGGGCGCTGGGGCTGCTGCGCGATGACCCGCGTGTCCTCGATGGGCTGACCGCGTATCTGGCGCGGTGGAAGGAACGCACGTGACCGCGGTTCAGCGCTCGTTCTTCGATGTGCCTGGGGATGATCAGCAACCGCCGGCTAGGCGTGCTGCGGCGGACGTCCGCCAGCCGCGGCCGTACCAGGAGACGGCGATCACGCACATCCTCGGCGAGCTTGGAACGAACCGCTCGACGCTGTTCGTGTGCGCGACCGGCGCCGGGAAAACCTTCACGGCGTCGACGTACATCGCCCGGCACGAGACAGGCGGCGTGGTCTGGCTGGCCCATCGCGAGGAACTGGTCGACCAGGGCATCCGCGACCTGTCGGAAGTGGTCGGCGAGTTCGTGGCGAAGGAGAAGGCCGACGCCATCGCGCTCGGGTCGCGCCTGGTCGTCGCGTCGGTGCAGACGCTGAAGGGCGCGCGCCTCGACGACTTCCGCGCCCGCTTCCCCGCCGTGAGCCTGATCGTGGTGGACGAGGCGCACCACGCGGTGGCGCCGAGCTACCGCAAGATCCTCGACGCGTACCCGGACGCGAAGGTGCTGGGCCTGACCGCCACGCCCGACCGTACCGACGAGCGGGCCATGGGCCAGGTGTTCGATTCGGTGGCGTTCGTGTACGAGATCCAGGACGCGATCCGCGACAAGTACCTGTGCCCGATCCGGATTCAGCGGGTGCTGGTCGACGCGATCGACCTGCGCACCGTCAAGACGGTGGCTGGCGATCTGAATCAGGGCGAACTCGATGCGGTCATGTCAGCCGAGGAGGCGCTGCACGGCGTGGTGCGCCCGACGCTGGAACTGGCCGGCAACCGCCGAACGATCGTCTTCACGACGTCGGTTGAGAACGCGCACCGGATGGCGGAGATCTTCAATCGCTACCGTCCCGAGTCGGCGCGCGCCGTCGACGGCGGCACCGACTTCGCCGAGCGGCGCCGCATCCTGACCGACCACAAGGCGGGCGCGTACCAGTTCCTGTGCAACGTCGGCGTTCTTACCGAGGGGTACGACGACCCTGGAGTGTCGTGCATCGCGATGGCGCGGCCGACGAAGTCCCGATCGCTGTACGCCCAGTGCGCGGGCCGGGGGCTGCGCATCCTCCCCGGCAAGGAGGATTGCCTGCTGCTCGACTTCGTGGGCAACAGCGGCCAGCACAAGCTCGCATCGGCGCTCGACATCCTGGCCGGCAAATACGACGAGGCGACCGTTCAGCGCGCGCGGGAGATCGTCGACCGGGACGGCAGCGTGCTGGCGGAAGACGCGCTCGAGAAGGCCGCCGCCGAGCTGGAGGCCGAGCGGCAGCGTGAGGCGGCGCGACGGGCCCGCGTGCAAGGCAA
>Ga0075428_100003269_pt1 | contig 17737 bp, 9 predicted proteins | sample RhiMetdeltSRZDD2_FD_75291 | JGI IMG/M metagenome (GOLD analysis project Ga0075428, IMG submission 75291) | Populus rhizosphere microbial communities from Tennessee, USA - Rhizosphere MetaG P. deltoides SRZDD2 | ecosystem: Host-associated > Plants > Roots > Rhizosphere > Soil | place: USA... | reverse complement strand
AACTCGCGACGCACGCGCTCTCGCCATTCGGTCTCGATCGCGCGGATGGCCTCGGCCGTCAGCGGCACCTGGCGCGGACGGACCGTCGCCGCACCGTTCTGCACCGTGACGTTCGGTGCGAATGCCTCGATGTAGCCGGGCGGGGGACGTCGATCGTGCGCCATGTAGCGCCCCGTGTTGATCAGGTCTCCCATCGTCGCTGCCTCGTCGATCGTGACCGCGTCGGGCCGTTCGCAGCCACAGATCGCGATGAGCACGCGCAAGAACTCGTCGCTGCCTCCCTGGGCTTTCGTGCCGAGTGCCTGGTCCAGCGCTGCCCGCAGCTCGGCCGCATCGAGGAAGCCGTCCCGATCGCGGTCGGAGGCCAGCGCGGCCGACCGCAGTTGTTCGCTCGTAAACTGCGGGCCGTGCTCTGCGATCGGCGTGCGCGCCACGATCCAGTCGTTGAGTCCCATCTCGTCGAGGATCACGCAGTCGGAAAGCGTCCAACCCAGCAGACCCACGGCCTCGCCTGCCAGCGTGGGGAACGGGTCCGGTGGATCGACGATCCTCATGCGCTGCCAGAAGTGGGTCGCGGCGAACTCCAGGTAGTTCCGGTGGAAAGTGCAGCGTGCGCCGATGTAGCGCGTGAACAGCCATGCCTGCTGGCGATCGAACCAGCGCGTGAGCGGCCGCGCGACCGCCGGGAGTTGGGGCGTGATGGGCTTGAGGCCGTAGAACGGCATGTCGTGCGTGAGCGCCAGGTGCAACCACCCGACCGTGCTCGCGAGCCCGATCGACAGCACTGTCGCGATCGGCAGCCGAGCACCGTCCGTGATGCGCGCGGCCATCGCAGCGCAGCCGAGCACGCCGAGCGGCACGAGTTGGCTCAGCACGCGGTATTCGAAGTGGTCGCCGCCGACGACGAACACGAAGTAGCCCGCGTTGAAGAGCGTGATCGCGACCGCGGCGACGGCGGGCACGTGGTGGCTCAACGCGCGGAAGAGCGTGCGGCCGCCGCGGCGCAGCTCGACGACGACCCACGCGGCGGTCAGCGGGAACCACAGCCACGCGCCGTTCTCGAGCGCGAAGCAGGCGAAGTAGCGCAGACCTGCCTCGGGCCACGCGCCCACGACCTTCGCGTAGTAGGTGTTGGGCAGCCACTCGCCGTAGAAGCTGAGGCGCCAGAGCACCTGCGCGACAACCGCGAGCAGCGGCGACAGCCCGACGAGAGTCGGCCGCAACCGCGCGCGCCGTTGCAACAGGGCCAGCACCCCCGTTGCAAACGTCGCACAGACGAGCGGGAGTCCTTCGGATCGCGTCAAAGCCGCCAGCGCCGCGAACGTGGACCAGAGCACGAGCCACGTGGTGCGCCGCTGCTCGGGCGCGCGGAACGCGTGCAGCACCCAAGCGAGGAACCAGAGGTTGAACAGCGCTGCGTCGAGACCGCTCGTCCACCACTGCAGGAACGTGCGATTGCCGGCGATCGCCGCCACGGCGCAGAGGCCGACTGCCGGGTGCAGGCGCGTGCCGTCGCGAGAGCACAGCCGCTGTGCTGCCGCCGCGATCAGCACGAACTGCATCACGCCGCAGGCAATCGAGAGGGGGTTGGCGGCCGCGGGCGGTTCGATGCCGAACCAGCTCCAAATCGCCCAGAGGATGACGACCCAGAGGAAACTCGAGTAGCCCTCGACAGGCGCGAACGGCGGAGGGTTCCAGACCAGGCCCAGACCGTCGTGCGCATTCGCCACGTAGCGGAACGCGATGAACGCGTCGTCGCAGAGGAAGGCGAGCTGTACAGCACCGTAGATCGCGATGGCCAACATGACCCCGAGCGCGATCCAGCGCAGCCAGCGCGAAGATGGACGCGACGGTGGAGCCAGAGCGTCGAGCGGAGGAGCAGGGTCAGCTGCCATCGACGCAGAGTATCGCGTCGAGCTGTCATCTGAAGATCTTCAACACGCTGAGCAGGCTCGAATGATCGTCGGTCCACACGCACTTGCCGCGTCGCGGAGCGCCGTCGCCCCACGCGAGCCCTGCGAGGTCCTGCGCGCTGCGCGCCATCACGACCCACTTCGATTCGCACTTCGCCGCGTGGAGCGCCTCGCGCGACAGCTCCGGTTCCTGCTTGAACAGCGCCACGAGTCCCGCATCGGCCGCGAGGTCGAGCACGACCGGCGGCAGATCGACGTAGCGGCCCGAGACGTGGAATGCGAGCACGCCGCCGGGCGCCAGTTTCGACAGGTAGATCGCGAGAGCTTCGCGCGTCAGCAGATGCACGGGGATCGCGTCCGAATTGAAGGCGTCGAGCAGGATCAGGCCGAACTCGCCGTCGCGAGCCCTCTCGAGCAGCAGCCGGCCGTCGCCGATCTGCACGTCGACGGAGGCAGCGCTGTCGGACAGGAACGTGAAGTGAGATCGCGCGGTCCTCTCGACGGCGGTGTCGATCTCGAAGAAGGTCCAGTGCTCGCCCGGTGCTCCGTAGGCCGCGATCGAACCGACGCCCAATCCGACCGCCGCGACGCGTCCCCCCGGAATCCGGCCGGCCATCGCCGCGAACAACTCGCCGCAGGGCCCCGCGCGGTGGTAGTACGTGAGAGGCTCGCGCCGCCATACGTCGTCGTGGTTCTGCGCCCCATGCAGGATGCTGCCGTTGACGAGGTAGGAGACGTCCCACCCGAGCCCCGTGAAGCGCTCGACGTGATGGGCGCCGAAGATGCTGCGATCGCGATGGATCACCGAGACACCGCGGTCGTTGAAGAGCCCGCCGACGAGCAGGATGGAACCGACCGCGATGCCGAGGCGCGCATGTCGATCCGCGACCAGCAGCGCGAGCACGACCGGAGGGCCGAGGACGAGCAGCCGCAGGTTCTGGGCTGGCTGCTCGGCGGACAGCCTCGTCGCGAGCAAGGTTGCCGCGAGAGCCCCGATCGACACGCCCACGGCGATGTCGGTCCTGGACCTCGCGGGTCCGGGAAGCAGGAAGCACGCGACCGCGATCATCAGCGGGTATTCGATCAGGGCCGGGAACACGAGCGGTGCGACGAGACCGTTGAACACGCCGCCGAGCGCGCCGCCGAGCGCGATGCAGAGGTAGTACTCGGTCAGACGGCCCGGCTCCGGCCGCCCTTCGGCGAGTCTGCCGTGGCACGCGAGCGCCACGAGGAAGAAGGCCAGCAAGTGCAGCAGGATCATCGGCGGCCCGTACTCTTGCTCCGCCTTCTCCCAGAAGAAGAGCCCCGCGAGCGGCAGCAGCACCGCGGGAAGGACCGCGGACACGGGGTGCGGGCTCTCGGTCCACCGCAGGAACGAAGGCAGCCATTGCGGCAGCATCGGGCGGGGCTGCGGCGCGTTCGCCGTGCGCGACCGCGAGAACGCGATCACGAAGGTCACTAGGTAGAGCGCCAACGGGATCGCCCAGAGCAGAGGGACCGGTGCGAGATTCGTGGTGAGGTGAGTCGTCACGCCGAGCAGCAGGCTCGACGGCGCGAACGCGAGCAGCACCCAGAGCAGCTTCTGCTTCGCGGGCACGGGGGTCGCAGGCGCCACGGGTTCCGCCTCGCGCCCGCGCACCAGCGCGCAGGCCGCGGTTGCCACGACGACGAGCGCATAACCCGCGGTCCACATCACGCGCTGTTGTCCGAGCGGCAACAGCGGCTCCACGAGCAGCGGATACGCGAGCAGACCGACCAGGCTGCCCGCGTTGCTCGCCGCGTAGAGGAAATACGGATCCCTGGCGCCCGTGCGTCCGCTCGCCGCGTACCAGCGCTGCACGAGGGGGGCGGTCGTCGCGAGCACGAAGCACGGCAGTCCGACCGTGGTCGCGAGCATCAGCAAGAGGCCGCACGCGGCGGACTCTCCGTCCAACGCGGTCCTGAACGGCGGGATCGAGAAACACAACGGCAGCAGGCCCAATGCGACGATCGCGAGGTGGAAACCTCGATGACGCGACCCGAAGAAGCCCGGCGCGCGGTGCGAATACGCGTATCCAGCGAGCAGCGTCACCTGGAAGAACAGCATGCACGTCGTCCAGACGGCCGGCGTGCCGCCCAGCGTCGGCAGCACGTGGCGCGCCGTCATGGGCTGGACCATGAACAGCAGCGCCGAAGCGATGAACAGAGTGACGGCGGCGAGGGCCATGCGCGGCTACTTCACGGTTCGTAGCCGAAGCGCCACGCGGTGTTCTCCATCGGCAGGTCCTCGAGGCGCAGGCGGGCCAGCCGTTCGAACCGCGGCCGCATCTCGGCGATCGAGTCGCCGCCGAGCTTCTCGAGCAACGCGTCGGCGAGCACGATGGCGACCATGGCCTCGACGATCGGCACGGCGCGCGGGACCTGGCAGAAGTCGCTGCGTTCGTATTGCGTCTGCGCCGGCTTGCCGCTCGCGAGGTCGACCGAGGTCAGCGGTTGCAGCGTCGTCGCGATCGGCTTGCACGCGGCGCGCACGACGATCGGCGCGCCGTTGCTGATGCCACCCTCGATGCCGCCGGCCCGGTTCGTGCGCGTCGTGATTGCGCTGCCCTCGAGATGCAGCTCGTCGTGCGCTGCCGTGCCGTGCCGCGCCGCCTCGGCGAAGCCGTCGCCGATCTCGACGCCCTTCACGGCGTGGATGCTCATCACCGCGGCGGCGAGACGCGCGGTGAGCCTGCGATCCCCATGCACGTGGCTGCCGAGTCCGGGCGGAACGTGCAGCGCCGCGACCTCGACCACGCCGCCGAGCGTGTCGCGCGCCTTGATCGCCTCTGCGATCGCCTCGTGCATGCGGACAGCCGCGACCTCGTCGTGGCAACGCACATCGGAGCTCTCGGCCCGCTGGAAGCGCGCGACGAACGCCGCCGGATCGCGCAGCGTTTCGCCCGCGGGCACGCTCACGGTGCCGATGCTCGTGACATAGCCGCCGATCGCGACGCCGAACTCGCTCAGCAACGCGCGGCACGCAGCGCCGACCGCCACGCGCATCGCGGTCTCGCGCGCCGAAGCGCGCTCGAGCGACAGCCGCAGATCGCGGTAGCCGTATTTGACCGCGCCGGTCAGGTCGGCGTGGCCCGGCCGCGGGATCGTCATCGGCGGCGTTTCGCGTTGGGCCCACACCGCGTGGTCGAGGTTGTCGATCGACAGCGCGATCGGGCCACCCGTGGTCACTCCGGCCATGACGCCGGCCGTGATGCGCGCCCGATCGCGTTCGATCTTCATGCGGCCGCCGGCGCCGAAACCGCGCTGCCTGCGCGCGAGCTCGCGCTCGATGGTCGCCGCGTCGAGGCGAAGGCCGGCCGGCAAGCCTTCGAGGATGCCGGTCAGCGAAGGGCCGTGGGATTCACCGGCAGTCAGGAAGCGCAGTCGTGTCATGGGCGGATTGGCCGTGCGAGCTTAGAGCGCAGCTTCGCGGCGGCTCACTGAGCTGCCGCGAAAACATGCGCGCGGGCACCGAGCCGGGCCAACGCCTGTTCGACCTGCACCTGCGTCGTCGCGGCCGCGTCGAGCCGTACTTCGGCGACCTCGGCGTAGAGCGGGTGGCGGCGCGTGAGCAACTCGTCGACCTCGACGGCTGGCGCCGCCCCGGTCACCGAGGGTCGCACCTTCCCGTCGGCGAACAGACGCGCGCGCAGCAGGTCCGCGGGGCCGTCGAGCCAGACCGTCAGTGCGCGCGCGCGCAGCAGGGCCCGCGTCGGTTCGTGCTCGATGGCGCCACCGCCCGTGCTCACGATGCGGCCCGGAGCGATCGATGCGGCGACGAGCTGCGCTTCGTGGTCGCGGAACGCGGGCCAGCCGTGCCGCGCGACGAATGCGGCGATCGGGCCATGTCCTGCTTCGAACAGGCTGTCGGTGTCGATCCAGTCAAGACCCGTGCGTTTCGCGAGCGCGCTCGCGAACGTGCTCTTGCCCGAACCGCGCATGCCGACGACTGCGACGCACCGCGGCGATCGCTGTACGGCGTCGAGGTGCTGCCAGAACATCGGATAGCTCTTCGCCACGCAGTCCGGATCGCTCACGGTGATGCCGGGCACGAGCAACCCGAGCAGTGCCCACGCCATCGCGACGCGGTGGTCCCCTTGTGGATCGACGGCGGCCGGCGAAACGCGGCCTTGGCCGTGCACGACGAGGCCATCGGGCAGTTCCTGCACGGCGACCTTCGCGCGAGTCAGCTCGCGCGCCATCACGGCGATGCGGTCGCATTCCTTGTGGCGCAGGTTCGAAGCACCGGCGAGGCGTGTGGTTCCGGTGCGCAGCGCCGCGACGATCGCCAGGTTCAGGAACTGGTCGGGCATTGCCGAGACGTCGACGGAGCGTTCGCCATCGCCGCGCAGCGGCGCGAGCACGCGGGCCAGCTGTTCGTCGGGCTGGCCCGAGCCGCGACGCAGGTTCGTCGCGCGCACGAGCGAGCCCGACAGGAAGTGAAGGCACGTCCAGACACCCATCGCACTCCAGTCGCTGCCGACGCAGAGCTCGCCGACGCTCGAGCCCTTGCCGCGCCTCACCGAGGCGCCGTCGGAGCGCAGCGTGGCCTCGATGCCGAGCTGTTGCAGCACGGAGCAGGTCAACTGCGCGTATTCGATCGACGCTGGCCGCCCGACGAACTCGATGTCGAGGCCGGCCGGCAGGCCCGAGCCGGCGAGCAGCAGCGACGAGACGAACTGACTCGAAGCGGTCGCATCGAGCAACACGCGGTCGCCGGCGCTGCCGCCGCCGCGCACGCGCACGGGCGGACAGCCGTCGCTGTCGCTGATGTCGACGCCAAGCTGCCGCCACGCCAGGACGAGCGGGCGGACCGGGCGCCGCAACATCGCAGCGTCACCCGTGATCGTCCAGTGCCCCTGCGTGATCGCCGCGACCGAGACGAGGAAGCGCAGCGCCGCGCCGGCATTGCCACAGAAGATCTCCGCGGTGGCCGGCGGGTTCGCGGCGCGCGGCCCGACGCGCACGTTGCCACGCGCTTCGTCGGTGTAGCGTGCTTCGAAGCCGAGCGCTGCGAGGCCCGCCACGAGGTGGCGCACGTCGTCGCAAGGCGTGGCGCCGATCACCGTGATGGCGCGTCCACTCGTCGCCGCCGCGACGAGCATGCGGCTCGCCTCGCTCTTGCTGCCCGGCAGCGAGAGCTCCGCGTCACAGGGCCAACGCAGCGGTGCGATGGCCCTCGGTGGTCCAGCGCGGTTCATGCGAGCGATCGCGCGAGGTTCTGCGCCGACAGCTCGACGACCTTGCCCCTGCCGATCGTCGCGGGAACGACCATCGGCACGCTGCCGGACCGCACCTTCTTGTCCTTCTGCGCGAACTGCCAGAGCCGCACCGCGTCGGCGACCGGGCGAGGCATCGCCGTGGCCACGCCGAGCGCGTGCAACAGCGCTTCGATGCGCGCGGTCACGGCGGCCGGCACCGCCGCGCCGGCCGCGCGGCACTCGGCCGCGAGACCCATGGCCACGGCGCTGCCGTGGCGGATCGTGCCGGCGCCGAGGCTCTCGATCGCGTGTCCGATCGTGTGGCCGAAGTTGAGCCAGCGGCGGCGGCCCGTCTCGGTCTCGTCGGCGCGCACGACGTCCATCTTCATCATGACCGCCATCTCGACGACCTCCGCGACGGCCGCTGGCTTTCGCGCCGCGAGGTCGGGCGCGAGTTGCTCGAGTCGCCGGAAACTCGCCGCATCGAGCACGGCGGCTTTCTTGACTACCTCGACGAGGCCTTCGCGGAACAGCTCGTCGGGCAGGCTCTGCAGCCAGGCGATGTCGGCGACGACGAGATCGGGCTGGCGGATCGTGCCGAGCATGTTCTTGAGACCGCTGACGTCGACGCCGTTCTTGCCGCCGATCGCGGCATCGCACATCGCGAGCGTCGTCGTCGGGCAGAGCACGAGTGGCACCCCGCGCATGTAGGTGGCCGCGAGGAAACCGACGAGATCGGTGATCGTGCCGCCGCCGAGACCGACGAGCGCGGTGCCGCGCGTGGCGCCGGCAGCGCTGAGGTCGGCAGCGAGCCGGCCGATCACGTCGAGTCGCTTGCAGGCTTCGCCGCCGGGAACCGACAGCGTCGAACGCGCGCCGATCGCCCTCGCGAGACGGGCCGCGAGTGCTTTCAGCACGCCATCGTGCACGAGCATGACGTGGTCAGCCTCTAGCTCGCCGATGAGCGAAGCCAGCTGCGCCTCGACACCGTCGCCGAGCACGATGCGGCACGTGGTCGAGCGCCGGAACTGGAACCGTCGGTCCATGACGTCCTGGTCTTACCAGGGCGCGCCCGCGCCGGCGAGCTTGCTGGGGCCGGCGCGCGCCGGCCGGGGATGGGTTCCCGTTCGCTGCCCCTCTAAGGTATGCGAACGGCTGCGCCCGCGCCGTCCCCGACCCCCCGTGCAAGCGAACGAAACACACGAATTGTGCTGCCGATCCGTGTGCATCGCCCTGTTCGTTGCTCTTGCCACAGCTGGTCCGGCTCAGTCCGGACCTCGAGCCCGCCGTGCCGTCGACTACAACCGCGACATCCGGCCGCTGCTCGCTGAGAAGTGCTTCCCGTGCCACGGCTTCGACGAGCGCGCCCGCAAGGCCGAGCTGCGGCTCGACCGGGCCGAGAGTGCGTATGCAAGGCGCGATGGCTCGACGCCCATCGTGCCCCGCGATCTCGCCGCCAGCGAAGTCTGGCGACGCATCCAGACGGAGGATGCTGACGAGAGGATGCCGCCACCCGAGTCACACCACACGTTGAGCGAGGCGCAGAAGGCGCAGATCCGCGACTGGATCGAACAAGGCGCTCCGTACGCGGAGCACTGGGCGTTCGTGTCGCCGAAGCGAACGTTGCCGACGGCCGCCGCACCGCAGCCGATCGATGCGTTCGTTCGCGCGCGGCTCGCCGAGCAAGGTCTTTCGCCGGCACCCGAAGCCGACCGCGCGACGCTGCTGCGCCGCGCGTTCCTCGATCTCACGGGGTTGCCGCCGTCCGCCGAGCAAGTGCGGGCGTTCGTCGCGGATCCGGATCCGCGTGCCTTCGAGCATGCGCTCGACCTGCTGCTCGCGAGCCCGCACTTCGGGGAACGCCTGGCACTCGAATGGCTCGACGCGGCGCGCTACGCCGACACGAACGGCTTCTCGATCGACGGGGGTCGCCACGCCTGGATCTGGCGCGACTACGTGATCGCTGCCTTCAACGCGAACAAGCCCTACGACCGATTCCTGCTGGAGCAGATCGCCGGCGACCTGCTGCCCGACCGGACCGAAGAGACGCTCGTCGCGACGGGCTTCCAGCGCAACAACATGGTCACGCACGAGGGCGGCACGATCCCCGAAGAGAACCTCGTCACCTACAGTGTGGACCGCGTCAAGACCTTCGGCGAGGCGGTGCTCGGGATCACGATGGCCTGCGCGCAGTGCCACGATCACAAGTTCGATCCGATCACGCAGCAGGACTACTACTCGCTGTTCGCCTACTTCAACACGTCGAGCGAGGCGGCGCTCGACGGCGACGGCGGCGTCGACCCGAAACCCTTCGTCGCGGCGCACTCGGTGCTTTCCACCGGCGAGGAAGACGACCTGCGCGTTCGCATCGAAGCACTCGAAGCCGAGCTGGCAGCGCCTTCCCGCGAGGCGCTCGCGGCGTGGGAAGCTGCCGAGCGAACGGGACTCGCCGCGCGCGGCGTGGATCTCGAGTTGCACCGCGCGACCTTGACCAGGATCAGCACGCCGAACACGGGAGACGGCTTCCTGATCGAAGACGGGCGGTTTGCGCGCATCGACCGGCCGTCGGGCTTCGCGGCCTTCGATGTCGCGCTGGAATTGCCGGTGATCGATCGGCCGATCACGGGGTTGCGCGTGGTTGCGCACGTGCGGCCCGATGCACCTGCGGCCGGCTGGGGTCACGGCGGCGGGAGCGACGGCGGTCGCGACGGCAAGCGCACCTTCCAGCTGACGACGATCTCCGTCAGCTCCGGCCCGGTGTTCTCGGATCAGGTGGACCTGAACCGCATCCTGCGGATCCGCAGGATCACGGCGAGTTCGTGGGACCGCGATGGCCATCCGCGCGGGGCGCTCTCGACCGACTACAGCGATGGGTGGATGCCCGACCTCTCGGCAGAGGGGCCCGTGCACGTCACGGTGACCTTCGACGAGCCGGTCAGCGGCGAGGATGCTCGGCATTTCACCGTACAGCTGAACTTCGGTCGCGGCGGCGATTTCATGGCGGCTCGTACGGAGTTCTTCGCGATCACGGGCAACGACGACGGCACGGATCTTCCGGCCGACGTCATAGCACTCCTCGGCGCGGAACCGTCGCAGCGCACCGACGAGCAGGCACTGCGCATCAAAGCACACTTCGCCGAGTTCGGCGAGAGCCTGGCGCGCACGCGCACCGCCCTGGCCAACGCGCGCGATCGCCTTGCCTGCCGCACCGGGGCGTTCCCCGCGATGGTGATGGACACGGCGGCGAATCCTCGCGAGACGTTCGTGCTGCATCGCGGGCTCTACTCTGACCCGCGCGAGAAGGTCACGGCGGCGACCCCGCGGTTCCTGCCGCCTCCTCCCGACGGCGCACCCCACAACCGCCTCGGGCTTGCGCATTGGGTCGTGATGCCGGGGCATCCCCTGACCGCGCGCGTGGCCGTGAACCGCTTCTGGCAGATGCTGTTCGGCACCGGTCTCGTGCGAACCGCCGCCGACTTCGGCACGCAAGGCGAATGGCCTTCCCATCCCGAGCTGCTCGACTGGCTCGCGGTCGAGTTCGTCGAGAGCGGCTGGAACACGAAGCAGTTGCTGCGGACGATCATGCTGTCGGCGACCTGGCGGCAATCGTCGGTCACCACGCCAGCACAACTCGAGCGCGATCCCGACAACCGCCTGCTCGCGCGCGGTCCGCGGTTCCGCCTGCCCGCCGAGCTGATCCGCGACGGAGCACTGCGCGTTTCGGGTCTGCTCGTGCCCCAACTCGGCGGGCCCAGCGTGAACCCGTACACGCCGGGCGACCCGTGGCGCGAGATCAGCCACTACGCGTCGACGCATGCCACCGCGCAGAGCTTCGTGCAGGATCACGGCGAGAAGCTCTACCGGCGCAGTCTCTACACCTACTGGAAGCGCACGCTGCCGCCGCCGAGCATGGTCGCGTTCGACGCCCCGAACCGCGAGGTGTGCACGGTCTCGCGGCCCGTCACCAACACGCCGCTGCAGGCGCTCGTCCTGCTCAACGACCCGCAGTTCGTCGAAGCGGCGCGGGGCCTCGCGGAGCGCATCCTGCGCCGCGATGCGCGCGACCGCGAGCGGCTCGAATGGGCGTTCGAGGAAGTGACCTCGCACGTGCCAGACCAGGAACAGCTCGCGCTGCTGCAGCGCGCGTTGTCGCGCGAGCGCAGTTTCTTCGCCGCGTCGCCCGCTGCCGCGGCGCGCCTGCTGGCCAACGGCGAGAAGCCGCCCGACCCGTCGCTACAGCCCGCCGAACTGGCGGCGTGGGCGCAGGTCGCCGCGGTCATGCTGAACCTCGGCGAGACCGTCACCCGCAACTAGGACCCCGCATGGACCCCGCACACAGCTCGCAGCTGGACCTCACGCGCCGCGCCTTCCTCGGCAGCGGTGCGCATGGCATCGGACGCATCGCGCTCGGCTCGATGCTGCTGCCAACACTCGGTTCGTCGTGCGCGTCGTCGGCGCCGCGGCCCGCGAACGGAGGGCTCGCCGAGCTGCCGCACATAGCACCGCGCTGCAAGCGCGTGCTCTGCCTGTTCCAGTCGGAGGGTTTCTCCCACATCGACCTGTTCGATCAGAAGCAGACGCTGCGGGACTTCGCGGGCCAGGAGCTGCCGCCTTCGATCAAGGGAACGCAGCGCATCACGGGCATGACCTCGGGCCAGGGCAAGTTCCTCGTCGTGCCGCCGATCGCCAACGGCAAGCTCTGCGGCGCGAGCGGGCTCTGGATCAGCGACCTGCTGCCGCACCTCCAGACCGTCGCGGACGAACTGTGTCTGATCAAGTCGCTCAACACCGAAGCGATCAACCACGACCCCGCGATCACGTTCATGAGCACGGGCAACCAGCTGCCCGGCTATGCGAGCATGGGTTCGTGGGTCTCGTACGGCCTCGGCAACGCGAACGAGAACCTGCCCGCGTTCGTGACGATGCTGTCGCAGGGATCGGGCAAGAACCCTGGGCAGCCGATCTTCTCGCGGTTGTGGGGGAGCGGGTTCCTGCCATCGTCGCACCAGGGCGTGGCCCTGCGCCCCGGCAGCAATCCCGTCCTGCACCTCGCGAATCCCGACGGCGTCGATCGCGAGCAACGCCGCGCCATGCTCGACGACCTCGCCGAGCTCGATGCGATCACGGCGAGCGAGTACGGCGATCCCGAGATCCTGGCGCGCATCAAGGCCTACGAGATGGCGTTCCGCATGCAGGCGTCGGTGCCGCAGTTGCTCGACATCGGCGACGAAACGCAGGCAACGCTCGCGAACTACGGTCCCGACGTGCGCAAGCCCGGCAGCTACGCCGCGAACTGCCTGCTCGCGCGGCGCATGCTCGAGCGCGGCGTGCGCTTCGTGCAACTCTTCCATCGCGGTTGGGATCAGCACATCGCGCTCGCGCGCCAGCTCCCGAACCAGTGCCGCGACGTCGACCAGCCCACCGCGGCGGTGGTCCGCGACCTGCGCGAGCGCGGCATGCTCGAGGACACGCTCGTGATCTTCGCGACCGAGTTCGGCCGCACGGTGTTCAGCCAGGGTGAGTTCGGCTCCGCGAGTGCTGGCCGCGATCACCACGGACGCTGCTTCACGGTTTGGCTGGCCGGCGGCGGCGTTCGCGGCGGGACCGAGTACGGAGCGACCGACGACTTCTGCTACAACGTCGCTGCGCAGCCCGTGCACGTGCGCGACTTCCACGCGACGATCCTGCACTGCCTCGGGATCGACCACGCGCGGTTCACCTACCGTTTCCGCGGGCTCGACACGAAACTCACGGGCGTCGAGCCGGCGCACGTCGTGACGGACATCCTGGCGTAGCACCCGTTGGTTGCGGCCGGCTGTTGCGGCCGGGGCGATCGATGCAGGACTCGAGGAAGTCGCCGGTGCGGTCGTCCATCGACCATCGGGTTCTCAGCGATGCACGAACGCGGCCTTCGCCTTCGGCCCGTTCTTGATGAAGTTGTCGACGCCGATGCGCATGTCCTCGGTGCCGCAGACTTCGCCGAAGCACTTCGCTTCGAACGACACCGCGTCCGCGAGCGGCAGCTTCGCCGCGCCGAGGATCGCCTTGCAGATGATCTGATCGACCTTCTTGCTCAGGTGGCCGATCTCGACGGCAGGAAGGCTGGCCGGCACGGTCTGCAACGGTCCCTCGTCCATGCGCGAACGCTTCGCCTTGCCGCTCGCCATGTCCTTGCAGAGTTGCACGGCGCGGGCCACGAGGTTGCCGTCGACCTCTTCGCGGATGAGGCCGAACGCGAGCGCCTTCTCACTGCTGATGGGCTTGCAGGTGCGGATCATCTCTGCGGCCCGTTCGAGGCCGATCAGGCGCGGCAGGCGCACGGTGCCGCCGGCACCGGGGATGATGCCGAGGTTGGCTTCGGGCTGGCCCGCGAGCACGCGCAGGCCCTTCTGCGCGATGCGCGCTTCGCACGCCATCGCCGTCTCGAGGCCGCCGCCGAACGCGAGACCGTTGAATGCGGCCACGGTGGGCTTCTGCACGGCCTGCACGGCGTCGACACACACCTGCGAGGCGCGCGACGTCTGTTCGCCATGCGCGGGCCCCGTGATCTTGGCGAGGAAGTTCACGTCGGCGCCGCTGACGAACGCCTTCACGCCGAACCCCGTCAACACGATGCCCGTGACCTTCGGGTCCTTGTCGCACTGCTGGAAGCGCGTGCGCAGCTCCTCGAACACCGATTGGTCGAGCGCGTTGAGCACCTTGGGCCGGCGGATCGTCAACACCGCAACGCCGTCGCGGTCTTCGCGCAGCACGACGGGCACCTCGAACGGCTTGTTCTCGGCGCCGTGCGCCTCGATGCACTTCGGCACCGGGAAGCCCGCGTGGTTCTTCGCGTAGGCGCGCACGAGCTCGAGCGCCTTCCTCGTGGAGATCTCGTTCATGAACGTGAACGCGGGCTTCATGTCGAGCGCGACGTCGAGGCCCATGTTGAAGTCGGCGACCGTGCAGAGGCCCGCGTCGATGATCTCGCCACAGAGGCCGAAGTATGCACCGAGCAGCCCGTCGCGGATCTGCGCGGCGATGGGCTCGGGCACGTCGACCACTTCCCCGCGAGCCGGCGTGTCCCAATTGGCCTTCGCCCAGACCTTGTCCTTCAGCGACTGGGGCGTGCGGAACCACGAGTGGATCTTCTTCGTGTAGTTGTCGAGTCCGATCGCCGTGATCGGATTGCCGCCCGTGAGGTTCATCGCGGTGAAGGACCCCACGCCCATCGCGAACGTCTTCTTGCACACGACGTCGATCTGCTTCGTCGTGCCGACGCCGGCCTCGGCGAGCAGCGCGCACGCCTGGAACAGACCTTCGAAGATCGGGTCGATCGCGTAGCCGTAACGCGACCTGACCGGGATCGGCACCTTGCCGATCGCCTCGTAGAAGGACATCAGCCACGTCCTCGTGGCCGCCGACGTGTCCTTGCCCGACACGACTTCGACGAGCAGGTTGCGCTCGGCCGGGAAGAAGTAGTGCACGACCCCGGTGCGGTCCTTCTTCTTCGCGTTCGCGAAGATCGCCTCGGGCTCGAGGTGCGAGCTGTTGCTGACGAGCACGGCATGATCGCCGACGAGACTCTCGACCTGGGCGAAGATCTTGCCCTTGAGCTCCTTGTTCTCCGTCGCGGCTTCGACCACGAGGTCGGCGCCCGCGATCTTGCCGTAGTCGCTCGTGAAGATCACCGATGCGAGCATCTGCTTCTGCTGATCGGGCATGAACGCGCCCGACTCGACGCCCTTCTGGACCTTCTTCTCGAGCTTCTGCCTGCCCTTGTAGAGCGCGTCTTCGCTGACGTCGACGACGACGGTCTGCACGCCGAACGGGCTCAATACCTTCGCGAAGTAGAGCGCGATGTCCGGGCCGATCTGGCCCGAGCCGATGACGGCGACCTTCTGGATGGTGCGATCTGCGTGCGTGAAGCTCATGGGGCGGCGCAAGGTACCCAGGCGTCGTCCCGGGCGCTACAGCGGGCGCGAGCTGCAGCGCGCATGCAGGTTGCGAGAAAACGAAACCGCGCCAGCAACCGCGAACCCCATGGCACGGGATCCGCGGTCGCGTCCTCCCGCTCCCGCGATCCTGTCTCAAGTCGGACGGCGTTGCGGATCGACTTTCTCGATGTCGCGGGACCAGGAACCAACCCCGCCTTGCACCCTTTCCAGAGCGGTCATCAATGAAGCATCCATGGATTTCGGCGGCGGCGCTCGTGTCGCCTTTGTTCTTCGCTGCGTGCGCTTCCGGCCCCGTCGTTCCGATGCCACCGACCGTGGAAGTGAGCCAGTTCGGGGCGACCGTGATCACGCCCGACATGATCCAGTTCGTCGGCAAGGTCGCGATCCACAACGAGATGAACGGCCCGCTCGAGATCCAGCAGGTCGACTACGGCGTCGACCTGCACGACAGCCCGCTGTTCGCCGAGACCTTCGCCGAGTTGCGCCCGATGAAGTCGCACGGCACGCAGACCGTGACGCTGCCGTTCCAGATCGAGATGAAGGACGTCGGCAAGCAGATCGAAGACGTGCTGGCCGAAGAAGGCGTGCGCGTCACGCTTCGCGGTACGGTCAACCCGGTCGGCTTCGGTCCGATCGCGTTCTCGGCGACCAAGGTGATCCCGATGCCGAAGATCCCGAGGATCTCGCTCGACGGCGTGCGCGGCAACCCGGGCGAGGGTGAGTTCACGGTGTTCCTGAAGCTCGAGAACACGAACAGCTTCCCGCTGAGCTTCGGTTCGGTCGAGACGTGGCTGCGGCTCAACGGCAAGAAGTACGACCTGCTGAAGACCGAGTCGTTCCGCAGCGTGCCTGCCGGTGGCACGGGGCGGGTCGCGCTGACCATGCGGCAGGGCCGAGCCAAGAGCATCGGCATGATCGTGAACATGGCGAAGAATCACTCCGCCGAGTTCACGGTCGGTGGCCTGCTGTCGTGCCAGACGCCGCACGGGCTGTTCAGTCTGCCCGTGGAGCTGAACTCGTCGGAGCCGGCCGCCCCCGCGCGCTGAAGCACCGCCGGCAGAGACCCGGCCGCCAGAAGCCGAGGACTTGGGTGCAGCCCGATGCAACGTGAGGCAAGATGCACGTTGCGCCGCCAGCGCCCACATGGCAGACGAGATCTACGTCAGCACCGATGTCGAGGCCGATGGGCCGATCCCCGGCCCGAACTCGATGCTGAGCTTCGCGTCGGTTGCCTACCGCGCCGACAAGACGGTCGTCGGCGAGTTCACCGTGAACCTGTTGCCGCTGGCCGGCGCGGCTCCGCATCCGGCCACGACGAAGTGGTGGGCCGGGTTTCCAGAGGCGCTCGCGAAGGCGCGCGAGAACCCCGAGGCTCCCGAGACGGCGATGCCGCGTTATGCGAAGTGGCTGCGCGCGCTGCCGGGCCGCGTCGTCTTCGTCGCCTGGCCCGCCGGCTACGACTTCATGTGGGTCTACTGGTATCTGATGCGCTTCCACGGCGGTTCGCCGTTCGGCCACGCGGCGCTCGACGTGAAGACTTACGCGATGGCGATGCTCGAGTGCGACTACAGCGACTGCGCGAGAAGTTCGCTGCCACCCGAGTGGAGCGACCCGCTGCCGCACAACCACGTGGCCCTCGACGATGCGCGCGAGCAGGGGGCGCTGTTCTGCAACATGTTGCGCGTTCACGGGGTCGCCGGAGCATGAGGTCGATGGACGTCGAGCTCGCACCGCTCGTACGGGCCGCGTCGCTCGCGTGTGGCCTCCTGCTCGGCAGTGCCGTGTTGGCGCAATCGACGTGGCACGTGCGCGGCAGCGACGCTGCGGTCAGCATCGCCGGTGAAGTCCGCGTGCGGCTGCGCGGGCCCCGCCCGTCGCCCGTGACACTGCCGGCTGGCCATTACGACGTGCACTTCGGCGCCGACGCCGCGGGCAAGCCGCTCTCGTTGTCGTTCGCCGTGCCCGAACAGGCGGCCGTGGCCGTGGCCGTGTCGGCGGCCAACGCGGTCGGCGCACGCGCTATTCCGCTCGACAGCGACGGCTGGACCGAGACGCGCGGTGGTGGGGGATCGAAGCCGAGCTGGGTTGCGCGTTGCACGGGCCCCGCGGAAGCGAGCAGCTATCGCGTCGTGGCGACGTGCAGCGGCGGCGGTGCTTCCAGTGTCTGCGGTGTCGCCGCACGCTGGCTCGACGACAAGCAGCACTATCGCTTCGTCTGGGACCGCGGCGCTGGCGAGTTGCGGCTCGAACGCCAGTTCGGCGCCGGCGTGATCGTACTCGCGCGCGGACCGGCCCCGGCCACGGACCTGGATCCGCACACGCTGGCGCTGCAGGTCGACGGCTTCCGACTGCGGGCGACCTTCGACGACGCGGTGGTCTTGCAGTCGCTCGATGGCGCGTTCCCGCGCGGTTCCTTCGGCACCTGGTCGGCCGGCGATGCCGTGACTTGGCACGACCAGGCCATCGAACCGCCCGCGGCGCCACGCGCCAGCAGCGCCCTCGTGCGCGACCAGTCGCGGGCATCGTTCCATGCCGCCACCGAGCTGCCACCCGGCCACTTCCACGTGCTGGAGCTCTGCCTGGATCGGCCCCACGCGCTCGTGCCGCGCACCAGGAACGGCCAGGAACTGGCGCTGCTGCAACGGCCCGCGGCGCCGCAGGTCCTGCT
>Ga0075428_100003267_pt1 | contig 17744 bp, 22 predicted proteins | sample RhiMetdeltSRZDD2_FD_75291 | JGI IMG/M metagenome (GOLD analysis project Ga0075428, IMG submission 75291) | Populus rhizosphere microbial communities from Tennessee, USA - Rhizosphere MetaG P. deltoides SRZDD2 | ecosystem: Host-associated > Plants > Roots > Rhizosphere > Soil | place: USA... | reverse complement strand
TTGTATCCGCGGCGCACCGCCCGCCTGCGGAAACGCTGACCATGACTAGAGCTCATGCCTCACCCTCACTAGCCGCAAGTTGACCACATGCGCCATCGATCTCGCGCCCCCTGGTGTCCCGGACGGTAGTGGGTACACCGGCGGCCCGCAACCGCCGGACGAATTCCCGCTCCACCGGTTTGGGACTGGCATCCCACTTGCTGCCGGGTGTGGGGTTGAGGGGGATGAGATTGACATGCGCCAGCCGCCCCGCCAGCCGCCCCGCCAGCAGCCGGCCGAGCAAGTCGGCGCGCCACGGCTGGTCATTGACATCCTTGATCATTGCGTATTCGATACTAATCCGACGGCCTGTCCGAGCGGCATATCCCCACGCGGCGTCAAGCACCTCGTCAACCCTCCACCTCTGGTTGACCGGCACAAGCTCGTCGCGCAGCCCATCATCGGGTGCATGCAGGGACAGCGCAAGGGTTACCGCAAGATCCTCATCGGCAAGCCTGCGCATCGCCGGCACCAGGCCGACCGTCGAAACCGTGATGTGGCGTTGGGAAAGGCCCAGGCCATCGGGCGCCGGGCTGCTCAGGCGGCGCAGGGCCGCGATCACCCGGATGTAGTTGGCCAGCGGCTCGCCCATGCCCATGAAGACGACGTGGCTCAGGCGCCGTGGGGTGCCACCCATCGCGCCCGTTGCCGCCACGCCGGCGAGATAGACCACCTGATCCACAATCTCCGCCGTCGACAGGTTGCGGGTCAGGCCCGCTTGACCGGTCGCGCAGAACGGGCAGGCCATGCCGCAGCCCGCCTGGCTGGAGATGCACACGGTCACCCTGTCTGGATAGCCCATCAGGACGCTCTCGACGAGGGAGCCGTCGTGAAGTCGCCACAAAGCCTTGCGTGTCTGCCCATCGTCACAGGAAAGCTCCCGAACCGGGCTCAGCAGGCTGGGAAGGAGTTGCCTGGCGAGTCGCTCGCGCACGGCGGCCGGAATGTCGGTCATCGCCGCGGGATCGCGCTCCAGGCGCCCGAAATAGTGGTGCGACAGTTGGGTTGCCCGAAACGCCTGCTCACCCAGGCCGGCGACGGTGGAACGTCGCTCCGGCATGGCGAGATCAGCTAGGTGGACAGGGGGCATCGACGCACGGCGCGCAGGTCTGCTGTCACCGAGCGTGAGCGGGATCAGGGGCAGAGTTGTCATGACCGATCCAGTGTCCCATGTTCCGAGGCAAGGAACAGCCCCCGCGTGGCGTCTACAACATTCGCTGAATTTCACGCGGCGAGTACGGAGAGCAACAGGTAGGCCGTGGGCACGGCGAACAGGATCGAGTCCAGCCGATCCATCAGACCGCCGTGGCCCGGCAGCAGGCTGCTCATATCCTTCACACCAAGATCACGTTTGATCAGGGACTCGGCCAGATCACCCAGGACGGCGGCGACCGAGACCACGACGCCGAAGATCGCGCCTTTCCACGGGGCCAGGTCGAGCATGAGCGCCGCAAGGATCGCGCTGCCTACCGCGGTGGCCAGGATCGACCCGGCGAACCCCTCCCACGACTTCTTCGGGCTGATCGAAGGAGCCATCGGGTGCTTGCCGAACAGGACGCCCGCCACATAGCCGCCGGTGTCCGAGAGCACGACCGCCAGCAGCGTCACCAGGATGCGCCACGCCCCGTCGTCCGGCTTGGCCAGCAGCGCCGCGAACCCGAGCAGAAAGGGCACGTAGACGAGGATGAGAGCTGCCGCTCCCATGTCGCGCTGGTAACCGACGGGCCCCTCGCCCATCCGCCAGACCAGGGTCGCCAGCACGGCGATCAGCAATCCGATGCTTAAACCATCAACTCCTGAGTACCAGGCCAGCGAGATGATCGAGATTGCGCCCCCGAGCACGGGCACGATCGGCGCCTTCGCCCCGGAACTGCGAACGGCCCGGGCCATCTCCCAGGCACCGAGACAGGCGGCGGCCGCAGGTACCACCCACCAAAAATCTTTTAAATAGAAAAGCGGCAGCAGCACGACCGCCAGCAGGCTGAGACCGACGGCGATGGACACGGGGATGTTGCGGCCAGCGCGGCCGTAGTCATGCTTCTGCTCGGGCGCGGCGTGCCGAGTCTGCCGCGCCCCACTGCTGTCGAGGTGCTCCATCAGATCTCGCGCAGCTCAGCTTCCTTGTGTTTGAGCAGTTCATCCACGCGGGCCACATACTTATGGGTCAGCTCCTCGAGCTCCTTCTCGCCCCGGCGCCCGTCGTCCTCGCCAGTCTGACCGTCCTTGACCAGCTTGTCGATCTCTTCCTTGGCGCGGCGGCGGATGTTGCGCACGGCCACCCGGGCGTCCTCGGCTTTGCCCTTGGCGACCTTGATCATGTCTTTGCGGCGGTCCTCGGTCATCGGCGGCACGACTATGCGCAGCACCGTGCCTTCGTTGCCCGGGTTGACACCGAGGTCGGAGTCGCGGATCGCGCGCTCCATCTGGCCCAGCTGCGAGGCGTCGTAGGGCTTGATGATCACCATGCGCGGCTCGGGCACACTGATCGATGCCATTTGGGGCAATGGCGTCGGCGTGCCGTAGTAGTCGATCACGATCTTCGAGAACATCGCCGCATTGGCCCGACCCGTGCGGATCGCCGCGAAGTCCTCCTTGGCGTGCTCGACGGCCCGCTCCATCCTCTCCTCGGCCTCGAGGAGCGTCTCCTCAATCACGGGCTTCTCCTGTATCTCTCGTTTTCAGCAGTATTCGTCACCCGTTGGTGATCAACGTGCCGATCTTCTCACCGCTGAGCGCGCGGCCGATGTCGTCCCCTTCGGCACCGAAGACGAGCATCGGCAACCCATTCTCTCTGCAAAGGCTGAAAGCGGCAGCATCCACCGCCTGAAGACCTTGCTGCAACGCCTCTGAGAAGGTGATTCTCTCCAGCTTCACCGCCTCCGGATGGGTGCGGGGGTCGGCTGTGTAGAGACCGTCCACTCCGTTCTTGCTCATCAGCACGACGTCGGCGCGGATCTCCAGCGCCCGCTGGGCGGCGACCGTGTCGGTCGTGAAGTACGGCATGCCCGCGCCGCCCCCGAAGATCACCACGCGCCCCTTCTCCAGGTGGCGGATGGCCCGCAGCGGGATGTACTGCTCGGCCACCTGCGCCATGGCGATCGCCGTCTGGACCCGGGTCTCGATCCCCTCTTTCTCCAGAAAGTCTTGCAGCGCAAGGCAGTTCATCACCGTGCCCAGCATGCCCATGTAGTCCGCACGCGCCCTGTCCATGCCGCGCTTCTGAAGCTCGGCTCCGCGGAAGAAGTTGCCCCCGCCGACCACCACGGCCACCTGGACGCCGCGCCGCGCCGACGCCGCGATCTGTCTGGCTATCCCCGCCACCACGTCGGGATCGACCCCGACCGCTCCCCCGCCGAAAACCTCACCCGACAGCTTCAAAACGACGCGCTTGAACTGGTCTGACACGAGGCGCCACCTTTCTGCAAATTGCGGTCACCGCATCCAGACCTTATGTCAAAGGGAGGTCGCGGCTGCACGACCTCCCTTTGACAAGCACTGGTGTCTTAAGCCTGACCGACCTCGAAGCGGACAAACTTCTTGACCTCGATGCCGGCCTCCTTAACGACCTGCGACACGGACTTCTTCTGGTCCGTGACCGACGCCTGCTCGAGCAGGACGAAGTCCTTGAAGAAGGAGTTGACCCGACCCTCGACGATCTTCGGGATGGCCTGCTCGGGCTTGCCCTCCTCGATCGCGGTCTGCTCGGCGATGCGCCGCTCCGACTCCACGATCTCGGCCGGGACCTCATCGCGGGTCAGGTACTTGGGTCGCATCGCGGCGACCTGCATCGCCACGCCGCGAGCGTCGGCCTCGGCCGCCTCGTCGGACTTGCCGCCGTACGTGACCGCGACGCCCACCTGCGCCGGCAGGTCTGGGCTCTTGCGGTGCATGTAGACCGCGATCGGGCCCTCAAGGGTCGCGAAGCGGTTGACCACCAGCTTCTCGCCGATCTTGGCGGACGCCTCCTGGACCAGTTCGGCGACGGTGGTGCCGTCGATCGAGCTGGCCAGCAGGGCCTCGACGTCGGCCGGATTGGTGGAGGCGACGTGCTTGACCAGCTTGTCGGCGAGCGCGATGAAATCGGCGTTCTTCGCGACAAAGTCGGTCTCGCAGTTCAGTTCCAGCAGCGCGTTGCCCGAGTGCGCCACCAGCCCGTTGGCGGTGGACCGGCCGGCGCGCTTGCCGACGTCCTTGGCACCCTTGATCCGCAGCAGCTCCACCGCCTTGTCGAAGTCGCCGTCGGACTCCGTCAGCGCCTTCTTGCTGTCCATCATGCCGGCACCGGTCAGGTCCCTGAGCCGCTTGACATCGGCCGCGGTGATTTCAGCCATGATTTCCCTAATCCGTTTCTTATTCGGTGGTTGACTGCTCGTTGGAGGCGGCGTTGGTGCCGGCGGGCGCCAGGAGCTCCTGCTCCCACTCGGCCAGCGGCTCGTCGGCGGCGACCGTGCCCGGCTCGGGCTTGACATCCCCACCGCGGGCGGCCTTGCCAGAGCGGGCGATCAGGCCGTCGGCGACGGCGCTCGCGATGACCTTGGTGAGCAGCTCGGCCGAGCGGATGGCGTCGTCGTTGCCCGGGATTGGGAAGTCGACCTCATCGGGGTCGCAGTTGGTGTCAAGGATCGCGATCACCGGGATGCCCAGCTTGCGCGCCTCGTCAACGGCGATGTGCTCCTTCTTTGTGTCCACGATCCATACCGCGGCCGGGGTGCGGGACATGTCGCGAAGACCGCCGAGGGTGCGCGACAGCTTGTCCTTCTCGCGGGACAGCTGCAGCGCCTCCTTCTTGGTGTAGTTGGCGGTCGCGCCGGTCAGGTCCATCGCCTCGAGCTCCTTCATCCGCTGAAGGCGCTTGAAGACGGTCTGGAAGTTGGTGAGCATGCCGCCCAGCCAGCGGTGGTTGACGTAGGGCATGCCCACGCGGGAAGCCTGCTCGGCCACCGCCTCCTGAGCCTGCTTCTTGGTACCCACGAACAGCACCGTGCCGCCCTCGGCGACGGTGTTGCGCACAAAGCTGTATGCCTTCTCGATGTAATCGAGGGTTTGACGCAGATCGATGATGTAGATGCCGTTGCGCTCGGTGAAGATGAATCGCTTCATCTTCGGGTTCCACCGGCGGGTCTGATGTCCGAAGTGGACACCGCTTTCCAGCAACTGACGCATGCTGACAACAGCCATGACGCTGCCTATCCTTCCGGCGCGGGACGTGCCCACGCGCTATATCCCTGGTTGTCAGCGGCCGGTTGGCCGCCGCCTGGCGCCCGGTCGCCGGCCCGCTCGAACCCTGCGGTCCGACCTGGGAGGGCCGCCGCCCGCCGTGTTAGGACGGGAGGGCGCGCGAAGTCGACCACCTGGCGGGTGGTCGCCGATTGATAAGTGTACCCGGCCTTACTTAACCGCCGTCCCCGCGGCTATCAATAGGCCTATGCCAATGGGAAGGTAGGCGAGGGGAAGGCGCAGCCACACGCGCGGCCCCTGGAACTGCACGGCGGTGGCCGCGCCGGTGGAAAGCCCATACATGCCAAGGGCCAGCAGCGGGAAGGCCAGCATCGCCAGCAGCGGGCCCAGCACCGCCGACTCCCCGATGCCGTCGAACAACGGCTTGAGCATCAGGAGCTCGGCGATGGCCACGAGAACCCCGTAGAGCGCGATGAAGATGGGCTTGCGGCTGCGGTAGAGGCCATCTGTGTCCTTGACCTTGCGGCGTACCGCGGCGGCGTCAACGGCGCCGGTGGGCTGCTGGTATCCCGAGTCCTGCGGCGGGTACTGCTGTTGCGCCGATCCGTAGCGGGGATCGGGCATCGGGTCGAAAAGCGGATCGTGGGGCGGCAAAGGCTCTCCGGAGCGCGGTCCGCGCAGCGGCGGACCACTCATCGGAGGACCACTCATGGGTGGGCCGCTCATCGGCGCTCCGGCGCCGTATCGCGGCTCCGGCACCCGCTCGTCGCCGTAGCGATCCGAGCCAAACCATCGATCCCCTTGCCCGCCGGTCTCCTGCCAACTGCCGTAATCATCTCGTCGGTCCACGGGCGAAAACGGTATGAGCCCTTACTTGAAACCGCAAGCCAGGAGGAGGCGGGTGGGGCCTCCGTAGCAGATCGTTTTCGATGATCGGCTCTCTGTCCACAGGCCGGATTTTGTCCACAGGCGAACGGTTTTCGAGGTGGCCGCGGGTACCCGGAAAAGCGAAAGTGTCCGCATGACGAAGGTCACCCAAAGGCTCGGCGCGTGGGGCGAGAAGGTCGCCGTGGACCATCTGGTGTCGCAGGGCATGGTCGTCCTCGACCGAAACTGGCGCACCGCTTCGGGCGAAATAGACATCATTGCCCGGGATGGCGACGCCGTGGTCTTTTGCGAGGTGAAGACGCGCCGCGGCAGCGTCTTCGGCGATCCTGCCGAGGCGGTGACCACGTACAAGACACGCCGATTGCGCACGCTCGCGGCGCAGTGGCTGGCGATCTCCCGCGTCAGGCCGAGCCAGGTGCGCTTCGACGTGGTCAAGGTGGTGGTCAGCAGCGCTGATGGCCCGGTCGTCACGCACCTTCGAGGGATCTGACCGCGATGAGCTATGCCAAGGTGCTGTGCGCGGCCCTGGTGGGAGCGGGTGGCCACGTGGCCGAGGTGGAGGCGTGCGTGGCGCCCGGACTGCCCGCCGTGATCATGACCGGTCTGCCCGATCTGGCGCTCTACGAGTCGCGGGAGCGAGTGCGCGCGGCGATCGGCAACTCGGGCGGTGCGTGGCCCTATCAGCGCATCAGCGTCAACCTTTCCCCGGCATACCTGCGCAAGTTTGGATCCGGGTTCGATCTGCCGATCGCACTGGCGGTGCTCGCGGCGGACGGGCAGTTGCCGACGGCCGGGCTGCGCGGGGTGTTGGTCGTGGGCGAGCTGGGTCTCGACGGGTCGGTGCGGCCGGTCTGCGGTGTGCTGCCCATGGTCGCCGCGGTGCTGCGCCAGGGGGTGCGGCGCGCCATCGTCCCGGCCTTCAACGCCTCGGAGGCCGCCCTGGTCCCAGGGGTCCAGGTGCTCGCGGCGCGGACCTTGGGCGCCGTGATCGATTTCCTGCGTGGGATTGGCTCGCTTGAGCCGCCTCCGCCCGCCGCCCAGACGCAGCCCGCCGCCCCGCCGGATCTGATCGACGTGGCCGGGCAGCGCATGGGGCGCCTGGCGGTGGAGGTCGCGGCGGCGGGCGGGCACCACCTCGCCTTCTTCGGCTATCCGGGCGGCGGCAAGACCATGCTCGCCAACCGGTTGCCGGCACTGCTGCCGGAGCTCACCGACGACGAGGCCTTAGAAGTCACCTCGATCCATTCCGTGGCCGGAGCGCTCGCGCCGGGCGGCTCGCTCATCCGGCGGCCACCGTTGCAGGCGCCGCACCATACCTCCAGCGTGGCCGCGCTGGTCGGCGGCGGTGCGGGCCTGGCCCGTCCGGGCGCGCTGTCGCTTGCCCATCGTGGTGTTCTCCTGCTTGACGAGGCCCCCGAGTTTCCAGGGCGGGCGCTTGATGCGCTGCGCCAGCCGCTGGAGGAGGGCTTCATCATGCTGGGGCGGCGGGACGGAACGGTGGTCTATCCGGCCGCCGTCCAGCTCGTACTTACCGCCAACCCTTGCGGCTGTTCGGTTCCGCGCGCCGCCGCCCAATCCTGCGAGTGCAGTCCCTCGGCCATGCGGCGCTACCGGCGCAGGCTCTCCGGGCCGCTGCTCGACCGCATCGACATCCAGTTGTCGCTGCAACCGGTGTCCGCCGCCGACCTGCTCGCCGACGACCGGTCACGCGAGTCGTCCGCTCAGGTCGCCGCCCGGGTGGCCGCCGCCCGGGCCACCGCCGCGCTGCGGTGGGCGGCGCTCGGCTGCGGTACCAACGCCCAGGTGCCGGGCCGGTCCCTGCGCGACCGACGGTGGCGCCTGCCCCGTGGCGCCACCGTCGGGTTAGGACGGTTGCTCGATGACGGCGCGGTGAGCAGCCGCGGCTTCGACCGCGTGGTGCGGCTGGCGTGGACCATCGCCGACCTGTTCGGCCGGGGGACGCCCGGGGCGGCCGAGGTGGATCTAGCGGTGGACCTCCGGCGCGGCCACCAAACCCTGCCCAACCCGGAGTTTCGAGTCGAGGAGGACGGACATGGAGGATGTTGAGGAAAGCGTGCTGGAGGCACGGCTGGGCTTGAGTTGGGTGCGGGAGCCGGGCAGCAAGGCTCTCTACACGCTGGTCCAGCAGATGGGGCCGGTCGACGCGTGGCGCAGCCTCACCACTGACCGGGCGATGGGAAATCTGCGGCAGGCGGCGGCCTCCCGCCTCCGCGGCAGGGATCCGGCGAGGATCGTCGCCGAGCTACGCCGGGCGGCCCACCGGCTGGGCGTCACCATCGTGGTGCCGGAGAGTCCACAGTGGCCGTCCGGGTTGGACGATCTCGCCGCGATCAGCGTGGACGGCATCGAACCGATCGAGCGCGATACCTTCCCGCCACACGCTCTATGGCTGCGCGGCCCGCTTCCACTCGAGGTGACCGGGCGCAGCATCGCCATCGTCGGCTCCCGGGCCAGCACCGACTATGGCGAGCATGTCGCCTCCGAGCTGGCATACCGGCTCGCCCGCGGAGGCTGGACCGTCGTCTCCGGCGGGGCCTACGGCATCGACGCGGCCGCCCATCGCGGGGCCATATCCGCGGGCGGCAACACGATCGCCACGCTCGCCTCGGGCGTCGATCACCCCTACCCCACGGGCAACTCCCACATGTTCGATGAGATCGCCGAGGCCGGGCTGCTGATCAGCGAGTGGCCGCCCGGCTCGGCCCCGCATCGGGTGCGCTTTCTCATCCGCAACCGGGTGATCGCCGCGCTCACCCGCGGCACCGTTATGGTCGAGGCCAGCGCTCGCAGTGGTGCCCGCCAGACCCTGCGCCGGGCGCGGCAGCTCGGGCGGGTAGCGATGGCCGTGCCCGGCCCGGTCACCTCGATGATGTCGATCGGTTCTCACGAGGAGCTGCGCCGGGAAGGCGACGAACGCGTGCGTTTGGTGGCCAGCGCCGACCACGTGCTCGAAGAGGTGGGTGCGATCGGCGACGGCCTCACAGCGGTGCCGCAAGGCCCCGTCCGACCGTTCGACCTGCTGAGCACCCTCGAGAAGCAGATCATCGATGCCACCCCGCACGGCTCGGGCGCCACGGCCGAGCAGATCGCCGCCAACGTCGGCCTTCCGGTCACCTATGTGCTCGCAACCCTTCCCTCCCTTGAGATGCGGGGGCATGTGAAGCGGGGCCAAGATGGCGCTTATCGACTCGCGCTGAAGACGTAGACTCCTCACATATGATCACCAACGCGCGCGAGCTCTTCGTTCTCGACCCGCACGTGGCACACCTCAACCACGGATCCTTCGGCTCGGTGCCCATCCCCGTGCGGCAGGAACGCCTGCGGCTGCTCGACGAGTACGACGCCAACCCGCTACGGGTCGTCGTCGGTGACCTGTGGGAGCGAGTTGCCGACAACCGCACCGCCGCCGCCCGGTTCCTGGGCGCCGACCCGGATCTGTGCGCGCTGGTCATGAACGCGACCGTCGGTGTCGCGCTCGCCCTCAACACGGTGCGGCCGGGAGCGGGCGACGAGATCGTCATCACCGATCACAGCTACCACGCCGTGACGCTGGCGGTGGAGGACCAGGTCGAGCGGTTCGGCGCCAAGGTCGTGGTCGCGCCGATCGACCTCGATGCCGGGGCGGCCGAAGCCGTTGCCGCCGTTATGAGTGCGGTCACCGAGCGGACGAGGCTGGTGATCGTTGACGAGATCTCGTCGGCGACGGCGAAACGACACCCCATCGCCGAACTGGCCACACGCTTACGCCAGATGGGCGTGCCGCTCTTGGTCGACGCCGCGCACAGCCCCGGCATGCTGCCGCGCCCGCTGAGCGGGATGGACCCCGACTTCTGGGTCGGCAACATGCACAAGTGGGCGTTCGCACCCGGCGGCACCGCGCTGATGCGTGTGTCAGCGGATTGGCGAGATCGGATCACGCCTTTGGTTGTCTCGCATGCGCACCTGGACGGGTACCCCCGAAATGTCGAACAACAAGGCACGCGCGATCACACCACTTGGCTGGCGCTCAAGGCCGGCTTGGCGATACTCGATCGCTTCGGCGAGGCGGAGATCCAGCGGCACAACACCGAGCTTGCCGCCTATGGCCAGCGGGTGATCGGCGAGGCGCTGGGCCTCAACCCCGCCGACCTGCCCAGCCCCGGCGACCATGTCAGCATGCGCGTCATCCCGCTGCCGCCCGGCCTGGTGACCGATCTCCCCACCGTCATTGCCCTGTACCACCGCATCGCGGACGAACTAGCAACGGAGACCGCCATCAATGTGTGGCGGGGTGAGGGCCTGCTGCGCGTGAGCGCCCAGATTTACAACAGCCCCGAGGAGTACGACAGGCTCGCCCAGAACCTGCCCTCATTGCTGAGGCGGTTCGCCGCGGAGCGAGCGTGATCGGGTCACCGCCGCAGCGATGAGCACGGCGGCGAGCGCCAGCAGAATGACCCGGGCCGAGGTCGTGTGGGGAAGGAAGTAGCCCGGGAGGAAAGGCAGGAACCCCGTGCCGACGGCGAGTACGGCGGTGACCGTTGCCCAGTAGAAACCGGCGCGGCGAGCGTGAGCGCGTTGCGCTTGGGCGGCGACAGTGCGGGAGTCGTCGCATAGCGCCGGCGGATCGCTGCCAACGACCGTGTGCATAGCTGGCGACAGGGTGGTGACCGGAGACGATGCGAGGGGTGCAAGCAGCGGCAAGGTGGGAAGGAGCCGCCGGGCGAAACGGATCAAGAGCCAGAGCCCGACGATGCCGCCCAGCAAAGAGGATGCGAGATCGAGTGGGCCGAGCGCGATCCGGTCCCAGAGGACGTGGCTTAGGGCACCGATCGCAGCGGAGAACGCGGTGATGTACCAACGCGGGCTACGGCCGAAGAAGGCGTAGCCGCGGAGGGCGGCTAGCAGGCGGAAGGTGAAGCCGGGAAGGGAAGCGCGAGGGTGAAAGGCGAAGGGGAGGTGGGTGGCCAGGACAGGGACGGACAGGCGGATGAGGGGGCAGAGGACCACGGTTGAGGGCAGGGCCCAGGCGAGGAACCAGGGCAGGGAATGCGCAACCTCCCACAGCGGCGGCATGGCGCGGGAGGGGCGTTCTAGCCGGGAACCGTCCAAAGCGTAAGCGAGATCGGGCGCCATCGAGCCGACCACTAGCGCGACACCGTCGAACCAGGCTGGGCGCCAGAACTTGAGCGGAAGCACCGCGGCGGCGTGTGCGGGGAAGGTGGCCGGCATTCCCCGCATGGTAGAGACCTGATCCACCGTCAGGGGGTGCGTGCGGAGCTTGATGGCGGCAGGAGACGGACACGGGCGAGGCCGAGCAGGCTCAGCGGATCGAGGTATGTCTCGCCCTGCCGCAAACCCCAATGCAGGCAAGGTTTCCCACAGCCGGCATGCCCGGTCGACAGCGTCCCGATCACGTCACCGGCGGCCACGATGTCACCGGCCGAGACCAAGGGCTTAACGGGTTCATAGGTGGTGCGGGTGCCGTTGGGGTGGGAGATGCTCACCAGCGGCCGCGAGGCGACCATGCCGGCGAACCAGACCACCCCGCCGGCCGCGGCCCGGACGAGCGACCCCGCTGGGGCCTCGATGTCGACCCCGCGATGGCCGGGCAGCCAAGGCCGCGGCGGAGGGTCGAAGGGGCGGACGATAGGGCCGGCGACGGGCCAGGCATAGGGACCGTCCAGGAGATCCAGGGAATTCAGAGACGAGGCGAGGGCGGTCGGCAGCGCGGCCGGAAGCCAAAGGGACGGCGCGGGGTTGGGCCGGGCGGCGGAGGTGGCGGGCAGGGCAAGCAGCAGGACCAGGAGCGGCGGGATGGCCGCGGCCAAGCGCGGCAGGCTCTTCTTCATAGGTCAAGGCTCGCCAGGACTCGGCTTGACTTCACCCGCCGGTTAGCAAGATCTGTGGATAACCAAAGGCCTGTGGACAACCGGTTGCGCTGCGCTAGAAACCGGCCTCCGTCGGCAGGGAGATGTCGGGCTTCTCCAGCTCCTCGACGTTCACATCCTTGAACGTCATTACGCGCACATTCTTGACAAACCGCGCGGGACGGTACATGTCCCACACCCACGCGTCGTGCATCTCGACCTCGAAGTAGACCTCGCCATCCGAGTTGCGCACGTGAAGATCAACCTGGTTGGCCAGATAGAAGCGGCGCTCGGTCTCGACGACGTAGGAGAACTGGCGCACGATATCGCGGTACTCCCGATAGAGCTGGAGCTCCATATCGGTCTCGTACTTCTCGAGATCCTCAGCGCTCATCCCACGTCCTCCTGCGGTTCAACCTCAGAAACCGTACCGCGCCGCTCGCCATCACGCGCGGTAAGCCACGTCGCGGCCACGTTCTTGTACGAGTACCGATGAACCGGTGACGGGCCGTACTCGGCGAGCGCCGCGCTGTGCTCGGGAGTGCTGTAGCCCTTGTGCTCCGCGAACCCGTACCGCGGGTAAACGGCATCGAGCTCCGTCATGATCCGATCCCGGGTCACCTTCGCCAGCACGCTGGCCGCCGCGACGCACGCCGCGACCTGGTCGCCCTTCCACACCGCCAGGCCGGGCACCCCGACCCCGTCCACGGGGAACCCGTCGGTCAGCACATAGCTCGGTCCCGGCACCAACTTTGCCAGCGCCCGCCGCATCGCTGCCACGTTTCCCACATGCAGTCCCCTGGAGTCCAACTCCGCCGGCGGGATGATCACCATGGCCCAGGTGACCGCGCACCCCACCACCTCGTCGTAGATCCGATCCCGGGCCTTCTCCGTCAGCAGCTTCGAGTCGGTCAGCCCCTCGATCTCACGCTTGTCCGGCAGCACCGCCGCCGCCGCCACGAGCGGCCCCGCGCAGGCCCCACGCCCAGCCTCATCGGCCCCGGCGACGACGGCGAACCCGCGCCGCCGCAGCGCCCGCTCGAGCATGTAGATGCCGCCGTCGCGTCTGAGGAGTGGTCGGCTCGGCGCTAGCAAGGCGAGATCCCCAATCTCTTCAGGACCGCCACCAGGTCCGGCGGGTAGAAGGCGTCATCGGTCTGTTCCAGCTCGGCCACCGACCACCAGTGATGATGGTCGATAGAGTCGGCCTCGTAGTCGTCGAACCCGGCGGTCGAAACCTCGAACCGCCGCGCCCGCACCACGTAGAACCGTTGCTCCTGCCGGTACTTCACCCCGTCAAAGGAGAAGAACGTCACATCATCATGCACCGGCTCGCCGATCTCGCTCAGCGGCACCCTCAGCCCGGTCTCTTCCCGCAGCTCACGCGCGGCCGCTTCGGCGAACGACTCACCGTCGTCGAGACCACCGCCCGGGGTGAACCAGTAGCGGATGTCCGGTTCGGCCGGATCGAGCCCGCGGAACAACAGCACCCGGTCATGCTCGTCGATCAGGAGCACCCGGGCGGCGACGCGTTGCCTCGGACCCATGCTTAGAAGCGTATGACGCTCTCAGCCCGCCGGAGCGGATGCGGGTACCCCTTCGAAGGTTTCCGGAACGGTCAGCCAATCCCACCGGTTGAACGGCCAGAACAGTACAAACGCCCGTCCGACCACGGCATCCTCCGGAATCGTCGCCAGCTGGATGTCCCCGTTGCTCGTCATGTAGTTCTGCAGCGAATCCCCCGAGGATTGGCGATGGTCACCCATCACCCACAGACGCCCGGAAGGGACCTCCACGTTGAACTCGTGCACCGAGGGCTTGTTCCCCGGGTAGATATAGGGTTCGTCGAGCGGGTGCCCGTTGACCTGGATCCGTCCGTTGGGATCGCAGCAGACCACGCGATCGCCACTGGTGCCGATCACCCGCTTGATGTAATCCTCGTGCTCCGGCTTGTTGCGCCATGCCTCAGGAGCCTCGAACACGATGATTTCGCCCCGCCCCGGCGACCTGAAGTCATAGACCAGCTTGTTGACAAGCACTCGATCATCAAGATCGAGGGTGTGCTCCATGGATCCGGACGGGATGAAGAACGTCTGGACGACGAACTGCCTCACCAACAGTGCCACCACTATGGCGACGCCCAACAGGATCGGCAGTTCCTTCCAGAACGAACCCTTGTTGCTCTTGGTCTGCTCGTCAATCACGCACGGAGCCTACGCGGCAAACCTGAGAACCACGATCACCGGGCACGTGTCGTTCGTCTATGCCCGCCTTCGGCGTTTGAAGGCAAAAGGCAGTAGTACGAAGGCACCCCCAGCCGTCACCCCGTCGAAGACCTCCTGGCGGGCCAACGTGCCCCAACGCGAGAACGGCGTCGCGATCGCCATCGCCTTGCCGATCACGTTGGCGATCGGCACCGGACCTTGGCAGCGCGAGTCCTGCGACACCCGCCGGTGGTCGCCGAGCACGAACAACATACCGGGCTCCACTTTGACCGGTGCGAAGTCGCGCGTGGCGCAACTCTTGGGAGCCGGTTGGCCCCGAACGGAATCGCGGGTCACGTAGGGCTCGGAAATTGGCACGCCGTTGACGTAGATCCGACCGCTGACGGGGTCGCAACAGGACACTTCATCACCGGGTACCCCGATGACGCGCTTGATGTAGTCCTTCTCCCCCGGCTGGGAGATCCCGATCAGGTCACCGACGGTGCGGCCGAGCTTGGAGAAGAAACCGGCGTCGGGGTCGATCCGGTTTTCCACAGCCGTCCACGACTCGGGGCCCTTGAAGACGATGACCTCGCCGCGCTCCGGGTCTCGGAACTCGTAAACAACCTTGTTCACGAGCACCCGGTCGCCGACTAGCAGCGTGTCCTCCATCGACCCGGAGGGGATGTAGAACGCCTGGAGCAGGAAGCTTCGGATCAGCACCGCGAGGCAGAACGCCACCACCAGCAACAGGGGCAGTTCTTGCCATAGGGGCATGCCTTTGCGTTTGGATCGGCGCTCGCGGCGCGGCCACTGCTCACCGGTGAAACCATCGTCCGTCCGGTTGGTTGGCATGATCGTCACATTGTCCGCCCTGAGTGAGAGAGTCGGCGGAAAGCCTAGAACCTGACACAAAAAATGGGCACCCTTCAGGTGCCCATTTTTTGGTCAAGAAGCCATTACGCCGACTTCGTCTGGCGCAGCTCCTTGATCTTGGCCTTCTTGCCGCGCAGTTCGCGCAGATAGTAGAGCTTGGCGCGGCGGACGTCACCGCGGGTCACGACCTCGATCTTGTCGAGCTGTGGGCTGTGGATGGGGTAGGTGCGCTCGACGCCGACACCGAAGCTCAGCTTGCGGACCGTGAAGGTCTCGCGCAGGCCCGAGCCCTGGCGGCGGATGACGACGCCCTGGAAGATCTGGACCCGGGACCGGTTGCCCTCGACCACCCGTGCAAAAACCTTGACGGTGTCACCGGGACGGAAACTGGGAACGTCGGTCCTCAAAGAAGCGGCATCCACCGCGTCCAGCGTGTTCATCGCTACATCCTTTAAATGGATTTGGGCATTTCTGACTCAACGGCCGCACACAAATGCTGAGTCCTCGTCACGCCAAGCGGCAGACGGCAACCTCACTACTTTGCCACACCATCATCTGGTACCGGAAACCCGGCCTCCCGCAACAGAGCGACGTCACGTTTGTCGAGCGCCCCCTCGCCAAGGGCACCAAGCAGATCCGGCCGCCGGGCGGCCGTGCGCAGCAGCGACTGATCGCGGCGCCACCGCGCGATCCTGCCATGATCCCCCGACCTCAAGATCTCAGGGACCTCCCGCCCGCGCCACGAGGCCGGCTTGGTGTAAACGGGCGTCTCCAGCAGCCCGTGCGCATGCGACTCGTCCAGGAGCGACTCCGCATTGCCCAGCACACCAGGAAGCAACCGCGTGATCGCCTCGAGCATCACCAGCACCGCGACCTCGCCCCCGAAGAGCACGTAATCGCCGAGCGACACCTCGAGCCCGCCGTACTCGTCGATCACGCGCTGGTCTATGCCCTCATACCGCCCGCAACCGAAGATCAAGTCCTGTTCGCCAGCGAGCTCGGCCGCCATCGAGTGGCTGAACGGCCGCCCCGATGGCGAAGGAATGATCAACCTCGCGCTTGACGCCCCAAGCGCGTCAAGGGCTTCCCCCCACGGCTCCGGGCGCATGACCATCCCCGGGCCGCCCCCATAGGGCGTGTCGTCCACGGTGCGATGCACGTCGTGCGTCCAGTCCCGCAGGTCGTGGATGCTCAAGTCGAGCGCGCCCTGCGCCCGCGCCTTCCCGATGAGCGACAGCTCCAGCGGGACGAAGTACTCCGGGAAGATCGAGACGATTTTGACCCTCATCAGAGGTCCAGCAATCCGCCGGGCGGGTCGATGATCACCTTGCCGCCGGCCAGATCCACCGTCGGCACGATCTCCCGCACGAAGGGGATGTACCCCGTCCGCCCGTCAGAAAGCGGCACCACCAGCAGATCCGACGCCGGCGCGTGCTCCACCCGCCGGATCACACCGATCGAAACCCCAGTGGTGTCAACAACCTCCAGCCCCACCAGCTGATGGTCGTGGAACTCCTCCGGGTCCTCCGGCGCCTCGATCGACTCGGAGTCGACCTCCAACTCCTGCCCGCGCAGCGACTCGGCCGCCTCGCGGTCCGGCACCTCCTGGAACGTCACGATCAGCCGCCCCAGATGCGGGCGCGCCGAGGCAACGGTCAGTTGGGAGGGACCGGCTACCAGGACCGCCCCCTCCCGGAAACGCCGTTCGGGCTCGTCCGTGCGCACGTTGACGATGACCTCGCCGCGGATGCCGTGCGGGCGGACGATCTGGCCGACTGTCAACAACACAGCTGTCAGAACGAGTCGACGATGTCGACCCGGATGCCCTTGCCGCCGACCGAGCCGATCACCTGCCGCAGCGCGCGGGCCGTGCGCCCGCCCCGACCGATGACCGTGCCAAGATCCTCGGGGTGCACGCGAACCTCGAGCCGGGCACCACGACGGTTGTCGATCAGACGCACCCGGACGTCGTCCGGGTGGTCCACGATCCCCTTGACCAGGTGCTCCAGCGCGGGCCGGAGAGAGGCGTCAGCCCTGCTGCTCGTCGCCGGCCTCAACAGCCGTCTCCTCTGCAGCAGCGTCGGCCTTGGGCTCGTCGGCCTTGGGCTCCTTGGGCTCCTCGGCCTTGGGCTCCTCGGCCTTGGGCGCTTCGGCCTTGGGCTCCTCGGCCTTGGGCTTGGGCTCCTCGGCCTTGGGCTTGGGTGCTTCGGCCTTGGGCTCGTCGGCCTTGGGCTTGGGTGCTTCGGCCTTGGGCGCTTCGGCCTCAGCCTTGGGCGCTTCCGCCTTGGGCTCGGCCCTCTTCTCGGCCTTCTTGGCCGGTGCCTTGGGCGCCTCGAGCCCCGCGGCCGCCTGGGCCTCGGCCTCATAGGTGGCCTTGCGGTCGGCCTTGGGCGCCGCCACCTTCAGCGGCTCGGCGGGCGGGGGCAGACCCTTGAACCGCTGCCAGTCGCCGGTCTTGGACAGGATGGCCAGCACGGGCTCGCTCGGCTGCGCGCCGACGGACAGCCAGTACTGCACCCGCTCGGAGTTGACCTCGATGCGCGAGGGATCCTCCTTCGGGTGGTAGACGCCGATGAACTCGATCGCCTTGCCGTCGCGCTTGGTGCGCGAGTCGGCGACGACGATCCTGTACTGCGGGTTGCGGATCTTGCCCATCCGCAGAAGCCGGATACGAACGGCCACTTTGTTTTCG
>Ga0075428_100003265_pt1 | contig 17750 bp, 15 predicted proteins | sample RhiMetdeltSRZDD2_FD_75291 | JGI IMG/M metagenome (GOLD analysis project Ga0075428, IMG submission 75291) | Populus rhizosphere microbial communities from Tennessee, USA - Rhizosphere MetaG P. deltoides SRZDD2 | ecosystem: Host-associated > Plants > Roots > Rhizosphere > Soil | place: USA... | reverse complement strand
AGCGTCTTACCCTTGTAGAAGGATTCCTGCGCCGAAACCGGCGCCGAGAGAAATAATGACAGCGCGCCAAGCACCAGGCAGGATCTGAGTTGTCCCATGAGATCACCCGATAGATGAGTCACAGGTAGAACACAGCACGGAATGCACCGTCAAGCGACCGCCGCCATAATGTTCGCATCTTCCGGCAGGCCAACACTGCACTAGTCCGCAGCATCAATCCTATTTACTTGTTCCTCCCCAGCTCTTTCTGCGCTTCGCGCAGCAAACTCATGTCGGCAACTTCTAAATTGGACACCGCGCGATCGATTTTCATCGCTTCCCGTCCCTGATCGATCACGAGCTTCAAACCAGCGCTCATGGATCTGCTCCACTTCACACTTGAGACCGAGAGCGTATATTTCCGTCGATGCCGCCAGCGTGCCTACCGTCACCGGCATGGTGTATCGTCTCCCCTTTACGTCGATCACGTTCTCGAATTGAAACGCCTCGCGCTGTTTCTCTTCCAGGCCACGAAACTGCAAACGCACCAGCGGCATGAGCTGCGTGTCTTTGTTGATTTGTTTTTTGATCCGAAAAAGCTTGTCCCGCTCTTCGAGCACTTTTAAATGCTCGCGCACGTCTTTGTAGTAACCGGCCATGACGATCTCCTTTTGAATCGAACGGGATATTAGCCTAAAGACTAGAAGTGAACAGAATCAGCCTGTCATCCGAAGTTATAAATGCAATGACAGCGGAAGCAACGAGCTGTTTTACAATTGCGATAGCTCACTCTGTCATTTCGACCAAAGGGAGAAATCCTTCCGAGCTATCTCGGAAAGATTCCTCACATTCGTTCGGAATGACAGACGCTGCCAAGAATAAGACAACCCCATAAAAAAGATTGCAACACGACCGCTAATGGGTTCCGAACGGCTCGAACTCTTCCATCAACTACAGATCCAGCGTATTTGGCGCGAACAATTCTTCCAGCGGCATTTTCCGATCCGCCAGCCCCTGCTCGTAGAGGTATGTCGCCAGCGTCTCGACAACGTGGCGATTTTTTTCCAAACCGTACGGCCACGGATCGTCGCCGAGAATCTTCTGCTGCTCTTCCACCGGCCCGCGAAACCAGGCGAGGCTGATCTTATACGGCGACAGGTCTTTCAACCGTGCGTAAGCGTCTTCCTTCGCCCGTTGGAATGCTTTAAACAGGCTGCGCGCGATCCAGGGGTGCTCTTCCCACACGTCTTGTCGCAGCGCGACGGAATGCATGATCGGGAAAATGCCGGTTCTTTTGAAATACTCCGCTTCGACCTTAGGCGAGTCCTCGAACAAACGCCGGATATGCGCCGGTGGATCGAACAACGACGGGAACAAACTGGGAACCATGATGGCGTCCAACTCGCCGTCGAAAAACATCTGGTCCGGTTTTCGACCGGGAGCGATGCGCTTGACTTGATAGCGTTTCGGCAGCTCTATCGCTGTCCGCGGATGCGGCGTCCAGAGGTGCCACTCGATGTCATCGAGATTGACACCGTAATCGTGTTGCAGCATGCCGCGCATCCACACAGTCGCCGTTTGTTGAAACTCTCCCAAGCCGACCCGCTTGCCCATTAGATCTTTCGGCTCGCGAATGCCGCTTTTCGTGTTGATGAAAATGTACGAATGGCGAAACGCCCGCGCCGGAAAGACGGGAATCGCCGTCAGCGGTTGTCCCATCGTCCTTGCCGTGATGTACGACGACAACGAAATCTCCGAAGCGTCGAAGTCGTAATAATTCAGCATGCGCGTCCAGATTTCGAGGTGCGGCAGCACCAACCAGTTGAGGTCTATCCCCTCAGGCTTGATGGAGCCATCGATCAACGGATGCGTCCGATCATAGTCGCCGCAGGCGATGGTGAGTTGAAGTACCATGTTTGCTCCTTACGATTCGCTCACCACGAAGCACACGAAGGACACGAAGATTTCGGGCAGTGATATTTATGTTTTCCCAACTTCGTGATCTTCGTGGCCTTCGTGGTGAAAGCTTCCTTACGACAATTTATCAGACCACTTCGTTAGAATTCTGTCGCGCAGCTCTTTGCTCGAACGCGATACCTGCGGAAACACGTCCTTCCACTCGTAAGGCCGCGTCGCGTCGATGATCGCGCGCGAGTTGAACCCCTTTTTGTCTTTGTGAATGATCGGATCCAACGGGCCGCTCCAGCAGCGGCGCAGTATTTCGATATCCACCGACGGATCGGAGCGCGTGCACACAGCCCATAAAACTTCGTTCAGATTCGTCGGATCGATATCATCGTCCACGACTACGGTGTAGCGACCCAAATAAGCGGCCGCGTGACATTCGGTCGCGATCAACCCAGCCTGCCGCGCATGGCCCGGATAACGCTGCTTGATCGAAACGACCAGAAACAAATACGCCGCGCCCGCCGCCTCGTGGTACCACACGCCGCGCACGTCCGGCACGCCGGCGCCTTCCAAATCGTCCCACACCAGCGCGGCTTTGAGCGGCGCGCGCCATTTGCGCGTGTAGCCCAGCAGAATCGGATCGTTCCTATGCATCACGTTGTGAATTTTGACAATCGGTTCCGGCCGCGACGAACTGCCGTAATATCCTGTCCATTCGCCGAACGGCCCTTCGATTTTTTCAGGTCCCGGCACGCATTCGCCTTCCAGAACAATTTCCGCCGTGACGGGAATCGGCAGGCCGGTGAATTCACCGCGAATGACGTCCACTGGCTCGCCCTGAATGCCGCCGATGAAATCGTACTCGCAAACTCCGTACGGCACTTCGAGCGCGCCGGCGAGAAAGATCAAAGGATCATGTCCCACCGAGATCGCAACTTTGAACGGCTCGCCGCGCGCGAAGGCTTTGTCGCGATGGATGCGGCCATGCCGTCCCGGGGCAATATAGAACCCCACCGTGTTCTCGTCATGAATCATCACCCGAGCCGTGCCCAGGTTGGTCCAGCCCTCTTCCGGATCGTGGGTAATATTGACGCTGCCGGTGCCGATATACCGGCCGCCGTCGAGCTCGAACCAGCGCGGCGTAGGGAACGACAGAATGTTCACATCTTTGCCGCGTTGAATATTTTCCAGCACCGGCCCGTCGCGCACCACACGCGGCGGAATATGCTTCAACTCCTTCGACCGGCGACGCCATTCGGAGACGAATTCCATGGAGCTCAGATTCTGCGGCATGCCGAGACTGAGCCCGAGCCGCTTCGTCGAACCCAACGAATTGACCAGAACGCGATAACCCTTCGGATAGCCTTTGACGGAATCAAACAAGACCGCAGGCGAACTACCGCGTTCGTTGACGATATCGGCGACACCGCCGATCTCCAAATCCCAATCCGCCCCTTCGATGGTTCTGATCTCGCCCAATGCATCGGCTTGCTTGAGCCAACTTCTCATGCCGTCTGGTTGTTTCATGATTCACCACAACTCCGTTTCCAGCGGTTTCAATCGCTCCAAAGGTTCCAATGGCTATTTGAATTCTTCACCAAACACCTGGAACCCTTGAACGATTGGACCTTCTTGAGCGGTTATTTTAATTCTTTTTGCACTTCCCGTAGCAGCCGCAGATCCATCACTTTCGACAGCGGCGTTTCCTCCTTGAGCGCCATGCGCTCGGTTTCTCGCTTCAGCGCGTCGCGAATGCCTTTTTCATCCATGCCGCCGTCCTTCGAAAAAGCCGGCAACATGGATTTGTAAAGCTCGGTGGCTGCGGCGGAATCGACGCTCCACTCTTTACTGATAAATTGAATGGAATCGGCCGGCCTCTGCTGGATAAAGCGTAGACTCTTGATCGTGGCCGCCAACATCCTTCGCACGAGCTCGGGCCGTTCTCGAATCATTCGATCGGCCGTTCCGAGGCCCGAGAGCGACTGCTCGACGTAATCACCGAAATAAGCCAAGGTTCGATAACCCATCTGCGTCGCCATTGCGTTGAACGGGGGCGACAACACTCCCGCATCAACGGTTCCCGCTTTCATCGCGGTGAGAATATTCGCGGTCGTGCCGGTACCGATAAACGCCACCTCTCGATCCGGCGTCAGACCGTTCTTAGTTACTAAGAAACGAGCGAGCGTATCTGTGGATGAGCCAATGGCCGTAATACCGATGATTTTGCCTTTGAGTTCCGCCATTGACTTGATCTCGGGCTTCGCCATCAGCCAAAACGAAGGTTTCGTCGTAAGGAAGCCAACAACTTTGACCGGTAAGCCGCGCGCCGCGCCGGCCATCACCTGCGACTGGGCGCCGGAGAAATCGATATCTCCCGTCGTCAGCGCCGTCACCTGAATCGTCGAAGCGACGAGAACCAACTGCAGATCGATACCCTCGCCCTGAAACATCCCTTTGTCGCGTCCGATGGTAATGGGCAGGTAATTCAAACTTTTTGCCGGGTAAGCAAAGCGAACTCGATCGGCGGCCAGGCTTTCAGCCGGGTTAAAAACACTAACGAGCAGTAGACTTATAACTATAAATATCATCCGCTGGTTTCCTTATCATCTGCTGTTTGAAAAAGGCGGCGAAGGGAAGCATCCTTCAGTATTAGCGCATGCCCAACTCATGCAACGATTCCCTGAGCATGCCGAAATCGACGATTTTGCCGACCGGGACCGTCTCCTTCACCTGTTGCTCTTGGCGCGCGCGCTCGATGTCGCTCGCCAAAACTCGCTCAGACACTATGCCGTTGAGGCTCATGCCTTTCACGTAAATGTCATAGGAAGCTTGCGCAATGCCAGGTTCTAGTTTCAGCCAATTTGCAATCACGCGCACGCTTTCCGTTTTGTTGCTTCTTATAAAATTCTGCGCCTTCAAGAGCGCGCGCAACATTCTCTTGACCTGAGCCGGCTTGTCTCTGAGCGTGTCGACGTGCAGTGCCAGGCCAGAGACGCTGGTCTCGAAAACATCGGCGGCAGTGATCAGACGGACAAAGCCTTTGCTTTCGGCCTCGAAATTAAACGGCGGCGGCACGATCGCCGCGTCCAGTTTCCCGGTGAGCAAGGCCTGCAACCTCTGTCCACTGCCCGACACCTGAAATGCCTGCACGTCCTTTTCCAATTCCAGTCCCGCCTGCCGGAGCATCGCGCGCAGCATGAATTCAGTGGAATCGCCGTAGCCGGCGAAGCCGATCACTTTGCGGCGCAGATCAACCAACGACTTTACTTCAGGCTTGGCCACTAAGACATGGAGCGGGCGACCATTGAAATAGATAACCACTTTGAGCGGCAAGCCTTTGACCGCGCTACGCAGGCCGGCGCCCACCGCCGTGGTATAGCCGATCTCCTTGGTCGTTACGGCAACGATCCCAATGTTGGTCGCAATGCGGATGATCTCGGCATCGATGCCCTCTTCACGAAAAAACCCCCTTGCGTAAGCCACCTGGGGCGCGATGAAACTCAACGATAGGCTCGGCATGCCGATGCGGACTTTCTCCAGCGTCTGTGCCGCGCTGAATTCTACGCGTGCCCACGTCAGGCCAAAAACTACAAGGAACAGAAACGTCGCGCTAAGCTTATTACTAAGGCTTGACACGCGATACCTGCGGGCGTCATTCCGGCACCCGCTGAAATCCAGGTGCTGTGATTTCATCCTTCGATTGGATGTCTGGATGCCGCCCTTCGCCAACATGATGGCTTTTGGCCCGCTATTTGTTTTCATTTCCGCTGAAGGCCGTTCTCGCTTCAGTCCCATAAAAATATTCAATCGATCCGTCATCGTGCCTTAATCCCCAAATCTTTTTGCGCTTCTCGCAGGAGTGTCACATCTGCAACCTCGGCGGCCGAAACCTGCCGCGTTAGCTTGGCATCCTTCATGGCTGCTTCGATCACCGCCTGCAGCCCGTCCTCGGGAATGCTGCCGTCCGCGTTGAAAACTCGCACCACGGAATCATAGGAGAGGCTGGCATTTTCTTTCGACGTTCGACTCCATTCCGTCAGCGTCTGGATCGAACCGTCGCGGTTGCTGCGAATGTAACGATTGGCCTTGATGAGCGCTTTAATGACTCGTTTGACCTCGTCGGGCTTATCGCTGAGTTTCTTGACGTTGGCTCCCAGTCCGACGAAGGGAAAGTTAAACAGCTCATAAGCTCTCGCCAACACGCGAAACGCGAACTTTCGCCCTTCCACATCCGCCGGCGGCGAGATCACGATAACGTCGACGATGCCTTCCTTCAGCGCGGTAAACCGTGCTTGATCGGCGCCCAGAGCGATTATTTTCATGTCCTTTTCGGGATCGACGCCCGAATACCTGAGCATCATCCGCGCCGCCACATCGGCCGTGGCGCCGAAGGTGCTCACTCCGAGGGTCTTGCCTTTGAGCTCCTTGACGGCCTTGAACTCCTGACGAGCCAGCAACATCTGCGTGGGGCTGTCGAGGAAACTTGCCACGACTCTGACCGGCAAACCGCGCATCGCCGCACGCACCACCGAGCCGAAGATTGTCGTGTAATCGATGTCTCCGGTGGCCAGCGCCGTCACCGAGATATTGGCGTTCATCCGGATGACTTCCGCGTCGATGTCTTCCTCTTTGAAAAATCCGCGCTTGAGAGCCACGGCGGGTGTGAAGAAAGCGGCGTCCAAGCTCGATACCGAGATTCTGACTTTGTCGGCGGCATTGGCGACCTCGCCGAGAAACCAAGCGACTAGAATAAAGAGCGGAACGGATATTCCTAGTCGGGTTTTGATTTTTCTCATCGTCCTTTGATCCCCAGCTCTTTCTGCGCTTCCCGGAGCAAGGTCGTATCGGCAACCTCCCCCATCGCAACTTGGCGGGTCAGCTTAGTTTCCTTGACCGCCTGATCGATGACCGTGAGGAGACCGTCCTCCGGGATGCTCCCATCGAGATTATAAACTTTGAACGCGGAATCGTACGCGGTCGCCGCCAACGCCGGCGTGGTCCGGCCCCAGTCTACGAGCGTCTCAATCGTGCCTTCGCGGTTCTGGCGGATGAAACGATTTGCCTTGATCAATGCCTTAATCGTTCGTTTAATCTCATCGGGCCGTTCTTTGATTTTCCGCGTATGCGTCCCTAATCCGACGAAAGGAAATCTGAAAAGCTCGTAGGCTCGCGCGATGATGTTAAACCCGAGCTTTCTCGCTTCTTCGTCGGCCGGCGGCGATATCACCGCCGCTTCCACTATGCCCTCTTTCAATGCAGATAACCGAGCTGCGGCGGGTCCCAATGCAACGACCTTAATTTCTTTTTCCGCGTCGACGCCAAAGTGCTTGAACATCATCGTCGCCGCGACGTGGTCGGTAGCGCCATACGCTTGAATGCCGAGCGTTTTTCCTTTGAGATCCCTGGCGGATTTGAAATCGGACCGCGTGATGAGCGCATGCGTCGAGCCATCGATCAAGCTGGCGACGACTTTCATGGGCAAGCCGCGGATCGCGGCACGCACGACTGAGCCGAAGATCATGGTGTAATCCGTGTCGCCGCTCGCGAGCGCTGTGATCGCCACGTTACCGTTCATGCGAATGACTTCGGCTTCCAATCCTTCCTCTCTGAAAAAGCCTCTTTTAACCGCCAAACCCGAAGGCAAAAAGCTCATGTTAAAATTGGTCACGGAAATACGAATCTTATCGGCGGCTATCGCGCAACTAGGCGGCGCGCCGGCCAGTGCAACGAGAGACAACACCGCGAGAACCAAATTTTTCATCAGGGAAGGAAGCCTTTCACTTCTGGTATTCTTGAGCAGCTTCGAGAATCGATTGCGCGATGGCGCCGTAGGCGCCACAGCGGCAAATGTTGCCGCTGAGCCATTCGGCAATCTGTTCGCGGGTGGGATGCGGATTTTCAATCAACAGCGCCTTCGCCGCCATGATTTGCCCCGGCGTGCAGTAACCGCACTGCGCGCCGATATTGCGGATAAAGGCTTCTTGGAGCGGATCTAGTTCGTCGCCAAGCGCAACGCCTTCGATGGTGATCACGGATTTTTGGTGCGCCTCGAACGCCAGATAGTTGCACGAGCTCATCGGTTGGTTGTCGACCAGCACCGTGCAGGCGCCGCACACTTCGGATTCGCAGGAGCGCTTCGTCCCGGTGAGATGCAGCCGGTTACGGAGAAGCTCCAACAGAGTTTCTTCGATCGCCACTGCGCCCGACCAAGGTGCGCCGTTCACTGTGAGAGATGCGTTAAAAGTCTTTTTAAGATCGCTAGCCATTGCCATTTTGCCCCGCCTGCTCCAGCGCATCTGCCAGCATGACGCCCGTCATGTACAGCTTGTAGTCCGCGCTGCCCAAAAGATCATCCACCGGACGCAGCAAAGCGCGCAGATATTTTGTTTCCTCGCTCAGAATGCGCCTGGCGTCGTTCAGTTTGGCGCCGCTAAGTTTGCGCTCAAGCTCAGTCAAGCGCTCGGCTTTCGGCCCGACGCAGCCGACTGCCAAGCGCACTTCTTCGATCACGCCGTGTCTCATAGCTGCGCCAACCGCCACGCCGAGGGTCGGGCGTTGATACCGATGCAGCCGCTGATAGACGCTTTTCATACCCGCAGGCAACCGGGGAATTTCGACCTCAAGGAGAAGGTCCCCCGCTTCGAGAGCCGTCGCGTACATATCCACGAAAAAGTCGCTGAGCGCCACGCGCCGTTCGCTGTTTTGGTTTCCGGTGGCAAGCCAAGCGTCATGAATGAGCAAGACGGTTCCGGGATCAGAGTGAGGATCGTTGAAAGCGAGATTGCCGCCGAGGGTTCCCTGATTTCTGACGCGCACGTTCGCGACCTGCGATTCGGCGTAAGCCAACGCCGGCGCATGCTCGCGCACAAGCGCGCTGTTTTCCAACGCGTGGTGCGTGACGCAAGCGCCGATCCGCAGCACACCATTGTCCATTTCAAGTCGATGCAGCCGTTCGATTCGCTTGACGTCGACTAACACTTCCGATTGCAGTAACCCGTTACGCAGCAGCAACAGCAACTCCGCGCCGCCAGCATAGATTCTGGCCTTGTCGCCGAGCTCCGCGAGCGCTTGAGAAGCCTCTTGCACGGTCGTCGGCTGGAAAAGCTCAAGTGATCCAATCATTCGTATCTCGCCATCTAATATTTTGTGTAGGGGTAACCCCCTGTGGTTGCCCCAGAACGGGCAGGCAGGGCGCCCGCCCCCACGGCCATCAGCCGTTTGCCGATTTGATGCTCAGATTTTTCCCATCGCCCGGAGAATTTTTTCCGGCGTGATCGGCAGAGACCGGATGCGCACGCAGAGCGCATCATATACGGCATTGCCGATGGCGGGCCCGACGGTCACGATCGATGTTTGCGCCATGCCTTTGGAACCGAAGGGCCCCGGACCGTCGCCCTTCTCCAGCATCGAGGAGTAAAAATTTTCTGGAATATCTTTCATCACCGGCAGGCGATACTGGAAAGGGTCGCCGTTTTGAAACTGCCCGTCCTGATAGATCGTCTCTTCGAAGAGCGCATGGCCGAACCCCATCACCGCGCCGCCGTCCGCTTGCGCCTTGGCGGAAGGATAGTGAATCGCTTTGCCCGCATCAGCGATCACGGCATAGCCAAGAATGCGCAGCTCGCCAGTGTCACGGTTTACTTCGAGGTCGACGGCGGCGCCGCTCGGCGCCCAATGGTCCATGCCGGCGAAGGCCGAATCCTTTACCATGGGCGGCGTGCTATGGTAGCCGATCGCTTTCAAAACCACCCCGCCGCCGATGAGCCGAATAATTTCAGCAATGGAAAAACTGGTTTCGGCCCAGCAAAGCCGTCCTTCAATCAATTGCCACTCTTCCGGCTTGCCGCCCTTCGCTTGTGCCGCTAGTGAAAAAAGCTCTTCCTTGAGCTTGCCGCAGGCGCTCTGTACGGCGTTGCCCATCTGCATGGTTGTGCGCTGGGCGCTGACGCCGGCAAACGGCAAATTCACTGCCGTGTCCGGCGTGCGCACCTGAATCTGGCTCTGCGGAATGCCCAAGGTTTGCGCCGCCACTACGCTGAATAGATTGTGCGTGCCCTGGCCGATTTCCGGCGCATTGTGTTGAATCGTGACGATTCCGCGCGCATCCATCGTCGCCAACGCATAGGCTCGGCCGCCGCCTTGTGATCCATGGCGCAAGCTCAACGCCATGCCGCGTCCACGCGCCCAGCGCGAGCCGCCGGTTTCATTGCCCGATCTTAAGTTTGCTTTGCCGTCCCAACCGATGCCCGCGATCGCTTCCGCCATCAAGTCGAGATAATCGGTGTCCATGCGCGGCGTGCCTTGGCAAACGAAATCGCCGCGCAGCAGAACATTCTTCTTGCGAAACTCGTAGGGATCGATCCCCATCTGACGCGCCACGCAGTCCATGGTGCACTCAATGCCCCATGTCGTTTGTACCTTGCCCGTGGCGCGGGTGTGGCCGGCGGGAACTTTATTGGTGTAAACGCAGCGGCCCTTGATGCGCAAATGCGGAATGCGATAGCAACCCCAGGCGGAAATCACGGAATTGTGCGCCGCGGTAGCGCCACCGGTGGTATACGCGCCGGTGTCGACGATAAGATCGACGTCGAGCGCCGTGATCGTGCCATCGGCTTTCACGCCGACTCGGGCTTTGAAGACCTCCGCGTGCCGCGAGTTCTGCCGGAAGCTAGACTCCGCTGAAGGCACTAAGCGCACCGGCCGGCCGATTCTGCGTGAAAGTAACAGCGCCGCAAAGTGCGCCGGCGTCGGTATCTTCGCACCGAAGCCGCCGCCGACATAAGGCACGCGGAGACGCACCTTGTCCGGTTCCAGACCGAGAAAGTGCGCGAACTCCGCCGCATCGCGCGTCGGCGAGGCGGTCGGCAACCAGACGTTCACTTCGCCGTTCACGTAGTGCACCAGACAGCCGCCCACCGATTCCATCGGATGGTGAAACATCGACGGCGACGAGTAGGTTTCTTCGAAGATGCGCTCCGCTTGGCGGAAGCCCTCTTCGATGTCACCCCAGGTCAAGCTATCTTCCACCAACAGATTGCTGCCGCGCTCCTCGTGCAGGATCGGCGCTCCGGGCGCCAGCGCTTCGAGAGCGTCGAAAACCGCCGGCAGCGGCTCATACTCGACGTGGATTTTTTTCAGCGCGCGCTCCGCGCTGCGCAGATCTTCGGCGACGATAACCGCGACGAGATCGCCGTCAAAGCGCACTTTATCGATGGCGACAAAATCCTGATCGTCGGCGATTTTTAAATGCTCGTGCGGCGTCACTTTTAACCTGGGGTTCGCACCATCGAGGTGCTCCCGATCGACAATGGCCAAGACGCCGGGCATTTTTAATGCTTCGCTGGCATCGATGCTCAGAATTCTTGCGTGGGAGTAGGGGCTCATCAGCGTCGCGCCGTAGGCCGTGTTCGGCAGGTCCGGCAGATCCTCGACGTATTGCGCCCGACCGGTGACCTTGTCCTTCAAGTCAATACGCGGTGCCGTGCCTGAAATTTTGGAGCCTTCGACTTTGCTCAGGACCGGTTTTGGATTTTCGATTTTGGATTGCATTTCGATCACTGTAGGGGTACGCCCCTGTGCGTGCTTTCGTTCGGGCGACCACAGGGGGTCGCCCCTACAACAAATAATTATGAAATTGAATTGTATTTCTCTTCAACCCTTGCTGATCGCCTGCCAAACGATGCCCGGCGTCAAGGGCACGCCGAGCAAACGTTTGCCGACCGCCGCAAACACCGCATTCCCCACTGCCGGCGCCACCGGGAGAATGCCGCCCTCGCCCATTCCCTTGGCGCCGTAGGGTCCCGGACCGCCTTCTCCCTCCATGATGAAAGTTTTGAATGTCGGTGGAACGTCGTTGAAAGTCGGCAGCCGATAATCGATGAGGCTGCCATTGACGAGCTGACCATCCTGATAAACGAGATCTTCGAACAACGCCTGACCGAGACCGAAAACCGCCGCGCCCTCGTCTTGCGCATGGCATTGCAGTGGATTGATCATCTTCCCCGCGTCGGTCAGAGACACATAGCGCAAAACTTTCACCTCACCGGTTTCAGTATCGACTTCCACTTCCGCCGCGCCGAAACCGATTTCCCAGAACGGTGAGGGATAGCCGAGCGGAACATTCTCGTCCTTGCCGATCTTGAAATAACCGCGACCCCAGATCTCCCCTTCCGAGTCGCGGAAGTGTCGCTGCATGACTTCGCGAAAGCTGAGCTTTTGCTCGCCACACGTGGCCATACCGTGCTCCAAGCGAATTGCCCCGGCCGGCGCTTTTAAGACCGCGCTCGCCGCTTCGAGAAACTGCCGGCGCGCGTCGCGCGCGGCTCTTTGCACGGCTTGTCCCATGATCGAGGTCGCGCTGCTCGCGTTGGTGCCTTTATCGAACGGTGTGGAGTGCGTATCCAAAGCGGCCACGCGCACTTCGTCCGTCGGCACCGACAATTCCTCGGCGACGACCTGCAAAAAGGCCGTACGCATGCCTTGACCGACTTCCACGGACCCGGTGGCGAGCAGCACGCTGCCGTCGTTGAAAATCGTCACCGCCGCGTTCGCCGGTTTGTTGGTGCCGCCGCCGTCCTTCATCGCCGTAGCGATGCCGATCCCGCTTTTTTTCGATCCGGAATTCTGTTGGCCATTCGGCCGCGCATCCCAGCCGATCGCTTGCGCGATGCGCTTTAAGCCCGTTTTGAGATCGCAATCGATGGGCGTATCACTGTGGGAAAAGCTCTCGCCCTTGTCGAGCAGGTTCTTCATTCTAATTTCGAACGGATCGATGCCGAGCCGCTCGGCGATCATGTCGGCATGCGTTTCGTAAGCAAACGCCACTGGCGGTCCGCCGAAACCGCGAAACGCGCCGGCGGGAACCGTATTGGTATAAACGGAGTAAGCGTTGGTCAGGAGATGCGGAATCCGGTAGGGACCATGCGCACGATAACCGGCTTTTTCGGTCACCGACGGGCCGGAGTTGGCGTAAGCACCGCCGTTTAAATAAACCTCGCAGTGGCGCGCGACAAACGTGCCATCATTCTTCACGCCGGTTTTGATCGTGATCTTGGCTCGCGGCTGGCAAATCGTTCTAAACGTCTCGTCGGCGCCGAACGCCAACTTTACGGGCCGGCCGATCATGCGCGAGAGACAGGCCGCGATGCCTTCGGTCTTGATGCCACTCTTGGCGCCGTAACCGCCGCCAACGTAGGGAACGATCACGCGCACCGCGCTGAAAGGCAAACCGAAGACGCGCGCGAGTTCTTGTCGCACCGGAAACGGGCTTTGGGTCGCGCTCCACACCGTTAGGACATCGCCTTCGAACTGCGCCACGCAGACGTGCGGCTCGATCGGATAGTGCTGAGCGCTGGGAAAATAGAAACTGTCTTCGAAGATCTGATCGGAATCCTGAAAGCCATGTTCGATATCGCCGCGCTCGTGGCGAAAATGAAAACAGATGTTGCTCTGATCGTGGACGATGTGTTTACCGCCGCGGCCGTAACCGGGGTCTTTGCGGTTGTCGAGCTTCTCGTGCACCAGCGGCGCATTATCCGCGAGCGCTTCTTCGACGGTGTAGATCGCGGGAAGTTCGTCATAATCGACTTCAATCAGCCGCACCGCCTCCTCTGCAATAGTACTATCGGTCGCCGCAACCGCGGCGACCATATCACCGACGTAGCGAACTTTTTCACTGGCAATGATCTGTTGATCTCTGACGTAAGCCCCAAAAGAATTGCTGATGAGATTCAAATTGTCGCGGGTCAGGACTCCGAGCACACCCGGCATCGCAGTCGCTTTACTAGAATCGATGTGGCGAATCCGCGCATGAGGCACCGGGCTGCGCAGCACTTTGGCGTACGCCATCCCCGGTAACCGAAGATCGCCTGCGTAAACCGCCTGGCCCGCGACCTTCTCGGCGCCGTCGACGCGATTGAGACTCACCCCAACCGCTGACATTACCATAGCCTTGCGCCATCCGTGCGATCGACGCGCTCATCTTTTGTACAAAAAGCGAACGTTGACATTGCGCTCAGCCTTCAGTTAAGAATCGTAGTGATAATCGTCTTCTTTAGAAAGGAATCAGTCCGTGACTGAACATAGCAAAATGACCGCACAGGAAGCAAAGCAAAAGGCCGAGGCAATCAGAAAAGTTATCCTTGATACTTACCATCGTGAGGTCGAACCGTCGCCATTCTTCAGCGACCTTCGCGCCGGCACTCTTACCCGCCCGCGGCTCCAGGGATGGATCAAAAATTGGTACTCATTCGCCCTCGAGGTCAACACCGGTATGGGCACCGTGTATCATCAGTTTGTCGGGTTTTTCAAAAGGCATCCGGCGTTGGAAGACCGCATCGCGCAAAAAATAGGCGAGGAATTTACCACTCCGGCGATCGGCGGCCATGCGCGCATGTTACCCGTCCTCGGCAAAGCGCTCGGCGTCACAACGAACGAAATGATCGAGTGTGAGCTGATCCCCGAAGCGCGCGGTCTCGTCGACTTTTTCGTCCGCTCTTGGATCGACATCCCGCTCGCCGAATGTTTTGCCGTGCACATGGAAGAAGAGATCTTCGGTTTCATCTCGCGCGACTTCCGGCAAAGCCTGCCCAAGTACGGCCTGACCAACGAAGACATGAAATATTTTCGCGTGCACGAAGAAGCCGATCTCGACGAAGATCACGGCGGCACCAACCAAGCGATCTTGGAAGTTGCGCTGCAGGAAGGCTTCGGCAACGAACGCGCCGGCTGGCCGCTGGAATATTGCGGTAGAATCGCCGTGCAGATGATCGGTAATTTTTACGACGGCGTGTATCGCCGCTACACATAACGGTTTACAAAATTCGAAGCTCGAAACAAATTCAAAAACATTGCCAAATTCGAATCGAACTGAGTTTTTTAGTATTTCCGTGTCGATTTCGGAATTCGAATTTTCGAAATTTTGAGCGTGAGGAGCCACGAAGATGGAACTGCCCAAAGAAATCCGAGAACTCAACGATCTGCTCCGCCCGCGTTGGGTTTCCGGGTTGTGGAATGTCGACCATGCCGAGCGCCCATCCGATCCCAAGACGCGCGTCAGACCGCATCTTTGGAAGTGGCACGATATTTACGACAGCTTGCTTCAAGCCAAAGAAAAAATCTCAGTCGCCAGCGGCAGCGTTGAGCGGCGCGTCATTCGGTTGGTCAATCCTGGCATGGCCGAAAGCGAGATGACCAGCCACACGATTCTTCTTTCGTTTCAGTTGATCCAACCGGGCGAAGTCGCGCCGGCGCATCGGCACACCATGTCGGCATTTCGTTTCATCCTCCAAGGACACGGCGCTTACACCAACGTCGATGGGCAAAAGATGGTGATGGAAGACGGCGATCTCATCCTGACGCCGCAAGGCTGCTGGCACGAGCACGCCCACGAAGGCGACGAGAACATGGTTTGGATCGATGGCCTCGATGTTCCGTTCGTTCAAGCGCTGAATCAGATTTCTTTCGACCCGTACAAAGGCCGCTTGCCCGTGAGCGAAGGTATCGATCCAGCGATGTTCTCTGGCATGACCCGGCCCGTTGGCAACGCTACGCCGGCAATGGCCCCGCTGCTGCACTACCACTGGCGCGACACCTATCCATCATTGCAACAATTAGCCCGCGCATCCGGGAATCCGTTCGACGGCGCCGCGCTGGAATTCGTCAATCCTGCAACCGGCGGCCCGACACTGGCGACCATGTCGTGCCGCGTGCAGCTGCTGCGCCCCAACGAACAAACCAAAGCGCACCGCCATACCAGCACGAGCATCTACCACGCTTTCCGCGGTAGCGGGACAACGATCATCAATGGCGAAAAATTCCCTTGGCAAAAAGGCGACACCTTCATCGTGCCGCTGTGGTCGTGGCACGACCACGCGAACGCCTCGTCGACCGATGAAGCGATCCTGTTTTCCATGCACGATGAGCCTATCTTGAAGGCTTTCGGATTGTATAGGGAAGAAGCCCAGTCCTAAACGAAGCCGCTTGCGGGACCTTCAAGAAACTAATCTCGGCCGGCGCGCTGCCACGCTAACGCAGCCTCGAGCCGATCGTTGCCCCAGAATAATTCCTGGCCGACGACGGTCATCGGCGCGCCAAAGATTCCTAGCTCGACGGCCCGCTCGGTATTGCACCGCAGGCAGGATTTGGCTTCGTTACCGCGCGCCGTAGCGAGGACCGCCCCCCGATCCTCGACCAAACGATCCAAGCAATCGATCAGGACGCTCGGTTCTGCGATGTCCAAGTCGTGCGCAAAATTGGCTTCGTACACTCGACGCACAAAGAGCGCAATCCACACGGCACCGGCATTGGCGCAGGCGACGCGGGCCGCCGTCAAACCGTTGCGTGGGAACTGAGAAGGTTTGCGAAATGGAATTTCCAAGCTTGCACACAGCCGTTCCAAGTCGCGCCACATGTAGCGACCCTTGGCCGGATAGATATTGAACGGCGAATCATTCCAACCCTGCTTTTGAAAAATCGCGCCGAGAAGAAACGGACGCCATTGCACGAAACAGCCTTGGCTGCCAGCGAGCTTTTCGACTCGCATCGCCGCAGGATAGGAGTAGGTGCTAGCGAAATCGAACCAAAATTCGATTCCTGGTAAGGCATTCATAGGGCTGCAATATTGCTTAAGCGATCGGATGATCGCCATGACCCATCGAGCTCGCGGCGCCGTCACATTTTCCTGGCTGCGAGAAAACAAAATCCAGGCGATGACCCTACTAAGAGCAATTCTTTTGTCATCCTCTACTTCAGCAGCACCAATACGAGCGCCAGAAGCGCCGCAAACAATGCGAGTCCCGCCAACCCGAGGGCGGCAAATATCGCGGTCCGCGACACAAGCACCGGCACGGGATTTTGCAATGCTGCCGGACTGTCCGCGAAAAGCGACTGTTGCATGATCGTCTTTGCCGCAAGCACGTCTTGCGCCGCGTCTTCGAAATGTTGCTGCGATATACGCTTGCCTATGTCCGCGCCTGGTTCCCCCGCTGCCGCGGCCGCCGCTTTGATAACCGCGTTCTTGATATCGCCGCCGCTCATCGCGTAGCGCTCGGAAAGTTGCTTGAAATCAACGTCGAGCCCCAAAGGGGTCTTTCTCGGATGAATTTGCAACTGCCAGATCTGCGCGCGCTCCTCGACTCCCGGCATCTCGAAGAGCACATGGGTGCGGATGCGGCGCTCAAAGGCCCGGTCGAAGTTGGCCGCCAGGTTGGTCGCAAAGATCACGATGCCGTTGAACGCTTCCAGCTCGCGCAGCAGAACGTTGATAGTTACATTGCTCTCGCGATCAATCGCTGTGGCCGCACCCGCCGAGCGGCGCATCGCAATGGCGTCCGCTTCATCAAAAAAAAGCACCGCGTTCTGCTCGGCTGCCGAGCGAAACGCCGCAGCCACGTTCTTCGGAGTTTCGCCGAGCCACATCGACTCCGCTTGAGCGTAGTCGACAACCAGCATTTTCATGCCGACCTCGTGCGCGATCGCTTCGGCGCAGATCGTCTTTCCGGTCCCCGGAGGTCCGGCGAAGTTAAACGCCAGGCCGCGCCCCGCGGTGTGCCGCTCACCCAGGCCCCAGCGCTGGAAGATCAGTGTGTGATTACGCACCTGGGCCAATGCCTGATCGAGAGTGCGCCGCGTCTGCGGCGGTAAAACGACATCCGCCAACGTGCGCTCCGGCAGCACTGTTTCGACGACGCGCCGCGACCCTAAACTCGTCAAGAATGAAATTAGCGGTCCAGCCATTCAGGTAGCTTACCAGATCGCGCGGTCAGTTCGCACCAAGCAGCCGCAACCGCGCTCTAGGCAGGATAAACGATAGAATAGAAATCCGAAACGGCTTCTTATTTTGCCAATTCACGATTCACTTCTTC
>Ga0075428_100003264_pt1 | contig 17751 bp, 15 predicted proteins | sample RhiMetdeltSRZDD2_FD_75291 | JGI IMG/M metagenome (GOLD analysis project Ga0075428, IMG submission 75291) | Populus rhizosphere microbial communities from Tennessee, USA - Rhizosphere MetaG P. deltoides SRZDD2 | ecosystem: Host-associated > Plants > Roots > Rhizosphere > Soil | place: USA... | reverse complement strand
AGGACTCGCGAGATGATGTCCTGATCTACTTCCAGTTGGTCGGTCGGAGAGGCCGGCACCGTCGTCTTCACGGTGCTAGTGTAACCCGATTCTCGCGCCGTCGATAGTGCGGATGAGGCACGCCTCGCCGCCGGCCTGGGAGTTGTGTTGTTGGTCACATGGGTCTGACGAACGAGTTGGCAGCGGGTAACACCGGGGTCACGACTCGCTCGCGTTTCCCTCTCGTGCCTATCGAAGGCGCGCGTAGTAGAGCAGTTCGCGGACCTCGTCGCCTTTGTAGCGCCGGCCTGCACGATCGCTGTCTGCCCGGTAGCGCTTGTACCGTCGCGTAAAGCGCTTGACGCGTCCATCAATTGCGGCGTCGGCGAGTATGGCTCGCAGGTCCCTGTCCTCGATGACGCCTTCGCTATTGTAGCTGACCAGAACGTGGCGAGCCCCGGTGACCGCGAGCAGGCCGCGCAGCGCGTCCGGTGCGTCCCGCCGCGAGCACCACGCGCTCCGCTGCTCGCCGTCGGCGATAAGGCCGGTCTTTCCGCGGAGCTCGACCTCCTCATCGAACCAGCCGCGTGCGATCAGCTCCGGCACGTGGTAGTAACCGGCATATTGCCGACTGTTGTACGGCGGATCGACGTACAGAAGATCGATCGCGCCCAGCGTCTCGGCGACCTGCGCGGCGTCTGCCTGATGGGCGACGCATCGCGCGCGCGACGCGATGGGTCTTTCGGCTACGATCGAGAGCGGCCGCAGCGCGTTCGGTTGCCATTGCTTGATGTACGCTGCGTAGACGCCTGCGGTGTTGGCAATGCGATCAGCGCCCTCAATGACTGCAGCGAGCAGGATGTAGAACGTGTCGTCGGCCATGAGTCCGCGCTGACGCCACTCGTGGAGCGTAGTTCGCGCAGCATCTATGCGTCGCGCGTTTTCGTCGGTGAAGTACATCCGACCGCCGGCTGGAGCGAAGTTCTGAGCAAAGAAACCGTCTCTGGGCTCCAGCCCCGTCGCCAGATGGTCAGCGACAGCGCTCAGCCGGGTCACGACACCATCCGTGGGAACCAAAGCAACACTCCGCTCCCCGGCGACGGCGGATCGCGGGCGCGTCAAGCCGCGCTCCGCGAAGAGACCGGCAATCGATGGATCACGCGTCGCCAGCGCATCGAAGCGATCGACTCGCGACGCGACGACGTACGCGCGCTGCAAAACGTACGAGTATGTCATGAGGTCGCTGGAGTGCACGACCCACCCATCCGCCTTGAGCGCTCGTCCAACCGCTGCGGTCCCGGCAAATGCGTCGTGGGCCACGCCCGGGGTTATCCCGAGTTTCGCCATCGCAGCCCTGAGGAACGGGAGCAACTTCGTCTTGTTGCCGATGTATCGCATCGTTATGTCGACCGGGTGGAATCAGCGGGCGATCGCAGGCGTGATTGTCGCTGGACACCTTGGTGGTACTGATGTAGAGTCGAGCATTCCCCAACCGCGATAGAACGAGTGGGCGACGTCATCGGGTCGTCTGTCAAGGAATTCATCGCAATGGTGACGGACGCGTTCACGCGGCCCGGCCCCTGGACCGCGGTAGCCGCGGTCGTCGCGATCGTGATTGTCGCAGCAGCGGTTCGAAGCAAAATCTCCGCGTCCTGGATCTGGATACCCGTTCTGGCCGGCGCGATCTATTTCGCCGTTTTTCGCTGGCTCAGGTTGCGCTGAACGTCACGTTCGGGTGCACGTCATCCGTCGAGAATCCGTGTTGCGCTGACCCTACGCTTGTTGCACCGGGACTGCGTGTAATCCCGGTTAGCGCCCATTAGCCTCATTTGCACGCAGGTAAGAGGGCTGCGGCGATGGGAACACGGAGTGCTCACGTTAACGCTGGGCCACGAACGGGAGACGGCTTATTGCGGCAGGCCACGGGTCGCCCGCGGCAAGCCTTTTTTTGGCGTGGCGTTTCGGTGGGTATGCAGTCCAACGTTCCAACAAGGCAAGGGGGTAACACATGCAACGAGCAGGCACGATGCTACGCGGTTTTTTGCGTGACGAGGAAGGAATCGCCGTCACTGAGTACGGGCTCCTTGTTGCCCTTGTGGCCGTGCTGCTGATCGGCGTCGTGACGATCTTCGGCAGCAGCATCAGGAGCTGGTTCGAAGCGCGTACGTCGACGATCACGACCGTATAACATACGCTGCTCCCCACGCCCGGGTGATGTCTCGCGAGGCGCCGTGCACACCAACGCGGCGCCTCGTGCCCTTCCTTCACCTGCGCTGTGCCGGCGTTAGGCGCTCGAACGCATTCCACCCATATCGGCGCACCAGGGTGCCGTGCTCATCGAGCGTCGGTGGAGGAAGCCGAACCATCCCGGGCGCGTTAGGCGCGACGCCGGTCAATGGCGAGGCGTCGACGCCCGCCAAGGCTTCCGGCACCGAACGCACGATGCCGACCGGCACGCCCGCGTGCGCCAGCGCGGCGAGCCAGTGCGCCGCCGGGCGAGACTCGACACGGGCGGACATGGCCGCGACGATCGTTTCGCGATTGGCAATCCGACCCGCATTGGTCGCGAGCCGGGGATCGGCGGCGAGATATTCGAGACCGAGCGCCCGAACGCAACTGGTCCATTGCGCGTCGCTGCCTACCGCGATCACGATCGGCCGATCGGACGCGTCGAACAGCTGATAGGGAACAAGGTTCGCGTGCGCGTTGCCCCACCGCCCCGCATCCTGACCCGACACGAGGGCATTCTGCGCGACGTTCACCAACGCCGCGACGGCGCTCCCTGCTAACGACACGAAAGTGCGACGCTCGGCCGGGCTTCGGCCGCGACCTCGGCTTGCCAGCCCGGCCAGAATGGAGATCGTGGCGTCCTTGCCTGCCAGCACGTCGGCGAGAGCGACTCCCACCTTCATCGGGGGGCCCGCCGGATCGCCAGTGATGGCCATCCAACCGCTCTCGGCCTGAACGACAAAGTCGTATCCCGGCCGCGAGCTCGTCGGGCCGAAGCCGGTCAGCGTGCACCAGAGAAGCTCGCGTTGATCTTCGAGGAGGGCAGCCACATTTAACCCACGCCGCTCGAGTGTCCCGGGCCGGAAGTTGTCGAGGACGACATCGGCACTGCGGATCAGTTGCTCGAGTACGCTGATATCTTCCGGCAGATCGAGGTCGATTGCAACGCTGAGCTTGTTTCGATTGACGCTCAGGTAGTAGGCGCTTTCGCCGCGCTCGTCGAATGGCGGTCCCCAGCCACGAGTTTCGTCGCCTGATCCTGGCCGCTCGACCTTGATGACGTTCGCGCCGAGGTCGCCCAGAGTCATCGCGGCAAGCGGACCGGCCAGGACTCTGGAGAGATCGACGATTCTAAATCCTGCGAGCGGTAACGGCGCAGTAGTGACGCTATGCTGAAACAATGGAGGCACTGAAGATCGTATGATTACTTCGCTTCGGCAGACCGATACTACCGTTGAGTCACTTGCATAGCTTGCGAAAAATCATATACTTACCGCCGTCCGGCGGTTAGAATTCCATCTCCGCCGACAACGGTACCACTCGGCCGGTTCCTCCTCAATCATCGCGACGGCCGCCTCCCGCGGGAGCGTGGCCACTCCCCTATGTCGGAAAAAGCGCCTCTTCCCGAGTCGAAGCCTGCCGCGGCCGAACCTTCCGCGACACCTACCCCTCCTCGTCGTAGCCCTGGACACCGCGGCCAGGACGTTCGGGATACCGTGGCCGAAATGGCTGCCCGGGCGCACGAGATAAGCCTCGAAGCCGGTAGCAAGATGGCAGCGGCCATGAAAGACGTCATCAACGCTGCCGCCGGTCTGACTGGATTCGCGGTGGAAAGCGCGCGTGACCTCGTTCAGTACATGGTCCGCCGTGGCCAGATGACGCAGGATGAAGCCGACAAGCTCATTCGCGAGGCCGAGGAGGCGCACGGCAAACGCCATCCCGGCTCAATCCCGCCGAAGGCTGCCGCGCCGAGCGCGGAGCGCGCAGTGCCTCGACCAGCCGTGAAAGCCGTCGAGAAGGCACCGACGAGCGTTCCCACGAAGCCAGCGGCTGCCCCACCGACACCGAAGGCGTCGGCGGCCACCAAGGCGGCGCCCAAAGCCGCCGCCAGCCCGAAAAAGACAGCCACCGCTGCGAAAAAGGTCGCGCCCGCGAAGGGTGCGGTAAAACGGCCGGCAGTCGCCAAGGCCAGCGCGAAGCCCAGCAAGAAGAAATAGGCGGCACGCCTCGTCAACCGAAGCGCCGTGAGATCCGGGTTCTACGAGCGGGTCTTGCGGCGCCTCAACGTTTCGAGCACGTGCGCGCAGTTGATCAACGCGATGTGAGTGAACGCTTGCGGATGGTTTCCGAGGAAATCCCCCGTCGCGGGGTTCAGCTCCTCGCTGTAGAGACCGACGTGATTCGCGTGCTTCAGCATCCGTTGGAAGATCCGCTCCCCTCGCTCGACTTCTCCGCATAACGCGAGCGCTTCCGCCAGCCAGAACGTGCAAATCGAAAACACTCCCTCTTCGCCCGGGAGCCCATCATCGTTTCGATACCGGTAGACGAGCTCCTTGTCCTCGCTCGTGAGCTCCCGCAGCGTGGCCATCACCGTACCGCGGACCCGCGGGTGATCGGCGGGGAGGAAATGCACCATCGGGATGACGAGATTGGACGCGTCCAGCGCCTCCGTCCCGTAGTACTGAACGAAGCTTTGCTTTCGCTCGCTCCAACCGTTTTCCATCACTTCGGCGTGAACGGCTGCCCGCTCGGCGTTCCATCGCGTTAGGTCCGCGGGCAGGCTGAACCGGCGTGCGAGCCGAATCCCGCGGTCCAGCGCCACCCAGCACATCACCTTGCTGAAGACGTAGTGTTGGAGTCCTGCGCGGACTTCCCAGATGCCACTGTCCGGTCGTCGCCAGTTGTCCGCCACCCAATCCACCAGGCGCTGGAGCGTCAGCCAGGTACCCTCTGTCACCTCGTGACGGCGGCTCCAGAGGTAGGCGGTTTCCAGGACTTCGCCGTAGACGTCCAGCTGCAGCTGGTCATAAGCGCCGTTTCCCACACGCACCGGACGTGACCCGCGGTAGCCTTCGAGGTGATCGAGCGTCCGCTCTCCGAGGTCCCGGGCGCCATCGATGCCATACATGATCTGCAGGTGCGTGTCATCGGTCTTCCGACACACCCGCTTGAGGAAGCGCATGAAACGGTCGGCCTCCTCGAAGTGCCCGAGTATGTTGAGCGAGTAGAGCACGAAGGCCGAGTCTCGGAGCCAGGAAAATCGATAGTCCCAGTTGCGGATGCCGCCGATCTGTTCCGGCAGTGATGTCGTCGGCGCCGCGACGATCGCGCCTGTTGGCTGAAAGCACATCAGCTTGAGCGCGAGCGCCGACCGTTCGACCACCTCCCGGTACCTGCCCGTGTATTGAATTCGCGCGGTCCAGGCATCCCAGAACGCGATGGTCTCCTTGAGCTTCGCCTCCGACTGGTAGTGGTCGATCGGCCGAACCTCGTCATCGTCGTACCGTGCGACGAACCACGCCTGCTCGCCTTCCAGTAGCTTGATCGCCGCCACAGCGACTCCGCCGTCGAATCGCCACCAGAGGTCACGTGGGCCCGCAAGGGTGAGCACGTCGTCCTGCGCGTCCGTCGCCAGCACGCCGTTCCATCGCGGCTGCAGTCGAATCATCGGCTCACCGTAGTCGAAGCGCGGCGCGAATCTCACCACGACTTCGGCCTCGCCGCGGGTGCACCGCACCCGGCGATGGATCTCTGGAAAGTCACCGCGATGACCGGACGCCGTCACCGGCATGAAGTCCGTCAGCTCGACCACGCCGCCCGCATCGAGACTGAACGTCGTGATGAGCACGTTGGTCGCCGGTGAATAGCGCTGCTCGGACGTGTGCGCCACGGCGGGAGAGATGACGAAGTGTCCGCCTCGCGCCGCATCGAGAATCGCCGCGAAGACCGAGGCGGAGTCGAAGTGGGGAAAACAGCACCAGTCGATGGAGCCGTTCAGTCCAACGAGCGCCGCGGTGTGCAGGTCTCCGATCAGCGCGTAGGAAGAGATCGGGCGGTAGTCTCGATATTCACTCAGTCGCCACGGCTGCGGCGTCTCGTGCCAGACTCGCGTCGTCATTGGCGCTCACCGGCCTCGCGCAAGGCGTTCGAGCAGCGCACGCAGTCGATCGGTGTCGTGGAACGTGAACTCGGCCGCCGTATCCGCTCGGTCACCGATATGGACGGTCACCGCGAACGGGTAGTTCTCACGGAGAAATCGAAACGCATCCTCGTCGGTGACATCATCGCCCGCGAACAGCACCGACGCGTCGGCGCTGAGCCCTCCGAGGTCACGAACGAGACGCGCGATCGCGGTTCCCTTGTCGACGGCAACGGGCGGCCGAATCTCGAGCACTTTCTTTCCCTCGGTGACCAGGAGTCCATACTGCGCTGCCACACCCTCGACGACGCCGCGCAGTCGCGGAACAACCCGCTCATCCGCGGCCCGATAATGCACGCTGAGCGTCCAGGTCTTGTTCTCCAGAATCACACCCGTGATCGCGGCAACGAGAGGTTCAAGCGTTTGCGCCGTTCGTGCCATCGCTTCCGCATAACGGGAAACCTCCGGATCGACCGTGGTATCGCCGTTCGGGTCGATCAGTTCGGCCCCGTGATTGCCAACGGTCCAGACGCGCTCCACTCCGACAACTCGTCTCGCGTCGTGCGCGGCGCGACCCGATACGAGTATGACGGTGACACCCGGCCTGGTCACCAGCGAGGCGATGGTGCGACGCGTCGCGTCGGGAACCTGGGCGAGCACCGGATGCGCCACGATCGGTGCCAGTGTCCCGTCCACGTCGAGCAGCAAAACGAGCGGCCGACCGGCGAGTCGTCCTGCGGCAAGCACCTGTTCCACGTCACTCTCGGGAGACCCGCCGGCGGCGGGTACCCGCGTCATTGGCGCACTTCTCCCCAGGGCGCGGTGTCGGGCGGCCGTGCGGGTGCGCCGGAGTCGCCGTTGCCCGACGCCTCGGCAGCCACGTCGCGACGGCGTTCTCGGTCCGGCGGCACAACGCCGCGGTCCATCAGCTCTGCGCAGCGCGCGAGGATGGCTTCCAACCAGTCGAAGATCGTCGATTTGTGCAGTTGAGTGCGCATCGCTCGCATGCGACGTCTGCGCTCGCCCGGCTCCATTTCCAAAGCCTCGCGAATGCCGTCGGCGAACCCGCCCACGTTGAACGGATTGATCAGAACCGCCTCCGCGATTTCCTCGGCGGCGCCGGTAAATCGACTCAACACGAGCACCCCGTTTTCATCCACTTGGCAGGCAACGAACTCCTTCGCCACCAGGTTCATTCCGTCCTGCAGCGACGAAATCAGACACAGGTCGGCCGCTCGGTAGATCGCTGCGAGCAGCTCGGCGTGAATGTTCTCGTGGATGAGAACGATCGGGTCCCAGTCATTCGAGCCGTATCGCTCGTTGATCTCGCGTACCGCCGCCAGCACCTCCGCCTGGAGATTCTGATAGGGAATGAGCTCGGTCCGGGACGGCGTTGCCACGACGAGCATGGTGAAACGACCACGAAGCTCTGGCGATTCCTGCCACAGGCGGTCGAGCGCGCGCAACCGCTCCGGAATCCCCTTCGTGTAATCGACGCGGTCGACGCTGATGCCGAGCGCGCGACCGCCACGCGCGTATCGCTGGCGCAGCGCGCTCGCGCGAGCATCGCTCTCCTCGGTCAACGCCAGGCGCTCGTAAGCGCCGACGTCGATGCTGATGGGGAAGACACCGAGCGAGACGTGTCTTCCCTGATGCCCGACATGCCCGCTTTCTCCGCGCACCTGCGCCTCGGGAACGAACGCGCGAACGCAGTTCAGAAAATTGTGCGCGTACCGCTCGGTGTGAAATTCAATGAGGTCGTTTCCGAGCAGTCCGTGAAGCAGTGCTTCGGGCACGCCGGTCGGCAAGAGTCGAAGGATGTCGGGCGGCGGAAACGGAATGTGCCAGAAGTGGTGAACGAAGATGCCGGGGGCGCGGCGGCGAAGCTCCGCCGGTACGAGCGCGAAGTGATAGTCCTGCACCCACACCTGCGGCGTGCCCGGCACGCGCAGCGACTCCTCGTACACGGCGTTCGCGAATCGGTCATTGATGGTCTGGTAGCACTCCCAGTGCTCTCGATGAAACTCGAAATGCTGGATGAGCAGGTGGCAGAGCGGCCACAGGACCGTGTTCGCGAAGCCGAGGTAATAGCCTTCGATATCGGACTCATCGAGCCAGACTCGCCTGAGCGTGTACGCAGGCTCGAACGGTGGAACGCCGAGGCGGCCGACTTCGTCGGCGGTATCCTTGTCCGCTGAACCGGACCCCCAGGCGACCCATGTGCCGCCGGTGCGGCGCATGGTAGGATCGAGCGCGGAGACAAGGCCCCCGGGCGGTTGGCGCACGTGCATTCCTTCCTCGCCCGCGAGGTGCTCATACGGCTCGCGGTTCGAAAGCAGGATCAGCGTGCGGCCGTCGAGATATCGAGTGACGTCCGTCATCGCGGTTTCTCTCCGGCAACAGCCGTGCGAGCGGCGCCGTCATGTGAGCGTCGGAGGAGGTGTGACCGTGTGGCGGGTTCGAGCGCCTGCCTGGCCCTCACGTTCAGCTCGCTTTCATCGTTGGGTACCTGGTCCCTTCAGAATCAGCCTACCTGACCCGATCGGCTAGGGGTGAGGACGGATCTGGTCGAAGGTCTGGTTGCCGATCGGGTAAATGCGCCAGTCCTTGTAGTCGAAATGCCACCACTCCGCATCGTACACGCGAAATCCTTCGGCCTCCATCGCACGACGCAGAAGCTCCCGATCGTATCGCTGGCGCGATGTACCGCCCGGGTAGTCGGGATACGCGCGGTTCGAAAACTCGTCATAGCCACTCACCATCTCGATCGGGCGCCCCGTGCGGCGGTCGTACACGGTCAGGTCGACGGCCGCACCACGGTTGTGCCGGGACCCCTGCACAGGATCCGCCACGAAGATCTTCCCGCTCTCCGGAGTAGCATCCCAAAACATCTTGGTCACGTACCAGGGCCGGTAGGCATCGTGGATAAGAAGTCCGAGTCCCTGCTTCGCCAGTGCGCGGTGTGCTCTCACGAGTGCTTCGGCGGCGGGGCGCTGGAGGAACGCCCTCGCCTGCGAATACATCGCCGTACTGATGAAGTTGTTCGTTGTGGCGTAGCGAATGTCGAACTTGATCGTGGAATCGAGGCTCGACAACTCGACGAGGTCGGACTGCCGATACGCCCCCGTTTCGACCGGTGGCTTGGCTGCCATGGCCTCGGCCCGAAGCTCCGCGACGGGCCGCATTGGCGTGAGCCGGAACGTCTTCCCATCCTCGCCCTCGATCGGTCGCCGCGGGAACACGACGCCGCCCACACGCAGCTCGGTCGCGTAGCCGTCGGAGCGGCGCTGGAAGGCAAGCCGCTCACCGTCGTAGAGGCCGGAGTTGGGAAACGCGAAGGCTTCCGCGTTGATCTCGGTGAGCGGGTAATCGAAGAACCACTCGATCAGTGCGTGGAGACGGCCGTCCCGCTCGAGAATGTACAGCGTGTTGTAATCCCACCCGTATTCCCCGATGAGCCCGCGCCATCGTGGAGGCGGGTTGTCGGGGCGCGCTCGGGCCGCACGGGTGAGCGTATCGGTGTCAACGACCAGCCGCTCGCCGACGAGACGTACTCGTGGTCCGAACGACAGCTCATCATCCACGACGAGTGTGTCGCCGGCGAGCACACGCAGCCGGCCGCGAGCCATCCCCGACGTCCGCGTTAGGTACGGCGTCGAATCGCGCGCCGCGAGGTCGACACGGCGGCCGCCCTCGCCATAGCTTCCCTCGAGCTTCCGCGCCAGCACGAGCCCTATGGGTGAGGTGACCTGCGGCTCGGGCGGCGATGTTTTCTTCACCGTCGCCAACATGAGCCGCAGCGCCGCCGTGGCGATGCGAGACGCCACTGCATTCGTGCCGTCCTTCGTAATGGCGACCACCACACCAACGCTGTCGTCAGGCAGTGCGGCCAGCTCCGTGGCGAAGCCGTAGATCGCTCCACCATGCCGAACCACGCGATGCCCGTCGAGCGACGAGATGTCGAAGCCAAGGCCGAAGCCAGAACGCGCACCACGGGACGCGAACTGCGGGGTCCACATCAGGTCGAGTGATCCTGCGCTCAAGACGCGGCCACTCGGCGTGCGGCCGCGAGCGAACAGCACGCCCATGAAGCGACCAAGGTCCAACACCGTAGAGTACATGCTGCCGGCGGGTGCCATACCGAGCTCGAAGGTCGGGGCTACGAAGCTCCGGTGGTCGAGCGTCCACATCAGCGCCTGGGCGACGCGCGGTGCGGTCGATGGGTCGGGCTCGAACCCGCTGTCGTTGAGGCCCATGGGGCGCAGGACGCCGTCGGCGAGGTGCTCGGCGAATCGCGTCTGGGCCGCGCTCGCGAGCGCGAGTCCCGCGACGGCGATGCCGGCGTTCGAGTATTTCGCTCTCGCCGCCGGGGCGTACACCAGTCGTGTGTCGTTCAAGCTGCGGACGGTCGCTTCGAGCGAGGGTGACGATTTGTCGAAGTAGTGTCCGACGGGCGGCTCGCGGACGAGCCCCGCACGGTGTGACATGAGATGGCGAAGGGTTATCGCGGATGCTCCCTTCCCGCTCGGACGGAAGTTGGCGATGTAGCGACTCACCGGCGCGTCGAGATCGAGCGTTCCGCGCTCCACGAGCTGCATGACGGCGATGTCGGTGAACAGCTTCGAGACGGACCCGACGCGATACACCGTCCTCGCGGTCGCCCGAGTACTGTCCCTGAGGTTCGCGATCCCGAACCCGCGCGCCCACACGACGTTCTGGCCTTCGACGAGCGCGATCGAGAGACCGGGAAGCGTCTTGTCCGCCATCTCGTGCCGGATGAAGCGCTCGAGACTCCGCGCCACCCCGGCATAGGGCGCGGCCGGACCTACTGAGTCGGGAGCGGGCTGCGCGCCAGCGGCGGCCGCGGCAAGAACCGACAGAGCGATCGATCGCCTAACAAGCGACAGAAACATCATCGAGGCCATTCCGTATTCACATACTCGTCCAGGTCGTCGAGCGTGTCGACATCGCACGGCGCCGGCCATTCCAATGGCTCCTCGACAACCTGCGATAGGTTGCGCGCGATGACACTTCGCGCACCGACATCGCCGCGAAGGGCCAGCAGGTCGTCGAACAACGCCGAACCGAAGAGCGCGGGATGCGATGGCGCCTGCGCATCCGCATAACGTGGAACCACGATCGCCGCTCCGGTAGCCCGCCATCGCGCCGCGACGCGTCGGTAGGCCTGGGGAAGGATACCCGGCACATCGCCAAGACCGATCATGATCGCATCGGCGGTTCTGAGCTCGAGGACGCCACGGGCGAGCGACGCGGCCATGCCGTCGGCGAATCGCGGCTCTCGCACGATTCGCGCTGCAAGCCCCGTCAATGAGAGCGCGACGTCGTCGGACCTGTCACCGGTGACGACGACGACTTCTCCCACGTTCGCGTCGACCGCCGCCGCCACCGCCAGCCGCACGAGCGGGCCACCGCGAACCGACGCCAGCAGCTTGGAGGAACGACCCGCTGCGAATCGGGTCGACCGACCCGCCGCCAGCACGACGATGCCGATCGATGGCACGGTCCGACCTAACGAGACCGCGTGTGGCGCAGCAATCCCGTGTGCAGGACGGTGAGGGGCAGACGAACACACGCCAGACGAGATGGCGGGATATCGGACTTGAGCTGAGTGATCAGCTCGGGCACGGTCAGCGTCTCGACATCCTCGAGCGGCGCTCCCCGCACCAGCTCCGTGAGCATGGAGGCGGCGGCCACACAGATCGCACACGCATTCGCGGTGAAGCGCGCGTCCTTGACGAGATCCCCGTCCAGCACCAACTGGATCCGAACGCGGTCACCACAGAGCGGATTGGTCCCTTCCTGCGAGACCGTGGGTGCGGGCAGAGCACCCCGATTTCGCGGGTGCTTGAAGTGGTCGAGGATCGTCGGACTGTACGGCCCGCCCACCCTACTCCACCGCCCCGCGCGGTCCAGCCGTGCGGTAAGCCGGAAGCCTGAACGCCATGTCGCGAGTCAGGAATCCGCCGTGGCCGAGGCGCGCGAGCTCCTGCCGGCCGAGACGTTCACCGGTCATGAGCCGCGCGATGACGAGATCGAAGACCGTCGCCTGTGCGAACAGCCCGCACGTCGGCATACCGACGATGCGCACACCGTTCCAATCCGCGAGCCACAACAAACTCCCGGGATGGGCCGGCACGCCGTGGCCAACCATTCGGGCACCCATCCGGTCCAGCGCCGAGAACGTCGGGTCGAGCATATCCATCGCCTTGGTGCCGGCGACGAGAACAATGTCCGCCCCTCGCGCCGCCGAGGCGAACGCGTCAGCGATGGACGCGACGTTTGGCGGGGTGACCTCCACCGCGCCTAACGCTGATCCGAACCAGCCGATCTTCTCGGCCACTGCGTCGCGAAAGCGCACGATAGCCCGCTCACCCATCGTCTCATGAACGACAGCCGCAACGCGGTGGGCGCCGAACCGGCGGACGTGAATGGCACCGGGCGGATCACCCAGGATCGATTCCACATCGCTCAGCACGCGCCGGTTGATCGCGAACGGAATGATTTTGGCACGCGCGACCACCTCGCCGGCCTCGACGACCTGCCCGTCGTACAACGAGTAGACACACGGCCCGTCCAGCTCGTTGAGCCGTTCGAGGCGAGCTGTATCAATCCAAAGGACGCCACGACAATCCGCCACGATCGGCCAGTGCCCGCCCGACTGAGGTCGAGCGGAGACGCCGTCCCCTGCGACGCCACTCGCGATACGACTGCCCGCGTCGTCCTCATGCACGTCGTCCGGATCGAGCGCGAGCACATGCAGCTCCGCCCACGGGAGCTCCAGGGCGCGTTGCGAGTCGGCGTCGTCGAGCACACGGCCCTTTGCAAGGGCTACCCTGCCATCATCCGACCGAAGCTCGTGACACAGCACGCGTCCACTGAGATCGGTCGCCTGCGCTGTCGCCCGCACCACACGCAGCGCGTGCATCAGCCAGCTCCGCTCCGATCCCGACCGCCACGAATCGCGATAAGCTCCGCGAGAATGCTCAGCGCGATCTCCGAGGGCGCACGCGCGCCGATGTCGAGACCTACCGGAATCCGCACGCGGCGCACGTCCTCTTCGTTCGCGCCGATCGCGCTGAGGAACTCGCGTATCGCGCTCGCCCGACGCCGGCTGCCAAGTACCCCGATGTACCCCACGCGCGTACGCAACGCGACCTCGAGCACCGGCAGATCGTATTTGAAATCATGGGACAGGAGCACGAGAGCCGTCGAAGGCACGAGCGGGATGTCGGCAACGAGCTCAGACGGCATGCCGATCAACAACGAATCCACGGTGGGGAATCGCTCCCGATTCGCCCAGCGATCACGACCGTCGATCACCGTCGTGTTGAAGCCCAAGTGTTTCGCGAGCTGCACGAGGCCGACTGCGACGTCCGTCGCGCCAACGACGATCAGCGACGGGAGCGGCGCGTAGACCTGGACAAACACATCGATGGAACCCGCGTCGCCTGGTACCGCAATGACGCCGGTGGCGCGTGCATCGATCAAGCTCGGGGCCCGCGCCGCAACCTCGGCGTCGAGGACCTCGGCGCCAAGCGTCCCGATCCGCGTCCCATCGGCGAGCACGACGAGCCGCCGCGGCTGATCGCCGAGTGAGACGGCCTCGACGGCGGCAGCCGCGTCGCGGAGCGCCTGCGTGACCGCATCGGCCGCAACTGCGACAGGGTCGGAAGGCACGGTAACGTCCACCGGCTCCACCAGGAGATCGACGTTTCCCGCGCAGGTCATGCCGAACGCCCACGCATCCTCATCGCCGAGCGGGAGGGAGACACGACGCGAGGTTCCGCTCCGAAGTGCCTCCTCGGCCAGCTCGACGGCCCGCCCATCGACGCAACCGCCGATGGTCACCGAACCGACGATCGCACCGTGGTCGTCGACCCACATCGTTTCTCCGAGGCGGCGAATGGCGCCTCCGGTCGTGGCAACGAGAGTGGCGACTGCGGCACGACGCCCCTTCGCGCGTAGCTCGCTGATTCGGTCCGCGGTCTGAGTCATCGGGGTGCGTTGGTCCGCAATGCGCGTGCGCGCGCCAATCTCGCAATATCCACCGCGTATCGGCGGTCAACAAGCCGCACGGCCGCCGCGGCGTCTCAATATCGTGTCCGATGGCATTGCATCGCGCGGCGCAGTTGGTAAGACTCCCACGCTCTTGTCCGCCAGGCGATCACGGGTTGCGGGCACTCTGAATGAACCTTCGTTTTCTCGATGCGCGTTTCAGGTCTCGTCAGCGCCTTGTGCGCCGTTGTCGCCGTGTGCAGTGCCCCCACTGTCTCGTACAGTCAAGATTCGACCGCCAGCAATCGTCCGTGGTATGACCGCCTGTCCATTCGCGGCTACGCACAGCTGCGATACAACCGGCTGCTGGAGACGAACGAGCAGCTGAAGTGCCCTACGTGCGATCGATCCATAGGCGACAACGGTGGATTCTTCCTGCGGCGCGCCCGCATTGCGATCAGCGCACAGGTGAGTGATCGCATCAGCGTCAGTATCCAGCCGGATTTTGCGACCGAAGTGGGCGGTAAGGAGAACACGGTGGTGCTCCGGCACTACTACGCCGACGTCTATCTCGATAGCGCCAAGACATTCCGCGCGAGAGTCGGCCAGAGCGAAGTTCCTACCGGGTTCGAGGCGTTGCAGTCGAGCAGTCGACGCGCGACGTTCGATCGCGCAGATGCCATGGAAAGCTCGGCGCCCGGGGAGCAGGACCTTGGAGTCTTCCTTTTCTGGACACCATCCGCCGCCGGGCAAAGCTTCCGCGATCTCGCTTCTCCGGAGCTCAAAGGGACAGGCGACTACGGCGTGCTGGCGCTTGGCTTGTACAACGGGCAAGGCGGCAACCGCGCGGAGATGAACGACGCGCCGCACGTCATTGCACGGGTCGCGTATCCGTTCCGCATCGGGTCTCGGCGCGTCGAGGCGAACGCATACGGTTATACCGGCACCTATACGATCGCACCCTCACAACGCGCTCCCGGCGTGGGCGGCGCCGACGATTTCATTGACCAGCGAGTCGGCGCGTCGCTCGTGCTTTTTCCGCAACCGCTCGGCTTCCAGGCAGAATGGACGACGGGAAGAGGGCCCGAGTACGATGCGTCGACGAACTCGATCACCGAGCAGCACCTCACGGGCGGTTACGGGCTGGTGTCGTACGAGTGGCAAGGACCCGGCGCTCGGCGCGTGGTGGCGTACACGCGCGCGCAATACTTCCAGGGAGCGTTCAAGACCGACCCGGACGCCAGGAGCTCCGTGGTCCACGAATACGAATCGGGCGTCGAGTGGAACGTCCAGACCGGCTTCGAGCTGACCGCGGCCTACGCCATCTCGGATCGGCTCTACCGGGACAGCGCGGCGCCTAACAATCATCAAAAAGGGCGTTTCCTTCGACTCCAGGCGCAGTTCAGCTTTTGACGTCTTCCGCGTGTGGCTGTTCGGGAGCGGCTCGCCATCGCATCGACCAGCGCCGTGACCTTCCGGCATCGAGCCAGTGCGCGCTCTTCCACGCGCCCAGCGCCTCCTCCAGTGTATCGGGCGCCCCGATGCAGGGTTGGAGCGTGAAATTCTGATACGGCTTCATGCGTTTGAACGGTGACCACCCGCCGTGGTTGATCCACAGGCCGACGTGCGGAATCTCGTCGATCGCGAACGTGAGCTCGAGCCGCAACCCATCCTCGATCACTGCCACTCGACCTTCGCGCATTTCGAGAAAGACCTTGCACGCATAACGCTTGGCGACCGCCGATGGTCGCGACAGGTCGAGCAACCGTCCCTGGGATCGCACCATCGGCCACCGCAGGTCCGTCGCGCCGAGTCCGAGCGTAATCTCGTGCTGTGCGTACACGTGCAGGCGCGTCGCGTTGGCGATTTCGATCCGCGTGACACTCGTTAGGGGAAGGACGGGCTGAGCGGACCAGATGAACGGGATCCGGTCCGTCCCCATGTTCGTGGCCTCGTACTCGATCTCCACGGCGCCCGAGGGCGTGACGCGCACCTCGCGTGTCAGGCGATATGGCAGGCGGCGACCGATCCACGACGTGGTCGCACTCTGTCCGTCCGGCGACGTCCGCACGTCGATGGTCGGTGCCTGCGACCAGAGCTCGCCGTGATCGGGGAGCTCGATTCCGCCAAAGCCTTTCACCCACGTGGGGACCTTGCACGCCGCTACGGTCGGAAAACACTCGTCGTAGCCGCCGGTATCGGCGGTCTCGACGAACGACTCGTTCTCGTCAGGCGGTGCGTACGGCATCGCGTCGTTCGCCCACAGCCACTGGCGTCCGCCGAGCTCCAGCTGGGCGATCTTCCCGCCGAGCGCCGGGACGATCACCACGCGGGAGCCGCCACCACGGAGCTCCGCGAATCCGAAATCCTCGAACCGGGGCGTTGGCGCTTCGGTGCGCGAGCGGCCGAACAGCGCCATCAGGCGGCGTCCACGACGCGCGCGTCGATGCCGCGGGTCGCGAAGATTCGCGCGACCGTCTCGCCGATCTTGTTGTTAGGCGTGCTGGCGCCCGCTGTGAGCCCGATACGCACGACCGGTCGATCGGGAATCCAGTCCGTGGCCGAGGCCTCACTGTGCTTGACGCCCGCAGGCCGAAACATGATGCGACGCGTGGTGGGCTCGATACTGGTCGCGTCCTCGACGTGGTAGGTCGGGACGCGTTCGGCGCATAACGCGGCGAGCGAGATCGTGTTGCTGGAATTGTACCCGCCGATGACGACCATGACGTCGAGCGGCTCCCGGAGCAGCTCCTGCACCGCGTCCTGCCGATCCTGGGTGGCCGAGCAGATCGTGTCGAACGTGCGGAAGTTCGCGGCACGATAGTCATCACCAAACCGTCGCGCGACGGCGCGGCCGACTTCCTCGCCAATGGCGAGCGATTCTCGGGCGAGCATCGTCGTCTGGTTCGCGACGCCGATGCGACGAAGGTGCAGCCCGGGGTCGAATCCGGGCGAGGCAGCGCGGGCGAAGCGCGCCATGAACTCCGCGCGCGTACCGCTCCCTTCGATGTACGCGCACACGAGCTGCGCTTCGCTCATGTCGCGCACCACGAGATACTGCCCGCCCGGATATCGTTCGACTTGTGACGCCGTCGCACGGGTCTCCTCGTGGTAATGCTTGCCGTGGATGAGCGCCGTGAAGCCGTCGCGCGCGTAGCTCTCGACACGCTTCCAGACATTCAGCACCGACCCGCAGGTCGTATCGACGACCACGCAGCCGAGCCCGCGAAGCGTCTCGAAGTCGCGCAGGGTCACGCCGAACGCAGGGAGGATGACGACATCCTGCGGCGAGAGACCCGAATAGTCGAACACCGGCTTGCCGTCGGCATCATGGCCGGGTGTGAGAATCTCGATTCCCATCTCGCCGAGCCGGCGATTGACGTGGGGGTTGTGGATGATCTCGCCGACGAGCCGGATGCGCCGATCCGGAAACTTGCGGCGCGTTTGGTAGGCGTACTCGACCGCACGCTCGACGCCGTAGCAGAACCCGAATTCTCGGGCGAGCCGGACCGTTACACCGCCAATTGTGAGTGTGTGATCGCGGGAACGGAGGAGATCGACCAGTGACCCATCGTAATCAGCGGCGAGCGTCCCCTCGACCTCGCCCT
>Ga0075428_100003263_pt1 | contig 17759 bp, 14 predicted proteins | sample RhiMetdeltSRZDD2_FD_75291 | JGI IMG/M metagenome (GOLD analysis project Ga0075428, IMG submission 75291) | Populus rhizosphere microbial communities from Tennessee, USA - Rhizosphere MetaG P. deltoides SRZDD2 | ecosystem: Host-associated > Plants > Roots > Rhizosphere > Soil | place: USA... | reverse complement strand
ATCCCGAACCCCGGAAACATCAGCGCCGCGACCTGCAGAGCTGCCCAGGCGCCCAGGACGTACAGTGCCGCGGTGCGGAAGACCTTGCGCCGGCGTGCCTCGCGGTAAAGCCGAATGACAACCTGCACGATGCTTCGGGTTTTCTGATCGTCGGGACGGTCTGAGTGCGCGTCATTCTGACGCCAGCCGGCCCGTGGAAGCCAGCCGGCCGGGCCCGGGGTCCGATCCAGCGGTCAGGATGCCGGGCCTAGTCGACCTTTCGCGCGCAGCTGCTCGATGATCGCGGCGGCCGACTCCTCGGCGCTCATCCGCGTGGTATCGAGGTAGATCTCCGGGTGCTCCGGCACCTCGTAGGGCGAATCGATGCCGGTGAAGTGCTTGAGGTCCCCGCGCCGCGCCTTCTTGTAGAGACCCTTGACGTCGCGTCGCTCGGCTTCCGCGAGCGGCGTGTCGACGTGCACCTCGAGGAACTCCCCTTCGCCGAAGAGCGCCCGGGCCATGCGCCGCTCGGCCCTGAAGGGCGAGATGAAGCTCACCATCACGATCAGCCCCGCCTCGAGCATCAGCTTCGACACCTCGGCGACGCGGCGGATGTTCTCGACGCGGTCGGCGTCCGTGAAGCCGAGATCGCGGTTCAGCCCATGCCGGACGTTGTCGCCGTCGAGCATGTAGGTGTGCCGGCCGAGCGCGTGCAGCTGCTTTTCCACGAGGTTCGCGATGGTGGATTTGCCTGCCCCGGACAGCCCGGTGAACCAGAGCACCGTCGGCTGCTGCCCCTTGAGCGCAGCATGAGCAGCCTTGTTCACCTCGAGCGCCTGCCAGTGGATGTTCTGCGAGCGACGCAGCGCGAAGTGGATCAGACCGGCGCCGATCGTTGCATTGGAGATCCGATCGATCAGGATGAAGCTGCCGGTGTCGCGGTTCTCCTCGTACGGATCGAAGGCGATCGTCTGGTCGAGCGACAGGTTGCAGACGCCGATCTCGTTCAAGCCCAGCGTCTTCGCCGCGAGGTGCTCAAGGGTGTTGACGTTTACCTTGTACTTGGGCTCGGTGATGGTCGCCGTGGCCTGCTTTGCGCCGATCTTGATCCAGTACGGCCGGCCCGGGAGCATCGGCTCGTCGCTCATCCAGATGATCGTCGTCTCGAACTGGTCGGCCACGCCGGGCAGCGCGTCGACGCTCGCAAACACGTCGCCGCGGCTGGCATCGATCTCGTCGGCAAGCGTGATCGTCACCGACTGGCCGGCCACCGCGCGCTTCAGGTCCCCGCCCATGGTCACGACCCGCGTGACACGGCTCTCGCGCGCAGAGGGCAGCACCCGCACCTTGTCGCCGGGGCTCACCGTGCCGCTTACGATCGTGCCCGCAAACCCGCGGAAGTCCAGGTTCGGGCGGTTGACCCACTGCACGGGGAGCCGGAAGGGCGCCCGGGTGACGTGATCCTCGATCTCCACCGTCTCGAGATGACCCATCAGGGTCGGCCCGCGATACCAGGGCATCGCGGCGCTCCGGTCCTTGATGTTGTCGCCGCGCAGCCCGGAGACCGGGATCGCGACGACGTCGGGCAGCCTGATCTGCCGCGCGAAGTCCCGATACTCGCTGACGATTGTGTCGAAGATCTCGCGCGAGCAGTCGACCAGGTCCATCTTGTTGACCGCAAGCACGACGTGGCGGATGCCGAGCAGCGAGACGATGTAGCTGTGCCGGCGCGTCTGCGTCAGCACGCCCTTGCGTGCATCGATCAGGATCACGGCGAGATCGGCGGTGGATGCACCGGTCACCATGTTGCGCGTGTACTGCTCGTGCCCCGGGGTGTCCGCGACGATGAACTTGCGCTTGTCCGTCGAGAAGAACCGGTAGGCCACGTCGATCGTGATGCCCTGCTCGCGCTCGGCCGCAAGCCCGTCCACGAGCAGCGCGAAATCAAGCGCACCGCCCTGCGTGCCGACCTTCTTCGAGTCGGCCTCGAGCGCCGCAAGCTGGTCCTCGAAGATCATCTTCGAGTCGTAGAGGAGGCGGCCGATCAGCGTCGACTTGCCGTCGTCGACGCTGCCGCAGGTGATGAACCTGAGCAGGCTCTTGTGCTCGTGGGCCTGGAGATACGCCTCGATATCCCTGCCAATCAGCTCCGAGACGTGCGCCATCAGAAGTAGCCCTCCTGCTTCTTCTTCTCCATCGACGCCGCCTGATCGTGATCGATCACGCGGCCCTGCCGCTCGGAGCTCGTGGTCAGCAGCATCTCCTGGATGATCTCGGGCAGCGTATCCGCGTCGCTCTCGATCGCACCGGTCAGCGGGTAGCAACCGAGCGTGCGGAAGCGGACCCTCTTCATCATCGGCTTCTCGCCGGCCGCGAGCGGCATTCGCTCGTCGTCGACCATGATCAGCGTGCCGTCGCGCTCGACGACCGGCCGCAGCGCCGAGAAATACAGCGGCACGATCGGCACGTCGTGCAGGTAGATGTACTGCCAGATGTCGAGCTCGGTCCAGTTCGACATCGGGAACACGCGGATGCTCTCGCCCTTGTGCTTGCGCGTGTTGTAGAGACGCCAGAGCTCCGGGCGCTGGTTCTTCGGGTCCCAGCGATGCTGCGCGGAGCGGAACGAGAAGATCCGCTCCTTGGCGCGGCTCTTCTCCTCGTCGCGGCGCGCGCCGCCGAACGCAGCGTCGAAGCCGTACTTGTCCAGCGCCTGCTTGAGCGCCTGCGTCTTCATGACGTCGGTGTGGATCGCTGAGCCGTGCGTGAAGGGCCCGATCCCCTGCGCGAGACCGTCGGGATTCGTGTAGACGAGGAGGTCGAGGCCGAGCTTCTTCGCCATCCGGTCGCGAAACTCGATCATCGCGCCGAATTTCCACCGCGTGTCGACGTGCAGCAAGGGGAAGGGCGGCTTCGCCGGGTAGAACGCCTTCATCGCGATGTCGAGCATCACGGCGCTGTCTTTGCCGATCGAGTACAGCATCACCGGCCGTTCGCACTCCGCGACGACCTCGCGCATGATCTGGATGCTCTCGGCCTCGAGACGCTCGAGATGGGTCAGTGTGGCAGCGCGGGCGGCAGGCGCGAGGGGCAGGGGATCCATGAAGTCACGACTCTCCGGTCGACAACGACGCCGCGGGGGTCGCAAGGACCCCCGCGGCAGAAATCCGGGCTACTTAATCAGGCCGCCGGGGCGCGAGGCAAGCACCGGGGCCGCAAAAGCAGCGTCCGCGCACGGTTCGAGGCTGCGTCACTCGGACCGGTAGCGCAGCGTCAGCCAGTAGCGGCGCGGGGGATTGTAGTACCCCTCCATGTAGCCGAAGAAGTTCAGCACGCTGAATCCGCCGTCGAGCACCCGCTCGTCGGTCGCGTTGGTGACGTGGGCCTCGACTTCCCAGCGGTCGCCAGGAGCCGCCCACGCGATCCCGGCGTTGACGAGGGTCCGCGACGGTGTCTTGAGCTGCGGCGTGTTCTCGCCGTCGAGGAACATCTCGTCCTGGTACTGCACTTCCGCCCACGGCTTCAAGCTGCCGTTGCCGCCGAGATCCGCGGTGTATGCGGCCAGGAAGTTAGCGGTCATCTCGGGCGAGTTCCGTAGCTTCCGGTCCGTGAAGTCGCCGGTGTCGTCCGACCACTCGTCGAACTCGTTCTCCATCAGGCCCAGTGAGCCACGGAGAAAGAGCGCATCGGTCGGCTGCGCCTCGAGATCCACTTCCAGGCCGTAGATCGTCGACTCGGCGGCGTTGTCGATGACGACCGAGGCGCCGCGGATCAGGAGCACCTGGATGTCCTTGTACTTGTTGTAGAAGGCCGCCGTGTTGAGGCGCACGCGTCGGTCGGCGAGCAGGGTCTTCACGCCCAGCTCGAAGCTGTCGAGGTATTCCGGATCGTAGTCCTGCACGAGCGAAAGCTGCACGGGGCGACCGTTGATGCCGCCGCTTCGGAAGCCCCGGCTGTATTTGCCGTACGCAAAGACGTCGTCGGTCCACTGCACGCCGAGACTCAACTCGCCCGAGAGGTCATCCCAGTCCGCCTCGCAGCGGAAGCTGCCGTCGGCCTCCAGATCCGAGCACGCGTCGCTCGGCGTCTCGAGGTTCGCGGGAACGAGGATCGGCTGCCCGCTGAACGGATCCACCGGGATCAAGAGCGGGGTCTGGCTCGCGACCCGCGTCGCCGCCTGCCGGAACTCCTTTTCCTCATCCGTGTAGCGCAGCCCGATCCCGGCGGTCCACCGCTCGGCGAAGGAGTAATCACCGTGAAAATATGCGGCGTAGTCCGTCGTTTCCTGGTGGTTGTCGAAGTCGATCGTAAAATCGAGCGCATATCGAGCGAACCACAGGCCGCCAACGAAGGGGTCGCTGGGGTCGATCGCCGACAGCGCATCGAACAGGCCGTCCGCGACGACGAGGCGGGTATCGTCGTCGGTCTCTTCCTTGAAGTAGTACAGCCCGGCGATCCAGTTGAAGCGCTCGTTGCCCTGGCTCGCGAGCTGGAACTCCTGGCTGAACTGCTCGTGCTCCTCGTCGTGCACGTCGCCGTTGTAGTCGAGCCCGGAGTTGTCGCCGTCCCGGCCGAAAAGCGCGTCGGTCTCGCGATACGCCGTGATCGAGCGCAGCACGTTGCCGCCCGAGAGCGTCCAGTTGTTGAACCACGAGACGCCCAGGCTCTCGACGTCGTCGTGCGGCAGCAGACCCTCCGTCACGCCGCTCTCGTCGATGCTCGCGTTCGGCGTGCAGCAGGGGTCTGTCGGCGAGACAAAGGCGTTGAAGAGTCCGAGAAACGGCGATGCGCCCTGGTCATAGGCGACCATGTTGTTCGGGTAATTCGTCTGGTCCTGGTCGACGTAGTCGAGCGCCAGCGTCGACTCGAAGGTTTCGCTCGGCGTGAAACGCAGGGCCGCGCGGGCGCCGACCCGATTCTCCTCGCCGCCGTCGGCGCCAGGCCGGTCCTGCCACCCGTCCGATTTCTTGCCGACGGCGGACAGGAGGAGCGCCACGTCCTCACTGATCGGGATGTCGCTCGTGATCGAGGCGCGCCACGAGTTGTAGCTGCCGCCCGTCAGCTCGGCATCGATGCGTCCGCTGCCCTCGGGCTTGCGCGTGATCAGGTTGATCGCGCCGCCGATATTGTTCTTGCCGAACAGGGTCCCCTGCGGGCCGCGCAGCACTTCGGCGCGATCGACGTCGGCCAGGTCCAGGTTCGCGCCGAAGGTGCGGGCGAGATACACGCCGTCGATGTACAGACCGACTGCGGGGTCGGTGGTCAGCAGGAAGTCGAATTCGCCGACGCCGCGGATGAAGGCGCTCACCTGTGACGAGGCGCCGCCCGTGCTCGCGGCGAAATTGAGGTTGGGCGCGGCTCCCTCGATCGAGGTGACCTGCCGGAACCCGTACTGCTGCAGGAAGTCGCCGCCGAGCGCGGTCACCGCGACTGGCGTCTTCTGGATATCGGTCTCGACGCGCTGCGCCGTGACTACGACTTCCTCGAGGCCGGCCTGCGGATCCTGGGCTGGCGCGGCGAACGAAGCGAGCGCCGTGGCGGCCCCCAACGCAACCGACCTGCTGGTGTAAGAACGACGCGGCATCCTGCTCTCCCCGGTTGGCGCTGGCTGCGAAATTCGTCGCGACGGGCGCCCCGGATGCCGTAATCGACACCGTCAGCCAGTGTTTGTAGCGGAACGCGTAGTATCTATGCCTTATTTCTACGACTTTTGTCAACGCGTGCTGGCGGCGACCCGGACCAGCGTCCGCCCGGTCACTTGGGTTTTGAGCAGGCCGCCGAAGGCTCCGGGCAGCTCGTCGAGCTCGACGACCCGAGTCGCGATCCGGTCCAGCTTCGACGGCCGCAGATCTGTGCCGATCCGCTTCCAGACCTCGAGGCGGGTCGCACGCGGGGTCGCCACGGAGTTGATACCGAGCAGCGAGACGCCGCGCAGGATAAAGGGCATCACGGTGGTGCGCAGCTCCGCGCTGCCGGCGAGGCCGATGCTGGCGATGTTCCCCCAGAAATCGACCGTGCGCGTGAGCCAGGTCAGGATCTCGCCGCCGACATTGTCGACCGCGCCGGCCCACTGCGTCTTTTCGAGCGGACGCGAGCCGAGATCGATGTCGGCGCGCGAAAGCACGCGCGCCGCGCCGAGCTCGCGCAGAAACAGTTCCGCGTCCGCCTTGCCGCTGACTGCCACGACCTCGTAGCCGCGCCCCGCAAGCATGTTGATCGCGATGCTGCCGACACCGCCGCTCGCCCCGGTCACGACGATCGGACCGCCGTCCGGGCGTTGCGCGTTCTGCTCCATGCGGTGGATTGCGAGTGCCGCGGTGAAGCCAGCGGTGCCGAGCGTCATCGCGTCGCGCTCGGTCATGCCTGGCGGCAGGTCGATCAGCCAGTCGCCGGGAACCCGGGCGTACTCGGCGTAACCGCCGTCGTGCGTCTCCGACAGGCCGCATCCCGTGACAAGCACCTTCTGGCCCGGCGCAAAGCGCGCGTCCGTGGAAGTCACGACCTCGCCCGCGAAATCGATGCCGCCGACGAGCGGGTATCGCCGCAGGATCGGCGAGGTCCCCGTTCCGGCGAGCGCATCCTTGTAGTTGATCCCCGACCACGTAACCCGCACCACGACTTCGCCGGGCGACAGGTCGTCGAGCCCGATCTGGTCGAACCGCGCCGCAATGCGGCCGTCTTCGCGGTGGATGCGCAGGGCCTTGAACGTGTTCATCGGCTGTCTCCTCCAAGTGACGCGCGTCAGGCGCGTTCCAGCCAGACCTCGAGGCCCTGGGTATTGAGCCGCACGTCCGGGTCGAGCAGCTCGTGCCGTCGCGCGTCGTCCCCTGCGTAGCCATGCGCATCGAGGCGCGAGCTCAGATGCGCGAACATGTCCGCCGCGATCCGATCACCGCGGTCCTCTGCCGCGGCATGCCGCCGCGCGATCCGCACGAACTCGTCGATATCGCCGTGCAGGTCCCCGCTCAGGCGCTCAAGGTCTACAACTGGCCCGAAGTGCGTCAGCACCATGCGGCGCGGCCGCCGCGCCATCAGCCGGTCGATGGATGAGTGCAGCGCGACGGGGTCGAACTGCACCGGCGTCGTGGTCGGAAATATGAACGCGCCGGCCGCCGTGTCGAACTCGCGGTACGAGATCCCGAACGTGTCGCCGCTGAACACGTCGTCGTGGTCGAGATCGTGCGCGCAGTAGTGGTGCCGGGCATGCCCGGGCGAATCGATGAGCTCGAAGGTTCGCGAGCCAAGCACGAACCGGTCGCCGTCGCCGGCCACGACGACCCGCCCGGCGTCGATCGGAACGATCTCGCCATAGAGCTCGCGGTACATCGCCTCGCCGTACACGGCCACCGTGCCCGCGATCAGCTTGGCAGGATCGATCATGTGCGGTGCGCCGCGCGGGTGGAGCACCGCGCGTGCCCGGGGCAGCGCCCGGATCAGCTGGCCCGCGCCGCCGGCATGATCGAGGTGCACGTGAGTGAGGAACACGTAGTCGACCTGCTCCGGTTCGAGGCGCAGCCGGGCGAGCGCATGCATCAGCCGCGGGTGGGCAGGCGCCGCGCCGGTATCCACGAACGCTGCATGACCCTCGTCGACGACGAGGTGGCTCGCCGCCAGTCCTGGCCGCAGGTACTCGGTATCGATCCGATATACCCCGTTGCCGACTGGAACAGGGGACATTCTCTATTCCCGACCGCGAACCGTGCGGGCCGAGACGATCGTCCCGGAAATAGAGAATGTCCCCATTTTCGCTCAGTCTCGCTGCAGCGCGCCCTGCAGATCGACGCCCCGGCAGCGGCCCTTTGCGCGGATGTCGTGTGTGGAACACAGCGACGGCTCCTGCGAGGCGTAGTAGCGTGCGAGGGCCTCGATGTCCTCGTCGGTGAGCGCCGCGGTCATGCCGCCCATCACGGCATTCTTGCGCTGCCCGGAGCGATAGGCGCGCAGCGCCTCCTCGAGATAATCCTCGTGCTGACCGGTGAGACTTGGATACTCCGGCAGAATCCCGATGCCGTCGTTGCCGTGACATGCGACGCAGGTGTGACTCGCCTTGGGGGCCGTGCCAACGGCGTGTCCGGTCGTGGTGATCTCGGGGCCGGCCAGGTAGGCCGCGACGTCCGTCATGTCGACCTCGCTCAGCGTCGTCGCGTGGGCGTGCATGGTCGCGTGCCCCCGCTCCTTGCTCGCGTAGGCCTTGAGCGCGACGACCAGATACGCCGCGTGCTGGCCACCGAGCTTCGGCACGCTGTAGACCGGGAAGGCGTTCTTGTAGTTCTCGATGCCGTGGCAGCCGTGGCAGGTGTAGCCGAGCTCGGCCCCGCGCTCGGCATCCGCGGCCTGCGTCGCGACGCCGGGCGCCGCGGCCAGGAGCGCGAGCACGATCGCTGCCGATCTCACGGTCATCGCAGGGCCCTCGGAGGGTCGGCCTTCTCCGGGCCGAGGAGCGGGAATGGTAATGAAAAGCGCCACCCGCGTCGATTAACCCCGATCGCCTACACTCTGCGTTCTGATACGTGAGAAGCGGCGCCAGCCGGCGCTGTCGGGTCGAGGCGGCCCCGAGGAGTGATAGATGTCGAGGCAAGCGTCCTGGCTCGCCGTGCTGGCGGCCGCATCGTGCCTTTGTGGGGCGAACGCGCTGGCGGAGGAGCCCCAGCCTCGCACCGTGAACGTGAGTGGCATGGCGGAGGTGAGCGCCGAGCCCGACATCGCCCGGGTTACGCTCGGCGTCGAGTCGCGGAAACCCTCGATGGAAGCCGCGCGCGCGGAGGTCACCGCAGCGGTCGACCGGGTGCTCGCGCTCGCCCGTGACCTCAAGATCGATCCGAAGTACGTCAACGCGACACGCGTGCAGATCCAGCCGGAATACCGCTGGAACGAGAACGATCGCGAGCGCGTGCTGCTCGGCTACCTGGTCAGCCGCCAGGTAGAGATCGAGCTCAGGGATCTCGACAAGCTGGGCTCGCTGCTCGAGCGCGCGGTCGATGCCGGCGTCAACCAGGTTGGAGATCCCATGCTCGACTCGAGCCGACGCAAGGAGCTGGAGCGCGAGGCGATGACCAAGGCGCTCGAGGACGCCCGTCTCAACGCCGAATCGCTCGCGCGCGCCGCGGGCGCGAAGCTGGGCCAGCCGCGCACGCTCGCGGCGTCGGGGGGCACACCGCCGGTTCCGATGTACCGGGCGAAGCTTATGCAGGCGGACATGGCCGCCGCGCCGGAGGCCACGTATCAGACCGGCGAGATGAAGTTCAGCGCCAGCGTCAACGCCGTGTACGACCTGATCACCGGCCCCTGAGTGGAGCGGGGGCCGCGCTCGCGGCGTCAGCGGGCCGAGCCGATTACAGCGCCTCGGCGATGTCCGCGAGCAGACCCTTGTCCTCCGGCGTAGTGCCCGAGGGATAGCGGCTGAGCACGCGGCCGTCGCGGCCGATCAGGAATTTCTCGAAGTTCCACTCGATGTCGCCGCCGAATCCGTTCTCGGCCGAGGTGAGCCAGGCATACAGCGGGTGGCGCCCGGCACCGTTGACGTCGAGCTTTGCCGAGAGCGGAAAGCTCACGCCGAAGCGAGTCGTGCAGAACTGGCGGATCTGCTGCTCAGTGCCGGGTTCTTGGGCACCGAACTGGTTGCAGGGAAAGCCGACGACCGTGAAGCGCTCGGAGGCCAGGTCCTGCTGGAGCTGCTCGAGACCGGCGTACTGGGGTGTGTAGCCGCATCGGCTCGCGACGTTCACCGCGAGCACCACCTGGTCCCGCAACGGCCCAAGGAGATCGGGCGCGCCGTCGATCGCGGTGACGCGATGATCGAAGAATCCCGGCATGGCATGAGCCTCCGTCGGCCGTGCAGCCGGCCGCCGATCGAGGGATCCGGGCGGGTCGGCTCAGCCGGGCAGACGGTCTACGATCAGAATGCTGCCGTCAACCCCGGTGACGCGGACTCGGGTGCCGGCCGGGACGTTCGGGCCACGCAGCGACCAGTTGCGATTGCCGAGCACCGCTTTTCCCGCGCCGTCGCGGATCGCTTCGGTCAAGGTCATCACCTGCCCGATGTACCGCTCCCCGATCCGGTGCGGTGCCTGCGCGCTCTGCAGGTCGCGCTGCTGCACCTTGTACTCGCGCCAGAAATACAGCGCAAAGACGGTCACTGCGAAGAGGAGAAACCAGCCCATGAATCGACCTTCCGAAGGGGTGCGCCCATGGTGACGGCGGCTGCCGCCGTCCTCAACTGGCGTCGCTATTGTCAAACGCGAACTGTGAACCGTCGCTCACTGGCGGGGGTCGAGCCTGAGGCTGCGGCTGTACTGGATGTTGACGACGTTTTCCGTCCAGCCGCGGACGTAGGGCTTGATGAGGTGCTTGTTGACGTAGAAATAGATCGGTAGCAGCGGGTGGTCGACCAGCATGACGCGTTCGGCCTCCTCGAGCAGTGCGCGCCGCCGGGCCGGATCGGCCTGGCTGATCGCGTCGGCGAGCAGGGCGTCATAGCGGGGGTTCGAGTAACCCGTGAGGTTGATGCCGAAGTCGCTCTGCAGCAGCTGCGCGAAAGTATAGGCATCGTCGAAGTCGCCGACCCAGCTCGAACGGAAGATCTCGGTCTCCGTGCGGGCCTGGATCGAGGCCAGGAGCGCTCGGAATTCCTCCGCGTAGAGCGACGTCTTCACCCCGAGCGTCTCCTTCCACATGGCGGCGATCGCCACGGCGATACGGTTGTGCGCTTCACCGGTGTTGTACCGGACCTCGACTTCGAGTGGCTGCTCGTCCGAATAGCCGGCCGCGCGATAGAGCTCGCGCGCCTCACGAACCCGCTCCTCGTACGGTCGCGATGCATAGTCGAACTGCTGCGGTGTGTAGTTGGACACCCCCGCGGCGACCCAGCTGTATGCCGGCGTCTCGCCGAGGCCGGTGACCGCGGTGGTCAGACGCTCCCGGTCGATCACCAGCGACAACGCCCGCCGGAGCCCCGGCTGATCCTTGAACGGCGGCCGCGTCAGGTTGAACCCGTAGTAATAGGTCGAGAGCTGCGGTGACACACGCAGCTCGCTGGGCATGTGTTGGCGGATCCATGCGAACTGCTGCGGCGGCACGACGTAGGTGACGTCGAGCTGACCGGCCCGGTACTGGCGGAATTCGGTGCTCGGGTCGTTGGTGTGGAAGAAGCGCACGCGATCGATCCGGGTTCGTGCATCGTCCCAGTAGTAGCGGTTACGCCGCACCGTGATGTGCGAACCGACGACCCATTCCTCGAGCACGAACGCGCCGTTGCCGACCAGCCGCCCGGGCTGCGCGAACCGCTCGCCGTGCGCCGCGAGCGACCGGCTGTGCGCCGGGAAAGTGCTGGGGTGGCACGTGAGGCCGAGCAGATAGGGTGCCGGGTTGGTGAGACTTACGATCAGCGTGCGCCCGTCCGGAGCCCGAACGCCGAGGTCGGTGGGCGGCCGCTCGCCGCGGACGATCGCGGCGGCGTTCACGACCGGCTCGAGGATCTGGGCGTACTGCGATGCTGTCGCCGGATCGACCAGCCGGCGCATGCCGGCGACGAAATCCGCGGCCGTGAGCGCGTCGCCGTTCGACCAGCGGAGGCCCTCGCGGAGCCGGAACCGGTACTCGCGGCCGTCGTCGGACACGGTCCACGACTCCGCGGCTGCGGGCACGGGCTTGCCGTCGCCGCCCACGGCGGTAAGACCCTCGAAGAGATCGCGGATGACATTGAGCGACGAATCCGTGCGCGCCCGCTGCGGATCCAGCGAATCGGGCTCCGGCCCGTTGCCCCGGCGCAGCGTAATGACGTCGACCGCCGCCTGCCCGTCGGCCTTGTCGCCGGCGCCGGGTGCGCCGCCCTTGCCGCAGGCCAGGAGGGCCGCAGCGAGCAGAACGAGGATCGTTGGGCGGACGACGAGTGACAGCCGCAACGGCATTCGGCCTCAGCCCGCGCGCCGCGCGCCCTTACCTGCGGGCGCACCACGCTTCAGGTGCACGAGCAACAGGGAGACCGCGGCCGGCGTGACCCCCGGAACCCGCGACGCCTGCCCAAGGGTCGCCGGCCGGTGCTCGAGCAGGCGCTGCCGAACCTCGTTCGAGAGGCCGCGAACGCCTGCGAAATCGAGCCACGGCGGCAGCACCGTGTCCTCCAGGCGCCGCTGCCGCTCGATTTCCTCGCGCTGACGCTCGACATAGCCCGCGTAGCGGGCCTCGACCTCGAGCGCGAGCGGAACCTGCTCGGCGAGCCGCTCGTCGGCTACCCATTCACCATCGGGCTGCGGGATCGCTGCGTCGGCGCCGAGCGCAGTGCCGAGGTCGGCATGTGAGAGCTCTGGTCGCCGCAGCAGCTCGAGCGCCGTCTGCTCGCGGGTGAGCGCGCCGGTCCGCGTCTCGAGCTCGACCGCTGCCCGCGTGCCGGGGCGGATCCAGATCCCGCGCAGCCGCGCCGTCTCGGCAACGACACCCGCGCGCTTGCGCTCGAACAACGACCAGCGTTCGTCGTCGATCAGGCCGAGCTCGCGCCCGACTGGTGTGAGCCGCAGATCGGCGTTGTCCTCGCGCAGCGACAGCCGATACTCCGCGCGGCTCGTGAACATCCGGTAGGGCTCGCTCGCGCCACGGGTGATCAGGTCATCGATCAGCACGCCGATGTAGGCATCGCTGCGCCGCGGCCACCACGGCGCCTGGCCGCGAGTGCCGCGTGCGGCGTTGATGCCGGCCACGATGCCCTGGGCCGCGGCCTCTTCGTAGCCGGTGGTGCCGTTGATCTGGCCGGCGAAGAAGAGTCCACGCACGACGCGCGTCTCGAGCGACGGCCCAAGATCGCGGGGATCGAAGTAGTCGTACTCGATCGCGTATCCCGGCCGCGTGATATGCGCCCGCTCGAATCCGCGGATGCTGCGGACGAATTCCACCTGCACGTCATAGGGCAGGCTGGTCGAGATCCCGTTCGGGTAGATCTCGTGGGTATCGAGCCCTTCCGGCTCGATGAAGACCTGGTGCGACGCGCGGTCGGGGAATCGGACGACCTTGTCCTCGACCGACGGGCAGTATCGCGGCCCCACACCCTCGATCACCCCGGTGAACATCGGCGAGCGGTCGGTCGCCGCCCGGATCAGCTCGTGCGTCCGCTCGTTGGTCGCCGTGATGTGGCAGACGACCTGGCGCGGGTGCTCAAGCCGGCGCCCGACGAAGGAGAACACCGGCGTCGGCGTATCGCCCGGCTGCACCGTGAGCCCGGCGTAGTCAACGCTTCGGCCGTCGATCCGCGGTGGCGTGCCGGTCTTCAGCCGCCCGGTCCGCGGCGCGAGCTCGCGCAGCCGCGCCGCGAGCCGGTTCGACGGGGGATCTCCGGCGCGACCGCCCGCGTGCTGTGTCAGCCCCACGTGCATGCGCCCGGCCAGAAAGGTCCCCACCGTCAACACGACGGCCGCCGCCGAAAACGCGACCGCCGAGGCCGTGACGACCCCGGCGACGCAGCCGCCCTCGATCACGAGGTCCGCGGCTTCCTGCTGGAAGATCGAGACGTTCGGCTGGCCCTCGAGTACCGCGCGTATCGTGCGCCGGTAGAGCTGCCGGTCCGCTTGCGCCCGGGTCGCCCGCACGGCCGGGCCCTTGCTCGCGTTCAGCGTTCGGAACTGGATCCCGGCGCGGTCGGCGGCGCGCGCCATGATGCCGCCCAGCGCGTCGATCTCGCGCACCAGGTGGCCCTTGCCGATTCCGCCAATCGCCGGGTTGCAGCTCATCTGGCCCAGGGTCTCGACGTTCTGCGTGAGCAGCAGGGTGCGCGCACCCATCCGCGCCGAGGCAAGCGCAGCCTCGGTGCCGGCATGGCCGCCGCCGATCACGATGACGTCGAACGAGTCTGCGAAGCGCATCTTTAAGGTCTCCGGGTCGCGCATTGTACGAGAACGGCGCGATTGCCAACTTCGCCGCGAATCCGGGCGTTCAGCTGCGGGTCCCGTCCGCCCGGTCCTGGAGAAGCCGCCGCAGCGCCGGCAGACGCAATGCGACAAAGCGCCTCGCGTGACGCTCGTAGCGGTTCGACCAGTAGCCGTGGCGGATCCACTCGGCGAGGTAGCGGGGTACGCTCAACCGTCCGCGGTTCCATTGCTTGAGCACATGGTAGTACTCGTGCAGCACGAGGGCCGGGTCAGCGAAGAAATCGCTCGCGGGCCCCGGCAGCAGGATGCGGTTGCGCCGGGTAGTCGCGCGCGCGCCGCGGTGCAGGCGCGCATACCAGGAGTTCTCGACCACCTCGACCTCGTCGACCTCGTCGTCGAAGAGCTGGTGCAAGGCCGCGCGCAGACGGTCCGGCATGCAGTCCCGCGTACGCATGCACACGGCGGCCCGAGGGGTCAGTGCGTAGTGCGGGAGTCGGTCGCGGTCGCACGCACCGCGCGCCGGCCGTTACCCTTGCGGCGGCGCTCGCCCTTGGGTGCCGCCACGCGGCGGACCGTCACGGCAGGCGCAGGACGCGTCGGCCCGCGGCCTGCGATGCGGCGCTGGTCGTACTCGTCGGCGGCCTTGGTCAGGTCGACGAAGGCGTCGCGCAGGCAGGCGGCGAAGGTTTCCGGGTCAGGGAGCATCTCGCGGCAGGAGATCGCGCAGATGCAGAGCGTCCCGGTGTAGCTGAAGCCGGTGCAGTTGAGCCCGATCCCGTCGACCACGATGCTGATCGGCGCATGCGCCACCAGCCGCGCACCGGCCATGTAGAGCGGTACGTCCGGGCCGCGGACGTTCGAGACGATAAGCGAGAGCTTGGGCAGGCGCACGTTGCGTAGCAGGACGTCGGCCAGCGGCGTCGGCAGATGCTCGAGCGCGTTCATCGCCAGATCCTTGCCCAGCGCGCTGCTGACCCGCTTTGCAGTGGCGGCGTCGGCGCGGATCGCTGCCAGCCGCTCAAGCGGATCGCAGATCTCGGAATGCACCGGCATCAGCGTCATGCCGATCCGGTTGCCCTCGTGCGACTTATCGTCGCCCCGCACCGTCATCGGCACGCCCGCGATCATCGAGGCTGCCGGCAGCTCACCGCGCGGCCCGAGATAGCGATTGAGTGCGCCGCCGACGATAGTCAGGAACAGGTCGTTGATCGTCGCGTCGCCGACTTTCCGCCGGATGTCCTGGAGCTCGGCCACCGGCACGCCGACCGCCTCGAACACACGGTGCGCCGACACCGGCCCGGAGAAGCGGGTGACCGGCGGCATGCGTGGCAACGCCGAGGTGAGATCGCCCGACGCGGCCGCGGCGAGCGCGCTCTTGAGGCGCTCGCGGTCTAGGCCCAAGCGACCGACGAGCCCTGCGCCGAGCCCGGCCACGCGTGTCGCCGCATCCAGCGAGAACCGTGCCAGCCCGGGCAGCTTCTGCAGATTGTTGGCGAGCGCGCGCGAATAGATCTCGATCGCCGAGGGCTCGCGGTCCGCGACCCGCACGGTGAGCCCGGAGCCGTACTCCGCCTCGACGTCGTCGGGCGAAAGCGAGTGCAGGGCGCGCGTGAGCTCGCTGCCGGCCTCGCCGTCGATCAGCGCGTGGTGGACCTTGGTATAGAGCGCGAAGCTGCCCGGCGGGACACCAGGGACGTTGTGCAGCCCCTCGATCACGTACGTTTCCCAGAGCGGCTTGCTGCGATCGAGCGGCCGCGAATGCAGCCGTGCGACCTGTATGCAGAGCTGCCGCCAGTCACCCGGCTGCGGGAGCGCGATGTGGCGCACGTGGAACTCGACGTCGAGATCCACATCCTCCACCCACCACGGACGGTCGAGCATCCACGGCACGGTGACGAGCCGGCGGCGAAAGTGGGGGACGCGCTCGATGCGCGCCGAGAAGAACCGCAGGATGTCCTTGAACCGGACCTTGCCGCCGGGCGCGGTGGACGGATCGTAGAGCCCGAGCCCGGCGACGTGCATGTAGTTGTTGCCGCGCTCGAGCTGCAGGAACGCGTAATCGAGACCGGACAGCTGTCTCATGTGCCCATCCCTCTCTGGCCGGCCTCGTCAACCGCCGAGGCGCAGCTCGCCGGTGATGCGCAGCCCCGCGCCGTCGACCGCGTAGGTCTTGTTGATGAAGATCAGGATCGAGGTCAGCGCCTCGGCGGCGGCCGAATTGGCGAGCGCCCCGCCGTGGATTCCGCGCAGCCCCGCAGCGCCGGCAAGCGCAACCACCCGCTCGCGCGCCTCCTTCTGGTCGCCGAACACGAGCACATCGCAGTCGACGCCCGCGGATTGCGTGAGCTTGTGCGCGGCAACGTTGTGAAACGCCGAGACCACCGTCACCGCCGCGCCCAGGATCTGCTGCGCGCGCACGGCCGCGCTGCCCTCCGCCGGGAGCTGCACGCGCATGACTCTCGGCGGCACGAGCGGAACCGTTGTATCGACCACGAGCTTGCCCGTCACCGCGGACCGGATGTCCTCGAGCACAGCCTGCTGCGTCGCCCAGGGCACCGTGACGACGACGATCTCCGCTGCATCCGCCGCAGCGCGATTCGCGAGGCCACGCACGCTGGTCCTGCATTCGGCGGCGAGACCGGCCGCCGCATCCGCCGCGCGGCCCGCGTCGCGCGAGCCCAGGATCACGGGATAGCCCGCCAGCGCCCAGCGCCGCGCGAGCGCGCCGCCGAGGTGCCCTGTGCCACCGAGAACGGCGAGGGTGGGCAGTGCTCCGGGCCCCGTCACGGAGGAGCCCCGGCGAGCGCGATCTCGACCCGTGCCTCGGGCCGCCACGCCGCTTCCACCGGTTCGCGATGCGCGTCCTCAGGGCAGGCGGAGTACAGGGTCGTGCGCTGCCAGGCCCGCCGTCCGGCCGCAGCGGCGAGCGCGTGGAGCCGGTCCGGCGTCATCTCCTGACCGTTGACACCACCCGCGGCGCGGGTGATCGACTCGTTCATCAAGGTGCCGCCCAGGTCATCGACGCCGGCGCGCAACGCGAGCCCGGCACCGGCCGCGCCCATCTTCACCCAGGAGGTCTGGATGTGCGTGATCCACGGATGGAGCGCCAGCCGCGCGACTGCGTGCATCAGGAGCGCCTCCCGGAAAACCGGGCCTGAACGCGCGCGACCCGCGCGCCAGATCGGTGCCTCCATGTGCACGAAGGGCAGCGGAACGAACTCGGTGAAGCCGCCGGTCCGCCGTTGCAGCTCGCGGACGCGGACCAGGTGGCGGGCCCAGTGCTCGTAGCCGTCGACGTGCCCGAACATGATGGTCGCGGTGCTCCTGAGCCCCACCCGGTGCGCGGTCTCCATGACCGTAAGCCATTCGTCGGTGCGCAGCTTGTCCGGGCACAGCACCGCGCGCACCTCGTCGTCCAGTATCTCGGCAGCCGTGCCCGGCAGCGTCGAGAGACCCTGCGCGCCGAGGCGCCGCAGGAAGGCGTCGAGTGTGAGTCCCAGCGTGCGTGCGCCGTGGGTGACCTCGAGCGGCGAGAAGGCGTGCACGTGGATCAGCGGCGCCGCCTGCTTGACCGCCGCGACGATGTCGAGGTACGTCTCGCCGTTGAACGACGGATGAATCCCGCCCTGCAGGCAGACCTCGGTTGCGCCCCGCTCCCACGCCTCGCGGGTCCGCGCCCCGATCTCTTCCATCGGCAGCAGGTACCCCGGCCCGCGCAGGCTGCGCGCGCTGCGCCCCTTCGAGAAGGCGCAGAACCCGCACCGGTAGGTGCAGATGTTCGTGTAGTTGATATTCCGGTTGACGACGTAGCTGACGCCGTCGCCGATCGTCTCGCGGCGCAGATCGTCCGCCGCCGCCAGCACCGCCGCCAGGTCGTCGCCACGCGCGCGGAAGAGCGCCGCGATCGCCGCCTCATCGAGTCCGACACCG
>Ga0075428_100003262_pt1 | contig 17760 bp, 13 predicted proteins | sample RhiMetdeltSRZDD2_FD_75291 | JGI IMG/M metagenome (GOLD analysis project Ga0075428, IMG submission 75291) | Populus rhizosphere microbial communities from Tennessee, USA - Rhizosphere MetaG P. deltoides SRZDD2 | ecosystem: Host-associated > Plants > Roots > Rhizosphere > Soil | place: USA... | reverse complement strand
CGTTCGGTGCCTGCGATCGAACAGTTGCGGCAGCAAGGCACACGAAGAGGGCGACAGCAAGGTGTTTCAATACTCGTGGCGCCATTTCTTTCCTCTCATCAATAAACATACACGGCACCGGATGCACGGACGGAGTTGTCGTTCATGTTGCCGCCGATACCGGCCGATCCACCGTCCTCGCCCCACGCCGCAATTGCCAGCGTATTGCCGTCGCCGCTCAACGCGACGCCGGAACCGAATTCATCGTACGCATCGGAATTCGGAGCCTTCAGATACGCACGCTGCGTCCACGTCGTTCCCATTCGCGTGAACACATAGGCCGACCCGGACTCCTCGGCCGAAAAGTCCTGCTGATTCGCGTTCAGTCCTCTGCCGCCGCCGGCCTGGAGCATGGACGTTGCCACCAGCACGTTGCCGTTCGTGCTGATGGCGAGACGAATGCCGAACAGATCGTTCGGGTGCGGGTTGGACGACTTGATATACGCCTGCTGCGACCATGTGCCGTTGTTGTTAACGAAGACGTAAATCGCCCCGTTCGACGTGTCCTGATTCTCCTTGCCGGAGAACTGTTGGCCGTTGATGCCGCCAATCAGTCCGTCTTCGTCCGGAGCATCGACCGCGAGTGTCCGTCCGTCGCCGCTGAGGGCGAGCGCCGAGCCGAACGCGTCCTGTGGATGATCCAGGTTCGATTCCTTCAGGTACGTCGTCTGCTTCCACGTCGAACCGTCGCGGACGAAAATGTACGCGCAACCCGATCCACCCTTCGAGTTGTCGGCCTCGTTGCCATTGACGCCGGGCACGCCACCATCTTCGTCATAGCCGCTGATCGCGAGCGTTGCGCCGTCACTCGAGAGGCTGACGGCGAAGCCGAACAGATCGCCCGGGTCCGTTTGCGCGCCCTTTAGATATGCCTCCTGCGACCAGGTCGAGCCCGATCGCGTGAACACGTAGCCGGCGCCGGCATTGGCGGAGGAGTTGTCGGCCTGGTTGCCGTTGACACCCCGAGCGTTGCTCTGTTCCGTCGGCGCCCCCACGACCATGACATTGCCATCGTCGTTGAGCGTGACCGACCACCCGAACTGATCGCCCGCATCGGAGTTCGACGATTTCACGTACGCCTGCTGCGACCATCTGCCGCCCGTGCGCGTGAATACGTAGACTGCACCGGAATCTTCGGCGCTGTTGTCGTCCTGGTTACCGTTGATGCCGCGGGCGTTGCTGTCTTCGCGCGTCGCGGTCACGGCCAATGTGTTGCCGTTTGCGTTCAGCGCGAGCGCGAAACCGAAACTGTCGTAGGGGTCCGTGTTCGACGCCTTCAGATAGGCCTGCTGCGTCCACGGTTTCCCCGCATCGCCGCGCGTGAAGATGTAAACGGCACCGGCGCCGCCGGCGCTCTCGTCCTTCTGGTTTCCGTTGACGCCCTTGGCGGCGCTGTTCTCATCAGGAGCAGAGACGGCCACGGTGTTGCCGTCGCGGCTCATAACCAGTGTCTGTCCGGTCAGTGCGCTGCCGAACCCGAGCTTCGCATCGGCCTTCGGGTTCGAGGCCTTCACGTAGGTGATGGGCGAGAAATTTCTCCTCAGGAACGCCGGATCGTTCGCTCCGGCGCTCTGGCCGCGCACCGCCGCGTCATGCGTGGACGCCGTGATTACCAGGACCAGACCACACAGCACTCGTTTCATTTCGGGCCTCTACTGAGATTGCCTTTCGAGTTACTCTCCGCCTGCTGATTATGAAACAAACATCGCAGAAAAATCGTTGACCGGGCGTGACTGAAAAAGGCCGACGAACATGTTGACCCGCGAGACGTAGAATGCGGGACACCGAAGGAGAGGAGGCCGTATGAAGCGAGTTGTCGTGGTCGTTGCCGGGCTCATCGTATTCGCCGCCACGTCGTCACTCCCGCTGGACGCGCAGGCACAGCGCGGCTGGACGACGTTGTTTGACGGGAAGAACATTGACGCGTTCAACAAGGTCGGCGACGCAAACTGGACGATCGCTGACGGCGTGCTCCAGGCCGATAAAGGCATGGGCGGCTATCTCGTGACCAAGCAGCCGTATACGGATTTCGAGATTCGGGCGGAATTCTGGGTCGATACGCCAGCGAACAGCGGCATCTTCATCCGCTGCGACAACCCACAAATGCCGGGCGCTGAAGCGTGCTACGAAGTGAATATCTTCGACACACGTCCGGATCCGACCTACGGCACAGGCGCCATCGTCAACGTGGCCAAAGTGGCGACGCCTATCAAGGCCGGCGGCAAATGGAACACCTACGAGATCCGCGCGCAGGGATCACACCTGACCGTGACCCTCAACGGCATGAAGACGGCCGACGCGCAGGACACCAAGCATGCACGTGGACCGTTTGCCCTGCAGTACGGCGCCGGCGTCGTCAAGTTCCGCAAGGTGGAGGTTCGGCCACTGTAAACCCACAGGTATCAGGTTTCAGGAAACCTGATACCCGATACCTCCGTTTTGTGCTCCAATACGCCCCCATGGCGAACTGGTTCACCAGCATGAACGCTCGCGAGCGGCGGACATTCGCCGCCTGTTTCAGCGGGTGGGCGCTCGACGCCATGGACGTGCAGCTGTACGCCGTGGTGATGCCGACGCTGATCGGTCTGTGGCACTTGTCGCAGACACAGGCGGGGACGCTCGCTACCGCAGCTTTGCTGTTCTCGTCATTCGGCGGCTGGATCGCCGGCATTCTGGCCGACCGGTTCGGGCGCGTCGCGGTTCTTCGGATGACGATTCTCTGGTTCGCGTTCTTCACGTTCCTGTCAGGGTTCACGCAATCGTACGAACAGCTGTTGCTCACCCGCAGTCTCCAGGGGCTCGGCTTCGGAGGCGAGTGGGCCGCTGGCGCCGTGTTGATGAGCGAGGTCATCGACAAGCGCATTCGCGGCCGCGCGGTGGGCACCGTGCAAGGCGGGTGGTCGGTTGGCTATGGCACCGCCGTTCTGCTGTTCACGATCGTGTTCAGCGTGGCGCGTCCTGAAGTCGCGTGGCGGTATCTGTTCATCATCGGGTTGATTCCTGCGCTGCTCGTGCTCTGGATTCGCCGTTACGTGGACGAGCCCGAGGTTTTCATGGCCGCTCAGGCGACCACCTCCCGAAGAACTCGACTCGAATTTCTCGAGATCTTTGGCGCTGCACTTCGCCGTCGGACCTTTCTCGCTTCGCTGCTTGCCGCCGGAGGTCTCGGCGGCAACTATGTGACGCTGACGTGGCTGGCAACGTATCTGAAGACAGTCCGCCAGCTGTCGGTACTCGGTACCGGCGGATACCTCGGCATCAATATCTTCGGGTCGTTCCTTGGCTATGTGATCAGCGCCCATTTGAGCGACTGGCTCGGGCGGCGCAGGACGTTTGTCGTCATGGCGTGCGCAGCTGCGGTCACGGTTGCCTGCTACACGCTGCTGCCGTTGAGTAACACCGCGGTCCTGCTGCTTGGATTCCCTCTGGGGTTCTTCCAGTCCGGCATCATCGCCGGGATGGGTGCCACGTTTGCGGAGCTATTTCCGACTCGCGTTCGCGCGACCGGTCAAGGCTTTTCCTATAACACGGGCCGCGCGATTGGCTCCTTTGTTCCGACGCTCGTCGGCGTTGCGGCTCCGAGTATGGGCCTTGGTCAAGCAATGGGGATCTGCTCGGCGAGTTCCTATGTGCTCGTACTGCTCGCCGTCGCGCTGCTGCCAGAGACTCGTGGTCGTGAGCTCGAGACCACCATCGCATTTGAGGGGCGTGACACCATCGCGGCTTCCTACAGCCCGCAGCCCGTTCCTCGCTAACCAATCCGCCGATCAGGCGTGATCTGATTCGGATCGACCCGCAGCTCGAGCACCGCCGACGTTCCGGCGCCGAGCGCGCGGTCGAAGGCGGGCCCGAACGCTTCTGTCGTGTCGACCCGTTCGGCGTACGCCCCGAACGACTGCGCCAGTCGCACAAAATCCGGCGCGGCCAGGTCGGTTGCCGACACACGCCCAGGGAAGCGCCGCTCCTGGTGCATGCGAATCGTGCCGTACATGCCGTTGTTGACGATGAGCACGATGAGGCGCGCGCCGTATTGCGCTGCGGTCGCGAGCTCCTGCGGATACATCAGGAAATCACCATCGCCGGCGACGCACACCGTGATCCGATCGGGGTAGCGCAGTGCCGCTGCGATTGCCGCTGGAAATCCGTAGCCCATCGAGCCGCTGGTCGGCGCCAACTCGGTGTGTGGCGCCTTGTATGTGAAAAACCGGTGCACCCATACCGTGAAGTTGCCCGCACCGTTGGCGATCGTCGCGTTCGTGGGCAACTGCGTCGCGAGCGTCCGTATCACCACGGCGAGGTCGACGCCCTGGCGCGGACCCTTTTCCGGTACTGCGATGAACTTCTCGTATTCGCGTCGGGCGTCGTCGGTCCAGTTGCGCCACGATGGCGATTCGATCGGCGGGAGCTCCGCCAGCCGCTCGGCGGCCGCGGCCGCTGCGGCGATGATGGCCACGTCGGCTTGATACACGCGGTTTAGTTCACTCGGGTCTGGATAAATGTGGACGAGCCGCGCGGCGATGCGCGGTGGCTTGAGTACCGAATACGTCATGGTCGTCACATCACCGAGGCGTGAGCCGAGCGCGATGATCAGATCCGCTGTTTTGACACGCTGCTGCAGGAACGGCGGCAACCCGAGGCTGAGATGCCCCGCATAACACGGATGCCGGTTGTCTATCAGATCCTGCCGCCGGAATGACGCGAGTACGGGAAGGGCATTGGCTTCTGCAAAATGCGCGAGCGCGGCGCAGCCCGCCTCTGTCCACATGGAGCCGCCAACGATAAGGAGAGGTTTCGACGCCTTCTCCAGTTCGTCGCGCAGTGCCCGAAGGTCGGCGTCTCGAGGCGTCGTCTGAACGGAGCGGTATGGCTGGGTGTCGCACGCGTGCGACTCTTCGGCCAGCACGTCTTCCGGCAGCGCGAGGACGACCGGACCAGGCCTGCCGGAGGTTGCGACCTGAAACGCGCGAAGCACGTATTCGGGGATGCGATCCGCCGATTCGATTTCGGCGGCCCACTTCGCCAGCGGCCCGAACATCCGGCGGAACTCGACCTCCTGAAACGCTTCGCGACCGCGCACGTCACGCTGCACCTGGCCGATGAAGAGAATCATCGGCGTCGAGTCGTGATACGCCGTGTGCACACCGATGCTGGCGTGCGTTGCACCAGGTCCACGCGTCACGAAGCAGATGCCAGGACGTCCCGTGAGCTTGCCATCGGCTTCCGCCATGTTCGCGGCTGCGCCCTCGTGCTTGGCAACGATCACCGCAATCTGCGGTGTGTCGTACAAGGCATCGAGCACGTCGAGGTAGCTCTCTCCAGGGACACAGAACAGGCGATCGACGCCGTGGATGCGAAGCGCATCGACAAGGATGCGCCCGCCCGTTCTGGCCGTGCGGGTGTCCGACATTACAGTGGTCTCCTGGACGTGTAATTTTGAATTCCTGCGTCAGACAGTGTGCTTCAAATAGACCGTTCGGCTCTCGGTATAGAAATCGAGCGCGAGCGGACCTTGTTCGCGCATGCCAAAGCTCGACTCCTTCGTGCCGCCGAACGGCAGCTGATACTCGACTCCTGCCGTCGGCAGATTGACCGTGATGAGTCCGGCTTCGATGCGATTGACGAACTGATGCACGCGCGAAATGTCGTTGGAAATGATGGCTGCAGAGAGCCCGAACCGTACGCCGTTGGCCAGACGCATGGCATCCTCGAAATCGTCGGCAATCATCATGGCCAGTACGGGTCCGAAGACCTCCTCCTGCGCGATGCGCATGTCGGGCGTGACGCCGCCGAAAATCGTCGGTTCAACGAAGAACCCTTTGTCGTAGACGCCGCCCGTCAGGCGATTGCCGCCGCACAGCAGTTGCGCTCCCTCGCGTTGTGCGATCGCGATGTACTCGAGATCGGTCTTGAGCTGCGCTTCATCGACCGCGGGACCGATGTCGATGCCGGCTTCCAACCCGTTGCCGACTTTCAGTGCACGTGTCTTCGCGATGAGTTTGTCGACCAGCGGTTCGTAGACCGATCGCTCGACGATCGCCCGGCTGCAGGCGGTGCACTTCTGGCCCGTCGAGAAGAACGCCGCGTTGACCAGCGTCGCAGCCGCGACATCCAGATTGGCGTCGGCGAGCACGATCGTCGGATTCTTGCCGCCCATTTCGAGCTGGACGCGCAGCCTTCGTCGCGTCGCCTTGTCGTACAGCTGATTGCCTACGGCGCACGATCCGGTGAAAGAGACGGCCTTCAGCGATCGATGCTCGAGCATTGCATGGCCGATGGCACCGCCGCTGCCCGTGACGTAGTTGATGACACCGGCCGGAAGTCCCGCCTTCTCCAGCGCCTCGACCAGACGAAGCGCGCTCAGCGGCGCCAGCGACGCAGGCTTGATCACCACTGTATTGCCGGCGACGAGCGCCGGCGCCATCTTCCACGCGGGTATCGCGCTTGGAAAGTTCCACGGCGTAATGAGCGCCACCACCCCGAGCGGCTTGCGGAGCGTGAAGCAGAAGACGTTTTCGCGTTCTGACGGAATCTGGTAGCTGAAGAGCCGCGATCCTTCGCCGCCGAAGTAGCGGAGGATGTTGATGGCGCGCTTCACTTCGCCCGTGGCTTCGGGCAGCGTCTTGCCTTCCTCGCGCGTCATGTCGGTGGCCGCCGACGTCAGCTGGCTTTCGAGGATCTCGGCTGCTTTGAACAGGTACTCGCCGCGCCGAGGAGCCGGGAGCGCGCCCCACGCCGGTTGCGCTTTCTCCGCGGCCTCGAACGCCGCGGCGACGTCGTCTGGTCCCGACGCCTGGAACGAGCCGACGATGTCGTCTTTGTCTGCGGGGTTGATGTTCGGGAACGTTTGCTGGGTGCGGCTCGGCACCCATTGACCACCAATGAAATTCAGATATTGACAGGACATATAGGGCGCAACGTTACTATCACGGTTGATTGCTCGCGAACAACGGCCGCCGCAACCTGCGCTAGAGTGTGCCCATGAAACGAACGGTTCTCGTCATCGTCGTGTGCTACGCGGCGTTCCAGGCCGCACACACCGCCGCACGCGCGCAGGCGCTGCAGGCGCCTGCCGTGGCCGGTACCGCGGTCGACATTCCTGGTGTAGTCAAGGGCGGCACGCCGATCGAACGGATTTTGACGGGATACGACGGTCTCGACGATCCAATCGGGCTCTCGGACGGAACGCTGGTCTTTTCCGAGCCGGGGGCGCGCCGGCTACATCGTTTGAACACGCGGACGAACCAGGCGTCGGTGCTTGTCGCGGACTCGAATGAATCACACGGTGTGACCGAGGACGCGCGCGGGCGTCTGATTTCTGCGCAAGCATGGTACGGCTCGACGAGAATCGGCGTCATCCATCCGCAAGAGAGCCGCGCGGTGCTGGCCGATGGCTACGAGGGGAGGCCGTTCAGCCGGCCCAACGACGTGATCGTTGCGAGCAATGGCGGCGTGTACTTCACCGAGCCCGGGCTCACGGTGCAGCAGGCCGAGGCGCTCGTGAAGCAGCTCGGAAGACCGCTCGAACCACAGCTGCCGCCGGCCGTCTACTACATTCCACCCGGCGGGCGTGCGATCCGGATCGAAGACAAGATGATTCGTCCGAACGGCATCCAGTTGAGCCGCGATCAGAAGACGCTCTACGTCAGCGATTCGAATGGCGCGGAGGTCATCGCGTGGGATATTCAGCCCGACGGTCTCGTGCGCAACCGACGCGCCTTCGGCTCGCTAACCGGCCGCAGCACGCGTGACAACGGGCTCGGCGGAATCAAGACATTTGCCGACGGCATGACGATCGACAACGACGGCCGCCTCTACGTCGCGACCGGCGGCGGCGTCGAGGTGTTGAGCGCACAGGGGAAGCACCTCGGCACCATTCCGATCAAGTGCCCACCGGCCGACTGCCAGAACCTCGCTTTCAGCGGACCGGGAAAGAGGACGCTGTATGTCGGCGGCGCCGGCTCTCTGTACAAGATCGAGCTGATCGCTCGTGGATTTGCCGGGCGGCCGAAATGATGGGCCGGCTGAAGCCGGCCCCTACGAGTACGTTACCCCTTCCCGTACGTAGGGGCCGGCTTTAGCCGGCCCTTCCTTTCGAGACTCACGCAGCGACGGCGCGCTGCGGCCGTTTCCATATCACGCCGTCGATCACAAAGTGATGGATGTTCACAACGGATGTGACAATGAGCACCGCCTGCGACGCGGCGATCGCGGTGATGCGCGGCAAACCCCATACGGTCGCTTCGAACAGCAAGAGCCCGAGCGCCACGAGCGACGACATCCAGACCACTGGGCGAAGCGGTTGTTCCGAGCGCGCGCGATCGGCCGCGACCCCGAGGTACTGCGCGCAGTGGAAAAACGGAACGGCGATCGGGGCCCAGAACGCGAAGAGCTCGCCAAGCCACGGCTCCTTCGCACCCGGGAGCCAGATGTTCGGAACCACGAACCAGGCGCAATTGGTCAACGCCAGCAGCCATACGCTGCGATCGAAGCCGCGACCGGTCCGCGCTCGCAAACGGGCGTTGCCGACGAAGAACGCTGCGGCGCTGGCGACGAACACGGCGACTGCAAGCGGATAAATCTCGCGCGGCAATACAGCTCCTAGCACCCGATAGTCTTCCGTCACGCTGGACAGCGTCTGCGCATTCATCATGTTGAGCGCGATCATCATGTAGACCGCCACTCCGACGAACGACGCTTGCAGCGGCCGTTTCTCCCGAGGCGACAGCGGTCGCCCCCCCTTCGCCGAGTACATCGACGCGATGCCGAAGTGCTGAGCCGCGTAATGAAAAGCCGACCAGGTCAGGTAGACGCGGACGAGAGGCATCACCAGCAGCGCCGGCCAGCGGACCGCTGCCGCCGCAATGACAAACATCAGCGGGCTGGTCGCGACCACCCACCGACAGCCTCGTCGTCGCGTGGTTCTCTCGCGAACGGCGAGCTCGTACGTCGCTGCGTAGTGTGGGTAGTTGACGATGACGCCGAGATGCAGAAAGGTCGCGACGACGACCGGTCCGAAACCTGCCCAGAGGTACGACACGGGGACGGCCACCGCTCCGAACAGCAGCGAAGCGCCGCCGGCGATCCAGAGCATGTCGATTCGTTCGCTCCAGACCCAAGGACCCGCGACGGTTCCCCGGCGTGCCGGCCAGACGATGGGTCTAAGCCCGCCGAAGGGTCGTCCCGCTGTTGGAAGCGCCTCCAAACTGTCCTCCTAACAGATCCTTTATTCCTATCGTCGATGACCCGTATTCCTTTACGATCCGGCGGCAGCCAGGCCTGCGCCTAGAACCGCCTATTCGTCCAGTCACGGATGTAGTCGAAAAGATTCTTCACGCTGTTCGAATATTGACCGCGCGTCGTTTCGCACGCCGTGCACGGGGTGAACCCGTGTACGGCTCCTTCCAGAACGAAGTAGTCCTTATCCTTGCTCGCGGATTTGTCAAAGATGATCTCGTCATCGCGGATGAACTGGTACCCGCCCATCGCGGCGATCATGATCGGGACCGAGATCGACTGCACCGCGCACGTTGTGGAGTTATTGCTGGAACAATAATCGATTCCCCCGTTCGCGTTCGTGGCTCGCGTGGCGTTCGCGCTCAGAAACGACTTCAAGGTGAAGATCTTCGTCCCCGTGTCGAAGTCGCGATTGGTCCGCGCCATTCCCGGCTCGGCCACCGCGACGCTCTTGACGATTTGCGTGACGATACTGCCGTCATTTTTCAGCAATTTCTCGGGCCGCGCGGTGCTTTGGAGATCGGCGATCGTCGGGTCAAGCGTCGCAAGTTTTGCGTCACCTCCGGCTCCCGCACCGGGATTGCCGCCCGAGGGAATAAGCAAAATCTCATCGTCCGAATACGGATAGTCGCCTTTTCGGATCCGCTCCTGGATGGACAGCGCACGATCGATCAATTCGTTCATGCGCGTCGCCTGCGCCGCGAAGTAACGGTCCTGAAATGCTTGCGAATAACGCGACTTCCCGTTCGGGTTGAATCCGTTCTTCTCGTCGAACGGATCGAGCGCCGGATCGACGTGGCGCTTTCCGCCGTCGATCGTCACTGACGGATTGAGGCTCCGCAACGTCTGCACCGGATTTCCGGCGTGAGCGTCGGCAAACACGATCGCATCCGCTCGCGGCAGCCCGCGTAGATCGTCGCCGCATTTCACCAGTCGCTCCGGCTTTTGACAGTACGCGGGACCGTTTTCCGCGACGGCTTGATAGAAACTCATCAGCGGTCCGCCGCCGCTATGGCCAAAGAGAATGACCTTCGTGATCCCCGGCTGACGGCGAACAAATTCGACCGCGGCCTTCACATCGAGCGGCGTTTCTTCCCAACGAACCTGGGTTTCGTTGTTCTGAAATCTCGTGTTGAAGCACAGCGCAAGGTAGCCGCGACTCGAGAGTTCGCGACAAGCAATGTGGTTCAAGTAGTTCGCCGTGCGGTGCCCGATCACGAAGCCGACGTGGGGCGCGGGCCCGTTATCCGGCTTGTAAAGGGCGGCGCTGACGCGGCCTAAGGCGATGAATTCCGGATGACTTTGCGCGACAGACGCGCTCGGCACGGCGATCGCTACCGAAAACGCAACGACCAGACTGTGAACTCGTCTCATGCGGGCTACCTCTCGTCAGCGCGCGGGGTCGGATGTCAAGTGCGTCGGTGGATTGAACATGACGTTGCCGCTGATGGCGATGTCGGTGGCGCCGTCCGTTGCCTTCGCCGCACCTTGCGCGGCGGCTCCCGTCGCGGGAGCTCCACCGCCCCAGTAATTCCCCGCGGCGTCGACGCGAATCGGAGCGGTCCCGGCGTTGGCATTCGACACCGACAGGTCGAGCCCGGCATTCTTCACGAAGCGGTTGCGGCCGCGGCTGCCGAGCGGCCCGCCACCGAGATCGATCACGGCCGTTCCAATCTTCTTGTCGGCCGGATGTGTCACCGTGACTGCCGCAATCGGAGTCGCGCCGGCAGGTGCGGTGAAGTCCGACAGCGACGAGTTCTCCACGAGCACGTTGAGCGTGTCAATGTTGTTCGCGTTCAGGATGCCGATCGCGCCGCCGAATCCGGAGAACTTCGTATTCCTCACCTTCAGCGTGAACGCCTTCGTTCCATTGCTCGCGCCGCTCAAACGGATTTGCCCGTCGAGGCCGCCGGCAGGATTGGTGTTGCTAAACACCGAATCGGAGACGGTCAGGTTGTAGACGCCGTTGGTCGGATTGGCCGCCTCGAGAATCTTGATGTTCGCGCTCGCCGGATCGCGCAGCTCGAGGCGCGTCATGTCGATGTTGAGGACGCCGTTCGTCGTCCCCCGGTGCTGGATCTCGATCGAGTCGCCGTTGTTCACCTCGCCGACCATCCGCGGATTCAATATCGCTGCGTCGGAGATGCGGGCGTTGACGACCGGGCTGTCGCCGCCGGTCAGGAAAACTAGACCGTCGGTCGCGTAGTTGCCTGCCGGTGACAAGTTCTCGCCATGAAACCGGGACAGGGTGAGATTCACCTGCGAGCGGTTGAGCGCGATCAGCGTGAACGCACGCGACCGGACGATGCCGGCCGGCGGAGTGAGCGATTCGGGGCGAGGCAGCTTCAGTGACAGATCACGGACGAGCGTGTCGGTGATCGCAAAACTGCCGACCGCGCCAGTATCGGTCAGCAGCATGATCCCTTCGAGATTGCTGTCGCGAATCACGTTGCCCGCGATCACAGCCTCGCCGAAGTTCGGCGCGGCTGCTCGCTCGGGCGCATGCATGGCGCAATAGCTCGACCCGCCGGGGCCGCACGCCAGCAGTGTGATGCCCCCGAAGTGATTCCCCTGCGACTGGTAGAGAACAAACCCTTCCGGCCAGAGCCGCTCCAGGCGTCGCAGGTCGTTCCCCTGGATCATGTTGTTCGTGATGAGGGTGCCTCGAATCGTTGGACGTACAGCGTTGACGCCGAAGATCCCGGCACGCGCCGCGCCGTCGACATGGATGTTCTCGACGAGGTTGTTGTTGGCGAGCCGAACGCCATCGCCGTTGTAACGCGTTCCGCTGGTGTTGGTGATCGTCGGCAGCGCTCTGCCCGCAGCCGCTTTTGTCACGGGGTCGCCGAGACCGATCAGACGCTGGCCATCTTTCAATTGAATCCCGCCGTCGAGCGCCCGTGATGACGGCTCGACGCGGATGATGTCTCCCGCTTTCGACGCGGTTTCCACCTGCTCGAGCGTGGCGAACGGGCGACTCCGGCTCCCATCGCCGCCGGCTGCGGCGTCCCCCTTCACGTACCAGGTGGAGGCGGCCTCGCCCGCACCGGCCATGGAGATCAGAAAGATTGCCGCCAAGAGTGCTGGGCGCGTCATATGAACCTCCCCGTGACCTAGGTCTTTTATTCCAAAGTTCTGGCCGGGAGCAAGCACAGACCGTCTCCGTGTCACTCGCAGGAAACTCCTGCAGCATGCTAAAGGAATCAGTGACATGAAGACTATTAATCTGGCGGAAAGCCTCTCGACGTTCACCGAGCATTGGCAGCCACGAACTGTTGGTGAGTTCAATGGGCACGACGTCATGGTCGCCAAATTGAAGGGCGAATTCGTGTGGCACAAACATGACAACACGGACGACTTCTTTCTCGTCCTGAAAGGCAGGGTGACGATTCAAATGCGCAACGGGAACGTCAGTCTCGGGCCTGGAGAGATGTGTGTGGTTCCGAAGGGAGTCGAACATTGCCCGATTGCCGAGGAAGAGTCACAGGTCCTCTTGATCGAATCATCGGGCACTCCGAATACCGGCGATCCAAAGACTGCCGCCCCGCGCAGCGTCATCTAGGACCATTCTTTGACACGCTTTCTCGGCTGAGACTATTCTGCGCGCCGGCTCGCGCTCTTCTCTTCGCGTTGCGAGGTGGTCCGATGACCGAGGAGGCTTCCATTCCGTCGGCCAGCGTGCCGGCGCGTCGAATCCATCGCTGGCTCGCCGCCGTGCCACCGGTCGCGCTGCTCGGCGGCGTTCCATTCGCCAACCACGTCGAGCCCTACGTGTTGGGTCTGCCGTTTCTTCTGTTCTGGGTCGTGCTCTGGGTCGTTCTGACGGGACCCGTGATGGGTTTGATCGCTACCGTGCAGCCATCCAGGTCACGAATTGAAGCACCGCGGCGTCAACGCCGCGGCGGAATCACCGTCACATGAACGGATCGGCGGCCGAATTGCCGCGCCGCGGCGCAGTCTGGGATATAGACGTCCAAACGGCGTTTGCGTATTGCGGACCCCGTATCGAGGACCCAGTACGTTCCGTTGTAAGGCGCAGCTCTCGTAATCCGAATGCGCGTACCGAGCGGCAAGACTGCCGGATCCGCGGCGACCATCCCTTTCGAGACGGGGATGCCGGATGCCGTAACGCTGCCGGTGCAGTACGCAGTCGCCGTGAAGAGTAATGGTGTAGCCGGTCGTGCCGGAGCTTGCGTTGTCGGCCCCTGCGGCGCCGGCACCTCCGGCGCCTGTGTCTGGGGCGGGGGCGTTTGCGGTGGCGGTGTTTGGGGCGTCGGCGCCGGGTGAACTCCGTGGGCACACGCAGAGACGGTCATGAGCAGCATTGCCACTCCGACATTCCGTCTTACTGCTGTGACAGGCATATTCACGAGGTGGGGTCGCCCGCAAACTGCGATCCGGCGGCGTCGCAACGAAAAATTCGCGCGAATCTTGAATTGGAGCGTCGATGCAGGAACTACGCGTCGACAGATTTAGCACTCCGATTACCAACTTCTGCATTCGTCGGTGGTACTCGGAATCCACGCAAGTTACTATCGACGGTTGATTCGTCACGCGAACAACCATGCCACTCCTCGTCATTCCGGATGACGCACCGGCGGTATTGGCTCACAGCGACGCAGTCGCGCAACTGCGCGACTACGAACATCGGATCTATCCCACGCTGCCCGCAAATTCAGGGGAGCTCATCACGCGTATCGCCGAGGCCGACGCGGTGATCAACATCCGCTCGTCAACGCGGTTCAGCGCGGACGTGCTCGCTGACTGTCCGACGCTTCGTCTGATTTCCATCTGGGGGACTGGGACCGACCATGTCGATCTCGTGGCCGCAAGGGCGCGCGGGATCGCGGTCACCAACACTCCAGCCGTGTCGGCGGTCGCCGTCGCGGAACACACGCTCGCGCTCATGTTCGCCGTGGCAAGGCAGACGGTGAATATCGATCGGGCCGTCAGAGCCGGTGAATGGCCGCGCGCCATGGTGCAGCAACTGCACGGCAAGACGCTGGGCGTCATCGGCACAGGCGCGATCGGCCGAGAGGTCGCTCGGCTCGGTGCCGGGATCGGGATGAACGTCATCGCCTGGTCCTTCAATCAGCACGGGAACTATTCGTGGGTGGCGTTCGAGGATCTGCTCCGTCGTGCCGATGTCGTCAGCGTGCACGTGCGGCAGTCGCCGGAGACGCTGGGGATGATTCGCGCCGAACATTTCGCTTTGATGAAGCCCAGCGCGATTTTCATCAATACTGCACGAGGCCGTATCGTCGTGGAGAAAGACCTCGTCGAGGCGCTTGGCAGCGATCGCATCGCGGGGGCCGGCCTCGATGTGTTCGAGACGGAACCATTGCCCGCGGAATCGCCGCTGCGCCGGCTGCCGAATGTCGTGCTCACGCCCCACGCCGCGGGCATTACCCGTGAGGCCACTGAGGCGGGGCTGGCTATGGCGATCGGCAACGTGCTGGCCTTCAGAGCCGGGAATCCAATTCACGTCGTGACTTGAAAAGAAACGAACCCTGCTGGACCCTGAAAAGTAATACGATTCGCGCGGTCGCAACTGAACGCACGTCAAACGGGTCTTGCACAGGCGTGATGACACGTGTGTGCGCATGTGGAGCAAATCGATGAAGCCACTACGAATCCCGGGCGTTCTAGTCCTTCTGTCTGTGATCACCCTGCCCGCGACAGCCCAGGCTCAGACCGCACTCAGCGGCAGCATCTCGGGCGTCGTGCGTGACGCGTCGGGCGGCGTCCTGCCTGGCGTCACCGTCGAAGCCTCGAGCCCGGCACTCATTGAACGCACGCGCAGTGTCGCGACCGACGAGAACGGCGTCTACCGAATCGTCGGTCTCGTGCCCGGTACTTACAGCGTGACGTTCGCGTTGGCGGGCTTCACCACCGTCAAGCGTGAGGGCGTGGAGCTCACGACTGGATTCACCGCCCAGGTGAACGCAGAGCTCAGTGTCGGCACTGTTCAGGAAACTGTGACGGTGTCGGGCGCCGCGCCGCTCGTCGACACGCAGAATGTGATGTCCCGAAACGTGTTCTCGGACAAGGTGCTCGATCAATTGCCGGTCACCAAGACCATTCGCAGCTACGCGCCGCTGATTGTCGGAGCGACGATGGCTGCGACGAGTCAGGACGTGGGCGGCAATCGCGGCGAGGCTAACACGTCAATCGGCATTCACGGCGGCAAAGGCACGGACATGCTCTACACGGTCAACGGACTTCGGCCGGCGAGCATGATGAACCAGGGCGGCGGCAGCCGCACCTACTCGATCAACGCGGCGACGGCGCAGGAAATCACTTTTCAGACCGGCGGCATTTCGGCGGAAAGCGAGACCGGCGGAATCGTGATGAACGTGGTGCCGAAGGAAGGTGGCAACACGTTCACCGGATACTTCAACGGTGCGTACGCCAACGACACATTTCAGGGTACCAATACGAACCCGGAATTGCTGTCGCGCGGTTTGATCCCTCCACTGAAGATCCGGAAGATTTACGACGTCAATCCCGCGTTCGGCGGCCGCATCATTCGCGACCGCCTCTGGTTCTATGCATCGCAGCGTACGTGGGACAGCCAGGCTCCCAGTCCGACTCCGGGCAACTACTTCAACAAGACACAGGGGACGGCCGTCTACACACCCGATTTCGACCGGCCTTTCTACCGTCGCAATCCGAGGCATAGCAACGCAATTCGTCTCACGCTGCAGGCGACCGACAAGCAGAAGATCTCGGTCGGCGACGATGTGCAGCGCAACTGCAACTGTCCGCAGATTCAGGCGAATGCGGCGCCAGAAGGGCTCGGCTATCACAGTTACCGGGAGAACTTTGTCGACGGCTCGTGGACGTACACGGCAACGAGCAAGTTGCTGTTCGAGTCCGCAGTGGCCAATTACCGCGCCACCTACGGCTACAATCCGCCAGACGAGGTGACGTTGTCGGCGAAAGATATCGGTGTCACCGAGCTCTCAACCGGCTACCGCTTCAACTCGCGTGCGACGGCGACCAACACCGACGGCGGTTACGGGACCATCACCCACGCCCAGACGAACGGCCGTTTCGCGACCTCCTATGTAACCGGCTCACATGCGTTCAAGACCGGTGCGTTCCTCCAGCTTGGCAAACGCGTGCACGAGTCGTTCATGATCGGGGATCGCGCATATACCGTTCGAAATGGTTCACCAACGCAGGTGACGATCTTCGCGTCGCCGGCCGTGAACAACAACCGCCTGCTGAATCTGGGCCTCTACACGCAGGACCAGTGGACCTTAAAGAGGGCGACGCTGAACCTCGGCGTTCGCTTTGACTACCTGAACGCATGGGACCCTGCGCAGTCGGCGCCGGCCGGTCTCTTCGTTCCGGCCCGCTTCTATCCTGAAGCGAAGAACCTACCGAACTTCAAGGATCTGAGTCCACGACTCGGCGTGGCCTACGATCTCTTTGGCAACGGCAAGACGGCCGTCAAGGGAACGATTGGCCGGTACGTGACGCTGATTGGCGCGAACCTCGCGCAGATCTGGCATCCGGCAAACCAGCAGGTGAACAACGCCAACCGCACCTGGGCAGATGCCAACGGCAACTTCATCCCCGATTGCGACCTGGTGATGCCCGCCGCCAACGGCGAATGCGGTCCACTGTCGAACACCAAGTTCGGCCTGCCTACCAACGAGACTCGGCTCGGTGCGGACGCATTCAACGGGTTCGGCAACCGCAGCTACAACTGGCAAGGCTCCGTGGCGCTTCAGCACGAGTTGCGCGCGGGCCTGTCCGTCAACGCCGCCTACTACCGAACGTGGTACGGGAACTTCACGGTCACCGATAACCTCGCGGTCGTCCCCGGCGACTTCTCTCCGTATTGCTTTACGGGGCCGACCAACGCGGATTTGCCGGGTGGCGGGGGCGGCCAGATCTGCGAGTTGTACGACATCAACCCAGCGAAGTTCGGCATCAGCGACAACCTCGTGACGCTCGCCTCGAATTATGGAAGGCAGCGCGAGGTCTACGACGGCATCGATCTGACCGCGAATTTCCGGTTCGGTCGCGGGGGGTTGCTGTCGGGTGGAGTCGGTACCGGACACACCACGACGAACAATTGCGACGTGCTGATGGACGCTCCACAAAAGCGCTTCTGCAAAGTGACCTTACCGTTTGCCGGACAGACGCAGGTGAAGGTTTCGGGGGCGTACCCGCTGAAATGGGACATCCAGGCAAGTGCTACCTACCAGGACTTGCCGGGCATTCCGATCACCGCGAGCTACGTGGTGAGCAACGCAGAAGCGCGCCCGATGCTCGGGCGCAACTTCGGCGCGTGTGGTGCGGCTGCGACGTGCACGGCAACGACAACCGTCGAGTTGATCGAGCCGAACACGATGTTTGAGAATCGCATCCGGCAGGTCGATCTGCGGTTGTCCAAGAGCATTCGGATCGGGCGTTACCGCCTGCAGGGAAACTTCGACGCCTACAACGCGTTCAATGCCAGTCCGATTTTGT
>Ga0075428_100003260_pt1 | contig 17772 bp, 12 predicted proteins | sample RhiMetdeltSRZDD2_FD_75291 | JGI IMG/M metagenome (GOLD analysis project Ga0075428, IMG submission 75291) | Populus rhizosphere microbial communities from Tennessee, USA - Rhizosphere MetaG P. deltoides SRZDD2 | ecosystem: Host-associated > Plants > Roots > Rhizosphere > Soil | place: USA... | reverse complement strand
GGCGAGGACGCGGTGGTGAAGCACCTCGATCCGATCTTTGCCACGCTCGCTCCCGGCGCGGGCGATATCGCGCGCACTCCGGGGCGGGAAGCGGTTGCCGGCACCGCCGAGCGGGGGTATCTGCACTGCGGGCCCAACGGCGGCGGCCACTTCGTCAAGATGGTCCACAACGGGATCGAGTACGGGATCATGGCGGCCTACGCGGAGGGGCTCGGCGTTCTGCGGTCGGCCAACGTGGGCAAGCGCGGTCACGAGGTGGACGCCGAGACCACGCCGCTGCGCGAGCCGAAGCACTACCAGTACGACTTCAATCTGTCTGACGTCACTGAGGTGTGGCGGCGCGGCAGCGTCGTGGCGTCGTGGCTCCTCGACCTGTCGGCCTCCGCGCTGATCAAGGATCCGGCGCTCAAGGCTTTTCAGGGCCGCGTGTCCGATTCGGGAGAGGGGCGATGGACGATCAAGGCGGCCATCGACGAGGCGGTGCCGGTGCCGGTGCTGTCAGCTGCGCTGTACGAGCGGTTCAGCTCGCGCGGCGAGGCCGACTTCGCCGACAAGATGCTGTCCGCCATGCGCTACGAGTTCGGCGGCCATCTCGAAAAGCCCTCGGCGTGACGGGGCTGCCGCGATGAGCACGATGAAGTCCGATGCCTTTGTATTCTTCGGCGCGACGGGCGATCTCGCCCACAAGAAGATCTTTCCGGCGCTCCAGGCGATGGCGAAGCGTGGTCATCTCGACGTGCCCGTCATCGGCGTCGCGAAGTCCGGATGGACGCTGGACCAGTTTCGCGCGCGTGCCCGCGACAGCGTCGAGCAGCACGGCGGGCTCGATGCCCGGGCGTTCGATGTTCTGTGCGGCCTGCTGCGCTACGTCGACGGCGACTACCGAGACCCGGCGACATTCCAGGGCATTCGCCAGAACCTCGGTCCGGCACAGCGTCCTGCGTACTATCTTGCGATTCCGCCCACGATGTTCGAGCTGGTCGTGGAGCAGCTGAGCAAATCCGGCTGCACTCCCGGCGCTCGGGTCATCGTCGAGAAGCCCTTCGGCCGTGACCTCGCGTCGGCGCAGGAGTTGAACCGCACGCTGTTCGGCTGCTTCAAAGAGGACACGATCTTTCGCATCGACCACTACCTCGGCAAGCGGCCGGTCCACCACATGCTGTTCTTCCGCTTCGCCAACGCGATCCTGGAACCGTTCTGGAATCGCAGTCACGTCGAGAGCGTGCAGATCACGATGGCCGAAAACTTCGGCGTGCAGGGACGAGGCGGGTTCTACGACGAGACGGGCGCGGTGCGCGACGTGGTTCAGAATCATCTGTTCCAGGTTTTGAGCAACCTCGCCATGGAACCGCCCGTGAGAACCGACAGCGAGTCGATTCGGGACGAGAAGGTTAAGATCCTCAAGGCGATCCCATCGCTCAGCGCGGACAGCATCGTGCGCGGGCAGTTTCGCGGATATCGGTCGGAGAAGGGCGTGGCGCCCAACTCCACGGTCGAAACGTTCGCCGCCCTGCGATTGTCGATCGATTCCTGGCGCTGGCAGGGCGTGCCGTTCTACATCAGGGCCGGAAAGCATCTGCCCGTCACCTGCACGGAGGTCGTCGTCCGTCTTCGTCAGCCGCCCACGATGTTTCACGGCTTCGACCTCGAGTCGAACTACGTCCGCTTTCGGATCAGTCCCGATATCACGATCGCGATCGGCGCGAACGTCATCGCGCCGGGGGAGGAGACCGTCAGCCAGACCGCTGAAATGGTCGGGACTCAGCTGCCCCGCGCGGACGAGATGGACGCCTACGAGCGCGTGCTCGGCGACGCCATGCACGGCGATGCGACCCTGTTCGCGCGCGAGGACTACGTCGAAGAGGCCTGGCGAATCGTCGACCCCGTGCTGAAGGCGGGCACGCCCGTCTACGAATACGGGCCGGGTACCTGGGGACCGAAGGAGGTCGACACGAGAGTCTCGCCGGCCGGCGGCTGGCAGAACCCGATGGTGAGATCGTGAGGATCGAGGCGCTGGCCGATCCCGAGGCGGTGGCGCGAACGGCGGCGGCATTCACCGCCGGCGAGGCGAGGGCGGCCGTGGCCGCGCACGGACGTTTCATCATGGCCGTCAGCGGGGGCCATACGCCGTGGGTGATGTTGCGGGCGCTGGCCGATCAGCCACTCCCGTGGGCGGACGTGCACATTGTCCAGGTGGACGAGCGAGTGGCGCCGGCGGGACATCCGGACCGCAATCTGACGCACTTGCGGGAAAGCTTGCTTGCGCACTGTCCGCTGCGTCCCGAGCAGGTTCACGCCATGCCCGTGGAGTCGGACGATCTGGAAGCGGCGAGCGAGCAGTACGCGACGACGCTGAAACAGATTGCCGACGCTCCCGTCGTGCTCGACCTCGTGCATCTGGGGCTCGGGCCCGACGGCCACACGGCCTCGCTCGTGCCCGGTGATCCGGTGCTCGACGTGAAGGACGCCGACGTGGCGGTCACGGGCGTGTATCAAGGCCGACGCCGGATGACGTTGACCTATCCCATCCTCAATCGCGCCCGCCGCATCGTCTGGCTGGTGACGGGACGCGAGAAGGCGGAGATGTTGGCGCGTCTGAATGAGAGCGATCGCTCGATTCCGGCCGGCCGAGTTCGTCAACAGGCGGCCGTCGTGCTGGCGGACCAGGAAGCAGCGGCCGCGCTCGGACGTGCCCCATCACGACGCTGACGCGACAACGCGGAGAAGACTCTATGCATGTAGGCATCGCGACCGATCACGGCGGGTTTGGGCTGAAGGAAGATCTGATGGCGCGGCTTCGCGCGGCGGGGCACGACGTCGTCGATTTCGGCGCCGACACGCTGACCCCGGACGACGACTACCCGGATTTCGTCATTCCGCTTGCTCAGGCGGTGGCGGCGAGAACGCTCGAGCGCGGTGTCGCGATCTGCGGGAGCGGTGTAGGGGCCTCGGTCTGTGCGAACAAGATCTCGGGAGTGCGCGCGGGACTGATCCATGACCATTTTTCTGCCGTGCAGGGAGTCGAGGACGATCACATGAACGTCATCTGCATCGGTGGCCGCACCGTGGGACCGAGCGTGGCCTGGGATCTCGTGCAGGCCTTCCTGGCTGCCGAGTTCAGTCAGGCCCCACGACATCTGCGGCGGCTGAGCAAGATGGCGCGCCTGGAGCTCGAACCAGCGAGGACAAGCCGATGACAGACGCCAATCTCGATCAACTGTCGATCAATACCATCCGAACACTCACGATCGATGCGGTCGAGCGGGCCAAGTCGGGACACCCCGGCGCGGCGATGGCGCTGGCCCCACTCGTCTACACGGTCTGGAACCGCGTCATGCGCTTCGATCCCGAAGACCCGATCTGGCCCAACCGTGATCGGTTCGTGCTCTCCAACGGCCACGCGTCGATGCTGCTCTGGTCGGTGCTCCATCTGACGGGCACGAAGGCGGTGAACGCCGACTACGAGCGATTGGGGCAGCCGTCCGTGTCGCTGGACGACATCCGCCGCTTTCGCCAGCTCGACAGCAAGGCGCCGGGCCACCCGGAATATCACTGGGTGTCGGGGGTGGAAACGACCACGGGACCACTCGGCCAGGGCGCCGCGACGAGCGTCGGGATGGCGATCGCCGAGAAGTGGCTCGCTGACCGCTACAACCGACCGGGCTTCGCGATGTTCGACTACAACATCTACGTCGTGTGCGGTGACGGCTGTCTGATGGAGGGCGTGACGTCCGAAACCGCCTCGCTCGCCGGCCACCTCGGCCTCGACAATCTGTGCTGGATCTACGACAACAACCACATCACGATCGAAGGCCAGACGAGCCTGACCTTCACCGAGGACGTCGCGGCCCGATTCCTCGGGTACGGCTGGAATGTCCTTCGCGTCGGCGACGCCAACGATCTGGAGCGCATCGAGCAGGCGCTCGGCGTCTTCCGGGAAACGAAGGGACGTCCCACGCTCGTCATTCTCGACAGCCATATCGGCTACGGTTCGCCGCACAAGCACGACACGTCCGCCATCCACGGCGAGCCGCTCGGCGCTGAGGAGGTTCGCCTCACCAAGCGCAGCTACGGCTGGCCGGAGGACGCGCAATTCCTGGTTCCCGACGGCGTGCGCGAGCAGTTCGCAGCCGGCATCGGTGCGCGTGGTGCTGAGGCTCGAAGCCGCTGGACCGCGCTGTTCGCGGCGTACAAGGGCAAATATCCGGACCTCGCGACCGAGATCGAGCAGATGCAGCATCGCGATTTGCCGGCGGGGTGGGATCGAGACCTCCCCGTCTTCCCGGCGGATGCGAAGGGCATTGCCGGCCGCGACGCGTCGGGCAAAGTCATCAACGCCCTCGCGCAGAGCATCCCGTGGTTCCTCGGCGGGTCGGCGGACCTCGGGTCGTCGAACAAGACGACGCTGACGTACAAGGGCGCACAAAGCTTCGAAAAGGGGACGCCCGGCGGCAAGATGCTGCATTTCGGAATCCGCGAGCACGGGATGGCGGCGATCGTCAACGGCCTGTCGCTCTCGAAGCTTCGGCCGTTCGGCGCGACGTACGTCATCTTCAGCGACTACGCGCGGCCCGCCATCCGGCTCTCGTCGCTGATGGAGCTGCCGACGATTTGGGTCTTCACACACGATGCGATGGGCGACGGTGAGGACGGGCCCACGCACCAGCCGGTCGAGCATCTCGCGTCGCTGCGCGCCATGCCCGGGCTCGTGACGCTGCGGCCGGGCGATGCCAACGAGGTGGTGGAGGCGTACCGATACATCTTGCAGCTACGCCACCAGCCGGCCGTCCTCGCGCTCTCGCGACAGCCGCTACCGATCCTCGATCGGCGCACCTACGCGCCGGCGAGCGGCGTCGCGCGGGGCGCGTACGTGCTGGCCGATGCTCCAGGCGGCAATCCGGAACTGATCCTCATCGCCTCGGGTAGTGAGCTCAGTCTGGCCGTCGAAGCCCACGGCAAGCTGATCGCCGAAGGCATCCGCGTGCGCGTCGTCTCGATGCCATCGTGGGACATCTTCGAGCACCAGACGCAGGAGTATCGAGACAGCGTGCTGCCGCCCGCCGTGAAGGCGCGCGTGGCGATCGAGCAGGCCTCCACCTTCGGCTGGGAGCGCTACGTCGGTGGCTCGGGCCACGTGATCGGCATGAAGACATTCGGCGCGTCCGCACCGCTGAAGGCGCTTCAGGAGAAATTCGGCTTCGAGCCCGAGCGCGTCGTCGCGTCGGCAAAGGAGCTGCTGGGCAAGAAGTGACCGACCGCAGCCAGGACGGCAGCAGCTCGCCGCTGGGGGCCACGCCGTCGCCGGATGGCGTCAACTTCAGCGTGTTCTCGCGACACGGCACCGGCGTCGAACTGCTGCTGTTCGATGCGGTCGACGACACGCGAGCGGCGCGCGTCGTTCGCCTCGATCCAGCGGTCAACCGCACGTACTACTACTGGCACGTCTTCGTGCCCGAGACTCGACCCGGCCAGCTGTACGCCTATCGGGTGGAGGGTCCGTTCGATCCGGCGAACGGTTTGCGCTTCGATCCGACGAAAGTGCTGCTGGATCCCTACGGCCGTGGCGTCGCGGTTCCCGAGTCGTACGCCCGCGACGCGGCGCGGAGCCCCGGCGACAACACGAAAGCGGCCATGAAGAGCGTCGTCGTGGATTGCTCCGAGTACGACTGGGAGGGCGACGCGCCCCTTCAGCGGCCGTCGTCGCAGACGATCGTCTACGAGATGCACGTGGCAGGCTTCACCCGTCATCCGAGCTCCGGCGTTTCTGAGAAGACCCGTGGCACGTACGCCGGGCTCATCGAAAAGATTCCGTATCTCAAGCGGCTCGGCATCACGGCGGTCGAGCTGCTGCCGGTGTTCCAGTTCGACCCTCAGGACTGTCCCCCGGGGCTGGTGAACTACTGGGGCTATTCGCCCGTGTCGTTCTTCGCGCCCCACCACGGCTACTGCTCACGTCGAGATCCGCTCGGGACCGTCGACGAGTTTCGCGACATGGTCAAGGCCCTGCACCGGGCGGGTATCGAGGTCATTCTCGACGTCGTCTTCAACCACACCGCCGAAGGCGACGATCACGGGCCGACGCTGAGCTTCCGCGGATTGGACAACACGACGTACTACATTCTCGAAGCGGATCGCTCACACTACGCGAACTTCAGCGGCACCGGGAACACGCTCAATGGCAACCATCCGATCGTCCGCCGGATGATCCTCGACTGCCTGCGCTACTGGGTCGAGACGATGCACGTGGACGGCTTTCGGTTCGATCTGGCGTCGGTCCTGGACCGGGACGAATCCGGCAACGTCCTGCCGAAGCCCCCGGTGCTCTGGGATATCGAGTCGTCTCCGGTGCTGGCGGGGACGAAGCTGATCGCCGAGGCGTGGGACGCCGCCGGCCTCTATCAGGTGGGGACATTCGGCGGCGACAGCTGGAAGGAATGGAACGGACGCTTCCGCGACGATGTCCGCAGCTTCTTTCGTGGCGAAAACGGCTCGGTCGACCGCGTGGCCGATCGCCTGATCGGCAGCCCGTCCATCTATGGCCAGAAGGACCGGGAGCCCGAGCAAAGCGTCAACTTTGTGACGTGTCACGACGGCTTCACGCTGAACGATCTCGTCTCCTACGACCGGAAGCACAACGAGGCGAACCACGAAGGCAATCGAGATGGCAGCGACGACAACCGAAGCTGGAACTGTGGAGTGGAAGGCGCGACAGACGATCCCGCCATCGAGAGGCTGCGTACGCGCCAGGTGAAGAATTTCCTGACAGTGACGTTGCTCTCGGTGGGAATGCCCATGCTGCTGATGGGCGACGAGGTGCGGCGCACGCAACGCGGGAACAACAACGCGTACTGTCAGGACAACGAGATCAGCTGGTTCGACTGGACGCTGGTCGACGAACGGGCCGACGTGCACCGATTCGTCAGCATGCTGAATGCTCGCCGGGTCTTACGAGACGTCGAGCACGAGCGCCAGGGGCTGGCCCTGAATCAGATCATCCGGGAAGCCGACATCACCTGGCACGGCGTCCAGCTCTACCAGCCTGACTGGGGCCCGTCTTCGCACAGCCTCGCGTTCACGGCGAAGCTCACGATGCATCGCGTGGCCTTTCACACCATTCTGAACGCGTACTGGGAGCCGCTCGAGTTCCAGCTGCCGTCCATCGCCGACGGCATCCGCGCGCCATGGCGGCGGTGGATCGACACGTTCCTCGATTCCCCGCACGACATCGTGGATTGGGACGCCGCGCCCGTCATCTCCGGCCATCGCTATCACGCCGAGCCACGCTCCGTGGTGGTGTTGTTTCATCTGACCGGGCACGGCGCGTAGGGCGATTACGTCTTACTCGAGCCGTTCGTATTCGGCGCTGCCGGCCCCGTACAGGGGGGCGGCAGGCATCACCCTGAGCACGGTCTTGCCCTGGTCTTCGGAGAGGCTCGCCCTCCCTGTCGTTCGCGACGATCGGTATCGCAGCGTGCCGTCCTGGAGATAGAACTTACCCTCGGTCTCCGCGCCACCAGTGGTCAGGGATCTGTAGCTTCCGTCCGCCGAGACGAACATTGTTGCGCGTTCGTGTCCGTCATCCCTCGTGACCCAGCCTTGCCAAGTCCCGGCGAGCTCCCTGACGTCGACGATCTGCTTCTCTCCGGCGACGCCGTCGAGCGTGGACAGCGCGAACACCGCGGCAAGAAATACAGCAGAATTCATCCTCATCGCCGATCTCCTTCTCCGTACCCAACCCTCCACGGCGTACGAGTATTCATGAGATGCTGACGAGAGCAAAGAAAGGGCCAGCCCAATCCGTTGGCTGGTGGTGGGAGTAACAAATCGGATACCCGACGCATCCTAAGGGCGTGAAGTCCACGAGCCGAAGATCACGCATGAATCCGTTCTCGGGTGCGGGCCGCGCTCATCGCGCCCTGCTCGGCGCGGTCTTCATGACTGCCGTCTTGCTGCTCTCGGCCTGCACCGGCAGCGGCCGGTTCAGCGCTGCGGCAATCTGCCAAAGGTCCGGCGGCGACTACGTCGGGCACACGTGCGAGCACCACTGGACCCCGGCGGAGCTTGCTGCGAAGCAGTGGTGCGAGACGCACGGCGGCGTTTATCTCCAGGGCGACGGCTGCGAATTCGGGTCAGGCGGTCCATGACACCCAAGCGCGTCGAGCGGCGCCGCCGGGCCTGATGCGGGACGCGCAGTGCGAGAGGTGGCCTGGTAGAGATTCAATGACAGAATCGAGATGATGGCGAGTCGTTACGCACCCATAGGGGAATACGGCGTCATCGGCGACCTCCACACGGTCGCTCTCGTTGGCATGGACGGATCCATCGACTTCCTCTGCCTGCCCGACTTCGACTCGCCGTCGGTTTTCGCCGCCCTCGTCGACTCTGAGCGCGGCGGACGCTTCCAGATCGCGCCGCTCCTGGGGAGCGCCGCGCGCAAGCAGCTGTATCTCCCTGATACCAATGTGCTGCTGACACGGTTCCTCGATACCAGCGGCGTCGCGGAGGTATCCGACTTCATGCCCGTGGAAGACGCGGGACAGGCGCACAACCTCGTCCGGCGGGCGAAGACGGTGCGGGGCGAGGTGCGCTTCCAGATGCGTTGCGACCCGCGCTTCGACTACGCGCGCGCCACCCACACCGCCGAGCGCCGGAGCGACACCGAGGTGCTCTTCGTCGGACGGTCGGGTGACGGCGAGTTGGTGCTGCGGCTGCGATCGTCGGTCGCGATGCGCCTCGAGAGCGGCGCGGCCCTGGCCGAGTTCACGCTGAATGCCGACGCCTCGGCGTGGTTCGTTCTCGAGGTCGTGCGCCGGCAGGAGCCGTCGCCTTCGGAGCAGCCCGACTACGAGAGTGACGCCTTCAAGGAGACGGTGAACTTCTGGCGCCGCTGGATTGCGCGCAGCACGTACGGGGGCCGCTGGCGCGAGATGGTGCACCGCTCGGCGCTGACACTGAAGCTGCTCACCTCGCGGCAGCACGGCTCGATCGTCGCCGCGCCGACCTTTGGTCTGCCCGAGACGATCGGGGGCGGCCGCAACTGGGACTATCGCTACACCTGGATCCGCGACTCGTCGTTCACCGTGTATGGGCTGATGCGTCTCGGCTACACGCAGGAGGCGGCCGCCTTCATGCGCTGGGTGATGGCGCGCTACGGTGAGCTCGAGCCTGACGGCTCGCTCCAGATCATGTACGGGCTCGACGGCCGCCACGCGCTGCCCGAGGAAACCCTGCCCCACCTCGAGGGCTACATGGGGTCCAGTCCGGTCCGTGTCGGCAACGCCGCCTTCGACAATCTGCAGCTCGATATCTACGGCGAGCTCATGGACGCGGTCTACCTGTACGACAAGTACGGCTCGGCCATCGGGTATGACGCCTGGACCAACGTCGTGCGGACGATCGAGTGGGTATGCGCAAACTGGCGTCAGCCGGACGAAGGCATCTGGGAGGTGCGCGGGGGGAGGCAGGAGTTCCTCTACTCGCGGGTGCTGTGCTGGGTGGCGATCGACCGCGCCATCCGGCTCGCCACCAAGCGCTCGTTCCCCGCCCCGCTGGCGCGCTGGTACGAGACGCGGGACACGATCTACCAGGACGTCTTCACCCGGTTCTGGGACCCGACGCGGCGCGCGTTTCTCCAGCACGTCGGCGCCACCACGCTCGACGCCGCGGCTCTGCTGATGCCGCTCGTCCGTTTCGTGTCCCCCACCGACCCGCGATGGATATCAACGCTGCGCGCGATCGAGCGTGAGCTGGTGAGCGACTCGCTGGTCTATCGTTATCGCCTCGCCGGCGGATTCTCCGACGGGCTCACGGGGGAGGAAGGCACCTTCTCGATGTGCTCCTTCTGGTACGTCGAATGCCTCTCCCGCATGGGGGACCTGCACAAGGCGCGATTCTTCTTCGAGAAGATGCTCGGGTACGCCAATCACCTGGGATTGTACGGCGAGGAGCTCGGGCCCCAGGCGCAGCACCTCGGCAACTTCCCCCAGGCGTTCACACACCTGGCGCTCATCAGCGCCGCCTTCGATCTTGACCGTCGGCTCTCGGCTGCCGGCCACGCCGAGTGATCATCCTTAGCACCATGACGGCCGCCCGGTAGTCGAGCACCCGCGCGACGCCCCCGCGCCACGGAAACACAGTGATCCGCTCGCTGCCGAGCTGCGGGCGAGATTGTCCGCAAGCACCTGTGCGATGCCGTTCTCGGGCGGCTCGCGGTCAAACATCTGTCGTGTGACGTAACCCGTCTGTCGTGCGTCTCAATCTCAGGATGATGCGACGTTCGGTTCTTACGACGCGCCCCGGCCCCTGCCAAGCAGTTGGCACGTGCTCGGCCGCTGGCATTCGGGCGTTGGCGGCCGTGAGGCGGATCGCACCGGCCCGTCGAAGATCGTCTTCACGCTCAGCCATTTGCCACGCTGGGGACGCCCGCGTCGCGTTCGGTACGGCAGTTGCTCTTCTCACGCCAGCGATCGACCCATGGGCGAATCCAACGACGCGATTCTGGTTCTGAACGCGGGCTCCTCGAGCCTCAAGCTCGCGGTGTTCGGAGAGCGCAGCGGCGAGCTCGCGCTCGAGCTTCGGGGACAGGTCGAAGGCCTGTACACCATGCCGTGCTTCGAAGCGCACGATCCGGCGGGTCGTGTCGTCGCCGAGAAGTCATGGGGCCGAACGGCCCTTGGTCACGATGGCGCGATCGAGTACCTCAGTGAGTTCCTGCGACACCACCTTGCGAATCATCGGTTGGTCGGCGTCGGGCACCGAGTCGTCCATGGAGGACTCGAGTACACGGCTCCCGTGCGGGTGGAGCCGAAGACGCTCGAGGCGCTCGAGCGCCTCATCCCGCTCGCGCCCCTGCATCAGCCGCACAACCTGGCGCCGATCATCGGCCTCTTGAGGCTGGCGCCGGACCTGCCGCAGGTTGCCTGCTTCGACACCTCGTTCCACCGGACCATTCCCGATGTGGCCCAGCGATTCGCGCTGCCGGCGGAGCTTCACGAGGCCGGCGTTCGGCGGTACGGCTTCCATGGCCTCTCCTACAAATACATTGCGGCCGAGCTTCCGCGGGTGGACGCGAGGGCGGCGGCGGGGAAAACGATCGTGCTGCACCTGGGTAACGGCTCGAGCATGTGCGCGATCGACGCGGGACGCAGCGTGGCGACGACGATGGGATTCACCACAACCGACGGGCTGGCGATGGGCACGCGCTGCGGTGCCTTGGATCCGGGCGTGATCTTGTACCTGATGGACGAGCGGAAGATGGACGCGCGGGCCATCGAGCGACTCCTCTATCGCGAGTCCGGACTGCTCGGCGTCTCGGGCATCTCCAGCGACATGCGGACGCTGCTCACGAGCACCGTTGCGTCTGCGCGGCTCGCGGTCGACCTGTACGTGTACCGGATCCGTCGCGAGCTCGGCTCTCTCGCCGCGGCGCTCGGCGGACTCGACGCCATCGTGTTCACCGGAGGAATCGGCGAGAACGCGCCGGTCATTCGTGAGCGTGTGTGTCGGGACGCGGCCTGGCTCGGGATCGAGCTCGCGGAGGCGACGAACGCGAAGGGCGGCCCGCGGATCAGCACGCCCGGCAGCCGGGTGAGCGCGTGGGTCGTTCCGACCAACGAGGAACTCATGATCGCGCGGCACACGCAGCGCGTGCTCGACCGCGCGTGAGGGGAACAATGGGAGCCGATGCACTAACACTCGTCGGAGCACTGGTCGAGGTCGGAAGCATAGACACCGTGTATCGCGACCTGCATCTCGGGCGCGCGCAGAGGTTGTTGAGCCCGGTGATGTCCGTCGACGACTTCCATCGTATCCAGCAGGAACAGGCGATGCTGGCGGAGCTGCCGCTCGCCGTGACACGAGCGTTCGAGAAGGGGGACTGGTCTCTCGTCAAAGAGCTGAGCCAACGCTCGGAGGCGCTCAAGCATGCGGTGACGGACGCGGCCAAACGTCTCGAGATTGCCCGCAGCGTCTACGCCGTCGCCGACGTCAAGCTCGATCCCTTTTGTCGCAGTCTGCAGACGTTCACCCGGGTGGCGACGAGCGAGTTGCCGGGGCTGCGAGCCCGCGTTGTCGATCAGCTCACGACGCTCGAGCAGTCCGATGTGCCGTGGAAGGACTTCTACGCGGCACGGCGGACCGCGTTCACAACGCGCGCGCCGATCGCCCTCGCGCCGGCGCCGGGCGGCGCGCCTGTCAGCACCTCGGCCGACGGCGTTCGGGAAGCCGCCGCGCAGGCGCTCAAGGCCGGTGATATGAAGCGACTGGCCGAACTCGCCGACCTCATGCCGACCCTGACAAGCGGCGAGAGCGGCGCGGGTCAGTCAAAGCAGGCAGCGAAGGCGGCGACGATGCAGACGCCGGAGCAGGTCAGCCGGGAGCTCGTCGCCTCGTGGTCGAGCGATACGCTGGCACACGCCCAGCAGCTGGGGCTGGCCGCGCGCAAGCTCGAATCTCGAGCCGAGCTCGCCTCACTTCGCCAGTACGCCTGGAGTCCTTCCTCGGACGAGTCGCGGCCCAACACGATCAAGCAGGTGACGCTGCCGACCGGATCTCCCGAAGGCCTCCGCGACAGGGTGGAAGTGCTCATGATCCATCCGCTCGCGAACTCGGGCGGGGCGCGGCATCTCCCGGCGCTCGTTGCCGAGGACGTGCTCGTCGAAGACTTCCCGGATCCCAAAGACGGGGAACAGCCACCGCCTTCGCCGTTACTGAAGACGCTCGAGCTTCCGCGTCGCCGCGGGCTGACGCGCGAGATGATCGAGCGCGCCTTGCTCACCCACGGCACGCGCGTGCTCGAAAGGGAGCTCGACCTGGACCCGCGCGTATTCCGTCTCGTGTGCGTCCCTTCGGACGTTCATTTCCGACTCGGTGAAGCCGAGGGCTGGGGACGACAGCCCTGCTGGACTCACTTCGATGGCTATCTGATCAGGACAGTAGAAGGCCGGCCGCGGTTCCAGGCGCTCGTCGGCGGAGACGTGAGGTACGGCGGTCTGTATGACCTCGTCGGAGTCAGCCGCGACTACGACTCCGACCGCCTGGTCGCGCGGTTCGCGGTCGTGCATCGAGAACGCATGGTCGCATGGTGAGCGCAAACAGTTCGATCGTAGCTGGTGCAACGGAGGAGCTCTCATGGCAGAGATGATGGCAAAGGGACAGCAGACGGCCGCCGACACGAAAACCGCCGCGACATCTGAGCGGCTTTCGAGCGACGAGCTTCGGAAGATGGACGCGTACTGGCGAGCCTGCACGTACCTGGCCGCGGGCATGATTTACCTGCGTGACAATCCGCTGCTGCGGCAGCCGTTGAAGCCGGAGCACATCAAGAAGCGCCTGCTGGGGCACTGGGGGACGAGCCCGGGCCTGAGCTTCATGTACATCCACCTCAATCGCTTGATCAACAAGTACGATCTCGACGCAATCTTTCTCGCCGGCCCCGGCCACGGGGCACCGGGTGTGCTGGCGCCGACCTATCTCGAAGGCACGTACTCCGAGGTCTATCCGACGAAAGCCGAAGACGAAGAGGGGATGCGCGAGTTCTTCAAGGAGTTCTCGTTCCCCGGCGGAATCGGCAGCCACTGCACGCCCGAGACGCCTGGCTCCATCCACGAAGGCGGAGAGCTCGGTTACAGCATCTCGCACGCGTTCGGCGCCGCCTTCGACAATCCCGGCCTGCTGGTCGCGGTGGCGGTGGGCGATGGCGAATCGGAGACGGGACCGCTCGCGACGTCGTGGCACTCCAACAAGTTCCTGAATCCCATCCGCGATGGCGCCGTCCTGCCGATCCTGCATCTCAACGGCTACAAGATCAACAACCCAACGCTACTCTCGCGAATTTCCCACGAGGAGCTGCGCGACCTGTTCAAGGGCTACGGATGGACGCCCTATTTCGTCGAGGGCGACGAGCCCGCGCCGATGCACCAGCGGATGGCCGCCGTGCTGGAGGACTGCGTGCTGGAAATTCGCCGGATCCAGCAGGAGGCGCGGACCAGCGGCACAGCGCGGCGCGCCCACTGGCCGATGATCGTGCTGCGCAGCCCGAAGGGCTGGACGGGCCCGAAGGAGGTGGATGGTCACAAGGTGGAGGGCTTCTGGCGCGCCCACCAGGTGCCGCTCGCGAGCGTGCTCGAGAATCCGGCCCACCTGACGCAGCTCGAAGGCTGGCTACGCAGCTACCGGCCCGATGAGTTGTTCGACGACAAGGGCCGGCTGATCCCCGAGCTGAAGGCGCTGGCGCCGAAGGGAACGCGGCGCATGAGCGCGAACCCGCGTGCCAATGGCGGGCTGGTGCGCAAAGAGCTGCGCATGCCGGATTTCCGCGCCTACGCCGTCCACGTCGACAAGCCCGGGAAGGAGAGCGCCGAGAACACGCGGCCGCTGGGTCGCTTCCTGCGCGACATCACGCGCCAGAACACGACCAACTTCCGCGTCTTCGGTCCCGACGAAACCACCTCGAACAAGCTCGATGCGGTCTACGAAGCGAGCAAGAAGGTGTGGCTCGCCGACTACCTGCCTGAGGACGCCGACGGCGGCGAGCTGGCGCCGGACGGCCGCGTGATGGAGATGCTCTCGGAGCACACGCTCGAGGGCTTCTACGAGGGCTATCTGCTCAGCGGCCGCCACGGCTTCTTCTCGACGTACGAGGCGTTCGCGCACGTCATCGACTCGATGTTCAACCAGCACGCGAAGTGGCTGGCGATCTCGCGCGGGCTGTCCTGGCGTGCTCCGGTGTCGTCGCTCAATCTGCTGATCACCTCGACGGTGTGGCGCCAGGACCACAACGGCTTCACCCACCAGGATCCCGGCTTTATCGATCTGGTGCTCAACAAGAGCCCGAACGTGTGTCGCGTCTACATGCCGCCCGACGCGAATTGTCTGCTCAGCGTGGCGAATCACTGCCTGCGGAGCACGAACTACATCAACGTGATCGTGTCGGACAAGCAGAAGCACCTGCAGTACCTGACCATGGATCAGGCGATCGAGCACTGCACCAAGGGCCTCAGCATCTGGTCGCAGGCGAGCAACGATCAGGGCTCGGAGCCGGACGTGGTCATGGCGAGCGCCGGCGACATCCCGACGAAGGAGGCGCTCGCGGCGGTCGTGATGCTGCGCGAGAGCTTCCCCGATCTCAAGATTCGCTTCATCAATGTCGTCGACCTGTTGAAGCTCACGCCGGAGACCGAGCACCCGCACGGCCTGTCGGACCGGGACTTCGACAGCCTGTTCACCGTCGACAAGCCGATCATCTTCAACTTCCACGGCTATCCGTGGCTGATCCATCGGCTGACCTACCGCCGTACCAATCACCGAAACCTGCACGTGCGCGGCTACAAAGAGAAGGGCAACATCAACACGCCTCTCGATCTGGCCATTCAGAACCAGATCGACCGCTTCAGCCTGGCCATCGACGTCATCGACCGGGTGCCGAGCCTGCGGGTCGCGGGCGCTCACATCAAAGAGAAGCTTCGCAACATGCAGATCGACTGCCAGAACTACGCCTACGAGTTCGGTGTGGACAAGCCCGAGGTCGATCAGTGGACGTGGCCATAAGGCGACATTCTGGTGATCCTCGGCTGGGCGGCCGCCGCCCACGCCGAGGACACCGCGCCCGCAGCCGCCGAGTGGCGCCGCTCGGCGGCAAGACCTCACTTGAAGCGTCGCTTGTCGATCTTCAGCGCCTTGATCTTGGACTCAAGGGTGGATGACGGGACGCCGAGCCGAGCGGCCGCGCCGAACGGGCCGGACACTCGCCCCTTGCTTTCCGCGAGCGCCGCCTCGATGGCGTCCTTCTCCTGCGTCGCGAGTGTGCTCGTTGGTGTGAGGGCGACCGTCGGCGGCGTAGGGGTCCGTCGGCCGCGCCCGGTGCCTGGTGCCGATCCTACGACCGATCGTCGGGGACGGTCCGCCGGTGTTGGTTGACGATCTTGTCCGTGGCGGCTGTCGAGGTCGCGAGCGCCGCCTGCACCGGCAGCGCGAACTGAAAGGTCATCCCCGGACCATCGTTCGGGACAGCCGAGAGCCTCCCGCCGTGATTTTCGATAATGGAGCGTGCGATCGCCAGCCCCATGCCAATTCCCTGCGGCTTGGTGGTGTAGAACGTTTCGAAGATCCTTTTCAGGTTCTCCGGCTCGATCCCGATGCCGAAGTCTTGCACCGCGACGAGCAGGTGGCCCGGTTCGAATCGACGCGAACGGACCAGTAGTTCTCGCGGTCGATCGGCCACCGACAACATCGCTTCGATCCCGTTCATGACCAGGTTGAGACTGACCTGTTGCAGCTGCACCCGGTCCCCGATGACCGGCGGCAGATCGTCGGCCAACTCTGTCCGCAGCGCGATACTGTTTCGTCGCGCTTCGCCTTCGGCCAGCGCGATGACCTCACGAATCGCCTCGTTGATGTCGAGCGGTACTTTTTCGGTATCGGCTTTCCTGATCAGCGTGCGAATGCGCTTGATGATGTCAGCCGCTCGATTCGCATCGCTCATGATGAGGCCGACGGATTCCCGCGCCTGATCGAGGTTGGGGGCGCCCCTCGCGAGCCAGCGCTGGCCGGCATCGGCGTTGGCCACGATAGCGCCGAGCGGCTGGCTGAGCTCGTGAGCGATCGAGGCCGCGAACTCTCCCATGGTCATGACGCGCGCAACATGAGCCAGTTCCGCCTGGGCCTTCCGCAAGGCGTCTTCCGCGTGCTTGCGCTCGGTCACGTCCATCACCGCTCCGACGAACTCGAGGCCGCTCGAGTCGCGCGTCACGGGACGCGCCGCAACCTGGACATACTTGACGGATCCATTCGGCATCAGTAACCGATATTCGTGCTCGTAGTCTCCGCCACCCTGTGCGGCGCGCTCGATCGTCTGTTTCACGAACGCCAGGTCGTCCGGATGCACCCGTTCCAGAGCAAGGCTCACGGTCGGTTTCGTCGTTCGGTCATATCCGAAGATCCGAAAGGTTTCCTCTGACCACACGAGCTCGTCCGCCGAAACCTTCCAGTCGAAACTGCCGGTCTGGCTCAATTGCTGCGCTCGAGCCAGGAGCGCTTCCCGCCGTCGCAATTCGGCGGTCTGCTCCAGGACTTTCTTTTCGAGCTCGTTACGGGCCGTGCGAAGCTCCCCTTCGGCCCGCTTCCGGAAGGTGGTGCCCAGGCCTACGGCCAGTCCTGTGATCGCGAACGCCAGAAAGCGCGGTAGATCCAAGAAGCCCGCCGTCAACGGATAGTTCATAGCGATCAGGTGAGGCAGGACCAGCGTGGCGAGCAGCGCCGCAAGCAACCCCGGCCCCGCCCCGCCGAACCATGCGGCGGCAACGATGCTGATTTGAAACAGCCCCGTTGGATGTATGAGAGGCGGTGACTGCGACCACTCTGGAACACGTCCGCTGATTGACATTTGGACCAGCGCAGCCACCGCGATACAAACCGGGGCGAGCGCATACCGCAAGGCCGCGGATCGTTCCAGCGTCGCGCGGAAGCCATGGGTGTCTGTAGCCACGGCAGCAGCCCCCGGTAGAACATACGCCTTGAGCGTCTCGCGAGGTAGGGCAAATCCGCGCGGCCGCGGTCATCGCCGGGGCAGGATCGTTTGCTGGAGGTAATTGTCGAACGACGGCAGCAGCTCGACCACGCGTCGCAGGTGCTCGATCTCGGCCACGACGGCTCCGCGCGTGGCCGGAGGCCACTCAGCCAGCTCGGTGGCGCGCGCAGCGTCGATCGTCCGCTCGAGCGCGCTCAGCGCGGCGGAGAGATCGGGGCGCGGCGGCGCCGCCACCGCCGCGGCTGCGG
>Ga0075428_100003255_pt1 | contig 17781 bp, 20 predicted proteins | sample RhiMetdeltSRZDD2_FD_75291 | JGI IMG/M metagenome (GOLD analysis project Ga0075428, IMG submission 75291) | Populus rhizosphere microbial communities from Tennessee, USA - Rhizosphere MetaG P. deltoides SRZDD2 | ecosystem: Host-associated > Plants > Roots > Rhizosphere > Soil | place: USA... | reverse complement strand
CCGACGGCGACTTCGAAGCCGTGCAATCGATCGCGCGCGAAGTACGCCGCCCGGCGATTGCCGCGCTCGCGCGAGCGACCCGCGATGATATCTTGCGCGCCTGGGGAGCTGTGAGTGATGCGGCTCGCCCAAGAATTCACACCTTTTTGGCAACCTCGGACATCCATCTCGAATACAAGCTCCGGATCACCCGCGAAGAGGCGATCAAACAGGCGCGCGAGGCGGTGGGACTCGCGCGCTCGCTGTGCGAGGATGTGGAATTTTCGCCGGAAGACGCCACGCGCACGGACCTTGAGTTCCTGTGCGCGGTTGTCGAAGCCGCTATCGACGCGGGCGCATCGACGATCAACATCCCCGATACAGTCGGCTACACGACGCCTCGCGAGTTCACGCGGATAATTGAGACGATTCGAACCAGGGTGCGCGGGTCCGAACGCGCCGCGATCTCGGTTCATTGTCACAACGATCTGGGGCTTGCAGTGGCAAACACGATTGCGGCGATTGAAGCCGGCGCTCGACAGGTCGAATGCACGATAAACGGAATTGGCGAGCGCGCCGGGAATGCCTCTCTTGAAGAAATCGTGATGGCCTTGAGCGTTCGAAAGGATGTTATGCCGTTTGCAACCGAGGTCGTAACCAGCGAGCTTTATCCGGCGAGCCAATTGCTGACCGAGCTGACCGGCGTTTCGGTTCAGCCCAACAAAGCTATCGTCGGGCGCAACGCTTTTGCGCACGAAGCTGGAATTCACCAGGACGGCGTTATTAAGAACCGGCTGACTTACGAGATTATGACACCGCAATCGGTCGGAGTACCCGACAGCAGACTGGTGTTGGGAAAACATTCCGGCAGGCATGCGCTGGGGTTGAGGTGCGAGCAGCTTGGTTACGAGTTCACACGGCGCGAACTCGATCGCGTTTACAAACGGTTCACCGCCCTCGCGGATGAGATCAAGGTTGTTGAAGATCATCATCTGTTGCGGATCATAAACGAAGATTCGGAGGCGGCGGCGACTGCGGCGTGAACACAAGCAGAGACACCATCACCTGTGAGCGGGTGGTGTTGGCCAGCCGACGGAGTAGCATAGACTGTAGTCTGGGGCGTCAGGCCGTACTAAGCCCTCTGACACAGACTCAAGTCTATGCTACTTCGGGGCTGGCCTCTTTGTCCGTCGACGTAGCATAGACTTTAGTCTGAGTGTTCAGAATCAGGAAAACCAACGACAAACTGAAGTTTGTCGGACCAGGAGTCGAGATGACGTTGTATCGTTGGGATTCAGTAGAAAGAAAATTCGCGCGTACCTCAGTTCGAAGCGAGTTGCCGCAAGCCGAACCAGTCAAACGGATGCGGATCGGCAAGGGTCAGCACACTCGCCCGGAGGTTGCCACCGGCGATTTGTGCATTAGAGTCATCGAGGGTGCGTGGCTAATGCAAATAGCCGACAGCCAGTTGACACTCCGTCACGATGAAGCTGTGATCATCCCATCGGGCTTCAGCCACTCCGCCGAAGCTATTGAAGACAGCTTTGCGATTCAGTCCGAAGACGACCAGGAACACGGTGGGATCGATTCCAGATGGGCGGTTTGAATCGCCGTTGGATTAGCAGCCGGGGGATTCAGGGAAGAGAACGCCCCTCGATTTAAGTATTTTGAAGTCGCGCGCACTTTCATGGCTCCTTTCGCAAGATCGACTCCAACAGTTTTACGGCCCATTCACTCTGTTTGTCCTTCAACGCATCGTACTCGTCCCTAACAGATTGCATGTCTCCAATTTCCAGATAGACGACCCCTAAATGAATGTGGATGTCATCGTCACCGGGGAAGATGGAAGCGGCCCGTTTCAAAACTTCCAGAGCGTCCTGGAAGCGACTGTGCCTGTAGTGAAACTGTCCCATGCACAGATAAGCATTTCGGTCTAATGTGGCTGTCGGCTGACCGGCGGAATCGAGTACACGTTCAAACTTCGCTGTCTGCATATAAGCGTCGCGGGCTTCATCGTCCCGTCTCATCAACTCATAGGCATGGCCTAGCGCGAAATATGCCAGGGAATATTCCGGCCTGAGCTGAATAGCTAACGTGTACTCCGCTATTGCTTCTTTGTTCCGTCGACTGAAATCATATGCCTGACCAAGACTGAAATGAGCTTCAGGTGAATTTGGATTTTCGCGGACTTGCGCCTCCGCCCCGGCAATCCGCTCGGCATCTGAAAGCCTGAAATTGAAGGTGAGCGTGCCAATGACCTTGACCGGAACACCTTTAACCGAGGCGGGCTCGAACTCCCACCTTCGTGCGGCCTCTATCGCCGAATCTTGTAGCAACGAATGACCCGAGATTGCACGACATGAGATCACGGCGCCATCTTCGTCGACGATCACTTCAACAACCACCGAACCGCTAACGTAAGCAGCCTTCGCAAGAGGAGGGTATGCAGGCTCAGGTATCTTTGTTGCAGAGCGTTGAAGCTCGAGGCCAGGCTTGCGAATCATCCCCGCCGGCAGCCCAAGGTTTTGGGATTCTTGAGCGAACGCTGTTAGTGCCAGGTTCAAACCGATAACGAACGGGATTGTCACGCGCCTGTAAAAAGCCAATCGAGCTAGTCTCACCATGGGGCTTCCTCCACGACGTCTACTTCGCGCCGGCAACAAAAGGCTTAATCTGCGGATACGTTTCATCCGTCGCGTTGGCTATCTGTTCTACGAGATACTTCAGTTCCTGATCATCCAGGAGTCTCAGATGAGCGTCCATTCTCAGATAGATCATATCCTCAGACAACGCCAGTTTGATCGAGTCGAATTTGTGATTTAACTCGAGAAGTTTTGTCAGCAACGCAGGTTCCAATCTCAGCTCCTTGCGCCCGGCCAGCTTGACCATCACTAGCAGCAGATCATCGGCTAACGCGAGCCTGATCCCGAACTCCTTGAGGTTCTTTCCGGTTCCCGGTATCTCCCACAACCCATCGCTTACTTTCCGGTAGCTGTACCCAGACTTCTCGAGGAGCGCTACGATGTCGGTTGCGCTCTTCGATTTCTCCTGCCCGCCAGCCGAACGAACCACGGATGTTGAACACACGGCAAGCACGATCACAACCAGCGTCCATAAACCTTTCCTCAACACGTTTGTCCTCCCAATAAGTTATCAGTTCGGATTGGTACTCTCGCGGCGGATCATAACATACCGCCGGATTTCGATTCGCGCTACCAGTGCAACACAACCTTGCCAACCGCTTTGCGCGACGCCAGAAACTCCATAGCATCGGCGACTTTTTCCATATGGAAGCGGCCCCCAATGACCGGCTTCAAGAGACCGGTCTCGTAGAGCGCAATCAGTTCATTCCAGCCCTGCTCGATCTTCTCCGGCTTATTATGGCGGTAGGCTCCCCAGTGCAATCCGACAACGCTGTAGTTTTTTACAAGGATGTGATTGGCGACGAAGTTTGAAAACTTCCCGCTGGTGAAGCCGATAATCACCAGCCGGCCTTCGAAGGCTATGCACTTGGTGCTGCGTTCGCCGACTTCTCCTCCCACGGGGTCGTAAATCACATCGGCGCCGCGCCCGTTGGTTTCGCGCTTTACGACTTCGACAAAATCCTCGGTTTGATAATTCAGCGCCACGTCAGCGCCGTTATTGCGAATCAGCTCGAGCTTCTCATCCGAGCCGGCGGTCCCGATGATTTTGCCGGCGCCGAGAGCGCGCGCGATCTGAACCGCGGAAAGACCAACGCCTCCCGCCGCCGAGTGAACAAGGACAGTCTCCCCTTTCTGCAGTGCTCCTCGATAAGCCAGCCCAAAGTATGATGTCTGATACACAAGCGGGAACGACGCCGCTTCATCGTCGCTCATCGAATCCGGTTTCCGGTGAGTGTGAGTCTCCTCGGCGAGCGCATATTCGGCGAACCCTCCGACCGCGACCTGGGCGACGACCTGCTCTCCTTCGGAGAACCTGGTGACGCCCGGGCCCACTTTCTCCACGGTGCCGGCGATTTCGAACCCGGGTGAAAACGGCAGCGCCGGTTTGAACTGGTACTTCCCGGTGATGATCAACAGATCGGGGAAGTTCAACCCGGCGGAATTGACTCGCACCACGATCTGTCCCTGACCCGGCTGAGGTTGATCGATCTCGTCGATAACGAGACCGCGCGGACCGCACCACTCGTGCGCGCGGATGGCTTTCATTTTGTTGGAGCTCCTTTGGCGGTTTCACAAAGTTCAAATGCCGGCCAATGCTAGCGAACAGATGCGATGCGGTCAAATGTGGCCCCGCACGGGGTCAGAGGGTGGTTCGAGTGTTGGTGCTTGGACTGCGCGCCACTTATTGGACTGCGCGCCACTTATTGGACTGCGCGCCACTTATTTGGACTGCGCCGCCCTTTTCCGCATTTGACGATTCTCGCATGCGTGGCGGCGCTTTTCCCCTGCGCTCCTGTTCCTGTAGTGTCCCGCCACACTACAAAAGCGCCGCCACGCATGCAAAAGTCACCGAAGGCGGAACGGGGCGGCGCAGTCCAAATAGGGGCGCTGAAATCCAAACTGATTCACTACCCGAGACCGGCGCCACTTTCTTGTTACACATCCCTGTACTATCATTCTCTCAAGCACGGACAATTCACAGACGTTTGGCGAGTTCATTTGGAGGAACGATGAGATCAAGATTTGTTAGCGCCGCGATCCTGAAGCTCGCGGCTGTTGTAGTGTTGAGCACCCTGGGAACTTTAAGCACGGATGCACAGACGAGATCGACCCGGCGAGTCGCGCCCAGACCGCTGGTGCCCGCCGGAACCCAATTACGGGTCCGCCTGAACGATACGCTGTCGAGCAAAGGATCGCGCGTCGGTGATCGATTCACCGCAACGGTCGTGGATCCATCCCGTTACGACGAGGCGACGGTGAACGGGCACATTCGTTCTATCCGCAAATCAGGACGCGTCCAGGGGCGGACAACTATGAGCCTGGCGTTTGACTCGGTTCGACTCACGGATGGGCGGAGCGGCGTTCTGCGTGGCGAGGTATTGCGTATATACGACTCCGATTCGAGCAAGGTAGACGAAGAAGGCCGCGTTCAATCCGGAAGCAGAGGCAAACAGACCCTCAAGCGCAGCGGAATCGGTGCGGTAGCGGGTGCAGTGATCGGTGGAATCGCCGGTGGCGGGAAAGGCGCAGCGATCGGTACGATTGTCGGCGGCGCGGCGGGCGCAGGGTCGATAGCCGTCGAAGGCAGCAAGGAATTGAAGATCGAAAGCGGCACCGAGATGTTGATCAGGGTCAATCGCCGCTGATTGACCAAAAGGCGGATTAATTCTTAGGGTAGACTCGCAAGACCAGTTCGACATTGAACGCCGGCAGTGCCAGGCTGTCTGTGATAACTCGTAGTTGATCGATGTAAAGCCCGCCGGTGTCGATTTCTGTCGACTCGACCACGACCTTGTAGAGTTTCCCCGGTTCGATGACCTCGAGGCGCGAGACGAATTGTGTGGTACCGGTTTCGACGCGCACGACATTCACCGGATCACGATCAGCAGTAACCGAAAGCTCCGCCCTGGCCTTTTTACCCGCGGCTGCGAACAACGCCAATTGTGAATCCGGCGACAAAAAGAGCGGGCCGATGAATTTGCCCCGTCGGCGCGGGGAGCCTTTCAGAACATTGGCGATGATGGTCAAAACGATCGTCGGACGGTCGGGATCGTTTGTTTGGAGAGTAGCGTATTTATTTATCGGTCCGGATTGGGATATCGTTTGCACCTCGACTTCGGCGGTACTCTGCTTACCCGGCGCGACCTTCTTGTCCCCGCGAACTACCGTGCATCCGCAATCGGCTTTGAAATCGGTTATTAGAAGTTCCGCGTTACCTTCGTTCTTAATCACAAAGAGCTGGCTGATTACCTCACCGGTGTACACGTCGCCAAAGTCAAAGCTGGTTAACGGAACGATCGCTTTGGGTGCGGTCCGCGCGCGTTCTGTCTTATGCGTAGACTTGTCTGCCTGCGGTGTTAGGCCGCTTGCGGAAACGGTGAATACTGCGGTTATGCACAGCGTGAAAACCAGTGATTTGACCCGAAATCTGAATAGGCGCAAGTTCTTTCCCTTCAAAGCTGAATTGTTGAAGCTCAAGCGTAGTTCACCCGGGGCGGATCGCGCAATCCACCTTTGAGTCGTACCTTGAATAAACCCGATGCTGCTGTTAACGTTCAATCCAGTTTTGGAAGAAGGATCAAGTCAATGCGCAACAGAGTAACCGCACGCACCACGGGAGCTTTCGTCACCCTTTTGTTAATCGGCATGACAGCGATTGCTCAGATTGAATTCAAGAGACCGAAGCCTGCGAAGCCGCTGCCCAATCCTTCGATCATCAACTCGACGCGCGATGAAGTTATATCGATAACCAAACAGATGTTGGAAACCCGGGAGATTCCGCTCGACAAGGAAGACTGCAGCAACACCACCGGTGAATGCACTCTGATCACAAAGCCGGTCGTATTCATAAAAGGTATAGCCACAAAGAGTCAGCTCGAGCACTATTGCGAAATGCCCAAAGTCGAGGTTCGAAACTGGGCCAGGGGGCGTTACGTGCTTCGCGTCCAAATCACTCCCGCTACTCCTAAGACCTCTCAAGTAGGCGTTTACGCCAAGTTCGAGGGAATGCTAAACGCTGTCACCGGCAGCGAATGGGTACCGCTCACGTCCAGGGGAGAGCTCGAGGATCTGATGCTTCGCTGCATCCAGGATCGAATTCAGGGCGGAGACTGCAAGGACATCTTTAGATAAATCAACCCCTGCCTCTTTAGATAATCAACACCTCCACGACCGTTAGACCGTTCGTTCACTTTGACCGAATCCTGAGTTCAAACGGAGCGGTGTGCTGACTGGTTCAGTAATCCGTTGCCTATTGAATAGAGACTCCAGCAACCGATTGATTGTCCACCCTTGCGCATCCTCAAATGGGGGTCAATACACTCCTCACACGCATTCGATATAAACTGTGACCTTGAGTGACACCGGACTGTCGCAGAAGCGCCGAGACCATTCTCACTGCCTACTGGACCTGCTCAACCCGATTGCCCTGTTTGGGTAACCTGAATCTCGCTCAATAAGGAATTCGGCACAATGCACTCTCGTTCCGACTCGATTAGAGGCACTTCTTAATTCTCATCAGGTCTCCAATCTTCTAAAGAAAACCCCCGGCACGAACCTTGCGACAGCATCACGCGAAACCCTTAACTGGATGTGAGAGAAGAATCGGAGTCAATTATGAAGTTGAATAGGACCTACGAGATAGCGAGAGGACGTGCGAGTGAAGCTGGAAAGTCACTAATCGAGATCGCGGTAGTGGTGATGATTATGGGTGTGGTGACTGCGATCGCCCTGCCCGCCGTAGCAAATTCAATAAAATCATACCAACTTCGCAACGCCGCCAATCATCTGGCCGAGCGAATCAGCGCAGTGCGCGCGCTCGCAATGGCGCAAAACAGAACCGTTGCGTTTTGTTTTAACAACGGCTCCGGCCGATACGGGTTCGACTTCGGCGTCGACAACGTCCCGGACACCATAGACCCCGATAACCCGGAAGCAGCAGGCTTTTTCTGGGGTCAATTACCGGACGGGATAACCGCAACCTTCCCTGATGGAAATCCAATCAGGATCAGTTTCAACTCGCGAGGGGAGTTGCCTATCGGTGCTACGGCTCAGAGCATCGTGCTCCAAACCTCGGGCAGGATCGCAACGGTGAATGTAAACCTGCGAGGCCAAGTCAGCGTCCAGTGATCAGGAGAAAGTGATGAAGAAGAGAGTATTCGACAACCGGTCCATACAATCTGGTGAGAGTGGATTCTCGATGATCGAGATGCTTATTGCGATTGTGGTAGTGACATTTGGTCTGGTCGCAATAGTCGGGATTTCAGCTTATGTTTCTCGGGCCAACTCGGTGTCGGGCACGTTGAACATCCTGGCCTCGGCCGCTCAAGACCAGGTTGACAGGCTTCGCACCGCGCGATGGACCCCAACAATCACAGACCCGATGCTCGCGGTTGGAGGCTCCGTACCGGCGGTTGTTGCGAGCATGTCCGAGTCGGAACCAATCGGCCCGAACTTTCTACGGCCCAGGGCTGCTTTCTTGTGGACGGCACCCGTAACACCTCCCGAGCCAACCCCAACGACGACGCCAACACCTGTAGGGGCGAACTACACATACACGCTTGATCCCGACAATCCGCATCATGCGACGGCATCGGGCACTCCGGTGGGCGATCTCAATATCACCTGGCAGGTGAGGCAGGGAGCAGTCGCCGATCTCCGCTATGTGACAATCAACGTGAGGCAAATCAACCCGCCGGCCAATTTGGCGAATGGGTTCTGGGTAACGACGATAATCGTCAGGAACTGAGGATCATATGAAACCTGAAAGAAAACACGAGGCCGGCTTCTCCTTAATGGAGTTAATCATATCGTTGATGGTGTTGACGGTCGTGATGGGTATCGCGTTTATGCTCCTCAACCGGTTCCAGCAGGCTTACAGGTACGAGGAAGCGTATGCGGATGCGCAGCGCAACGCCCGCTTCGCGGTCGCGCGGTTGAACGAAATAATCCGCAGCGCGGGCACGAATCCCACTGCCAACACAACCGTCAATCCATTTAATTTTATTACGTTGCTGGCGCCCACGACGACTTCAGGAACCGCGGTCACTTCATCATCGATTCAGCTTCGCAGCGATTTGAACGGCGACACGCTGAACACAACCACGGTTTCTTCCAACTCCGATGTAATAGTCACATCTGAGAATCTAACCCTGCGGTTGGATGCCGCAAACAGTCGGATTGTGATGGATGATAACACCGTGGTGCCTGCGGTCAGCATTACTATCGCCGAGAATATTCGCAACATAACTTTCACAGATCCGAACGGCGCGAGTAACACAAATAAGGCAATTCAGGTGCAGCTGACTGCGATCCCGAGCGGTATCCCGATCGGAGACCCTCGTTATCGTGAAGTGAATTACAACGCGACGATCAGGCTGAGGAATCGATAGTCGAGAAGAGGATTTATTATGACAGACGAAACGATGCAGACACGCGACGGTGAACGCGGGGCAGCGCTGATCATGGCGCTTCTAACGCTGGCGCTTCTTCTTGCGCTCACGATGGGCATGAGTCTGACGGCAATTTCCGAGTTGGGTGTCAGCAGCACATACGGAACTCAGACTGTCGCGCTCGAGGCGGCGGAGGCCGGCCTGAATCACGCTGCGAGTCTGGTATCGAACTACAACGGCGTGGATTTCACGGCGCTGCTTGCTCTCAGGTCATTGCCACTCAACACTGATTACATGTCCGGCAACAATCCATTTGTTACCGCAAACGCAGGGAGTTTCGCCACGGGTGCCGTAATGATCAACCCCGAGGACGCCAATCGCGGCTTCCAACTTCGAGATGGAGTCACCGGTGCGCTTGTCCCCGACGTGTATTATCGCGTGAGTTTGATAGATGATGAACCCACCGCATCAACTGCCGTGGTTAAGGTGCCCAACTTCAATCCGGCAGGATACAGCGAAAGCACCGGCGTCAATGCTAATAGCGCTACCGTTGATAAGAACAACCGGCTTGTTCTTTATTCAACCGGCACCTACGCGAACGCATCGGTGACCCTCGAGGGATGGATAGCCTTCTTGCCGTTTCCAGCGCTCTCAGCCAATGACAACATTGAGATCAGCGGCAGTGCGTCAATCACCGGCTCTTACGGTGGAGTCCATTCGAACGACAACATCGTCGAAAACGGAAATGGATGGTGGGTAGAACAAACGGTCACTGCCTCGGGAACACTTACAGGAGACTTTGCCGGACAGGTGGGTGGCTACTACGGCGGCAACCAGCCGCCGCTCGATCTGCCTCCGTTTGTTACTCGAGATCCGTTGGTCGCGGGTGATCCATATACTGCGCCACGGCTCCAGGATTTCCTGATCCGCAGGGCCGACACATTGCTGATAGATCCCGAATTTGCGGATGGCGCTCATAGCACCAACGAGAACGACGGTGGCAGCCCGACGACCAGGCAACTCAAGACTCTTGCTAACAGGCTCAACATTGATTACGCGCTGCTGGCCGCGCAATTGGATTCAGACACATCATCCGGAAATACCGTACAGCAGTCGGCCCCAATTGCAATCAGCATCACACGTTCTGTCTCTGGCAACTACAACAGCCCCGGCATACCAACCAAATTGGCCAATACAACAGACGTCGGCTGGGAGCACAGCGCCGACACCTGGGGCATTGTGGGCGCGAGCGCCGGCGGTCACACAATATACGCGGTCGGTAAAAATGGGTATGACACGACCAATCAGAATTTGAACTCTGCCGGAGCGAGCACTGCCAACGGGGGCAACATACTCCTGAATGGCAATGTGGGCGGCGCCGGCGCTCCGCTTGCCGTCACAATGTTCACAACCGGGTCAATTGAGGTCAGGGGCAATGTGAACATCACATCAAATCTACTTGACCTGCCCACGCCGTTCCTCCCGCCATTTGTGACCCCCGACATTCTGATGATGGCCGTGGAAGACATCTGGGTAAACGGCGATTTCGCAGCAAACATTGCGTTTACCGGGGTCAGCTACGCCGGCGAGGCGGTGATGCTGAGCGGCAGCGGAAGCATCAACGGACAGATGATCGCATTTAACTGGCCACACGTAGACGAGTCACCGATTGACGAGCTCAACGTCGTTACAGGGAGCTTTCAATTAACTCTGAATAACGGTGATTCCATCGGCAGGGTTAAGCTGTACTCGTGGCGGCAAATCAAAAAGTAATGCGATGACATTTTCACAGGGATCAAAACGAATCGAGCCGGGTAAATCTACCCGGCTCGAATTGTTTAGTGCCGCACGAGACACAGCTCCATTGATATCTCTAGGAGGCGTCTGAGACTTTAACGAGCTGCTTCCCGGTGTTCCGCCCTTTGAGCATCGCGATGAATGCACGCGGTGTGTTCTCGATCCCTTCTTCGATGTCTTCTTTGTACTTAAGCTTTCCTTCCCTTAGCCACGTCGCCATTTGACTGATGCCTTCCGGGTATCTATCGATGAACTGAAACACCAGGAAACCCTCCGCTCGCGCCTGCTTCACAAGCAGCGAGGTCAGCACCAGCCGCGGACCCAGTTCCGGATTCTCCAGGTTGTATTGCGAGATCTGGCCGCAGACCGAGATCCTTGCCCCTGTGTTGATCCGGCTCAACACCGCATCGGTGATCTCGCCGCCGACGTTGTCAAAATAGACGTCGATTCCTTTCGGGCATAGCTCTTTCAGTTTCTCCGTGTAGTCGCCGGCGGTTTTGTAATTGAAGCCCCCGTCGAAGCCAAGCTCGCCGGTCAGATGTGCTACCTTGTCATCGGCGCCGGCTATTCCGATAGCGCGGCAGCCTTTGATCTTCGCTATCTGGCCAACCAGGGAGCCGACCGCGCCGGCCGCCCCGGAAACGACGACAGTCTCTCCTGGTTTCGGGTTTGCGATCTCCAGCAAACCGAAATATGCCGTCAGACCCGGCATACCGAGCACCCCAAGCGCTGTCGATATCGGCGCAATCCCAGGATCGATCTTTCTCACACCCTGCCCGTCCGACGTGGCGTAGTCTTGCCATCCGAACCTGCCCTCGACGATGTCGCCCTCCTTGAATGACGGGTTGTTGGACTGGACAACCTTCCCAACCACGCCGCCCCCCATGACTCCGCCAATCGCCACCGGAGCTGCGTACGATTTCACGTCGTTCATACGCCCACGCATATAAGGATCGACTGACAGGTAGATCGCGCGAACGAGAATCTGCCCTTCTCCCGGAGCCGGCACCGCCGTTTCGACCAGCTTGAAGTTGGACTCCTTCGGAAATCCAACGGGCCTTGAAGCGAGTAATATCTGTCTATTCATTTTCGACATCAGAGTCCCCTGTTGTTGATGGTAGAACGCCGAGATTCTTCTATTCGAGCAAATCCTTTAGCGTAACTGGAGACTTGGAGTCCGAAGACTTCAGGAATGCTACGAGATCGAGGAGTTGCTTCATCGTATACGCAGACGCGTAGTCAGTGGGCATCACGGATTGCCCGGAATTCTCTATCTTTGAAATGTTTGTCTTCTGAACTGTACGCAGGACCGCCGGCAGTTCGACCGTATCGTAGACCCGCAGTGACTCGGCGTCCTCTTCTTTCTTCACACCGACGATCTTTTCGCCGTTGCGCAGCGAGACAGTAATTGTCGCGTATTGGGGACTCTTGAGTTCCCGCGGAAGAATGATGCTCAAAAACAACGCTCTCGGTGATTTGGCGGCTCCTGCTGACAGATCAGGTCCAATTGGGGTTCCTTCGCCGTTGAACGAATGACACGCGTGGCAACTCTTCGGTTTGGAAGAATCGAAGAAAAGCGTTTTGCCGGCTTGAGTGTTTCCCACGAACGGAGCGTTCGATTCAGCAGGGTTGAACGGCGGAGTCGCCGACGCAGTTTCCGGCAATCTGTCAGACGTGCTTCCAGCGCCGGTCTTCGCGTCTGACAAGATGAAAGCAACCAGTTTCCAGATCTGCTCTTCAGAGAGTTCAGACTTAAACCCGGGCATCGACGTACCAGAAAGGCCGTTTGAAACCGCCTTAAAAACATAACCCGCCTCCAGGCCTTTCCCGCGAAGTCGAGGCGCTCCACCTCCGTTGCCGCCGGTTCCGTGACAATATGCGTTGCCGCAGGTGGTTGCGAATAACGTCGCGCCTTCTGCGACGAATCGCGGGTCTTTGAGTTTGTCGTTCTCCTGAAAACCCGCCAACGCTCCGTGCGCTACGGTAAGTAGTACTAGCACAAAAGAGAGCAGCAGCAACAGGGCTATCTTTGAAACGGTTGGCACTTTCATTCTTGACGCAATTGCCCGAACAGCGGCGGACCTCGCCCACGGTTATTACCTGGTCTGCCGCGGCAGCGCAAAGACAAACAACGCGGACCCACCCGGCCAGCCCGCCGCTTCAGGCCATGTCCTTGGCATCGAACTGACGAATATTGAGCCGAGCCCGGAAGGAACGGCCACATATTGGCGGCCGTTGACAGAGTATGTTATCGGCCCGCCACGATGTCCTGAACCGGTATTAAACGACCAGAGCTGCTTGCCGTTTCTCGCATCAAAGGCCAGAAAGCGCCCTTCAACGTCTCCAGTGAAAAGCAGATCGCCCCCGGTTGCGAGCATCGACGATAGGATCGGGTACTTGAACGGCACGCTCCACTTCTTTTGTCCGGTGACTGGATCAAACGCGTCCAGGTGGGCGCGAATTGGACCGTCTGGAGGCGGCTTCACATCGACATTGCCTGCAACAAACGATCTGCCTTCTCGCGCTTCCTGCGGAAGGACAGTTACAGTCGCACACCACTCGATGCCATTGTTATACAAGAGACCGGTTCGCGGACTGTAAGCCGAGTGATTCCAGCTTCGACCGCCGCCCCAGTTCGGACAAATAAGATTTGGCTTTCCTACTTCAGGTTCGTTGCGCCCGATCAACTTTCCATCCTTATCGATGCTCTTCACCCAGGTGATCGTGTCGACATACGGCCACGCGTTAATGAACTTTCCAGTTTCCCGGTTGAGCACCCATACGAACCCACTCTTATTTGGATGGATGAGAAGTTTCTCGGTCTTTCCGTTGCGCGTCACATCGATAAGCACGGACTCATACGATGAATCAAAGTCCCAGGCGTCGTGCGGGATTTCCTGGTAGTGCCATTTTAGTTTGCCGGTGTCGGCGTCTATAGCGACGATGCAGTTGGTGTAGAGGTTATCGCCGGGACGCACCGAATTGTTGAAATCGGAGGATGGATTGCCGATCCCCCAGAAGATCAAGTTTTGCGCCGGGTCGTAAGAACCGGTAAGCCAGGTCGAACCACCTCCGTACTTCCACATCTCGGTTCCGCCCCAGCTCTCGTGTCCGGGTTCGCCCGGTCCCGGAATAGTGTAGAAGCGCCACGCAAGCCTTCCCGTCTTCGCATTGAACGCATTGATGTAGCCGCGATGCGCGCTGTCGCCGCCGGTCCCTCCAACGATGACTTTATCTTTGACAATGAAAGGAGCGCCGTTGATATTGCAGCCGCACTTCTTGACGTCCTCGACTTCTACATTCCAGACCTCTTTGCCGGTCTTAGCGTCGAGCGCCACTACGTGATTGTCCATCGTGCCGAAGAAAACCAGTCCGTACCCTACCGCGACGCCTCGATTGAATTTGCCGTAGGGAGATACGAGATCGCGGGGGACTCTGTAATTATAGGTCCATAGACGTTCGCCGGTTTCGGCATTCAATGCGAACACTCGATCCTCGCTGGCAATCAGATACATGATTCCGTCAACTACAATGGGCGTGGCGTTGAGCCCACCGTCGACCTTTCCGGTCTGAAATGCCCAAACTGACACCAGATTCTTTACGTTGTCTGCTCGGATCTGATCGAGCGAACTGTAACGCCACGCATCGTACGCTCCGAAGTACGTGGCCCAGTTCTGAGGCTCCCTTCGGGCGTTTACAAGGCGTTCGCCGGTCAGATCACCGTTTCCATCCTGGGCGCTCGCAGGCGCGGCAACCGTCACGAGCGCGATGATGACCGACAAACCAGCGAAACCGGTAACTGGATGAAACCATTTCGATTGGATCATGTCGAAAGCTCCTCGATTAGGCGATCATTAGATCGAATTGCGCGAGATACTAACGCACGCAAGGCGGGACAACAAGGCGCGGCGCCAGACGTGATAACCTCGTCACCTAAGCATTGCGCAAGGTGTTGCTACTCGCTGGTGTCACCAGGACTTGTGTCGAGACCGCAATCTCAATCGCTCAACCCCTCGCCCTCAAACGGGCAACCCGGAGTGGCGGTTGGGCACGGGGTTCGCTGGTAATGTACTGGAGGAGTAGAAGAGAGGGAACACGTTGCGGCTGCCTTCCTATTTGCATATCTAGCCGCGCAGCGTACCCTCTCCAGCCGAAGACGGAAAAACGAAGCGGGATCGGCGCCGCCTGCCTGATCAGCGATGGCTGCGCCCGATGCGTTTGCTTAGCCGTTCATATAACAGCCGTTGAGCGCTCGCGTCTCGTATGATACAAATTCACCCGGGCTCGGAGGCCGCACTAGATTGGTTCTTACTTCTCGATTTCGTTCCTGTCGCCGATCAGTGTTATATTCCAACTCGCCCTGAGTATTTTCAGCACGCGCAATCTTAATCCGATCGCGCGCAAGGTGTCAATGATTATTTTTGAACAGGGGTTGAATATCTAGTTCTACGGAGATGGGATATGGCTGGAGCCAAGCAGCTTGGTGAATACGTAAAGTGGGTAATGAAGCTCAAGGGCCTGACGCAAAAGGACGTTCAACGCTTGTCCGGCTGGCAAATAACCGACGGCTATGTTGCAAGCATTACGACCGGCCGCGCCGGGAATCTCTCTGTCGATAAGCTGAGGGCGCTGGCCGATGGACTTGGCGTTGATCTCGATGACCTTTTCCACGTCGCTTCTGGCCGGACTCAGAAACCTGATGAAGGAAAGAACGCCGCCGATGCGATAGACCCCCTGGTGATTCTCGATACTGTCCAGAAGGCTGTCGCCAGCCCCGACGTTACCGAGATATTGCATGAAGTCGTGCGTTTGTCATCCGACGAGCGGGCAAGTTTGCTCGCGTTCATCAAGAAACTGGGACCCACAAAGCGAAAAGCGAGACGCAGGGCCAAACAGGATTGAACGCGCGCTAACCAGGAACATCGAGTTTATGTTCTGATACGAGATTGCGCAGTTGGGAGTCTGAGTCAACGTCGCGTCGCCTACATCACTCGGTCCGAGCAGCTGTAGAAACGACGCAGCAGCTCATCTACATCCTTTTTCCCGATAGCCTCAAAAACAACCCCGGGAGGCAGGCTCATACCCTCGGCAAGCTTCAGAGCGGTCTCAACGTTCAAGGTGTTTACCACCGACGAAAGAATCTTAGACAACAGGCCTTGATCGAATCCAGTCTGCCGGCAGAAATCAACTTGCCGCATACCTCTCGTCCGCAGGTTCTCGCTTACAAGATCGGCAAGCTGACTTCGGCGAACCTCGCCGGCCGACCCGTTGTTTGGACTGGTCGTGTCTGCTTCTCCGCTTGAAAAATGTAATATCGGTTTAGGCATTTTAGGCTCCCCCCCTCCCCAACAACTGCTTTTCTTATTGATCGGAGATAAACGTTCTCTTCGGGGCTCGCTTTGCCCTTCAGGATCTTCTTAATGTTTGCGGTGAGCACCTGGACTCGTCCGTCCTCAAACTGCCGAAGAATCGAAACGGACGAACTGCCGGTATCCAGAATTCCGCCCGCCAGGGTGATCGACCGAACAAAACCGTTCACACCTACTCTTAAAAGCCGAATTGCGGTGGGTTTCCAATCTGGTGATGCGGAGTACTCCCTGATTGGGTGGGTCTCCGGCCCACTCGATCTCGCCCGGTTTCCGAGTCGTTATGGATAATTAGAGTCGGAAGTCAAAAGTGTTGACAATGCTAACTAGCTGACCTATAACGGAATCGAAGCGAATCCCTTAGTATTCGTCGACTGAGGTACTTACAAAGGCTTCAGATTGCTGCTGTCCCACCGGGAAGTTCTCGGTCCTGCCCCTGATTCAAAAACGTTGCCTATATGTAGAGTGGCGGTGCTGCTTGTGGCGTCTCGCTCGACTGGCAAGAACTGAAAAGGAACGGCTTTATGTTAGCTCAAGGGTCTTATGTATCCCTGCCCGTACCCGCACCCCCCTTAGACAGAAACGACCGGCTTTATTGCCTTGCGGCAGCGCTCGACGAAATCAACGAGGGGGCTGTGTTCCTAAACGCGGAGGGACAACTGACCTGGCATAACCGCGCGTTTGATAAGCTACTGGTTGATAACCGCGAAGGCCACCTGCTTGTGGCCGCTGTGATCGAGTCCGCAGCCGACTTCTATCAAGACTCCTACACGTCCCGGGGGCTTGCGGGTGAGCACACGACAGTGCGAGATATGACCGTGGGCCGAATAGAACACGAGATACATTGCACGTTAATGCCTGAAGGAATGCTGGGAGCAGAAAGCTATGTCCTGTGTCTCATAAAACGGTCCGCATCACGATGGTCCAGCTACGAAGAGCATCTTCGACAAACCTGGTCGTTGACGGAAAGAGAGGCTCAAGTAGCTGTTGAATGTCTAAAAGGAAATAAGAATCTTGAGATAGCAGAGCGGCTCAGAATAAGCGTCGAAACCGTGAATAAGCATCTCGACAAGGTCTACCAGAAGGCAAATGTTCGGGGTCGAGCAGAACTCGCATCCAGGCTCTTGGACAGCGGCCTCTAATGGAGTATTGCGACGCGACTTGCACGTCGGCGGAACTGAGACTATTTTAGGACAATGCGTGTTGAGAAGTCGGCACCTACCGTTTTCACAGCGCTGGAGGACGGAACCGGCGTTCTGCTTAACCTCGAAACTCTATTCTATTATTCGCTCAACAAAACCGGCGTGGCGCTCTGGCAAGAAATAGAGCAGGGTGGTAATTCGGATGTTGAGTCGCTCGCGGCGGCAATCTGCAAGCGATTTGATGTTGACGAGCGAGCCGCCCGCCAGGAAATCACAGCATTCATTACCAATCTAGCTGAATTAAAGATAGTTCGGATCGTCTGAGCCCACGCCATCTCAACCTTTCACACTGTCGCAGCCACCTCGGTGACCTCTTCCTCAATTGAGCACACTGCTCGTGCCGCCGTTGTTGCGCAATTACCCAATCAAAAGCGGATCGACATCTGGATGCTAATTGGACTGC
>Ga0075428_100003253_pt1 | contig 17786 bp, 15 predicted proteins | sample RhiMetdeltSRZDD2_FD_75291 | JGI IMG/M metagenome (GOLD analysis project Ga0075428, IMG submission 75291) | Populus rhizosphere microbial communities from Tennessee, USA - Rhizosphere MetaG P. deltoides SRZDD2 | ecosystem: Host-associated > Plants > Roots > Rhizosphere > Soil | place: USA... | reverse complement strand
CTCCTGCGAGTGCAATTGGTGAATGTGTGCCGCGAGCGTTGCCGACGCCGCCGGCACCTTCGGTCGCTGGTATGGCCCCGTTGCGAGCACCACGTTACTGGCCCGAATCGTGGCGCCGGCTTCAATGGTGGCTTCCAGGTGGTCGTTCGACGCGGTCAGGCGCTTCACGCCAGATCCGAGGCGTACCGGGGCGCCAAAAGAGGCGGCGTACTCCTTCAGGTAGTTCACCACTTCGTCGCGCGGCATGAAGCCGTCCGGATCGGCTCCGTCGTATGGCCTGCCCGGCAGGAGAATGGTGAAGTTCGGAGCGACGAGACACAAGCTGTCCCAGCCTATCGAAGGGTCACGCCTCTAGCGCATCCAGAAGGGTCTACTCGCAGAGAGGCATCCAGCCGGGTCGTGCCTCCACCGGTGGCCTAAAACCATCTGAATGCCTGATCGTGCTCGCCCAACGCAACGCCAAGACGCCGCTACTCAGCCTTTGGCAACGCGATGGTGAACGTCGTTCCTGTATCGGTCGATGAACTCACATGAATGTGTCCGCCGTGCGCCGACACGATCGCCCGCGCGATGAACAAGCCCAGCCCAATGCTGTGTGACGCACCTTCCGCGCGTCCGCGAGCCAGCGGTTCGAAAACGTACGGCAGCACCTCTGGGGGAATGGGTGGGCCCGCATTGTGGACGGTGAGCGTCACCAAGTTGCCCTGTTCCTGGCCGGTAAGGGTGATGGGCGTTCCGTTGCCGTGCTGTATCGCGTTGCCGACGAGATTCGACACGACTTGCCCGAGTCGGTCAGCGTCCCACTCGCCGCGCAGATCCCCGCTCACTTGCAACTGCAAGACGGCGTCAGGCTGGCCGGCACGGATCTCCATCATCGCTTCCTCGCACACCTGCTGAAGGTCTGCGGGCCGTCGCGTGAGCGGAAGTGATCCACCTAATCTGGTCCGCGTCAAATCCAAGAGATCGCCGATCATCCGCTCCATGCGTTGCGCACTATTCATGATGCGTGTGACGACGCGGCCCCTTCGTTCCGGATGGTCCTCGGGTACAGCCAAGAGGGCGGCACCCGCAGTCACGGCCCCGAGAGGAGTGCGCAGGTCGTGGCTGAGGACGCCAATGAATTGATCGCGAAACAGGTCGGTCTGAACCGCAAAGCGATCCATCGACTCCGTCATTGTTTCGTCGATGGCTTCGTTGAATCGACGGACATCGATGAGGTCCGATTCTCCGCTCTTCTCATAGAGTCGCAGCACCGTCGCCCGGAGCGCGCGAAATTCCGCCAGCACCGCCCGGAACGTGAAGCCGTGCTGGATGCGATCGTCGGCGTGAAGCGTCCCAGAGGATTCCATAGTCTTAGCGGCGCCGCGGCCCCGCGACTTGAGGGACTGTTCTTCGGGGCTCTGCGCAATGCTCATGTCTTGAACGACCGCCGTCAGGATGTCCTCGGCGTGGTCGCGCAGTTCTGCCTCGGTCATCTCCAGGCCTGGTGGCATCAGAGTCTTGGCGAAAAGGGCGAATTCGCTGATGATTTCTTCGTGGTGGCCGCGTATAAACCCGCTCAGGGACATGGTGTGCTCCCCCGCTCCCCCCTGGGCTCTGGTGACGAGCGGCAGTGGACGAGGAAGCAACCTTAGCAGTCGATCGCGACAGGTGCAAAATCGCGCAGCTCAGGCGTTCGCTGACCGACTGGAGATCAGTGCGTTGGTGCTTTCGCCTAAGACGACATGCGCGTAGCGTAGGGAGCGGAGCAGAATGTAGCTCGCGTGTATCCCTACCCGCCATCAGCGGAGCGTTCGAAACGTCAGCGAGTAGCGCAACTGTGCCACCGGCGGAATGTGATGCTCGTACGCCTGTCGCGATTCCCCCGTCATCAGGTACGCCGATCGACGGACCGATTGGCCGAAAAATGCCACACGCCGCCGAGCCACGACGCCGCGCATCTCGAAGTCCGAAAACGCGACATCGGCAATTGCGTCGAGTAGGACTCGCTCATCGGCTTCCGTGATGAAATCCTCGCGATAGTGGAAGCCCAGGGGCACGTCGAGCTCGAAGAGATTTGGCGACGCTGCCATGATCCCAGTGTCCCATGGCACTGGCCCCGACTGATGCCGGATTCCAGCTTCCGGCGCGTACGCATGGGACAACTGAAGCCGATGGGCAGGACTGCAGACATTCGAGTCGGGACGGCGGGTTGGTCAATTCCGCGCGCGGCAGCAATTCGCTTTGATCCGGCAGGAACGCATCTCGAGCGCTACTCGCGCTTACTCCGTTGCGCTGAGATCAACTCGTCGTTTCACCGGCCGCACGCCGCAGCGACCTACGCGAAGTGGCGTGACAGCACCCCTGTGGATTTCAGGTTTGCCGTCAAGCTGCCTCGGACGATTACGCATGAACTGAAGCTGCAGGACGCGCGACAACCATTCGTCACGTTTCTGGATCAGACCGACGGCTTAGCCGAGAAACGAGGGCCGATACTCGTGCAGTTGCCGCCGTCGCTGTCGTTTGATCCCTCCGTGGTGACGCCATTTCTGGACGTGGTGCGACAGGTGTACAAAGGGCCTATGGTCTGCGAGCCGAGGCACGCGACGTGGTTTTCGTCGGCAGTGGCCTCGCTACTGGATCGTTACGGAATCTCACGAGTCGCGGCCGATCCCCCACCGGTGCCGGAAGCAACCGTTCCCGCGGGTTGGCCGCGCGTCGCATATTTTCGGATGCACGGATCACCGCGAAAGTACTGGTCACGATACAACGAGGACGATATCGCAACGCTTGCGGCGACCGTGCGCAGTGTTCCGACCGCCGAGGAAGTGTGGTGTGTGTTCGACAACACCGCAAGTGGCGCCGCCATCGAGAATGCGTGGGAACTGCGTGAACGGCTGAACGTCGATTCCCCGCTTGGTTAGCGAGTGGCGACGCGACCAAGTCTATTCGCACCTGATCTGCTTGGCCGGCATGTCCTCACGAAGAGCGACGAACTTCGTGTGACGGAGGTGATTGTCGGCGGTCCATTCAAGAAAATCGATCAGTTCGACCAGGACCGGTCTCAACCACTGGCAGTCCTTCATATTCGCCGCCGTGAGGCCGGTGCCCGACCGCTCTTGGCTTCAGGCAGATTGGCGAACGCACACTCCTTGATCTCCAAGCCGCGGAACTTCTTGAACAATTGCCGCACGATCGGCGTAAATCCGTTGCGCGTGCGGCCGGCGTACATCAGGCGATTGCCCTCGTAGTACCCGAAGACCAATGCGTCGAACGTGTTCGCCCCGAGGGTGTAGCCACCAACGACGAACTCTTGCCCGCGGTTGATCCGCATCTTCTGCCAGGCACGGATCCGCAAGCCTGTCTCGTAACGGCTGTCGAGACGTTTGCCACGAGGCCCTCGATTCCCTGGGCCTTGACGGACTCAATCAGCACAGGAAGCGGAACCTCCAGAGGCGCTGCGTAACGGACCGGGTCGACCACGTGCTGGTCCGGTCAAGGTCCTGGCTCGGCGGCGATCTCGATGGCGTCACGCTGAATGCCGGCGACCATCGTCCGAAAGACGACGCCGTGAAACGGCACCACGGCGTACCAATAGAGCAATCCGGCCAGGCCCCGAGGCTCGAAGAGGGCAGTCTGGCAGAGCGTGCACTTCGAATCCCCATCTGGAACCACACGAAAGTCCAGGAGCGCCTGGCCCGGCAATTTCATCTCTGCGCGCAAGGACAGCGAGCGAAGCTGTCCGCACGGACATTCTGCACCTTCCGGCGCGAGTTGTCGTCACTGCGGCCGCCATCGCACGGCGGCGGACGGCCACAATATCGTCGAGAGGTTGAGCGGCGCGAACGAACCGCCGATGATCATCCTTATGACGACTACCGGGCGCGCCCAGCAGCGCTACGACCATCGGCTTCGGGATCTCGTGCGCGGCACCGGGGACGTGACCATCGCCACGGATCTCGGGGTTCCTCGCTCGACGGCCCGTGGCTGCTCCGCGAGGCACCGAACGTCGTCGTCACCCTGGACGTGACGAACCTGACGACATCCGAACTCCAGCAACAGGTCTTGGCGCTCCGGCGACGCGTGAGGAAGCTCACGGCACTCCTTCGGCTCGCCCTCGCCCTGCTTCGAAGCTCCGGATTCACATTGACGCACGAGCGTCTGCCCGACGGACGCGCCAAAATCAGGATCCTGCGAGCCGTGGATCGTGCGCGTGAGTTTGTGCCGTTGCGGGCACTCGTGCGGTTCCTGCGATTGTCCCCGAGTCGCTTCCATGCATGGCGACGGCTTCAGCACGCGTGTGCGCTTGACGATCAGTCGTCCTGTCCGCACAGGTCGCCCCATCGTCTGACTCCGCGCGAGATCCTGGCGATCAAGGACATGGTGACCGCAGTCGAGTACCGGCATGTCCCGACCGGCACGCTTGCCGTCCTTGCGCAGCGCCTCGCCGAGGTCTGGGCATCCCCCTCAACCTGGTATCACCTGGTGCGGAAGTTCGGCTGGCGCCGGCCCCGGCTCCGCGTGCACCCGGCCAAGCCGAAGGTCGGCGTTCGAACGACCCGAGCCAACTAGATGTGGCACATCGACACCACCGTCATCCGCCTGCTCGACGGGAGTCGCGCCTATCTGCACGCGGTGATCGACAACTTCTCTCGACGGATCCTGGCGTGGCGGGTTGCTGAGACCTTTGCGCCGGCGAACAGTGTGGCGGTGCTGGTCGAAGCCGGTCAGGGCGCGACGCCGTCAGAGACGACGCCCGTCGTGTTGGCAGATGCCGGCGTCGAGAACGTGAATGCTCAGGTCGACTAACTGATTACCATGGGAGTGCTGCGCCGGGTCTTGGCATTCACGGAGCTGAAGTTCTCGAACTCCATGATCGAAGCATGGTGGCGCTCCCTCAAACATCAATGGCTCTTCCTCCACTCGTCGGACAGCGTCACCACCGTCCGGCGATTAGTCGCGTTCTACGTTCAGGAACACAACACGGTGCTTCCGCATTCGGCGTTTCGTGGACAGACGCCTGACGAGATGTACTTCGGCAAGGGCGACGCGGTTCCAGCAGACCTGACCACGCGCGCAGCTGCCGCACGCCAGGCCCGCATGGATGCCAACCGATCGGCGGCCTGCGGGAGGTGCCCGTCCATGGACGCGGCCGCATGATCACTGACCGCCGATCACCTTGACCCTGCGGCCCGTCCTTATCGAGGGACATGCCTGGGACGAGCAGCGTGCACGGTCACCTGAGCAGAACGGACAACCCGGCATTCGCGATTAGCCCCGCCCCCGGTAGACGTTCGTGGGCTTGAATAGACGAGAACTCGCGCACGAAATTGCAGAATGTCCATCAAGATAGCTCAGCGTGACCTACGAGGAACTGGGGGCCGACTACTTCACCCGTCGACAGGCGGAGCGGGCTGTGCGGCGTCACGTCCGGCAACTGGACGCGCTCGGGTTTCACGTGACGATCGAGAAGGCCGCTTGATTCGCGCATCCGGGTAAATCGCGGCACATTTCTGAGCAGGACAGGTCGCGGCCTAGATTTTTGAGGAGTACAGGTGATCCCCGTCGCGCCCGACTTGGGCGAACTTTACGGTAAGTTGAACCTTTTGCGAAGCGCCGCCAGCCGAGGGTCGCCGTGTAGCACCGCCATCTCCGGGTTGATGAGAGTCCGTGCTACGCCGTGCGGCCGGACGATAGCGGCCCGCTCCAACGCTTCGAACGCGCGATCCTTGTGCCCGAGGGCGGCAGAGATAACTGCAACCGTCTCAGGGGAGTCCCCATGCTGCTCGGCCAGCTTCTCCGCCTCCGCGCGTCTGCCTGTCCTGACATAGGCCAAGGCGAGCCAGGGGTTTTGCCTAATCTTGCCCGCGGCCACGCGGCGACCGATTTCCTCGCGACCGGAGCGACCGATTTGCTCTTGCCGCCTGAGGTAACGATAACGGCTGTCGGCCTTTTCCAAGAGGGGTACCGCCTCTCCCAGCCTGCCGGCGTACATCAGCGCTCGCGCGTAGTTGTTTTCCACATAAGGAAAGTCGGGGTCGACTGCGAGCACGCGTTGGAAGGTATCGATGGCCTCCGCGTATCGTCCGGCGAACAACTGTACTAGACCGATCTCCCGTTGCACATCCAACGACAGGGGATCGTTTCGCAACGCCACGCGCAGGATCCGCAAGGCTTCGTCAAACTTTTCCAGTGGTTGCAGCGTCGAGATTGAATAGCTGGTGTAGCTCTGGGCAAGACTTGGGTCCAGGTCGATGGCCCGCTGGAAGGATTTCTCGGCGTTCTCCCACGCAAACTCCCACGAGTACACCCAGCCCATCGCAGCGTGCGCCTCGGCCAGCAGCGGATCGAGTTCGACTGCCTTAACGGCTGCCGGCCGCATGATCGAAATAGCCGTTTCCAAGGCAAGGGAAAGGGAGCCCCCAGGCGACATCCACGCGTATGCGTTCGCCAGCCCTGCATGCGCGGGTGCGAACGTCGGATCCTTCGCGATGACCTGTTGGAACAGCTCCGCGGCCTTCTCCGCGTTGGAAACGCCCCGGCGGTCGTTGAGCGCACGCGCCTTCAAGTACAGCTCGTACGCTTGCAGATCGATGTTGTAGCGTCGCTGGCCCCTGGCCAACGTCAGGCGAAGCCTGTTGACGATCGCCCGCGAGATCTCGTCCAGGACGATGAAGACGTCACTGGAAGAGTTGAGGTCTCGATCGAACCGTTCGGCCCACAGCGGCACCTCACCGGCGATTCGGAACAGTTGAGCGTTGACTCGCAACTTATTGCCTGACCGCAAGACGGATCCTTCGACGACGAGATTCGCGCCGAGCTGCTGGCCAACCTCGCGCAGGTTGCGCGGCTTATCTTTGAACGCGAATGACGATGTGCGCGAGCGCACCTGGAGGCCCTGGACGACCGCGAGATTTCGAATGATTTCGTCCGTCAACCCGTCGACGAAGTAATCGCCCTCCGGTTCGGTGCTCAGGCTCTTCAACGGCAGCACGGCAATGATAGGCTGGCCAGTCGGACTGACGGCTGCGCCCGTGACGGTGCTGGATCCGACGAACCTCGCCAGCAGTGCGCTTGGTGTCGTCGACAATCCCGCTTGACGGCCACGAAGCTCCCACCCAACGGCTCCGACAAGAATGAGCACGCCCGTCACTCCCGCGGCGTACGGCAGCCGCACGAGTCTCGCCCGCGGCGTCAGCGTGGCTAAATCCGCGCGCAGCGCATCCGCACTGTGATAGCGCCGCTCGGGCTGGGGGTCGACCGCCCGCTCGATGATGCGCGCAAGCTTCGAAGGCGTATCCCGCCGCGCGGCCTGCACACTGGTTCGCTCTCCGCGCTCATGGGCTTGGCTAACGCCACGTATCGTTTGAGCATGGACTGGGTAAGTACCGGTCACTAGGCGATACAGCAGGACGCCGAGGCTATAGATGTCGCTATGAACCGTGGCTGGTTGTCCCTGCAGAACCTCGGGTGCGAGGTAAAGCGGCGTGCCTGCAAGATCCGACGATTCGTCGTCTTCAAGCTCTCGGCCAGTGCCGAAGTCCATCAACACGATGCGGCCGTCTTCGGCTCGCATCACGTTATGTGTCTTGATATCCCGATGCAGCAGCCCGGCGTAGTGCACCGCGGACACCGCGCGACAGAGCTCGAGACCTATGTTGACAGCCTCGGCAGCGCTGACCACCTTTCGTTCGCCGAGGATTTGCTCGAGGGTTTTACCGCGAACGAACTCCATCCAGAGCCCGATTTGATCGGAAATCTGCTCGGCGCCGTAGATGGTGACGACGTTCGGATGCCGCACCCGGGCGAGCAATCGGCCTTCGTGGATGATCGCCGACGCTGTTCGATCGCCGACCGAGCGATCGGCCGGCAGCAGCTTCAGCGCGACTTCGCGATCGAGCCGCGTGTCCCGCGCGCGGTAGACCTCTCCAAACGCGCCTTGGCCGATCCGCTCGACAAGCCGAAGATGACCCCACAGCACCGGCGAAGTGCGGGCGTGATCGCTGCGAGCGAGGACAGCAACGGCCGACACTATCTTTAGTTGTCTAAGAAGTGGCCGTCTGGCCCCTTCAGAGCTCGATTCGACGGCTGCCCAGTCGATTGGGCTCCCCTCGAGGATCGCGTCGACGAGATCGTCACCGACTTGATCACTCGGCGGCACGTTCCATCTCCTGAGCCAGTCGGAGAAGCGCTCGGTGAGCAGCCTTGCGCGCAGCCTCAGACGTCGGCTTGCCCAGCGCTTGGGCCAGCTCCTCATAGGTGCAGCCCATTTCCACCTTGGCGATGATCGCTTCGCGCTCTTCGGCCGTCAGCCGCTGAAGCGCTTGCTCGTAGCGCTCGACCGCCTCACGACCGATCGCTTGTTCGAGAGGTGACTCGGCGCTGTCGACTTCAAGGCCCTCGAGATCCGTAACGTGCGGCTGCCGTCCTTTGTGTCGCAGTTCGTTCCGGATGCGATTGAGAACCGCCTGACGCAGGTACGCCTGCAGCGCACCGACACGGCGCGGTTCGAAGTTCTCGATGTTCTTGAACGTCTGAACCAGCGTGTCCTGGACAAGATCATCCGTGTCGGCGAGATCGCGCGCCCACTTGGGCAAGCGGCCGCGGGCCCATCGCTGGAGCGGTTTGAGATGGCGCACGAAGACATGTTCAAGCGCCTCGCGGTCGCCTGCGCGGGCACGCTCGACTAGATGAAATGTCGACTCGGCCTCGACTGAGCCAGAGGCTTTGACGCCAAATCGAACGCTGGCGCGGTCCTCTCCGGGCATGAGTTCCTTCGGTCGGTCGCCGATCTTACCCCACCACGGCAAAGCCCAAAAGGGCTGTCCGGTTTGGCCGCGGCTGGTGTTTATACAGATGTGAAGTCGTGGCGAGACGAAGACAGCTGACGCAGCGAATTCAGTGGGCGCCCAATGCTTGTGATCGCCTTGTGTGGCGGGTGTCGACTGACGTGAATGAACCCTGAGAAGACGCGATGGCATCCCGCGACAGGAGACACATCATGATCCGACTAACGCGCTGTCTCATGACGATTGTCGCTTTCGTTACTCTCATCCCAGGAGGCAGACGGAACGCGGTCAACGTCGCTGCCCAGGGTCCGACTGGCTACAATGTCGGCACTGTTGAGGGTCCTCAGCTAGTATCCGAGCGAACCGATGACGGCACCTCGCCGAGCAGCGCCGTGCACGCGCTCTTCAACCTTCACCATCCGAACACGGGACCCTTTCCATCCAATGTCTTCACAGTCACGGATCCGACGCACAACACCGGACGCCGCGTGAATCTTCGCTCCGACTGCTCGGTTCGTGTGTCAGACTGTGAGGACCTCGACGTCATCAACACGCTGGATGGGTTCGGCCTGCAAACACGCCTTTCGATCCCTTTCGACGGCGTGATTGATCCGAACACGGTCACGAGTGAAACCGTGTTTCTGATCAGTCTCGGCAGCACGCTCGGCGGAGAAGCCGACGAGACGAGCACGGTGGTCGGGATTAACCAGATCGTCTGGGATACCTTCACGAACACGTTGCACGCCGAGTCTGACGAACTGCTCGCCCAACACACCCGTTACGCGCTCATCGTCACCAATGGTCTGCGCGACACGAACGGGCATCCCGTCGAGGCGAGCCAGGCGTTTCGCCGGTTCCGGCACACCGTCCGAGGAGAATACAAGCAGGCGCTCCTCGAGGCGATTCACGCGGCGAGGCGCCTCGGCGTGCGCGAACGCGACATCGTCGCCGCCGCTGTCTATACAACACAGAGCATCACGTCGGTAATGGAGAGGATTCGCGACGACATCAAGAGTGCTACGCCGGCGCCGGCCAACTTCCTCCTCGGGCCCGCGGGGGAACGAACGGTTTTCAATCGCAGCGACATATCGTCTATCTTGTGGCGCCAGCAGATCCGCGACAGCCCACCTCAGTTCCAGAACGCGAACCTGGACATGGCGATCCTCAATGCCATACCGAATACGGTCGGGACGATCGGCTACGCCTCGTTCGTGTCGCCGAACTACTTGGTCCGGCCCGCTGCGTTCATTCCACCCGTTGGGACGTTGGCGGAGACGCCCCCGGTGCAGGCCTACGACACGGTCTATCTGACGGTCCTGGTGCCCACCGGCCCGAAGCCCAAACACGGCTGGCCCGTGGTGATCGTCCCGGCTCCCGGTGGGAACACCCGGAACCAGTCGACACACATCTTCGGGTCGCACTACGCGTCGCGCGGGCTCGCCTCAATCGCCGTCACCATGTCTGGCAGCGGTTTCGGGCCAGACAGCACCCTGACCGTGAACTTCGTCGCGGGCGGGTCGATCACCTTCCTCGAAGGAGGTCGCTCGTATGATCAGAATGGCGACAACGTCATCGGGGGCGCCGAAGGCATAAATCCCGCGGCTCCACGTACGTGGACAATCGCAAACCGCGATGCGGCGCGTCAGATGGTAGTGGACCTGATACAGCTTGTCCGCGTGATCCAGGTCGGAATCGACATCGACGGCGATGGTTCGATGGATCTAGACCCGCAGCGAATCTACTACGAGGGCCTGTCCGGCGCGAGCCTGTACGGGGGCGTGTTCGTGGCGCTCGAGCCCGACGTGCACGCGGCGGTGCTGACGGTCCCGCCGGTACCGACTTACGATGGTCGCTTGGCCCCCGGCCGGCGCGCGAGCCTGGCGCAGCAGCTCGCTGCGAGGATCCCGTCGCTCATCAACTCTCCAGGGATCACATCCATCGATGGTGTCACGGTCGCTCGCCCACATTACAACGAGAACATGCCGCTGCGAGATCGTCCGGTCGTCATCAACACCGTCCCCGGTGCGATCGATATCCAGGAGACCTTCGAGCTGCGCGAGTGGGGTCAGCAGTCTGGTGAGGCCCTTACGTGGGCTCGCCATCTGCGCCGAGAGCCGCTCGCCGGCAACGAGCCCAAGTCTGTGCTCGTCCAGTTCGCGAAGGGGGACCAGAACAGCGTGAACCCCGGGACGCTGGCGCTCCTGCGAGCTGCCGGCCTGTTCGACGTGGCGACGCGGTATCGCCATGACCTGGCGTTCGCCATGGACCCCACGATCATCACGAATCCTCACATGACCTTCTCATTCGTGCTCAATCCGAATCCGCTACTCCGCGCGGTTGCGCGCGGCATTCAGTCACAGGGAGCGGAATTCCTCGCCTCGGGCGGCACGAACATCATCACCCCCTCCCCTGACGGCCTGTTCGAGGTGCCGACGACCACGCCAGTGCCTGAGGAGCTGTTTTTCATACCCGATCCTCCTGTCGAGCCCTGATTCGCCACGCTCGACTTCGATGCCGCCCAAGTAGTTGGCATACTGCCCCCCGCTCCACGCAATCTGAAGCAGCGGGTGCTGGCGCGAGATCATCGCTGTCGAGGACGTGAACTACATTCAGTCATGCTGGCGAGTCTGAATCGTTGCGAGAAGATAATCTCTGCGAGACGCTGCCGCTGGATCACTGATAAGAGGTTGCAAGTTGACTAACGAGTGAGACTCGGGCGATGAAGATCTGTTGCGGGCTCCCGCCAGCAACCCGCGGCGCGACTCTTGGACCCTTCATTGCTAGCAGAAAGGGTGGAGCTTTTATAAACCTCTGCCTAACACTCACGGAGACCGCGTCGTGGGCCTATCTGGTCTCTCACATCGTCCCGGGCGTCGAGGTTCTTCGGCGGCATCGTCTTGAACAAGGCGGTCGGCGGCATCAATCCGGTGGCGGTGGAGGCCATGGCGTTGTCACGCGTCGGCCGAGGCCCTGTGGTGTACATGCCGACCGTCGACGCGGCGGCCCTCGTTCCAAACTCGCCCAACGCGGCCGCGGTCTCGCGCAACGAGCAACTGCTGCCGGGGACGCTGGAGGTGATCAAGGTCATTCTCGAAGTACGATCTCGGCCTGTCCACCGGGCACGTCAGTACCGAGGAGGCGCTGATGGTAATTCGGGCGGCAAAGACGGCCGGGGTCAACAAGATCTACGTGCAGCACCCGAATCACGGGGGATCGTGATGTCGATGGCGCAGATGAAGGAGGCGGTCGGTGTCGTCCGCAAGAATTAACGCGAGCGCCTGTCAACAGCCAAACGCAGCGCTAGCGACGGGTCACGGTATCATCGCCACACGTGCCTCGAACGTCGCTGGCCCTCGTCACTGATCTCGTGCGTTTGCTGCGTCTGATGTTCCAGTCCCGCGCGCAATTGGCGGCCGAGAATCTGTTCCTCCGGAAGCAGCTCGCCTGTTACGTCGAGCGGCAAGTCCAGCCGAGGCACACGGACAACGCCTCGCGAATCGCACTCGTTCTGCTCTCGCCGTTTGTCGACTGGCGCGAGCTCTTGACGATTGTGCGGCCCGAGACGCTCGTGCGGTGGCACCGCGATCTTTTTCGCCTTTTCTGGCGCGTGAAATCACGTCAACGCGGGCGCCCCCGCATTCCCATTGAGGTGCAGCGGCTCATCGCGGATATGGCCACTCACAATCACACCTGGGGTGAAGAGCGCATTGCTGCGGAGCTCCGCGTGAAGCTTGGTCTGACGGTGTCGCCGCGCACGGTGCGACGCTACATGCCGCCACGGCCGCGAGGTCGTGGCGGCCGATCGACCCAGCCATGGGCGACGTTCCTCCACAATCATGCCGGCGCCGTGCTCGCCTGCGACTTCTTCGTCGTGGTTACGGCCACCTTTCGACGGCTGTACGTCTTCGTCCTCCTCGACATCGGCACACGCCGGGTGGTGCACTGGAATCTCACTGACCGCCCCGGATCGGAATGGACGATCCAGCAGTTCCGAAACGGCCTGCCGCTGGAAGGCACCTATCGCTTCCTCGTCCATGATCGCGATGGCATTTTCGCGCCAGCCGTGGACGAGGCCCTTCGGTCGATGTCGCTTCAGGTGTTGAAGACGCCAGTGCGGGCGCCGCAAGCCAATGCGCACTGTGAACGCCTCATCGGGACGGCACGGCGCGAATGTCTCGATTGGGTGATTCCGCTCAACGAACGGCATATGCGGTTAGTTCTTGCGGAGTGGATGTCCCATTACAACTGTGAACGACCACATTCCGCGTTGGGTCCTGGACTTCCAAATGACCCGACGCACCAAACGGCACTAACCGGACATCGCATACGCGCCGCTCATCGCGTCGTTGCCAACGCGCGTCTCGGCGGCCTGCATCATCACTATCTGCTGGAACCCATCGCGGCTTGAGTTTTTGCGGAGCACAAGCCACTTGGCGACTTCGATCGGGACTGATCGGTCTATCGCTAAGAACGGTGCGAGCGAGCCGCGCAGAACGACCTGTTGCCTTCCCAAAGGAATAATGTCATTATTCCTGTTGGAACCCCAATAGAGAGAGGAAGGACACGGACGTTCGACAGGGCACATTGGCTCTGATGGTGCTCAAGACCCTGGAGGTGCTTGGCCCTTTGCACGGCTACGGCATCGCCCGCCGAATCGAGCAGATCAGCGGGGACCTGCTGACGGTCAACCAGGGGACTCTGTACCCGGTGTTGCTCAAGCTGGAGCAGGAAGGGTCCATCGCGTCCGAATGGGGCGCGTCAGAGAACAACCGCAAGGCGCGCTTCTATCGGCTGACACGCCAGGGCCGCAAGCAATTGCAGGCAGAAGCCCGGAGCTGGGAACAGACGGCTGCGATCATCGAGCGATTCTTCACCGCGAAAGCTCAGGATCTGAAATGAAAACCTTGAGGCGCCTTTTCCATCGGTTGACCTCCTGGGCGACGTCGGCGCGGGATGAAGAATTCCTGCGGGCCGAGTTCGAAGAACACATCGCCATGCAGACGGCAGATAACCTTCGAGCTGGCCTGTCGACCAGCGAAGCTCGCCGGCAGGCCCTGCTGAAGTTCGGCAACGTGGAAGCCATGAAGGAAAGCTATCGCGACCAGCGAGGACTCCCGTTGACGGAAACGCTCGTGCTCGACACGCATCATGCGTTACGCCGCCTGCGAAAGACTCCGGTGTTTACGGCGGCGGTTCTCCTGACGCTGGCGCTTGGTATCGGCGCGAACACCGCGATCTTTGCCGTGATCGACAGCATCCTGATCAGGCCCCTGCCATATCCGCACGCAGAGTCCCTGATAAGAATCGGGACCGCGGCTCCCGGCTTACCCGGCCTCCCCGACAGCCTTGGGTGTTCTCCTTCCATGTACTTCACGTACCGCGAGGAGAACCGAGTCTTTCAATATTTCGGAATCTGGTACGTCCGCGGCGCCAGCCTCACCGGTATCGCCGAGCCCGAGCAGCCTCGAGCGCTCTTCGTGACCCATGGTGTCCTGGACGCCCTGGGCGTGAAGCCTCTCCTGGGCCGATGGTTTTCGGAAGCAGACGACACGCCGGGCTCGCCTGAGACGGTCATGCTCACTCACGGCTACTGGCAGCGCCGCTTCGGGGGCGACACCTCCATCGTCGGACGTACGCTGACGATCGATTCGAGGCCGCGCGCGGTGATCGGCGTGATGCCGGCGGACTTCCGTTTTCAAGGCGATCCCGAGCTGATTCTTCCCCAGCGGTTCGAACGGACCGGGCAGTCTTTGGGACCCTTCAACTCGCAAGGTATTGCGCGTCTCAAACCCGGTGTCACCCTGGAGCAGGCCAGCACCGATGTGGCTCGCATGTTGGGAATCTGGTTGTATGCCTGGCCGCTGCCGCCGGGAATGGACTTCACGCCGTTTCAGAACGCTCTCCTGGCGCCCAGGGTCCAGCCCCTGAAGCAGGACATCGTCGGCAACATCGGCTCGACGCTGTGGGTAGTAATGGGGGCTCTGGGGCTGGTGCTTCTGATCGCGTGCGCGAACGTCGCCAATCTGTTGCTCGTGCGCGCCGAGGCCCGCCAGCAGGAACTCGCGATCCGGGCAGCGCTGGGCGCGGGCCGGGGACGAATCGCGCGCGAAATGCTCGTCGAGAGCATGACGTTGGGAGTGCTGGGCGGCGCGTTGGGTCTCGGCCTGGCGAGTGCGGCTTTGCGCCTCCTGGTCGCGAGAGGTCCTGACACCTTGCCGCGGTTGAATGAAATCGGAATCGATCCGTTCGTGCTGGCGTTCGCCTGCGGCGTATCTGTGCTCTCTGGCGCGGTCTTCGGTGTCATACCGGTCTTGAAATACGCGGGACCGCGTGTTGCGACCGCGCTGTGTGGTGTCGGCCGGACGTTCAGCCACGGCCGGGAGCGTCACCGGGTTCGCAACACACTGGTCGTGGTGCAGGTGGCGCTCGCGCTCGTGCTCTTGATCGGCTCCGGCCTGATGATTCGCACCTTTCAGCAGTTGCGCAGCGTGCCACCGGGATTCACCCACCCCGAAGAGATCCAGATATTGCATTCCACAATCCCGGAATCCCTCGCCAAGGAACCGGAGCGCGTGATGCGGCTGCAGCACGAGATCCTCGACAGACTCGCCGCCATACCAGGCGTCGTGTCGGTGGGGTTTGGCGATGCCGCACCGTTGGAATCATTCCTGCGCAGCGGCAACCCGGTTTATGCCGAGGACATCACGCTCACAGGAGGCCAGGTGGCCCCGATTCGGCGAACCCGCAAGGTTGCGCCGGGGTACTTCAAGGCGCTGGGAACGCGTGTGATTGCGGGGCGCGAGTTCACGTGGACCGACCTGTACGAGAAACGGCGCGTCGCGATCGTGTCGGAGAACCTGGCGCGGGAGTGGTGGGGTGCTCCAGGTGCGGCGCTCGGAAAACGGATCCGAGAAGCCGGCCCTGCCGATCCCTGGCGCGAGATCGTGGGAGTCGTCGAAGACGTGTACGACAACGGCGCCAACGTGAAGCCGCCCGAATTCGCATATTGGCCGGCCCTGATGGATCAATACATCTGGGGGGGCAAAGATGGAGCCGCCGTCAGCTTTGGCATGTTCGCGATCCGCTCCAGCCGCACGGCAACAGAGGGCTTGTTGGCGGAGGCACAGCAAGCCATCTGGTCGGTGAACGGCAGACAACCGGTGTTCCTCATCACCACACTGAAGACGCTGTACGACCAGTCCATGGCACGAACGTCGTTCACGCTCGTGATGCTGGCCCTCGCGGGAGGAATGGCCCTGGTGCTCGGCATCGTGGGTCTCTATGGTGTGATCGCCTACGTGGTGTCGCAGAGAACCCGCGAGATTGGCATACGAACGGTGTTGGGCGCTCAGCCGGCGGAAATATTAGCAACGTTCGTGCGCCATGGTCTCTTGCTCGCTGGGATCGGAACCGCCCTTGGGCTGATGGCTGCTGCCGGACTGACGCGTCTGATGTCCTCTCTCCTGTTTGGCGTCACCGCACTCGACCCGGTGACGTACCTGGCTGTTTCCGCGCTGCTCGTCGCCGCTGCCGTTTTGGCGAGCTATCTGCCAACACGCCGCGCCATTGCCGTTGATCCAGTCCAGGCACTGCGGGCGGAATAGACCCGAGTTGCAAGCCATCACAGCTTCAGGATTCCTGCCCAATAAGACGGTGCCGTGTCGTACTTGCCCCTCCGAACACTTCCACGTGCGCGATCTGGGTTACGTAAACGACTAACGGCGCAGGGACTTCCGATCACGAACGCGCGTCCGGCGGGCGTCACCCGTTTACGCGGCGATCCGAGACTCGAATGATCCGCCCTGGATGTGACCGAGGTTGATACGCGACAAGTCGGTCAGCCCGTGGCGCGGATGGAACGTCAGCAGGGCCTGGATCGGGATCTGCCCGCTGTATTTCGTTTTGAGGATGTATTCGTCATATCCCTTGATGGAACCGTTGATGAGCAGACTGCAGCCGCTCCCTTCCTCATAGATCAACTGGTGGAAGTGGCCATAGATCAGGAGATCGAGCTGCTCCAGACCGAGCGACTTGAGCAGAGCCTGCATGGCATCGCGCCGCTGCTTCATCGAATACCAAGGGATGCCGGCAAACGCCTGGGCCTTGACGCCGTCGCCGTGGGTCAAGCCGATCGTCTGGTTGAAGACCTTGTGCCGGTAGACGAGATCCTTCGGGACGATGACGTTGAACGTGTCGCGGGCGAGGGCCTGGACGAATTTCCCCATGACCCACTCCCAATTGTTCCAGGCGTTCTTCAGAGCTATCTGCACGCACAATGTGCACTTTCTTGAGCGAGTTGTCAGCACGCCGACGCACATTCCCATCGACCTTGAGGAGTTGAGGTCGGTGAGCGAACCGTCGATGATCGTTCGCATGGCGACCACGTCCCGCGCGCAGCGACGTTATGACCATCGGCTCCGAGACCTCGTTCAGCGAACCGGGGACGTGACGATCGCTACGGATCTCGGTGTCCCGCGCTCGACGGTACATGGGTGGCTCGATGCGGCGCCGAGGGTCGTGGTCGGTCTGGAGGCGGCAGCCCTCACGGAGCCGGAACTCCGGCAGGAGATCCTGAAGCTGCAGCGACGCGTCGACAAGCTCGCGGCGCTGCTCCGGTTGGCCTTGGCCCTGCTACACGCCTCCGGCTTCAGCCTCTCACGTGCGTCTGCCGGAGGACGACGGCAAGCGGCGGATCCTCCGCGCGGTGGATCGGGCGCGGGAGTGTCTCCCGTTGCGCGCGGTCCTGCGGTTCCTGCGTCTGTCACCGAGTCGGTTTCAGGCTTGGCGCCGACGGCAGACCGCATGCACGCTCGACGATCAGTCGTCCTGCCCTCGCACCTCACCGCATCGACTGAGACCCTACGAGGTCCAGTCGATCGGAGCCATGGTCACCTCGCCCGAGTATCGGCACATCCCGACCGGCACGCTCGCCGTCCTCGCGCAGCGGCTTGGTCGCGTGTCCGCGTCGCCGTCGACCTGGTACCGTCTCGTGCGGAAGTACAGCTGGCGACGCCCTCG